>Ga0194137_10000109_pt1 | contig 53268 bp, 40 predicted proteins | sample TARM_MetaG_T3_14_FD_134025 | JGI IMG/M metagenome (GOLD analysis project Ga0194137, IMG submission 134025) | Freshwater microbial communities from Pennsylvania, USA, analyzing microbe dynamics in response to fracking - TARM_MetaG_T3_14 (version 2) | ecosystem: Environmental > Aquatic >...
GAGCAGCGCCGGCGCCTGGGGCAGTGACTACAAGAAAGAGAACGCATTCCGCACCACGGTCGCCGGGGACTACTCCGCCACGAATGGGGCCAGCTTCTCGACCAATTTCCCGCGCATCCAGGACTTCGTCAGTCGCGCCCTCAAGGCCAGTCGCGACAAAGGCTATGCCGTCACTCAAGCCGATGTGATGGGTCACAGCATGGGTGGTTTGCTGACCCGGCTCTACATCGGCAGCGACAAGTTCAAGCGGCCGGACAACTTCGGCCAGGGCGACGTGCGCCGTCTGATTTCGCTGGACTCGCCGCACAGCGGCAGTACCTTTGGCAATCTGGTGGCGGCGCTGCACCAAGCCAACCCGGCCGGCGCCGACAAAGCCGTCCAAGCCATCACCAAGTTCGCCCCCGCCGGCGGCGCGGTGTGCGACCTGGCCGAGAACAGTCCAGCCCTGACGGGCCTCAATGCAGCGACAGCGATCAAAGCCCAGGCCATCACCGGCACAGGGGGGCCGACCGGCACGCCGCAGGCGCCCGCACGGTTCTTCGGTGGCTTCCTGGGCTTTGGCAATATTGAGGGTGAGTTGACTCGCAAGGTCTGCGTGCATCGCAACAGTTTCTTCATTTGCGATCAAGAGGCTTTCGTGTTCCCGCAGGACATCGTCGACGCCTTCCGCTTCCGCCAGGCCAATGACACCATCGTTTCGCTCATCAGCCAACAAGATGGCAACTGCAGCAATGCGGGCTTGGCGGGCATCAACTTCGGCAACATCATTCATTCCGGTCCCAGCATCGTGAACGGCGTACTGTCCAGTTCGGCCCCTGCCGAGCAGGCCTACCGGCTGCTGGACGGCCCGAGCAGCGGCTTCTCTGATAGCTTCCCCGGCGTGGCTTCCACGGGCCTCGGCGTCGCCTGTACTGTGCCTGGACGCGGTGCCGTGCTCGATGCCCAGGACTACACAGCTCAGTGCAAGGCGGGCGGTCCGCTGAAGCCCGCGTCTGCGGCCCAGCGCCGGGTGGCACTGGCCGTGCGCACCGGCGGCCTGAGGGGTCAACCCATCCAGCAGGCCAGCGATCCGCGGCTTCAGATCACGTCGCCGGCACCGGGTCAGGTCTTTGCGCCCGGCGACACCGTGAACATCGTGGTCAGCATCACCGCGCCCCTGGTGGCCAACGACATTGCAGTGAGCGTGCCCGGCCTCGGCACGCTGCCGGGAACCAACTACGACGGATCCACCTACCAGGCCTCATTCACCATTCCCGGCTATTTCGCGGGCCCGTTGGTGCTGACGCCCAGCATCATCGACACCGGCGGCAACGCGATCGACGGCGTGCCCGTGGGGGTCGCGGTGCGGCCGGCGATGCCGCCCTTGGCCATCAACTTCCAGCAAAAGAACTTCCGCCTGACGCCACTCTCGGTGGGCAGCGTCGAGGCGCTGCAAGTGCTGGGGACTTTTGGCGATGGCGTGACGCGTGACATCAGCGCCGCGGCCGCTGGCACCATCTACAGCTCGTCCAACCCAGCCATTGTCAGCGTGGACGCCGAAGGCATTTGGCAGGTCAACGGCACCGGCATTTCCATCATCACCGCCATCAACGGTGGCCAGCAGGACTACGCGGTCTTCGTCGTCGAAGACACGGCCAACCCTTTACCGCCGCAGAACGACTCCGCCCAGCTGACAGTGCAGCAAAGCGGCATGCGGCTGGACCGCACCAGCGGCTTCTTCGTGCAGAGCCTGACAGTGGTCAACACGCAGCACGTACCCATCCCAGGCCCGCTCTACTTGGTTCTGAGTGGGCTGCCGTCCGGCGTCAATCTGGTGAACCAGTCCGGCCTCACCCGCAACGTACTCAACGGGTCACCGTATCTGCGCGTCCCTCTGGTGACTGACGGGCTGAGCTTGCAGCCTGGGCAGAGCGTGGTGTTCACGGCCCAGTACCTCAATCCTGGCCGGGTCAACTTCCACGTCCTGCCGTCGGTGTGGCGCAGCTCTGGCACGCCCTGACTCCATCGCCCCGAACTCAATCACCACCCACACCTGTCGAACGAGGGAGACATCATGGGACTCAAAGGCATCAGATGGGGTGTGACCCTGGTGGCGCTCCTGGTCGCGCGTACGGCGACGGCCGGCCCCTTTCTGGTCAGCGTCGATACCCGAGCCCTGCAAGGCATGGCCGGCTATATCGCCTTCGATTTCGTTGCCGGCTCAGTGCCGACCGGAAACTCCGCCAGCGTCAGAAGCTTTACCACCGATGGCAGCCTGACCACCTCCAAAAGCAGCGGTGACGTGAGGGGCAACCTGCTCCCCGGCCCCTTGAGCCTGGGCAGCACGCAGTTCTTCAACGAGTGGCTGCAACAGGTGGGGGCATTCGGCAGCACCATCGGCTTCGAACTGGACCTGGGAGACGCGGCAGTCCCGGGAGCGCGTGCCGATCAATTCTCATTCTTCCTGCTGGATCCCAACCAGATTCCCATCGACACCAGTGACCCCTCAGGTGCCGGCGCGCTCTTCGCCATTGACCTCACGGGCCCGGCAGCCGCGCCGGCGGTTTTCAGCGCCGCGTCAGCGTCGGCAAGTGTCAGCCCTTTGACCAGGGGCCTGCCTGAGCCGAGCAGCGCGCTGCTGATGCTTGTCGCGTTCGCTGGCTTGGCGGCGCTGAATCTACGGCGTATACGCCGCGAGTGAGCCCCGCACTGGCGTGAGCGCCACCAGCCCCATCGCCTTCTGGGTCGGCGCTGTTTGCGCCTGGCAAGGAGTCGTGACCGTCGTTGCGCTGCTTGGGCGCCCGGCCCTGGCAGCCTGGGGCAACCTGCTGTGTGCCATGGCCGTCCTGTCGGTCGTATCAGCCTCTTTGGGGTCGCAGCTTCGATGGGGAGCACTTCGGCCGCTTGAGATCGCCTTCCTGGCCGGCAATCTCGTCGCTATCGCCTGGGGCATCCGGCTGGTGTGGGGCCGCCGTCACTGGCGGCTCGCCTTGGGAGGCCTGTGGCTGCTCAACACCGTGTTGTGTGCCACGCTCGCTTACCTAGCCTTTGTCTTCAGTCTGTTCTAAACGGGGCACCGCTCAGGCAAGCGCTGCGAGAGGTCCGCAGGTCGATTTGCGTCCCACGCAAGCGAAAGAATGCGCTGTCATCTTGCACATCTAAGCTGGGGCTCCGCTTTCGCAAGGACGCACCATGTTCAGGACAATCACCCGCCGCGAACTGCTCCAGACTCTCGCCACCTCTACCGGCACGACGTTGCTGGCCTCCCACATGAGCACCGTGCTGGCGCAGGGCACGGCGCCCGCAGTCGTTACGGCGGACAAGCTGCGCCCGAAGATCCCCGGTGGCGTCATGAGCGGTGACGTGACGGCGGGTGCAGCCATGGTGTGGAGCCGCGCTGACCGACCGGCCCGTATGTGGGTTGACGTGGCGACGAACGAGGCCTTCAAGGATGCGCGGCGTGTGATGGGGCCGGCTGCTTTCGAAGGCAATGGCTTCACCGCACGGCTGGATCTGTCCGGCCTGCCGGCTAGCGCCGATGTGTTCTACCGCGTGAGCTTCCAGGACCTGGTTCACGAGTCCGCGTTCAGCGAACCGGTGACGGGACGCTTGCGCACAGCGTCGGTGAAGGCCGATAAGCCCGTGTGCTTCGTGTTTTCGGGCGACGAGGCCGGCCAGGGCTGGGGTATCAACGAGCGCTTCGGCGGCTACAAGGTCTACGAGGCCATGCGCCGCGAGCAGCCGGACTTCTTCATCCACTCGGGCGACCAGATCTATGCCGACGGTCCCATCGAGGCCGAGGTGAAGCTGGCCGACGGCTCCATGTGGACCAACCTCGTGACCGAGGCCAAGTCGCACGTGGCGCAGACGTTGGACGACTTTCGCGGTGCGTTCGCCTACAACCAGCTGGACAAGAACAAGCGGCGCTTTGCCGCCGAGGTGCCGTTCCTCGTGCAGTGGGATGACCACGAGGTTCGCAACAACTGGTACCCGGGCCAGACCATAGGCCCGGAGGAAAAGCGCTACACCACCGACCGTGCTGCCTCGCTGCTCGCCGCGCGGGCGCGGCAGGCGATGTTCGAGTTCAACCCCATTCGGCATAACCCGCAGGACCCCGAGCAGATCTACCGGGGTTTTCGCTTCGGACCGCTGCTGGACGTTTTCATGCTGGACGAGCGCAGCTACAGGGGCCGCAACTCGCCGAACCGGCAGCCGGTGCTGGACGCAGATTCGGCCTTCCTGGGCGCACGGCAGTCCGCCTGGCTGAAGCAGGCCCTGAAAGCTTCCAAGGCCACCTGGAAGGTCGTCGCCAGTGACATGCCCATTTCGCTGATCGTTGCCGATCTCAACCCTGACGTGCCCCAGGGTACCTACGAGGCTTGGGCCAACGGCGACGACGGTGCGCCGTCGGGCCGCGAGCTGGAACTCGCCGACATCCTGCGATTCATCAAGCAGCACAACATCAAGAACGTCGTCTGGGTGACGGCCGACGTGCACTACGCGCAGGCGACCTACTTCCACCCATCCAAGGCGAAGTTCACCGAGTTCAAGCCCTTCTGGGAGTTCGTGGGCGGCCCCATCAACGCGGGCACCTTTGGCCCCAACCCAGGCGACGCGACGTTCGGCCCTGACGTTCGCTATGTCAGCATTCCCGCCGGCAACCCCAGCAACAACCCGCCCAGCGCCGGCCAGCAGTTCTATGGCAAGGCAAGGATCGATCCCAGGACGCGCGTGATGGCAGTGTCGCTGCACGATCTTGAGGGCAAGCCCTTGTGGGACGTGAAGATCGAACCTGAGGCCTAGGAAACAACGCCTGGGTCAGGTTCTGCGCATCGCCGACTCGAAGTAGCAGCACGCCGCGCCTACCAGCCTTCCATCCAGCTTGTCAACCGCAGCATCGCCTTGGCGATGCGCTGGTGCACGCTCGTGACGCTGATGTCGTGGATCTTTGCGATTTCGCTATGGGACAGCCTGTCGACCCGATGTGCCAGGAAGTTTTTAGATTGCGCCGCCGTTGAAGTGCGAGACATTTGCGGTTTGTGTTGATGCTCCGATGAGTCCCATTGGCTACGGCCCTGCCAGTATGCTGATTTGGCGGCGGGCTTGGTAGCGTGGCGCATCGATCGTCGGCGCGCTGGCGCAACGGGCTTCGTCAGAATTGGTGCGTTCAACAAGTCTCTCTAGTGAGGCAGGTGGGTTAGCGTCCATGGAATCGATACATGAGCTTCTGACTGCCGCGACGTCAGGCGAACCTGCTGCGTCAGCCCGGCTTTTCGAGGCCGTCTACGCGGATCTAAAGCGGCTGGCGCATGGTCGGCTGCTGCATGGAGGGCGCATGGAAGGCCTTGATACGACTGCACTCGTTCATGAAAGCTATCTGCGCCTCGCAGACAGTCGTCAGGTGCTTCCAACTGATCGCCCCGCATTTTTCAGCTATGTAGGCCGCGTCATGCGCAGCGTCGTGATCGACCTGGTGCGTGAGCGCCAATCACTCAAGCGAGGTGGCGATCAGCAATTCGTGACCCTCACGACAAGTGCTGAACCAGGGCCGGTCGATGACGGACGATTGCTGGCCATTGACACAGCCCTGGTCCTGCTGGAGCGCATCGACCCCGACCTCCACCGACTTGTCGAGATGCGCTACTTCGCCGGTTTGTCGGTCCACGAGGTGGCTGAGATCCAGGGGGTGTCCAAGCGCTCCGTCGAGCGCCGCTGGGAGAAGGCAAGGGCACTGCTTCAGAGGCTTATTGACGAGGCTTGAGCGCCAGGGGGTGCCGTTCAAGGCACCAACATCATCACCTCCGGCAGCACCGCTCCCTTCACCTTCAGTGCTTCGCGCGCCTCATGTTCAAGCCTCAGGGCCTCGTCGGCTTGGCCCAGGCTGCGCAGCACTTCAGCCCGTACGAGTTGTGCATGGCGGCGCACCGGGTGTGAGGCTTCGCTGACTTTAAGCAGGTGGGCGTCAGCCGTGTTCAGCAACGCCAATGCGTCTTTGGCGTGCCCTTGACGCGCAAGTGCAATAGCCTCGGTCAGCTGCGCCCTAGCGACGTACATGTCGGCGCCGATCCGGCTGCGCTCGAACACCTGGATTGCTTCGCGGCTGGCATCGATCGCCGCAGCCCAGTCGCCGCGAGCGATCTGGGCACCCGCCAGGTAATGCAGGCTCCGTCCGTAAACATCGCCTTTGGCATGGCCGTCGCGACGCGCCTGGTCGACCAAGTGCCCCAGGGCCACGCGAGCCGCCTCTGCCTGACCTGCATAGATCAACGCCAACGCATGGCGATTCTCGAAGTCCTGTCGCTGCGCAGGAGCAAAGAAATTCTGGATGGACCTCTCGGGCAAGGCCGCCAGAGAGCTGCGTGCCATCTCCAAAGCTTCAACGGTCCGGCCAATGGCGATCAAGGGCCGGACCGCGAAGCTTTCTGCCAATCGGGTCGGCTGCGCATCCGGGCCGAGGATCCGAATAGATCGCTGCACATCCCCCGTCGCGATTTGCGCCGCTTCTTCGTAGTTGCCGATCTCCCCCAGCGCCAGCATCAAGGTGCGCCTGAAGATCAGTTCGGTGGGCGTGTCGGTGCCAACAACGCGTTGCCAATCCTTGATCGCGCCGCGCAGTGATGTCGCGGCCTCGCCGGGCTGCCAGGCCGCCAGGAACGAGTAGGCAATGTTGTTGCGAGCGTCTATGGCGTCCAGGAGATGGACAGGGTCGACTGCATCGAGCAGTGGGGCAATCTCGTGCGCCAAGCGGGCGGCCCGTTCACGCTCACCGGACCAGCTGCATGCGCCCGACAGCAAAGCCTTGGCGCTGATGACTTCCCAGGCAAGTTCGCCTGAACGCTTGATCATCGCGGGGATAGCTGCATCAAGGAGTTGCACGGCTTCCTTGTGACGTTGCAGTTCTACCAGCTCGAACGCGCGATGGCGTTCGATGTCCAGCAGTTCCCCCTGTCGTTCCGCGGCATGGTTCAGCAGCACCCGCCGCGCCTTCGAATAGGTCTCGAGCGCCAGGTCATGATGCACCAGCCCGCTGTGGACGCGGGCCAGCGCAGCGAGTGCATCCCCATAGGCAAGACTCCCCTCGCCGTCAAGGCGCTGGGCAGTCGCGAGCCGCGCTTGGGCCAGCGGCATCGCCTTGTCCTCTGCGTTGAGCTTGATGAAGAGGTCGGCGAGCACACCATCAAGCTCCGCGTTCAGGCGCGGCTGATCGGCGAGCCCGGACTGCAGCTGGCGCTGCCCTCGCTCCAGCAGTTCGCGGGCGGTCAACTCGCGGCCCCGCGCCTTGGCTGGCTGGGCTTCGTCGAACAGCGACGTGAGGAAGTCCTGAACGGCGCGCGCGCGCCGGGCTTCCTGACGCGCCTGACCGGCTTGCCAGGCGGTACCGGTGATGCCGGCGCCTAGCGTCGCGACCAGGGCGGCGGCCACGACGACGCCACTGCGGTGGCGGGCGACGAACTTGCGCGCCCGATACAGCCTGCCGTCGGGGCGCGCCCTGACTGGCAGGCCCAGCAGAAAGCGTTGCAGGTCAGATCTAAAGGCTTCGGCCGTCGCGTAGCGCTCGCCAGGGCGTTTCTTTAACGCCTTCATGACGATCGTGTCCAGGTCTCCCGAAAGCGCCTTGACCAGGCGTTTTGCTGTAGTGGATCGCGCGTGGACAGCCGGGCCGTCCACGACCCGCTGGCTGGGATGAACGGGTTCCTCTTCAAGGATCGCCTCCTCGAGTGCTGCACGGGACGCGCGCGCGAGTCGATACGGCCTCTGCCCGCACAGCAGCTCGTAGAGGAGGACGCCGGCCGAGTAAACGTCACTCGCGGTCGTTACCGGCTCGCCCTTGATCTGCTCGGGCGACGCATAGTCGGGCGTAAAGGCCCGCCCGCCGAGTTGCGTGAGTTCAGTCTCGGTGGCCTCACCGCTATCCCCGAGCAATTTGGCGATGCCGAAGTCCAGCAGGTGGGCCTCCCCATCCGCACTCACCAGGATATTGTTCGGCTTCAGGTCACGATGAACGACAAGCCGTTCATGCGCATATTGCACCGCTTCCAGCACTTGCATGACGAGCTCAACGCGGGCACGGATCGGCAGTCGCTGGGCTTCACAGTAGCTGGTCAGGGGCATTCCATCGACGTATTCGATGGCCAGGTAGGCGTGGCCCTCGGCCGTAGTGCCAGCATCGAGAAGTTTGGCGATGCGAGGGTGATCCAGTGCGCCCAGGATGCTGCGTTCGCGCGAGAAGCGCTCGGCGAAAGCCCGCCCAGCGATGTCGTCGCGCATCAGCTTGAGCGCCACCTGGCGCGAATACATGCCGTCGAGGCGCTCCGCCAGCCAGACTGAGCCCATGCCGCCCTCGGCCAGCAAGCGCAGGATCCTGTAGGGACCCAGTACCTGGCCCGGATGGGACGGGCCCTCGCGCACCAGGCTCTCCGCCAAATGGCGGGCGACAAGATCCTGTGTCTCGAGCAGGCCCGCTGCATCCGCCTTGGCAAGCGAGCCCAGCAAATCCGTGATCAGGCCATGAAGCGTGTGGCCCTGGCCGGACAGCCGCTCGAGCCAGCTGGTGCGGCTTGACACCGGCAGCGCAAGAACTTCGTCGAGCAAGGCATTGAGTTCGGCAGTCTGATCCGGATCGAGGTCTTTGAGTTTCACGTTGTTAGGCCGAAGCCCTCCAGTTAAGTCACACGAGTCCAAATCTCCGTCAGCCGGTCCAGTCGGTGCGCAGCTTGCCGTCAAGCGTCAAGACGGATTCCGCGGGCGCGAACCGCCGCCTCCGTCAGGAGGGCTCGTCACACTGCAGCTGCCTTACCCAGAAGGGCGCAATGGTGGCAGGCCGGGTCGAAAAGTGCATTTCAGGTTTGACGCGCTTCCGATGCTTCCCCCCTGACGTTAGGGGGAAGGATTCTTTTAGTTGGCGGACTTGCGGAATGACCTCCGTCTTTTCCAGCAGGTGTTTAGCGCACTCGAGAAGCGCGCCTCGTGATCTCAGTGCGGCGCGTTATCTGTCCGACAAATCTTTAGCGAGGAAAGCAGCCATGAACGACGCTTCCAAGGTCCCAGGCGTCCCCTATCCCGGACCCGCAAGTCCAGTTCGCGCGGCAATGACATCGCGCTGGCGACTGCAGCAACTGGCGACCGCGCTGGTCCTGACGGGTGCGCCGCTCGCGTCTCTGGCCGACACCCTCGTCGGGACTGCCATCGTCGCCGTTCCGGAAAAGGGCCCCTATATCCAGCCGCGCCCTACCGCCAGCTCGTATCACGTCGGGCCGGCTTCCCGCACGAGCTCCGATGACCCGCTCGCCCGGATCAAACAGGGCCACACGCTCGTCGGGTTCACCGCGCCGGAGGAGGTCACGACGTGGACGCTAAACGCAGTCGGCGGGCCGGCCGGCACTGCGCCGCAGATGGCATGGATCAACTCCAAGAGTTCGGGGCATGCGACCGGGTCACAGATGGCTTGGATCAACTCCAAGAGCTCGGGGCACGCAACCGGGTCGCAGATAACCTGGATCAGTTCAAAGAGTTCAGGGCGTGCGAGCGAGGGGGAGATGGCGCATATCAATGCAAAGAGTTCAGGGCATGCGCAAGAAGGCTTCGCACCGCAGGTCGACCTCGGATCTCAGCCCGTCGCGTCGTCCGCGTTTTGGGGGCACGACACATCAGTTCCTGTGAACTACGTGCAGTACGGGGGCTCGTTCCTCCCCGACGCCACCTTGCAGTCGAGCGCGATGAAGCCCGCAACCGGCCTTCAGACCGTGCCTTTAGGCGAGCGCCTCATCGGCGACAACGCAGGCGGCCAGCCGGTGGCTGAGCGAAAAATCTACTCGTTTGAGTCAATCTCTGCTCTATCGAGCAAGGCTATGTCCTTCGACCCGGCTTTTGTTGCCACTCGTTCGGGCTACGCGATGGCCGTGGATACCGGGGTCGGCAATGTCTCCGCTGCAGTCCCTGAGCCCTCGAAAACCGTCTTGAGCTTGGCTGGGCTGCTCGCCGTGGCCTGGATCGTCAGAAATCGCGCCAACCGGACTGGCGCCCGATTGAGCCGCTGATCGCCAGGCCCGCCTGACGACCTGCAGCCGTTGGGAGTAGCCGCATGGCAATCCGGCTTCGCCAACGCCAGGGCGACGTGGTTTGGACCATGACGGATTCTGAAAGTTTCGCCCGTCTCGACAAGCAGGCGCGCGCTCTACCGCGGGACCTCAAAGGCGCAATGCCGCTCGTTCAACGAAACACAACAGAGGAAGCCGACATGATTGACCGTTCGAAGCTCCGAGACATCGCGATTCCTGGTGCACCAAAGGCGCGCCGCGCAGCAGGAATAGGGCGCCGGCGACTGAGTCTGCTTGCAGGCGTGCTGCTGACGGTGGCGCCGCTCGCTTCCCTGGCCGACACCACCGTCTCCGCCTCCATTTATGCAGTGCCGGGTAACGGCCCTTATGGCCAGCCGAGCCCCGCGGCCTATCCGACGGCGCCGGGCTCGTATCAGGTCGGGCCGGCGTCCGGCACGATGGGCGGCAACAGCGCGACGGGGCAGTTGGCCATCCAGGCGTTTCCGCAACCCGCACTCTCTGCCACCGTCGTCGGATCTTCCAACGGCGCGGATACCAACACGGCCTATGCCCAGGTCGACGCCTCGTTGACCTTCGACTTCTACGTCCAAGGGCCCCAATCCGGCGTCTCCGTGCCCGTGCTGATCGCGGGCAGCTCCTTCGGCAGCTTCGCGAATGCCGGCGACCCGACCGGCTGGAACAATCAGGTCGGCACGCGGATCAAGTTCGTCGCGCCAGATGCCTCTACCGCGGCGACGCTGCATCTGGTCGGCCCTCAGGCCGGCACAGCGCCCGACGTCTATCTCGGATTTCAGGTGCCCATATCCTTCGCCTCGTGGAGCAATCTAGCGCCGGGCCCCGTGCCGTATACGCAGTACACCAGCACATTCCTTCTTGGCGCCACAGTGCAATCGAGCACGACAAAACCCCCGGCCGGCCTCGAGTCCCTGGGCCTCTTTTTGCATGCCATCGGTGGCGACAACGCCGGCGGCCAGCCGCTATCGGGTCGCAAGACGTACTCGCTCGGATCCACGTCCGCCGCGCTTAGCGAGGCGATGTACATCGATCCGAACTGGGCCGCCACCCACCCGGGCTACACGCTAATCATTGATGCCGGCGTCGGCAATGTGCCCGCTGTGCCGGAGCCCTCCAGGACCGTCTTGACGTTGGCCGGCCTGATTGCAATGGCTTGGATCGCGAGGAATCTTGGCTGTCGGGACCACGCCCGAACTGGCACTCCCCGGGCCGCCTTCACCGATGGACTGCGGTCGGCGACGGAAGACCGTGCGCAGGGCCGCGCCCTCCGCGGCGCCATGGCCCTCGGACTGCTCGTCGTCTCGTCCTCGCTGTGTGCTGCGCCCGTCGTGGTCGGGTCGCTCGACGCGGTCACCGGCGTCACCGGCCTTGTGGTCAACGGTGTCAGCTACGACGCCAATTTCGTCCATGCCGGCCAAACCTATCAGGATCTGTTCGCTAGCACAGCCCCGACGTTTCTGGGCGACCCCTCCGGGGCGCAAAGCGCAAGCGTCGCGCTTGCTGGAGCGCTGGCTGCAGCTGGCGTCTACGGCGTTGCGGGACTGGCGCCGCCCACCCCCAAGGTCGAGTACGTCTTTCTTCTCGGCATCCCCTACGATCTGGTTCCTAACGCCTTCTTCCAAGGTGGCTTCGAAGTCGATAGCGCAGTGGATCAGTATGACAGCCATCACGGAATCCCTTGGGATGGCAGCTCCCGTTTCGCGTTGCTCGGAAGTGCCCAGACACCCGACGCCACTACGACGTTAGTGACCTTCAGGCGCGAGGTTGCAACCGAGCTGCCCGAGCCTGGCATGACGGCGCTGCTGGCTGGCGGCTTGGGTTGTCTATGCCTCTCGCAACGGAAGCGGGTCGCGCCTCCCAGGCAGGGCAAGCGTCAAATCGAGTAGCGACGAACCGTCCGCCCGCGGTTGAAGCGGCGGGCGGTTGCCATTTCTGGTTTGGGTCTGTCAATCCCAGATTTGCGCGGCGAGGAACACGCGAGGTGCGCAGAAATGCACGAAGCGTAAAAGCACGACCCTATACCCACTCACGGCACGCTCGTGCTTTCGGGCAGTTCAGGCTCGCCGATTCTGTTCAAAGGAGTTCCTCGTGAAGCAGTGGTTCTCAGTTTTGCATCGCTCGTTGGCAGCCATCTTGCTTATGGCATGCCTAGGAGCACAGGCCTTGGGCCCCAAGGCTCCCATTCCTCTTAAGCCCGGCAATGCGCCTGCCACGCCGGCCAGTCTGGGCGCGCAGGACTCAGCGCCCGACGACCGGGACGCTCAGGCCAAGAACCGATTCGGCGCCTACCTTTCCGAGTCGTACAAGCAAAGCCTCCTGCAGACGCTGCAGGCGCAGGGTGCGCTTTACGCGAACCTCCTGCCGGGCGGCAATGCGCCCGACAGTGTGCCCAAATGGCGGTCGCTGGGCCCGACAAATGACAAGTACGAATGGAACGGCGTGCAGCTGAACGTGGTCGACAGCGGCCGCGTTCGAACCATTCTTCAGAGCCCGTGGGATGACGACACAGTCTATGTCTTGAGTTCTGGGGGCGGCCTCTGGGTGACGAAAAACTTCAGTGACGACAGTCCTGACTGGCGCCCCCTGACGGACGCGCTTCAGACCACGAGCGGCGGCAGTGTCGCTTTCGGGCGCACGCCGAATGTGCTCTATCTCGGGCTGGGCGATCCGTTCGACGGCTTCCCGACGCTGGGCGGTGTGGTGGTCACCTCCACTGATGGCGGCCGCTCGTGGAAGCCGTTCGTCAGCCTCACAGGTGCATTTACCGTGAGCGACATCAAGGTTGACACGTCCGGTCCGTCCGACATCGTCCTCGCAGCCACGGATGCAGGCATCTTCCGCTCCACGGATGGCGGCAAGAGCTTCAGTCTCGTGGCCTCGGTGGCCGGCCAACGAGCCTGGAGCCTGGTGCGAACCAGCGTGGGTTGGCTGGCCTCAATGGCGCCGTATTACGCCGGTGCTGCTGGCAGCCTCATGTACTCCGTCGATCACGGGGCGACCTGGAGGTCGATTCCAAACGGCGGCAACGTCTTCAGCGGTGCGGGTCGCGCCACGCTTGGGGTGGCCAAGCCAGGCGAAACTGTCGTGTATGCCTTCGCCGCGGCGTCAACAGGCAATGCACAGAAGGATTTGTACAAGTCCGTCGACGGCGGTCTGAACTGGACCGCGTTGGGAATCACCGGCAAGGCGCCGATCAATCCCAACGATGACCAGACTGACATGAACATCATGAAGGCGCAGGCCTGGTATGGGCAGATGCTGCTCGTCGATCCACAGGACAAGGCGCGCAACACGGTCTACATCGGTGGCGAGTTGTCGACGGCCAAGACGGTGGATGGCGGCAACAGCTGGACCTTGCTCTCCAACTGGTTGCCTGGCAACGCGAACGGCACCGTCAGTGTTCCCTATGTGCATGCCGATCACCACGCTGCAGCCACTATTGGACTAGACGATCGAAAGGGGATCGTATTCGGCACCGACGGAGGCATCTTCGTCAGCACCGACGGTGGCAAGACCTTCAACTCCAAGAAGAACCGTGGGCTCGTGACGTTCCTTTCCCAGACGGTCGCGTCGTCAACCTTCACGCCACAGTCGGTCGTCACCGGCATGCAGGATACGGGGACGAGGGCACGCTTGGATTCTTCCGGCACCTTCAATCAGGTGTTTGGAGGTGACGGCGAGGGCGTCGGCTGGAGCCAGGCGAACAACGCGCGCACCGTGATGAGTGCGGAGTACTTCCTCTGCTTCTTCCCCGGGCTGCTCCCGAACACCCTTATCAACTACAACGACCCGTCCATCAACTGTCAGCAGACCGACATCTTCTACGTGCCTGTCGCGACGCCGACGGCGTCGGCTGACCCGACTGGATTGATGTTCTTTTCGGCTGAGCTTTCCGGCGTCTGGTTCACCGTGGACGGTGGCACCAACATCAACTATCTGTCCTATCGTGGTTACAACGGCCTGCCGGCGAACTTCCTTGTACGTCCAACTTGGCATTCGCTCGGCATCGACACCTCGCCCGCAATGAACCGATTTGCAATCGGCGGGACGGGCGGACGCTTGGCCGTTTCGCTGGATGGGGCCAACAGCTGGAAGGTCGTGAACCTGAACGGCTTCGGCTTCTCCAGCTATGTGTCGTCGCCGGCTTGGACGGCGGCGGGGCCTCTCTATGTCGCGTCTGAGTCGCCGGTCGCCGGTACAACCCGGGTTCTGCGGTCTTCCGACAACGGGCAGACGTTCGCCAAGGCAGACTTTGGGCTGCCGGACACCGGCGTCTATCACCTCGTGGTCGACCCGCGCGACGCCACTGGCAACTCTCTGTTTGCCGCGACTTATCTGGGTGTATATCGCACTCGTGACGGCGGCCAGCACTGGGCACGCTTCGGTGCGGGCCTACCCGCAGTACGTGTCACCGGCTTGTCGATCACGGAAGACGGCAAGGTACTGAGAGCAGCCAGCTACGGCCGGGGTATCTGGGAACTCAACTTGGCGGGCGACACACGCGGGGACGATTGAGAAGCCTCGGGGCGGACACGGGGCGATCCTGCCCCTCCGATTCCGGACCGCATGCATTGGAGGTTCCTACAAGGGGGATGTGGACAAAAACTGGACTGGTTATGTCGCGATGCCCAGGCGCCGACGATTCTGGCCGGGACTGTGAAAGCCTACTGAACTCTTGATCCGAACCTCGTTGTACAAGCGAATGTAGGCGTCCAGCGCTGCCACGAATTGCTCGATGCTCGTCGAGAATCAGTGGCGGGCAAAGAACATCTCGGTCTTGAGCCAACCAAAGAAGCCCCCTCTCGCCGCGTTGTCCGGCGAGCGGCCATTGCGTGACATCGAGCAGACCAGCTAGGTCAACATGCAGTCGACCTCCCCATATTCGCCTGTTTCCAAAATGGTGGCGAAGTGAACCTGTGGATTTCCAGGAGGTGACGGATTCCCGGGACGGGTGCTACAAATCGATCCGATGCAGAGCGCCCGGATTCCCGCCAACGAAGCTCAACGCCTGGCATTGCTGCGCTGCAGTTCTGCCCCCAGAAGCTGCTCGTGGACCGCCTTCAGAAACTTGTCACGCGCTGCATCGAGGCCGGCCATATCCAGTGTCTTGGCCACCTCGGGCACGCTCTCGATGCCGACCCGATAGGACCGTTCGATTTCAGCGTCGAGCATCGGTTCCACGCCGAGCAGCTCGTGGATGCGGTCACGCCGCTCAGGCGTAAGTTCGTGGGTGGACAGGGCCAAGCTGCCCAGCCCTCGCAGACGAGCTTCGTTCTCCATCTGCGCCGGGCCGCGCGAGACGGACACCAGCATCAAGTGATAGGTGTCCAGGTCCGGGTCAAGACTCAGCTGCGAGCTATCGGCCACATCGGCCTGCAGCGCCAGGAGCTTGGCAATGAATTCGGTGTGCAGGGCAAAGGTGGCATCCTGGTTATCTGCTTTGGGACTGCGCTCCAGGGCCGCTTCACTGTCGCGCAGGCCGGCAAACGCTTTGGCCGTGCCCAACTCCGTCCCCAGTTCCTTTTCGACATCTGCTAGCTTCTTGAAGGCCGCGGTGGCCTTAGACTGCATTTCCTCCAGGTCGGGCGCACTCAGCGTCGCGGCACGTCGCCTGCTCTGCGCGGCGACCATCAACTCGCTGATTGCGTCTGCATATCGCATGCCTGACAGCTCAGACTGGGTGGAGCCGATGAGGTCTTGCGCAGCAGTACGCAGGAAGACCAGCATGAGAACGAGCGGGACCAGGAACGCCGTCGATACCCACAGTGCCTTGCCACGAAACGTGATTTTGCGAAACAGCCTGACTCCGGGCGAGAGCCAGCCGTGATAACGAAAAAAGCTGCCGAAGCCTTCAATATCGTCGCGCGGCACCAGGTCACGCTTCTTCTGGTCACTCATGAGGTCGATCCAGCCCTGCGAGGCCTACTTTGATTCACACGGTTCTCAAATGCTTGGCTGGACCGTGTTCCATCAGCCAATCGATTGCGGAACGTGTAGATCGGATATCGTGCGGATTTGGCAGCCGAAGTCGCTGTGATCTGCAATCGTATGCATCGTGCTGCCGAGTCCGTTCCCTCGCGGCGCTGCGTTCTCCTGGAACTGATCTGACAGCGTGTCAATCTCGCCGAGGCCCAAGCCATACAGCACCGACCCGGCCACTAGTTGATCAGACGCTAGAAACCGGAATTCTTGGGCAGGCAGTTCTACTCACACTGAGCTAGCCTAGGCGCCATGTTGCGTGCTCTTTCCGGTCTAAGCCCAACCTCTTCCAGTCGATGGATGGTTGTCTTGCCGTATGCAGTCGCAGTGGCCATGCTCGTGGTAGGCAATGCTGCTTTCAACTGGACATCGATTGCTGAGCTGGCCCGAACTCAACAGGCGGTCCGCCACAGCTATGACGTCCGTCGTTCGGTGGGTGAGCTTCTCCGAGACCTTGACCAAGCGGAGACGGACATGGGCCCCAGGGGGCTGGGTAGCCCGCTCGCCGATCCGCTAGCGAACGCACGGCGCTCGCTGGTCGAGCTTGACTCGCTGGCCGAGGGAGACTCCGAGCAGCGGGAGTTCGTTGCCGGACTCAACGGCCTGCTGTTGGGTCGCGGCACCGGACGCGATCCCGGGCAGGTGATCGGCGAGGCACGCACGCTTGCGCAGACCATCGACGCTCAGGAAGCCAGCCTACTCTCCCGCCGCGACGATGCGGCGCAAAGGTCCGCCCTGTGGGCCGGACGCACAGTCGTCGTCGGTGCGGTGGTCAGCCTCGGCACTTTGCTAATGGTTGTCTTTGTTCTGCAACGCGAACTCGCCCGAAGGACTCGTGATCGACGGCGTCTAGAGGACGCCAAGACCTTCCTCCAGCTCATCATCGACAACATTCCTCAAGGCGTCTTCTGGAAGGATCGCGAGTCCCGCTACGCCGGGTGCAATCAACGCATGGCACAGGACTTAGGGCTTGGCAGCGCCGACAACATCGTGGGCATGGACGACGAGTTGCTGTACGGACCGGAGCTTGCCGAAGCTTTTCGCGGGAGCGACCAGCCGATCCTGAACGAGGGCAAGGTCTTTTCGGACACGGAGCACTACCGGCAAATGGCGAACGGCCGGCTCGCGCATCTTGAGATCCAGAAGTTCCCGCTGCGCACTGGTGACGGCACCATCATCGGTGTCATCGGCACCTACAGCGACATCAGCGAGCGGGTCCGCTCTCAGGCGGACCTCTTGCTGCGACAGCGGGCGATCGAGGCGAGCGTCAACGCAATATTCATCACGGACCATGAGGCTTTGGACGAGCCCATCGTCTATGTGAATCCGGCCTTCGAACGCATCACCGGCTATGCCGCATCTGAAGTGCTGGGGCGCAACTGCCGATTTTTGCACGGAGAGGATCGTGACCAGCCTGGCATTGCTCGAATCCGGACAGCTGTCCGAGAAGGAAAGCCAGGCAGTGCCCTGCTACGGAACTTTCGGAAGGACGGAACCCCGTTTTGGAACGACCTGCGCGTCGCCCCTGTGACGGATGTCGAAGGCCGCATCTCTCACTACGTCGGCGTCTTGAACGATGTGACCGAAATCAAGGGTTACCAGGAGCAACTGGAACACCAAGCGACTCACGATCCGTTGACTGGGCTGCCAAACCGGTCTCTCGTGCTTGATCGCCTCGCCCAAGCCCTTCTTCAAGCACAGAGGTCCGGCGCGGCCGTCACCGTCGCCTACGTCGACCTAGACAACTTCAGGCATGTCAATGATGCCTTTGGGCGGGATTGCGGTGACCGGGTGCTCCAATTGATTGCCTCCCGGCTCCGAGACCGCCTTCGAAGCACCGACACGGTTGGGCGATTGGCGGGCGATGAGTTCGTCCTCGTTCTCCCTGGAACAGCCGGCGCTGAGAGCGTGTCCACCGAGGTCCAGCGCATTCTTGACGTTTTCGCTGACCCGCTCGTCGTGAACGGGTCGGAAGTTCTCATCCGTGCCAGCGTTGGCGCCAGCGTCTACCCACGAGATGCGGTCGAAGCGGAAGCTCTGCTGAACTGCGCCAACAATGCCATGACCCAGGTCAAGTCCGTCGGGCGCAACGCGTTCCAGTACTACGCGCCGGAGATGAACGAACGGGTTCACGACCGACTGGGCTTGATCACGGCGCTCAGTCGAGCTGTCGACCGGCAAGAGCTCCTGCTCCACTACCAGCCAAGGGTGTCTGTAGCCTCCGGGCGGATAACGGGTGTGGAAGCGCTGTTGCGCTGGCGGCGGGCCAACGGCGAAATGATGCCCCCCGCTGAGTTCATTCCGTTGGCAGAAGAATCGGGACTTATAGAACCACTTGGTGAGTGGGTGCTCAACGAGGCCTGTCGCCAAATGGCCGAGTGGCGACGCCTGGGTGCACCTGAGGTCCAGATGGCTGTCAACCTGTCAGCTCGCCAGTTCAGAGATCGAAGCTTGGTCAGAAAGGTCCGGCAGGTACTCGAGGCCCACAAGCTAGAGGCTTCAATGCTGGAGCTCGAACTGACCGAGAGCGCGCTCATGCGAGATGTTGAGGCAGCCGCCTTGCAAATGGCAGACCTCAAGGCGCTAGGGGTATCGCTGGCAATCGACGATTTCGGCACCGGCTATTCGAGCCTGGCCTATTTGAAGACCTTCCCGCTCGATCACCTGAAGATCGACCGCTCCTTCGTGCGCGACATCACGACACGTCCGGCCGACCTCGCGATCACCAGGACGGTGATCGATCTTGCACGTCGCTTGAACATGCGCACGGTGGCGGAAGGCGTCGAACAGTCTGACCAGCTGGAGCTGCTCCAGTCGATGGAATGCGACGAGATTCAAGGGTATCTGTTCAGTAGGCCGCTGCCCGCGGACGAGTTCCTCAATCTGCTATTCGCCCAAATTCAACAACTCCATGAAGGTTGATACCGAGCGACTGTCGTGGTTTGGATCCCCTGTCCAGGAGCTGATCGAACGAGCATCGACCCGTATGCGAGGAAGACGGCTTTTCGCGAAGGGCGACGATGGACTTCGCGGCCACTTGTCGAGGCCGATATGCGGGCCCCGTAGCAGGATGATCTGGGCGGCGAGGTTTCTTCATTGGGGCCCAAGAAGGTCGACGGCGTCCGTGATGATCCCGTCGATGTCGTCGGCGATGAGCCGTTCGGCAATCTTCCGGTCGTTGACCGTGTAGACCAGGGCCCGCCAGCCCTTGGCATGCAGGCGTTCGATCAACGCACGGTCCATCAGCCGGTAGTTGGTGATGACGGCAACGACGTCGAGCGACTCGGCGGCCTCGGGCCAGCCGTCCCAGAGCTTGTCCAGCAGCAGGCCGCGGGGCAGGGCGGGTTCGGCGTCGCGCGCGGCCGCCAGGGCTTCGGGCTTGAAGCTGCTGAGTAGCGGCGGCAGGGCACCGGCCCAGAGGCGCGCGGCCTCATGCGCAACGGCCGCACCGGTGCGGGCCTCTTCGCCCGGGCAAGGCTTGATCTCGACATTCAGCGCACAGCCGTTGGACTTGCAGAAGGCGGCGATCTGTTCAAAGCGGGGCAGGGGTTCGGCGGCGAAGGGCGGGCTGTGCCAGCTGCCGGCGTCCAGGCGCTCCATCTGCGCCCAGTCCTGCTCCGCCGGCGAGCCCTGGCCGCTTGTGGTGCGGTCCAGGGTGTCGTCGTGCATCAGAAAGCTCTGGCCGTCGCGGCTGAGCTTGACGTCGCATTCGAAGGCCCGGAAGCCGAAGCCAGCGCCCATGCGGAAGGCAGCCAGGGTGTTTTCCGGGGCCAGCTTGCCGGCGCCACGGTGGGCCAGCCAGAGCGGATAGGGCCAGGGGGATTTCATAGGCGTTGTCCGGTCTGGGTGTTGAAGCGGTGCAGGTGCAGGGGATTGAAGGCCAGATGCAGCCAGTCGCCCGCTTGGGGGGAGGGCAGGGTGGCATCCAGGCGCAGCGTGAACGGGGTGGCGGCACCCAGCTTGCCGTAGACCAGGCGCTCGGCGCCCAGCATCTCGATCATCTCCACGCGCAGCGGCCAGCCGCGCTCGGCCAGCTGCGCATGTTCGGGGCGCAGGCCCAGCGTCAGTTCGCCTTCGACACCCGGCGGCACGTCCAGCGCCGCGCCGTCGATATGGAACTGCCCGCCGTGCTGGCGGCCCGGCAGCAGGTTCATGGCCGGCGAGCCGATGAAGCTGGCGACAAAGGTCGAAGCCGGCTGGCCATAGACCTCCTCGGGCGTCCCCATCTGCTCGATGCGGCCACCGTTCATGACGATGATGCGCTGGGCCAGGGTCATGGCCTCGACCTGGTCGTGGGTGACGAATAGCGACGTGACGCCCAGCTCGCGGTGCAGCTTCTGGATCTCGAGGCGCGTCTGCACGCGCAGCTTGGCGTCCAAGTTGGACAGGGGCTCGTCGAACAGGAAGACCTGCGGGTCGCGCACGATGGCGCGGCCCATGGCGACACGCTGGCGCTGGCCGCCGGAGAGTTCGCGCGGCTTGCGGGCCAGCAGATGACCCAGCTCCAGGATCTCGGCGGCCCGCTGCACGCGCTCGGCGATCTGCGCCTTGGGCATCTTGCGCAGCTTGAGGCCATAGGCCATGTTCTCGGCCACGCTCATATGCGGGTAGAGAGCGTAGTTCTGGAACACCATCGCGATGTCGCGGTCGGCCGGCTCGACGTCGTTGACGACACGCGCGCCGATGGCGATCTCGCCGTCGCTGACCTCCTCCAGCCCCGCCACCATGCGCAGCAGCGTGGACTTGCCGCAGCCCGACGGGCCGACGATGACGACGAACTCGCCGTCTTTCACTTCGGCGTCCACGCCGTGGATGACCTGCACGGCCTTGGAGCCATGGCCGTAGCGCTTGACGAGTTTTCGGATGGAGATGGCTGCCATTATTTTTCTGCGTCCACGAGTCCCTTGACGAACCACCGCTGCATCAGGATCACCACCAGCGCCGGCGGGATCATGGCCAGCAGGGCCGTGGCCATCACGAGGTTCCAGTCATTGGCGGCCTCGCCGCCGCTGATCATGCGTTTGATGCCGATGACGACGGGGTACATGGATTCGTCGGTGGTCACCAGCAGCGGCCACAGGTATTGGTTCCAGCCGTAGATGAACTGGATGACGAAGAGGGCGGCGATGCTGGTGGTGGACAGCGGAAGCAACACGTCCTTGAAGAAGCGCAGCGGCGAGGCGCCGTCGATGCGCGAAGCCTCCACCAGCTCGTCGGGCACGGTCAGGAAGAACTGCCGGAACAGGAAGGTGGCCGTGGCGGACGCGATCAGCGGCACGGTGAGGCCGGCGTAGCTGTTGAGCAGGTGCAGGTCGGCCACGACCTGGTAGGTCGGGCCGATGCGCACCTCCACCGGCAGCATCAGGGTCACGAAGATGGCCCAGAAGAAGAGTCGGCGCAGTGGGAATCGGAAATAGACGATGGCGAAGGCCGACAGCAGCGAGATGGCGATCTTGCCGACGGCAATGACCATGGCCGTCACGAAGCTCACCCACATCATGCGGGCCACGGGCGCGCTTGAGCCCGCACCCTTACCGCCGCCCAGCGCCGTGCCCAGGTTGTCGAGCAGATGCCCGCCGGGCACCAGTGGCATCGGCGCATGCACGATGGCCTCGGCCGTCTGCGTGGCGGCGACGACGGTGACATAGAGCGGGAAGGCCACCACCGTCACGCCCAGCAGCAGGATGACATGGGCCAGCCAATCGAGGAGGGGGCGGCGCTCGACCATCAGTATTGAACTTTCTTCTCGACGAAGCGGAACTGCAGCACGGTCAGCGTGATGACGATGGCCATCAGCACCACGCTCTGCGCCGCCGAGCCGCCCAAGTCCAGCGCCTTGAAGCCATCGTGATAGACCTTGTAGACCAGGATGGCGGTCTCCTTGCCCGGGCCGCCCTGGGTGGCCGCGTCGACGATGCCAAAGGTGTCGAAGAAGGCGTAGACGATGTTGATGACCAACAGGAAGAAGCTGGTGGGCGACAGCAGCGGGAAGGTCACGTCCCAGAAGCGCCTCCAGGGGCTGGCGCCGTCTATTGCCGAGGCTTCGATCAGCGAGCGCGGGATGGATTGCAAACCTGCGAGGAAGAACAGGAAGTTGTAGGAGATCTGCTTCCAGACCGCCGCCATGACGATCAGCGTCATCGCATGGTCGGCGTTCAGCAAGTGGTTCCACTCGAACCCCAGTGCGCGCAGGCCATAGGCCGCGACGCCAATGGAGGGGGCGAACAAAAACAGCCACAGCACGCCGGCGATGGCCGGCGCCACCGCATAGGGCCAGATCAGCAGGGTCCTGTAGATGCCGGCGCCGCGCACCACGCGGTTGGCCATGACGGCCAGCAGCAGCGAGATGGACAGGCCCAGGCCGGCCACGAGCAGGGAGAACAGCGCCGTGGTCTTGAACGAGGCGAGGTAACTTGAATCGGCCCACAGGGCCTGGAAGTTGGCCAGGCCCACCCATTCGGTCGACAGGCCGAAGGCGTCCTGCTGCTGGAAGGACTGCAGCAGGGCCTGGCCGGCCGGCCAGAAGAAGAACACGCCGATGACGACGGCCTGCGGCGCCAGCAGCAGCCAGGGCAGCCAGCGGGAGCGGAAGACGACGCGCTTTTCCTGCGCCATGTCGGTGGGTCAGAGTTTTGCGGTGCGCGCGAATTTTTCGAGCTGCTCATTGCCGCGCTGGATGGCCGCGTCGATGGCTTCCTTGGCCGTCTTCTTGCCGGCCCAGATCAGCTCGAACTCTTCGTCGACGATGGTGCGGATCTGCGGGTGGTTGCCCAGGCGCACGCCGCGCGACTTGTCGGTGGTCTTGCGGATCATTTGGTTGACGGCCACGTCGCTGCCCGGGTTGGCCTTGTAGAAGCCGCTGGCCTCGGTGGCCGCGAACGCGGCCTGGGTGACAGGCAGATAGCCGGTGCGCTTGTGGCTTTCCGAAGCCACTTCGGCGCGCGCCAGGTATTCGAAGAACTTGGCCACGCCCTTGTATTCGGCCGGCTTCTTGCCCGCCATCACCCACAGGCTGGCGCCGCCGATGATGGTGTTCTGAGGCGCGCCGGGCACGTCGGGGTAGTAGGGCAGGGCGGTGATGCCGAAGGAGAACTTGGCGTTCTTCTTGATGTCGCCGTAGATGCTGGATGAGGCCGTCGTCATGGCGCACTCGCCCGAGACGAAGGTGGCGTCGGACGCATTGCCGCGGCCCTTGTAGACGAACAGGCCCTGCCTTGCCATGTTGGCCAGATTCTCGATGTGGCGCAGGTGCAGGGGCGTGTTGAAGGCCAGGCGGGCATCCAGGCCGCCGAAACCGTTGTTCTTCGTGGCGAACTCGACGTTGTGCCAGGCCGAGAAGCTTTCCAGCTGGGTCCAGCTCATCCAGGACGTCGTCAGCGGGCATTTGCTGCCGCTGGCCTTGAGCTTGGCTGCGGCCGAGGCCACCTCCGGCCAGCTGGTGGGCGGCTTGTCGACGCCCGCGGCCTTCAGCGCGTCCCGGTTGTAGAAGAAGACCGTGGTGGAGCTGTTGAAGGGGAAGCTCATCATCTGGCCGTTGGGCGCCGTGTAGTAGCTGGCCACGGCCGGTACATAGCTGCTGGGGTCGAAGGGGACGCCGGACTCTTTCATCAGCTCGGCCACCGGCTTGATGGCCGCCTTGCTGGCCATCATGGTGGCCGTGCCCACCTCGAAGACCTGCAGGATGTGGGGGGCGTTGCCGGCCCGGAAGGCGGCGATCGCCGCCGGCATGGACTCTTCGTACGTGCCCTTGAAGGTCGGGACGACCTTGTAGTCCTTCTGGCTGGCGTTGAAGTCGCGGGCCAGGTCGTTGATCCATTCGCCCCGCGCGCCGCCCATGGCGTGCCACCACTGGATTTCGGTCTGGGCCTGGGCGGAGCCGGCCAGGCCGAACAGGGTTGCGAAAAGGGCAAACGACTTCATCCGGTGTCTCCATGAGGCGCTTTGCGGGTCAGCATAGCGCCGCTTCTCGAGCCACGAATGGCGGGCAAACACGGTCTCTCCCTAGGGAGAAGCCCCCCTCGGTTAGGATTCCAGCCCCTGCCGCGAGGGGCCGTGGCCACAAGCCGGGCGTCCTTCGCCCGCCCTGCTGCCGACCCGAGCCGCTGCCCGTCCGAACCAGCCTGCCAAGGCTTCTTTCCCGGTCAAGCCGGTTGCCATGAACGCTCCGCATCCCCTGATGCCCACCGCTGATGCTTCGAATTCGGCGGACGAGAGCGCAGCCCCCCGGTTGCGCGAGATCCCCTACAACTACACGTCGTTCTCCGACCGCGAGATCGTCATCCGCCTGTTGGGCTTCCGGGCCTGGGAGCTGCTGGACCAGTTGCGGCTGGAGCGCCGCACGGGCCGCTCCGCCCGCATGTTGTACGAGGTGCTGGGCGACATCTGGGTGGTACAGCGCAACCCCTATCTGCAGGACGACCTGCTGGACAACCCCAAGCGCCGCGCGCTGCTGATCGAGGCCCTGCACCACCGCCTGGCCGAGGTGCAGAAGCGCCGTGACCCGGCGGGTGACCCGCAGCGCGACGCTGCTGTGGGGGAGCTGCTGCTGGCCGCCCGCGGCGCGGTGGCCGAGTTCGCCAAGTACTTCGACAACGTCGGGTCCTTGCGCAAGCGCGCCGCCAAGACCTTGGCCCGCCACACGGCCAAGGACAACATCAAGTTCGACGGCCTGTCGCGCGTGTCCCATGTGACCGACGCGACCGACTGGCGCGTGGAATATCCCTTCGTCGTGCTGACGCCCGATACCGAGGCCGAGATGGCCGGCCTTGTGGGTGCCTGCTTCGAGCTGGGCCTGACCGTCATCCCGCGCGGCGGTGGCACGGGCTACACGGGCGGCGCCGTGCCGCTGGTGTGGAACAGCGCCGTCATCAACACCGAGAAACTCGAGGCCCTTCGGGGCGTCGAGATGCTCAAGCTGCCGGGCCTGGACCGCGAGGTGCCCACCATCTTCAGCGAGGCCGGCGTCGTCACCCAGCGCGTGGCCGACCTCGCAGAGGCCAACGGCTTCGTCTTCGCCGTCGACCCGACCTCGGCCGAGGCCAGCTGCATCGGCGGCAACGTCGCCATGAACGCCGGTGGCAAGAAGGCCGTGCTCTGGGGCACGGCCCTGGACAACCTGGCTTCGTGGCGCATGGTGACGCCCGAAGCCAAGTGGCTGGAGGTCGTGCGCCTCAACCACAACCTCGGCAAGATCCACGACGTCGAGGTGGCGAGCTTCGAGCTGCGCTACTTCGACGTCTCCGGCAGCAAGCTCGAAAGGACCGAGAGGCTGGACATTCCGGGCCGGGTCTTCCGCAAGGAAGGCCTGGGCAAGGACGTGACGGACAAGTTCCTCGCTGGCCTGCCGGGTATCCAGAAGGAAGGCTGCGACGGCCTCATCACCAGTGCGCGCTGGATCGTGCACCGCATGCCGGCGCACACGCGCACCGTCTGCCTGGAGTTCTTCGGCAATCCCAAGGACTGCGTGCCCAGCATCGTCGACATCAAGGACTACATGTTCTCGATCGCCGACACCGGCGTGCTGCTCGCCGGCCTGGAGCACCTGGACGACCGCTATCTGAAGGCGGTGGGTTATGCCACCAAGAGCAAGCGCGGTGGCCTGCCCAAGATGGTGCTGGTGGGCGACATCGTCGGCGACGACGCCGATGCGGTGGCCCGAGCCACCTCCGAGGTCGTGCGCCTGGCCAATGGGCGCTCGGGCGAGGGGTTTGTCGCTGTCAGTGCCGACGCGCGCAAGAAGTTCTGGCTGGACCGCAAGCGCACCGCGGCCATCAGCAAGCACACCAACGCGTTCAAGGTGAACGAGGACGTGGTGATCCCCCTGCACCGCATGGGTGAGTACACGCTGGGCATCGAGCGCATCAACATCGAGCTGTCCCTGCGCAACAAGCTGGAGCTGGTGACGGCGCTGCAGACCCTGTTCGCGGCCGGCCGCCTGCCCCTGGGCAAGAGCGACGACGCGGGCGAGATCCCGAGCGCCGAGCTGCTGGAGGACCGCGTCCAGCAAGCCCTGGCCCTGCTGCGTGAGGTGGGCGAACTGTGGCAGCAGTGGCTGAACGGCCTAGACGGCGCGGGCTTCTTCGAGGGCCTGCAGACGCACGAGCTGCGCGCGTCGTGGAAGACGCAGATCTTGAAGCCCCTGAATGGCATCTTCAGCGGTGCGGCCTTCGAGCCGCTGATTGCCGAGTGCAAGCGCATCCACAAGGAAGTGCTGCGCGGCCGCGTCTGGGTGGCGCTGCACATGCATGCCGGCGACGGCAATGTGCACACCAACATCCCGGTCAACAGCGACAACTACCAGATGCTGCAGACGGCCCACGAGGCCGTGGGTCGCATCATGGTGCTGGCGCGCTCGCTGGATGGCGTCATCTCCGGCGAGCATGGCATCGGCATCACCAAGCTGGAGTTCCTCACCGACGAGGAGCTGGCCAACTTCACGGCCTACAAGAGAAGAGTCGACCCCGAGGGCCGCTTCAACAAGGGCAAGCTGCTCCGCGATGAAGCCATGCCCGCCGACCTGCGCAATGCCTACACGCCGTCCTTCGGCCTGATGGGGCATGAGTCGCTGATCATGCAGCAGAGCGACATCGGCGAGATTGCCAACTCGGTCAAAGACTGCCTGCGCTGCGGCAAGTGCAAGCCCGTCTGCGCCACCCATGTGCCGCGCGCCAACCTGCTCTACAGCCCGCGCAACAAGATCCTCGCCACCTCGCTGCTCGTCGAAGCCTTCTTGTACGAGGAGCAGACGCGCCGCGGTGTGTCCATCAAGCATTGGCAGGAGTTCGAGGACGTCGCCGACCACTGCACGGTCTGCCACAAATGCGCCTCGCCCTGCCCGGTCAAGATCGACTTCGGCGACGTGACCATGAATATGCGCAACCTGCTGCGCAAGATGGGCCAGAAGACCTGGCGGCCGGGCAATGCGGCGGCCATGTTCATGCTGAACGCGACCAACCCGGAGACGATCAAGCTGGCGCGCTCCGCCATGGTCGGCATCGGCTTCAAGGCCCAGCGTCTCGCGGTGGACCTGTTCAAACCCGCGGGCCGCAAGCAGACCAGCGCGCCGCCGGCCACCGTCGGCTCGGCACCGGTCAAGGAACAGGTCATCCACTTCATCAACAAGAAGCTGCCCGGCGGCCTGCCCAAGAAGACGGCGCGGGCGCTGCTGGACATCGAGGACAAGAACTACGTGCCCATCATCCGCCCGCCGGCAACGCCGAGCGAGACGGAGGCCGTGTTCTATTTCCCCGGCTGCGGCTCGGAGCGCCTGTTCAGCCAGGTGGGCCTGGCCACTCAGGCCATGCTCTGGCATGCCGGCGTACAGACGGTGCTGCCACCCGGCTATCTGTGCTGTGGCTATCCGCAGCGCGGCTCCGGCCAGTTCGACAAGGCCGAGAAGATGATCACCGACAACCGGGTGCTCTTTCACCGCGTCGCCAACACGCTGAACTACCTCGACATCAAGACCGTGGTGGTCAGCTGCGGCACCTGCTTTGATCAGCTGCAGGGCTACAAGTTCGAGGACATCTTCCCCGGCTGCCGCATCGTCGACATTCACGAGTACCTGCTGGAGAAGGGCATCACCCTGGGCTCCAAGCAGAGCTATCTGTACCACGACCCTTGCCATTCGCCAATGAAGCAGCAGGAGCCGATGAAGACGGTCAAGGCCCTGGTGGGCGAGGGTGTGGTGAAGAGCGAGCGCTGCTGCGGCGAGAGCGGCACCTTGGGCGTGACCCGCCCCGACATCTCGACCCAGGTGCGCTTCCGCAAGGAAGAGGAATTGCGCAAGGCCGAGGCCGCGCTGCGCGAATCGGGCAAGGTCGGCGCTCAGGACAACCTGAAGATCCTGACCTCCTGCCCGAGCTGCCTGCAGGGTCTGACCCGCTACGGCAACGACCTGCAGAACGGCTTGCTGGAGGCCGACTACATCGTCGTGGAGATGGCCAACCAGATCCTCGGCGCCAACTGGATGCCCGACTACGTGGCCAAGGCCAACAACGGCGGCATCGAGCGGGTGCTGGTGTGAGTTGTGTTCTCTGCGACACGGAGGGCGGCCTCGTCGTCGCCCGCACGCCGCAGTTCCGCGTCGTGCGCGTTGTCGATGGCGAGGAGGCGCGGCGTTTCCCGGCCTTCTATCGCCTCATCTGGAACGCCCATGTCGCCGAGTTCAGCGACCTACCGGTCACCGACAGACACGCCTGCATGGACGCTGTCACCGAGATAGAGCGCGCCTTGAGGTCTTTGCTGGTGCCGACCAAGGTCAACATCGCCAGCCTCGGCAACGTAGTGCCGCATCTGCACTGGCATGTCATCGCGCGTTTCGAGGCGGACAGCCATTTCCCGGCGCCCGTCTGGGCTGCGCCTCAGCGCGACGAGCCGGCGGGCGGCGCGGCTGCGCTTCTCACGCAGCCGCTGACGGTCGTCGATGCGGCCATCGCGGCCGTCCTCACGCGAGCCTGATCACTCGCCGGACAGGGCGAGCTTGAAGCCGCTCTTGGCGCTGGCCGTCTGCGCGTCGCCACCGTAGGACTGGGCGTAGGGGTCGATGAAGTCGACGCGGAAGCGGTAGATCTGCGCGCCGGCCGTCTTCTGCGCGCCGCAGTGCAGGTTGTTCACCGCATGGCGGACCGAGCGCTCGATGACATGCGAGATGCCCTTGGCCTTGACGGCGGTGATGTCGTTGCCGTCCATGACCAGCTCGACCTTGACCTGGCCGGTGCGGCGCTCGTGCGCCCATGTGTCTTGCAGCGCGTCCTGCAGCTGCTCCTCGATGGCGTCGCAATTGGCCTTGATGTCGAGCCGCGTCGGCGCCTCGTAGACGCGGCCACTGATCTCGACGCGTTCCAGGTCTCCAGGTGCGGCCAGCGCGGGGCCCGCGGCTAGGGTCAGCGTGATGGCGCAGGCAACGCCGGCGAACAGGCTGTTGAGCAAGGGCGTGCGCTGGGCGATCGAATAGCGGGTGGACATGACAAGCTCCTGTGGGGTTCTGGCGGAATGTGGGCGGCGCGAATTGCGTCGTCCTGTCGTCAGGCTAGGCGCCAGGTTGAGCGGTCCCAAGCCGCAAGCGATGAGTTGCCGCCGGCGTGCGACGGCCCGCAGAAAACCGCGGCTGAATTGCGGCCGGGTGAAATCACGCGCTTGAGCCTTTGCATGCCATTCGTCACAGTGCTTGTCATCGGTGAATCCCCGCAAAGGTGACTTCCGTCACCGCCGCGTGCGACAAGGCTGGCTTTGCTCGGCGGACACGCTCCATGCCGCTTCGGATGGCGCCAGGGCGGCGCCAGTGTTCTTGGTTTCAGTCCTGCCGGCCGGCAAGCTCCTGGCCGCGACGATGACCATCGGCAGCCGCAACGAATGCGACCTTCATATCAAGAACAGCTCCGGCACGCCCTTCGCCAGCAGCGAGAGGGGTGCAGGACAGGTCGACAGCGCGAGCCACGCCGATGGAGTTCACAGAAGCTGCTGAATCCTCGGCCAAACCGTGGGCGGCGTCGAAGGCGGCTTGAAGCGATTCAAGCCGCAGTAGCTGTTCACGTGCCTGGCCCGCTGCTCTCCAGGCTTCGAGCGTCCTCGGGCGGGCCGTGCGGTTCTGTGTCGCTCAGGCGTGCCAGCCACCCCGGACCCAGAACCAGCCACCGGCGTCCAGACGCCAAATCCAGTGGCCCGGCACCCAGAAATGTTGCGGTGACGGCGCCACGGTGATCTCCTCGACGATGATGGCCGGCATCGGCGGCACGGCCTGCTGGATCCAGTGGCCGTGCACCCAGGCCCAGTCACGCCCCTCCCATTTCCAGTGGCCGGGCAGCCAAGCCCAGCCAGGACCCGGCTGTGCGCCGCGGTCTTCCGCGATCGGCGCCGGCATGTGACGAACCTGGACGTGATGCGGTGCTTCCTTGACGACGATCTGTTCCTTGACCACGCAGCCGGTGGACAGGGCCGATACCCCGAGAACTGCGGCAATCAAGGCGAACACAGGACGCTGGCGGAGAGACGGGCGGAACTTTGCAGGGGTCATGGTGGGGAGCGTGAGCGAAGTGAAGTAGTCGCCCGGCCGCGACGGCCGGCTGTTAGCCGAAGTAGCCAAGGTTCTTCTGCGCGAAGTTGGCCAGGTTGGGGAACACCGAGGACAGGTCCGATGCTCCAACGCCGAGCCAGCTCGCCAGCGTGGCGCCCATCTGGTCCACTGAGGTGGTCGGCAGCCAGCGCCCCTCGCTGGTCACGTCGTCGGGGCCGCCCAGCGTCAACTCCGGCATGTGCCCGTAGACGCCGCGTCGCACCGCGCCGCCCATGATCAGATGATGGCTTCCCCAGGCGTGGTCGCTGCCACCGCCGGAAGCCGGCTGCAGCGTACGCGCGAAATCCGATGCCGTGAACGTGGTGACCTGGTTGGCCAGTCCCAGTTGCGCCGTGGCATCGTGGAAGGCCTTGAGCGCCGGGCCGACTTGGCTGAGCAGGTTTTCCTGCCGCGCCAACTGGTCGTTGTGCGTATCGAAGCCGCCCAGCGAGACGAAGAAGATCTGGCGTGTCGCCCCGAGGCTGGAGCGGGCTTCGAGGATCTTGGCCACGGCCAGCAGCTGCTGGGCGAGCGTGCCCTTGAGATTGCTGAACAGTCCCGCCGTGCTGGGCGTGGCCGACAGCGCCGGATTGAGCAGGCTGCCGGTCTGCATGGCCTGCTGGATGACATCGCCGGCCGCCTGGATCTCGACGTTGGGCGAGCCCGCCTGCAGCTGCCGGGCGTAGAGGTTGTAGACGGGGTTGGTGGAGGGCGAGTTGCCGAATCCTTTTAAGAGAAACGCGCCCGTGGCTGGCAGCACCAGCCCCAGAGCGTGGGCGCCGTTGATGAAGGCGCTGTTGCCACTGAAGGACATCACTGTCGGTAGCGTGCTGGCTGCCTGAAGGTCCGCCACGCGGCCACCCCAGCCGCTGGTCAGCGTTGGTCCCGAGGCACCGTGCTGCCACTGCGTCTGCTGGTCGAGGTGCGAGAACAGGCTGGGCGGGCGCAGGGCGGCATTCGCCAGGTACTGCGCCTTGGTGAGCGGAGCCACCAGCGTGCCGACGTTGGCCTGGATGGCCAGGTGGCCCTGGTTCCAGACCTCGGCCAGCGGCGCGAGGCCCGGGTGCAGGCCGAGATTGCTGCCGGCCAGCGCGGCCAGAGTGGACGGCTCCAGGGCCAGGCCGCCGGATGCGCTGTTGCCGCGCGCCTTGGCATAGCTTGCATAGCCGGCCGCGTCCAGCGGCACAACCATGTTGTTGCCGTCGTTCCCGCCAAACAGGAAGACGCATACCAGGGCCCGGTAGTCGCTCCCGCCCAGGGTCGCGGCACTCGCGCCCAACGAGGCCAGGGGACCGGCGGCCAGGATCGTGGAGCCCGCCAGGGAGGAGGTGAGGAAGCTGCGGCGATCGATGGACTTCATCTCAGTGCTCCACAAGGTATTCGGGGGCCATGGCTGCCAGGAAGAGGGCGGTGCGCGCCCGCAGGGCCGCGTTGTTGGCTGGCACGCCGGTGATGGCGGTGAGCAGCTCCTGCCTCAGCGAGGCACTCATGCCAGCCGGGAACAGCACGCGGTTGATTTCGGCGACGAGCCTGGCCGGGTCGCCGGCCAGGGCCTGCCAGGGGTTGAGGTCGATCGAGGTGCCGGTGCTGCCGGCGACGCTCGTGTCTGGCGCGATCGGCTTGTCGGTCAGCAGGGCGGTGACGGCACCGCTGTAGGCCACCACGCTGGAAGCGCTGAACAGGCCGAAGGCCGGCCCCTGGTCATGCGGATCGTCCGGCAGGGTGGTGTCCGGCGCAAAGAAGCTGAACACCGTAGGCGGGCTGAACGGCGGCTCGCCGAGTGCGCCCGCCTGGCGCAGCGGCCACACGCCGTCGCTGTGTCCGCCCAGGCTGCGGATCAGGCCGCTGAGGGCCAGCACCGGCTCACGCAGCTTGCCGAACCGGTTGGGCTGCGTGGACCCGGAGGCTTCCGGGTCCGTCAGCACGGCCGTGATAGTCGCCTTCATGTCGCCACGCGGCGTGCCACCGCTTCCGTTGAAGGCGGCGCTGACCCGCGCGACATAGGCAGGCGACGGGTTGGCCGTCACCAGCATCTGGATCAGCTGCCTGCCGATGAACGGGCCGACATTGGGGTGGTTGAAGAGGCTGTCGATGGCGGCTTCGAGGTCGGCCGCCGCGCTGCCACCCGCGGCAAGCACCTGGCCGTTGAGCAACTGCTTGCTGCCGGTGTCGTGGTGAGCCGCGAAGGGCACCATGCTGCCATCGAAATTCTTCGGGTTGCCCCAGCGGCTCACAGCGCCCGGGCGCGGTGCGTAGGTCCAGCCGGTGAACACATGGGCGAAGCCCTCGACGACCTCCTGGTCGTAGCTGGGCAGCGGCTTGCCGTCGCTGCCGAGCTTTTGCGAACCGTCCGCATTGAGCTGCCACAGGCCGATGCTGAACAACTGCATGACCTCGCGGGCATAGTTTTCGTTGGGCTCGGTGCCCTTGGCCGGATTGGCCTTGTCGTTGTTGACCATGTTCAGGTAGTTGCCCATGGCCGGGCTCAACGTCACCTCACGCAGGATGTCGCGGAAGTTGCCGAAGGCGTTGCGCAGGAAGATGTCCTGGTAGTTCGCCATCGCGTAGGGCTGGCGGATCTGCTGGCCGGAGACCACCAGGATCTGGCTGAGCGCGAAGGCCACGCGCTGGCGCAATTGGTCCTGCCCGTTGAGTGCATTGCTGAAGAACTGCATCTGCAGCAGGAACATGCTGTAGTTGTCCCGCTGGCAGGTGGCGGGTGCTCCCGTCGGGCAACCCACCTTGGGGTTGGGGTCGACGTAGCTGAACCCGCTGTAGCCCGAGGTCGTGAGGCCGAACTGCTGCTTCAGCCATCCGGCCTTGCCGAGCTGCCGCACCTGGGCGACGCCGTCGATCGTAGGTCCGAAGCTGGCCTGTTCGAGAAACCGCCGAGCACTGGCTTCGTCCAGCGACTCAGCCCGTACTTTGGATGCGGCCAGGACACAGGCGCCTAGGAGCAGCAGGCTGCTGTAGCGCATTTTTCGCTTCATCGTCGATCTCCTCGGGTGTACGGGCAGGCTGGAAACGCGCCACGGGATCAGGCAGCGGCCGCGCGCCGCGCTGCCCCTCTTCGCAATCTACGAAGCCCGACCTGACCGGAGGCTGACCTCGGCGGCGCCCAGGACGCCGGGCCCGGGCGCCGTCCAACGGCGTCCGGCGAAGGCGTGACTTAATTACCGATTTCCTTGCTGACCTGATTTTCCTGCTGGTTCAGCACCTTCTGCTCGGCCTTGGTGATATGGCCGCCGTTCTGGGAAGCCATGTCGCGCTCTTCGCGGCGGATCTGGCGGTCCTCGCGGTGGAGCTTGCCAGCCTGGCCCTTGGTGATCTCGCCTTCCTTGCGCTCCTTGTTGATGCGCTGGTCCTGGTGGGCCAGGCGCGCATTCACCTCTGCGCGGCGGGGGTGCTCCTTCTTCCATTCGCCGGCCGGCGCGGAGGCGCCCTGGGCGAGGGTGGCCGTGGTGGCGATGGCGAGCAAGGAGGCGGCGAGCAGGGTCTTGGTCATGGTGGGCTCTTTGGTTGGTATTAGGGTGAGATGCCTCGTCTCGAGGTGGTCCGTCAACCCTTCAAGGTCCCAGCCGGTGGACCACCACCAGGTAAAGAACAATGAATCAGACCGCTGCCCGTCAGAAAGCGCGACGGGGCCCGCTCGGGGCCCCGTCGCATTCAGGCCATGGGCCTCACCAGACCGTGATCGGATCCGCCGCGACCATCGCGCTGCCTGCCTTGCACGAGAAGGCCTGGGCGAAATAGGCCGAGTTGCTCATCGGCGTCAGCACGCGGTACTTGGCCGGCGAGTGGTTGTCGGTGCGGATCTGGTTGATGAGGAATTCGGTGCGCACCTTAGTGCGCCAGATCAGCGCATTGCTGAGGAAGAAGCGCTGGGCCGGCGTGTAACCGTCGATGAGCTTGCCCGCGCCGCCGCTGCGCTTGAGCGCCCGCTGCAGGCCCTCGTAGGCGATGGGCAGGCCCGAGTTGTCGGAGATGTTCTCGCCCAGGGTCAACCGGCCATCGATGTGGTAGCCCGGCAGCGGCGAGATCGCGCTGTAGCGCTCGGCAACCTTGTCGGCGCGGGCCTTGTAGCCGGCCGCGTCGGCGGGCGTCCACCAGTCGGTCAACGAGCCCGTCGCATCGAAGTTGCGGCCGCTGTCGTCGAAATGGTGGGTGATCTCGTGGCCGATGACCATGCCGATGCCGCCGTAGTTGCTGGCGTCGTCGGCCGTGGCATCGAAGAAGGGCGGCTGCAGGATGCCGGCCGGGAAGGTGATCTCGTTGAGACCACCGGCCTGGGCGTTGACGATGTGAGCTGCCATGCGCCAGCGGCCGCGCTCGACCGGTGAATCGAGATCCTTGACCTGCTGGCCGCTTTGCCACAGCGCCGCCTTGAGCCAGTTGCCGGCGTAGTCGTTGCTGCTCAGCTGCAGGCCCTCGAATTGCGGCCATTTGTCGGGCGCGCCGATCTTGGCCTGCATTTTCGCCAGCTTCTCCAGCGCCTTGGCCTTGGTGCCGGCCGTCATCCAGTCCAGCTTCTCGATGCGGGCTTTCATGCTGGCACGGATGTCCTCGACCAGCTGCACCGCGCGCTTTTGTGCCTCCGGCGAGAAGGCGCGTGCGACGAAGAGTTCGCCCAGCGCCGGGCCCAGGGGCTCGCCGCCCGTGCGGCCGCCAATCTTCAGGATGACGTCCTCGCTGCGCGGTGGCGGGGCCTCCAGGCCGGTGATGGCTTTGCCACGGTACTCAAAGGAGGCGTTCGCGAAGGCCTTGGGCAGGCGCGGCGAGAGCGTGTCCAGCACACGCAGCGCCAGATATCGGCGCCACACTTCAAGCGGGGCGTCCGCGGCGAGCCTGGCCACGCGGGCGGCGACCTCGGGCTGGCCCACGATGAAGCGCTGGGGCAGCTTGGCGCCGGCGGTCAGCACGGCCAGATAGCCGGTCCAGTCGAAGCCGGGCGCGGCCGTCGTGAGCTCGGCCGGGCTCATCGGGTTGTAGCTGGCGTTCGGGTCGCGCATCTTGGCGCGTTCGCGCATGGCCTCGGCGAGCTGGGTCTCGAAGGCCAGCACGGCGTCCAACTCGGCGTCGCTGGCCGGGCGATTGGCGGCGGTCAGCAGCGTCTTGGCGAAATCGCGGTAGGCGGTACTGAGCTTGCTGGTGCGCTCGTCGTTGCGGAAATAGTCGTCGCGGTCCGGAAGCCCGATGCCGGCCTGCGACTGCGACAGGCCCAGCACGTTGCGGCGCGTGTCCTTGCGGTCGGGCTGAACGCTGAAGCCCAGCGGAGCCTCGATTCCGCTGCGGTTGAGCAGCGCCAGCAGCGTGGGCAGGTCCTCACGACGCTGCAGGCCGTCGATGCGGCTCAGCAGCGGGGTGACGGAGCTGAGGCCGCGCGCCTCGATGGTCGCCTCGTCCATGCCGCTGGCGAAATAGGCGGCGATGAGCTTTAGGCCGGGCGTGGTCTGGAGGGCCGGCTTGTCCACGAGGTCCTTCAGGGCCTTGTCCAGCAGCGCGTCGTTCGTCCGGCGCAGGTCTTCGAAGCCGCCAATACGGGCGCGGCTGGCCGGCATCTCGGTGGCAGCTTCCCAGTTGCCGTTGACGAAGGCGAAGAAGTCGTCGCAGGGGGCGACGTCCTTGGACAGGCCGTTCAGGTCGAGGGCTTGTGCAGCGGCGGCAAGGCCGAGCAGCGTCGCTGCGGCGGCAAGGCGGTGGCGGGTGAAACGAAGCATGTCAGATCGGGAATTTGGCCGAGGAAAGGGCAGATTAGAGCCCCCAACTGTGGCCGGAGCCGGAAGACACAGGGCATGATTTGGGGGTTTTCACCAAGTCTTGATTCCCTGGCCATGCCCGTCTTTCCGCGCCTGATCCTGGCCCTCGCCGCACCCCTGCTGCTGTCCGCCGCCGCCCTTGCCCAGCCCGTGCAGGGGCAGGGCGCCACCTTCCCTGCCAAGGTCTACGACACCTGGGCACGCGCGTTCGAGAAGGCCGGCGGCAGCGCCGTCGCCTACAAGGGCACGGGCTCGGGCGACGGCATCAAGCAGATCGGCGCCCGCAAGGTGGACTTCGGCGGCACCGATGCCCCCCTGCCGGCACCCGAACTGGCCAAGCAAAAGCTGGTGCAGATCCCGATGCTCGTCGGCGGCGTCGTGCCAGTCGTCAACCTGCCGAGCGTGTCGGCGCCGCTGCAACTGGACGGCGAGGTGCTGGCAGAGATCTTCATGGGGCGGGTCAAGAACTGGAACGATCCCCGCATCGCTGGCCTCAACCCCGGCGTGGGCCTGCCGGCCCTGCCCATCAAGCGCGTCGTGCGCGCCGAGAAGTCGGGCACCAGCGACGGCTTCAGCCGTTACCTCGCCGGCGCCTCGGCCAGCTTCAAGGCCGAAGTCGGTGCCAGCCAGGCCCCGGCCTGGCCGGGCGAGCCGCTCAAGGCCGAAGGCACCGACGGCATGGTGCAGACGCTGCGCTCGACGCCGGGCTCGATCGCCTACGTCTCCTACGACCGCGTGCTGCGGGACAAGCTCGCCGCCGTGAAGCTGCGCAACGCCGCCGGCAAATTCGTGCCGCCCACCGAGGCGGGCTTCCGCGCCGCCATCCTTGAAAGCGACATGCACCGCCAGGGCGACGATCTCGCCACCCTGCTGGACCGCCCCGGCGCCGAGACCTGGCCGATCACGCTGACCAGCTTCGTCCTTGTCGACGCCGAGCCGGCCACGGCGGCCAAGGCTGCGCCGACCCTGAAATACCTCTACTGGTGCTTCATGCACGGCGACGAACTGACGCGCGGCACCGGTTTCGCGCCGCTGCCGGTCAGCGTGCAGTCTCGCCTGGCGGCGCGCTTCACGCAGGTCAGGCCCAAGGACGGCGTGGTGCCGACCTATCTCGTCCTCTGACGCCAGACCAAGGACAAGCCCTGAGGGTTGTCCGACGCCTGACGAAGGCCAGATGGCCTACGAACCAGCTGGCATAGGCAGGCGCCTACACTGACGGCATGTCTGCTCCCACCGAGATCACCGTCCACCAGCAGTCCCGCGTGCTCGAGATCGCCTTCGACGACGGTGCGCGGTTTCGCATTCCCTTCGAGCTGATGCGCGTCTACAGCCCCTCCGCCGAAGTGATGGGCCACGGGCCGGGCCAGGAAGTGCTGCAGACTGGCAAGCGCGATGTCGTCATCAGCGGCTTGGAGCCCGTCGGCCACTACGCCGTCCGCCCGGAGTTCAGCGACGGCCACAACAGCGGCCTGTTCTCCTGGGACTACCTCTACAAGCTCGGCAGCCAGCAGGACGCGCTGTGGCGCGACTACGAGGCCCGCCTCGCGGCCGCCGGCAAGAGCCGTGACGACTCCATGCCGGTGAAGGCCGGCGGGTCCTGCCACTCTCACTGAATGCCATGACTCAGACCCATTTCGGTTTCCAGCAGGTCGACGAGAAAGAGAAGGCGACCAAGGTCCGCGGCGTCTTCGATTCCGTCGCGTCCAAGTACGACCTGATGAATGACCTGATGTCGGCTGGCCTGCACAGGGCTTGGAAGGCCTACACCCTGCAGGTGGCCAACCTGAAGCCGGGGGAGCGGGCGCTGGACATCGCCGGCGGCACGGGCGACCTGTCGCGCGCCTTCGCCCGCAAGGTCGGCGACACCGGCGTCGTCGTGCACACCGACATCAACGAGGCCATGCTGCGCCAGGGCCGTGACCGCCTGCTGGACGAAGGCCTGATCCTGCCCACCAGCCTGGCCGATGCCGAGAAGCTGCCCTTCAAGAGCGAGAGCTTCGACCTCGTCAGCGTCGCCTTCGGCCTGCGCAATATGACGCACAAGGACCTGGCCCTGGCCGAGATGTGTCGTGTGCTCAAGCCAGGTGGCCGCCTGCTGGTGCTTGAGTTTTCCAAGATCGCCGAGCCGCTGCGCAAGCCCTACGACTGGTACTCCTTCAACATCTTGCCCAAACTGGGCTCGCTGTTCGCCGGCGATGCCGAGAGCTACAAATACCTGGCCGAATCCATCCGCATGCATCCCGACCAGGCGACGCTGAAGGCCATGATGAAGACGGCCGGCTTCGGCCACGTGGACGTGCACAACCTCAGCGCGGGCATCGTCGCGCTGCACGCCGGGATCAAGTGCTGATATAGGAATAGGACAGAGCGAAGTCCCTGCGGACTTCACGACGCCTATCGAAGGCCCAGAGGCATGCAGGCCCATGGGCATAGCCCGGCGCTCGGCTCGAAATCCGAGCCGTGGCCGGCGCCGGGAGGCGCCGTCCTCGATTGCTGCGACCTTGCCCCAGGAATGAGGGGCAAGCGGGAACTTCCTGCCAGCAAATGCTCTAAGCATGGGCAGCCGGCGAAGCCAGTTCCGGGGGGCTTGGGCCCCAATGGAAGCGACATATCGCGCCGCTACACTCATTCGTTCCCTAGGGGCGGGTGCCCCTACTCTGCATCAAAAGGACCTTCTTCAGATGGCAAATCCACAGAACATGCGCCGTACCCCCCTGTTGTTGGCGGTCGCCGCCGCGGTGGCCTTGCTGAGCGCCTGTGGGGGAGACAAGGGCGATAAGGCCTCCCAGACGGCGGCCAAGGTCAACAAGGAAGAGATCACCGTCCACCAGATCAATTTCGCGCTGCAGCGCCAGCCCGGCTTGAGGCCCGATCAGGCGGAAGCAGCCGGTCGCCAGGTGCTGGAGCGCCTGATCGACCAGGAACTCGCGGTGCAGAAGGGGCAGGAACAGAAGCTCGACCGCGACCCGCGCGTCGTTCAGCAGATCGAGTTCGCCAAGCGCGAGATCATCGCCAGGGCTTATGCCGAGCGCATCGGCGAAGCCGTCGCCAAGCCCACCAACGAAGAGATCGCCAAGTACTACAACGACCAGCCTGCCCTGTTCAAGGACCGCCGCATCTACAGCCTGCAGGAGCTGCAGATCGAAGCCCGGCCCGAGCAGTTCGAGGGCATCCGCGCCAAACTGGCCGCAGCCAAGAACCTCAACGAGTTCGCCGAATACCTGAAGTCCGCCGACATCCGTTTCGCCGGCAACCAGGCCGTGCGCGCCGCCGAGCAACTGCCGCTGGCCGGCCTGGAGGCCATCTCGCGGATGAAAGATGGCGACTCGATGGTCAACTCCGGCCCCAATGGCATGACCGTCCTCTTCCTCGTCAACTCGCGCAGCCAGCCCGTCGACGAGGCCCGCGCCCGTCCGGCCATTGAGGCCTTCCTGCTGAATCAGCGCAAGGCCGAAGCGGTGCAGAAGGACATCAAGGCGCTGCGCGACAGCTCCAAGATCGAATACATCGGCAAGTTCGCCCAGGCTGCCTCGGCGCCGGCCGGTGCAGCGCCTGCGCTGCCCGCCAGCACCGAGGTCCCGGCGCCTGCCGCACCGCCGGCCAGCGGCCTGGATGCCGCCTCCATCTCCAAGGGCATGGGTCTGAAATGATGAAGATGCGCATTTCTCGATGGCTGCTCGCCGCCGCCGTCGGGCTGGGCGCGTTGGGTGCCCAGGCCCAGGTCAACGCGTCCGCCACGGCCGCCGCGGCGGCCGCGGCCGAATACCGGCTCGGCGCGGGTGACGTCGTGCGCATCGTCGTCTACCAGAACGCCGACCTGACGCTGGAGACCCGCGTCTCCGAGACCGGCGTGGTCAGCTACCCGCTGTTGGGCAGCGTGCGCATCGGGGGCCTCGGCGTCAGCGCAGCCGAGAAGCTCATCGCCGACGGGCTGAAGAATGGCAACTTCGTCAAGGCGCCCCAGGTCACGATCATCCTGCTGCAGGTCAAGGGCAACCAGGCCAGCGTGCTGGGCCAGGTCAACCGCCCGGGCCGCTACCCGATCGAGACGACCGACATGCGCATGACCGACCTGCTGGCCAACGCTGGTGGTGTCTCCAGCGCCGGCGCCGAGATCGTCGTGCTCACCGGCACGCGCGATGGCAAGCCCTTTCGCATGGAGATCGACCTGCCCGCCGTCTTCGGTCCGGGCGCCGAGCAGGGCCGGCCCAACGACGTTGTGATCCAGAACGGCGACGTGCTGTGGGTCGACCGCGCGCCCCTGGTCTATATCTACGGAGAGGTGCAGCGCCCGGGGCCGATGCGCCTGGAGCGCGGCATGACGCTGATGCAGGCCCTGGCCGCCGGCGGTGGCCTGACGCAGCGCGGCACGGAACGTGGCATCCGCGTGCATCGCAAGGACGCCAGCGGCAAGGTCGAAGTGAAGCAGCCTGCCATGGACGACAACTTGAAAGATGGTGACGTGGTCTACGTCAAGGAAAGCCTGTTCTGACACCGGGATCCAGCAATGAACTTTGTCCAATTCCTGGCCATCCTGCGCGCCCGGTACAAGATGGCGGTCGGCGTGTTCGCCGGCATCGTGCTTCTCGCCTTCGTGCTCAGCCTGTTCTGGCCCAAGAGCTACACGGCTGCCGCGTCCGTGGTGGTCGACTCGACCAAGCCTGACCCGCTGGCAGCCGTGCTCTATGCCGGCGGCGTCAACCCCAGCCTGATTGCGACGCAGATCGACGTGATCCAAAGCGACCGCGTGGCCTACCGGGTTGTGCGCGACCTCAAGCTCACCGAGAACCCGCAGATCCGCGAGCAATGGCAAAGCGCCACCAAAGGTCAAGGCTCCTTTGAGCAATGGCTGAGCTCGGTGTTCCAGAAGGCGCTGGACGTGAAGCCCTCGCGCGAGTCCAACGTCATCACGGTCACCTACAAGTCGGCCGAGCCCAAGTTCGCCGCCGCGCTGGCGAATGCCTTCGTGCAGGCCTATCTGGAAACCAACATCGAGATGCGCGTGGAACCGGCGCGCCTGTATTCGTCCTTCTTCGAGCAACGGGCCAAGGAAGCCCGCGAAGCCCTCGAGAAGGCGCAGACCAAGCTGTCCGAGTTCCAGAAGGAAAAGGGAATCATCGCCACCGACGAACGCCTGGACGTCGAGAACTCCCGCCTGACCGAGCTATCGTCGCAATACGTCGGCCTGCAGTCCCTGGCCTCGGACTCTGTCAGCCGCCAGGCCGCCGCCCGCGGCGCCGGTGCCGACCGCATGCAAGAGGTGCTCAACAACCCGCTGATCGCCGGCCTCAAGGCGGACCAGGCCCGCCTGGAAGCCAAGCTGCAGGAGCTGACCTCCAAGCTGGGCGATAAGAACCCGCAGGTCATCGAGGCGCGTGCCAACCTGGCCGAGCTCAAGTCCCGCATCGATTCCGAGACTACCAAGGTCAGCGGCTCTCTCGGCATTGCCAACAACATCAACCAGCAGCGCGCCGGCGACATCAAGGCCCAGCTCGAGGCCCAGCGCGCCAAGGTGCTTCAGATGAAAGCCGTGCGCGACGACGGCACCGTGCTGGTGCGTGACGTCGAGAACGCCCAGCGTACTTACGACCAGGTCATGGCCCGCCTGAATCAGTCCACCATGGAAAGTCTGGCGACGCAGAGCAATGTGTCCGTGCTGTCGCAGGCCGTCCCGCCGGCGGAGCCCACCTCGCCCAAGCTGGTGCTGAACATGGCGGTGGCCGTGTTTGTCGGTACGCTGCTGGCCGTCGCCCTCGTCATCGCCATGGAGATGCTCGACCGCCGGGTGCGCGGTGCCGACGACGTGGCCCAGGCCGTGGGCCTGCCCATCATCGGCGTGCTGCCTTCGCCCCAGGCCCACCGCCTGTTCGGCAAGGCGACCAAGGCCAATCTGATGCAGCAGCGCCTGCTCGGCCAGGCGCCAGGCAAGGGTGCCTGAGTCGATGAACGCCCCAACCACTGGAGCCTCCGTGAACGCCCCCTCCGAACTGCATGACCGCCCGATTGGCGACCTGATCCGCGACGCGCGCAACCTCAGCGCCGCCGAGGTCGAGCAGGTGCTGAGCTACCAGCGCGAGCATGGCGTGCGCTTCGGCGAGGCCGCGGTCACGCTGGGGCTCGCCAGCCCGGACGACGTGCTGAACGCGCTGGCCCAGCAATTCCACTACCCGCTGGCCAATGCCGAGCGCCGCATCGCCAGCCCCGAGCTGGTCACGCTGTCGCAGCCGTTCTCGCTGCAGGCCGAGGCCATCCGCGCCGTGCGCAGCCAAGTCACGATGCGCATGAGCAGGCCGGATGCCGTTCGTCAGGTCCTGGCCGTCATCAGCCCCGCCAGTGGCGACGGCAAGACCTATTTCGCGGCCAATCTGGCGGTGTCCCTGGCCCAGCTGGGCGGGCGCACACTGATTGTGGATGCCGACCTGCGCGGGCCGCGCCAGCACGAAGTCTTCAAGGTCAGCAATACGGCCGGGTTGTCGTCGCTGCTGTCGGGCCGGGCCGAGGCCCATGTCATCCAGTCGGTCGAGGGCGTTCCCGGCCTCTTCGTTCTGCCCTGCGGCCCCGTTCCGCCCAACCCTCTCGAACTCATCGAGCGCCCGGCTTTCGGCCTGCTGATGCGCGAGCTGAGCGCCAAGTTCGACCATGTCGTCATCGACACGGCCGCCGCGTCCCTGGGTGCCGACGCCTGTGTCGTCGCCGCCCGGTGCGGTGCCGCGCTGGTGCTGACGCGCAAGCACGAGAACCGGGTCGCCGCCCTGCAGGACCTCGTCGCCAGCCTGGCTGGCAGCTCGGTGCAACTGCTGGGCGCCGTCGTCAACGAGTTCTGAGCGCGGGGGGCTCCCAGATGTCCGCGACCGTTCCTCAGACCGGCCGCCCGGCTCTCCTGCCGCCGGGCGTGGACGTGCCTGCCTTGCTGCTGGTGCTGGCCGGCCTGCTCGTCGTGTACGTGCCGGAGTACATCGAACTCGGCCAGACGATCTGGCGCAGCGACGATCAGGGCCACGGCCCCATCATTTTCGCGGTGGTGCTCTGGCTGCTGTACAACCTGAGGCACAAGCTGGTCGAACTGGACGCCCGCCCGGCGACGGTCATCGCGACGCTGGTGCTGGCCTTCGGCTCGCTGCTTTACGCCTTTGGCAGGTCGCAACACATCTGGATCTTCTCCATCGGCTCGCAGATCTGGGTGCTGGCCGGTCTCGTGCTTCTGTTCAAGGGCTGGCGTGGGCTGCAGCTGATCTGGTTCCCGCTGTTCTTCATGATCTTCATGGTGCCGCTGCCGGAGGCCCTGGTCGCGGCGGTGACGGCACCGCTGAAGACGGCGGTCTCCTACGTCGCGAGCAGCCTGCTGTACGCGCTGGGCATGCCGGTGGGGCGCTCCGGCGTCATGCTGACCATCGGCCAGTACCAGTTGCTGGTGGCGGATGCCTGCGCTGGATTGAACTCCATGTTCACCCTCGAAGCGCTGGGCATGCTCTACATGAACCTCATGCGCTACACCTCGGTGGCACGCAACCTGACGCTGGCGCTGCTGCTCGTTCCCATCGCCTTCGTCGCCAACATCGGCCGCGTGATGATCCTGGTGCTGGTCACCTACTTCTTCGGTGACGAGGCCGGCCAGGGCTTCATCCATGGATTTGCGGGCATGGTGCTGTTCCTGCTGGCGCTGATGCTCATGCTGCTCGCCGACCGCGTGCTGAACCTGTGCTTCAAGACAGAACGCGGAGGCGGCGCATGACAGGCCGGATCAATGCCGTGCGGCTGCGCGCGCTGCTCGCCGCTGGGCTGCTGCTGGGCGCCTCGGTTCTGGCGGAGGTCACCAAGCCCACCAAATACCTGGCCGACCAGCGTCCCAAGGTCGACCTGGAGACCATGTTTCCGGCCTCTTTCCAGGGCTGGACCATGGACCCAAACAGGCCGGTGATGATCGTGTCGCCCGACCAGCAGGCCCTGCTCAACAAGCTCTATGCGCAGACGGTGACGCGCACCTACATCGGCCCGCAGGGCGAGCGGGTAATGTTGTCGGTGGCCTATGGCGGCGACCAGTCCGAAGCCACGCGTGCCCACCGCCCCGACGTCTGCTACCCCGTGCAGGGCTTCACGATCATGTCCGCCGAGGACGCCTCGGTGCCCCTCGCGGGCGGCGAACTGCCGGTTCGCCACATGTTCGCCATGCTCGGCCAGCGCCACGAGCCAGTCACCTTCTGGTTCGTCGTCGGCGAGCATGTCGCCGTGTCGGGGCCGCAGCAGAAATACGCCGAACTTCGCTACAGCTTCCGGGGCCTCATCGCTGACGGCCTGCTGATGCGGGTGTCGTCCATCGACATTGACCCCAAAGCCGGCTACAGGTTGCAAGAGAAATTCATCAACGATCTGTACGCTGGCATGCGTGCGCAAGACCGCACCCTGGCCTTCGGCAGCGCAGTCGCTGCTCGTTGACATCTCTGACCCCACTTCAGCTCGCTTACCGCTTATGACCAAGACTGCCCTCATCACCGGCGTCACCGGCCAGGACGGCGCCTATCTGGCCGAACTGCTGCTGTCCAAGGGCTATGAAGTCCATGGCATCAAGCGCCGCGCCTCGTCGTTCAATACCGACCGCATCGACCATCTCTACCAGGACCCGCATGTCGACAACCAGCGCTTCAAGCTGCACTACGGCGACCTGACCGACTCCACCAACCTGATCCGCATCATCCAGCAGGTCCAGCCCGACGAGATCTACAACCTCGCCGCCATGAGCCATGTGGCGGTGTCCTTCGAGGAGCCCGAGTACACGGCCAATGCCGACGGCATCGGCACGCTGCGCATCCTCGAAGCCATCCGCATCCTCGGCCTCGAGAAGAAGACCCGCTTCTACCAGGCTTCGACGTCCGAGCTCTACGGCCTGGTGCAGGAGATCCCGCAGAAGGAAACCACGCCCTTCTACCCGCGCAGCCCCTATGCGGTGGCCAAGCTCTACGCCTACTGGATCACGGTCAACTACCGCGAGGCCTACGGCATGTATGCCTGCAACGGCGTGCTCTTCAACCACGAGAGCCCGCTGCGCGGCGAGACCTTCGTCACCCGCAAGATCACCCGCGCCATCGCCCGCATCGCGCTGGGCCTGCAGGACTGCGTCTACCTGGGCAATATGAGTGCGCTGCGCGATTGGGGCCACGCGCGTGACTACGTCGAGATGCAGTGGCTAATGCTGCAGCAGGACCAGCCCGAGGACTTCGTCATCGCCACCGGCGTGCAGTACAGCGTGCGCCAGTTCGTCGAGTTCGCCGCGGCTGAACTCGGCATCGAAGTCGCCTTCGAAGGCGAGGGCGAACAGGAGATCGCCCGCGTGACCCAGGTCACGGGCGGCAAGGCCAAGTGCAAGGTCGGCGACGTCATCGTGCGCGTCGATCCGCGCTACTTCCGCCCCACCGAAGTCGAGACCCTGCTCGGCGACCCCAGCAAGGCCAAGGACAAGCTCGGCTGGACGCCCAAGACCACGCTGCGCGAGCTGGTGGCCGAGATGGTGCAGGCCGACTACACCGCCGCCAAGCGCGACAGCCTCGTCAAGCTCGCCGGGTTCCAGGCTTACGACCATCACGAGTGACCGGGCTCCCGGCACCCACCGCTCCTTGGACAAGGCATGAACCAGGTCGATCGGCAGCGCGAATTCCACGACCGCAAATACGCGGAAGGTTCGCGCAGTCATATCGGCTCGGCCGACCCCGTGGTGCGCTACGTCACCAACTGGCGCATTGGAGAAGCCATGCGCCGACTGGCCCATGCATCCGGCGGGCGCCTCCGTCACGACACGCCCATCCTGGTGCTGTGCGCTGGCGAAGGCGGCGAGGGATCGGTGCTGTGCGACCTGGGCTTCACCGACGTCACCGTGTCCGACATCTCCGAATTCGGTGTCAAGGCAGCGATGCAACGTGATTCCCGGCTCAAGGGACTGGTCCTCGATGCCCAGCAAGCGGACGTCGCCGCCGGACGGTTTGGAGTCGTCCTCGTACAAGACGGCCTGCATCACCTGCCCAGCCCCGTACAGGGCTTCACCGAGATGCTGCGCCTGAGCACCATTGGTGCTGTCTTCCTTGAGCCGCACAACGCTCTCATCGGCCGCGTGATCGGTACGAGGTGGGAGAAGAACGGCGAAGCCATCAACTACGTGTTTCGCTGGACGCGTGGCCTGGTTGAGGATGTGGCCAGTTCCTACCTCGGTCCCGGCGCCTTCCGCAATCTCAGCTTCTCCTTCTGGCACCACAACCCAGTTTTTGCCCGCCTGGGGCAAAAGCTGGGGGGCGGTGCCTTCGCCGTGCAGGTCATCCGCGCCATCAAGGCGATGCTTGACCTGCTCGCCGGTCACGCCGGCAATCAGTTCTGCGGCCTGGTGCTGCATTTGCATCGGGATGGCCAGACCTCATGATCGACAAAGCCTCACGCATCTTCGTCGCCGGCCATCGCGGCATGGTGGGCTCGGCCCTGGTCCGGCGCCTGCAGGCTGGTGGCTATGCCAGCGTGCTGACCGCCTCGCGCCAGGAACTGGACCTGCTCGACCAGCGCGCCGTGCATGACTGGCTGCGGGCCAACCGGCCCGACTACCTCTTCATCGCCGCCGCCAAGGTGGGTGGCATCCAGGCCAACAACATCTATCGCGCCGAGTTCCTGTACGAGAACCTGATGATCGAGGCCAACCTCATCCATGGCGCCCACCTCGCGGGCGTGCAGCGGCTGATGTTCCTCGGCAGCTCCTGCATCTACCCCAAGCTCGCGCCCCAGCCGCTGAAGGAAGAAAGCCTGCTCACCGGCCCGCTGGAGCCCACCAACGAGCCCTACGCCATCGCCAAGATCGCCGGCATCAAGCTCTGCGAAAGCTACAACCGCCAGTACGGCCGGCAATACGTCAGCGCGATGCCCACCAACCTCTACGGCCCCAACGACAACTACGACCTGCAGAACAGCCATGTGCTGCCCGCGCTGATCCGCAAGGCCCACGAGGCCAAGGCGCGTGGCGACAGGGAGCTGGTGGTCTGGGGCACGGGCACGCCCCTGCGCGAGTTCCTCTACGTCGACGACCTGGCCGATGCCTGCGTGCACCTGATGGAAACCGGCGCCGAAGACGTGCTCGTCAACGTCGGCGTGGGCGAGGACGTCACCATCCGCAAGCTTGCCGAACTCGTCTGCGAGGTCGTCGGTTTCGAAGGCCAGCTCGTCTTCGACACCAGCAAGCCCGACGGCACGCCGCGCAAGCTGATGGATGTGAGCCTGCTGGCCAGCCGGGGCTGGCGCGCGCGCACCGGGCTTCGGGAAGGCATTGCCAAGGCCTATGCCGACTTTCAGAGCCGAACCGTATCGGCCGCGAGCGGCAGTTGACCCGGATTCAAGACCAAGCCTCAACCGTGCTGGCTCATGAGTGACGCGCCAAGACTCGGACGCCGGACATGGGCGGCCCTGGTGTGGAGCTACTTTGGGGCCATCGCGCGCGCCTTGCTGCAGCTGGTCTTCCAGCTCGTGCTCGCCCGCCTGCTCGGCCCGGAGGCCTTCGGCCAGGCGGCCCTAGCGCTGGTCGTCCTCGGCTTCGGATGGATTCTTTCCGAGGCGGGCTTCGGCTCGGCGCTGATCCAGAAGCAGGACATCTCGACGGCCGACATTCGCTACGCCCTCGGCTGGGTGCTGCTGCTGTCCGCCCTGGCCGGCGTGGTCATGGCGCTCGCGGCGCCCCTCTTCGCGCGCTGGCTGGGTGACGCGCGGGCCTGGCCCCTGCTCGCGGCGGCCGGCCTCCTGATCCCCGTCCAGGCGGTGTCCAACATCCCGGCCAGCCTGATGCGGCGCAACCTGGACGCCAAGCGGGCGCAGGCCATCTACCTGTCCGGCTACATCATCGCCTACGGCGGCGTCGGGCTGCCGGCGGCGTGGCTGGGTGCGGGGCCCTGGGCCCTGGTCGCGGCCTTTGGCGTGCACAGCCTCTTCAACCTGGTGAGCGGCTGCATCGTCACCCGCTGCCCGTTGCGGCCGAGCCTACACGGCGATGGCGGCCTCCGCGCCTTCGGCTTCAAGGTGACGCTGGCCAACATGGCCAACTGGGCCACCGAGAACGTCGACCGGCTGCTGGTGGCGCGCTTCTGGGGCAGTGCGCCGCTAGGGGCCTACGGGGCCGCAGCCAACCTGTCCCGCGCGCCGGCGGGGTTCCTGCTGGGCTCGCTGCAATCCGTGGCCTTTGCGTCGGCGGCGCGGCTGCAGGGCTCCCGGGATCGTCTGGCCCAGGTCTATCTCGGCATGCTGTCGGGCCTGAGCCTGCTCACCTGGCCGGTCTTCGTCGCCATGGCCGTGCATGCCGACCTTCTCATCGGCCTGCTCTACGGCGAGCGCTGGGTCGAGGCCGGTCCGCTGTTCACCGTCTTCAGCCTGTCCCTTCTGCCCCTGACCTTGCTGGGCGTGGCCGGCCCGCTGCTCTGGGCCATCAATGCTGTCGCTACCGATGTGCAGGCGCAGTTGCTGACGGTGGGGATGCTTGTTGTCGGCCTGTGGGCGCTGGCGGACCTGCCCCTGCACCAAGCCGCCTGGGTGGTGTTGCCCGCCTACTGGGTCCGCAGCCTGTGGTTGTTGTGGCGCCTGTCGGCCGCCTTGGGTGTGTCGGCGCTCGAGGTGCTTCGCGCTCTGCGTGGCGGCGTGCTGCTGCTGGCGCTCTCGGCGCTGCTGGCCTGGCAGGCCGGGCATGCGGGGCCGCCCGGCTTGGCCTTGCTGGTGACGGCCGGTGTCGGCCTGCCGCTGTGGTTGGGCCTGCTGCGCTGGCAGCCCCGTTTCTTCCTCGGGCCGCTGGCCGAGCTGCTGCGCGAGCGGGCCGCGGATGCTCCGGCCTTGCGCAAGTTGTGCCGGTTGTTGAATGTGGAGGCGTCATGAACCGCAAGACGGCGCTTGGCGCGGGGCCGGGCCGCCTGGAGGTCCGGGCATGCTGAAGCTGAGCCTGCCCTGGGTGCAGGGCCGTGGCGCGGGCCTGGGCAACGAGCTGGTGCCCTGGTGCCGTGCCTTCATCGCGGCCCAGGTGCTGGGAGGGCGCTGCCTGCCACCCGCCTTCGGTCTCAATCAAAGGCGCTATGGCCGCCATTTCGGCACCTCCCGATTCGACTGGCTGGGTCACCGCGTGCTGCGCGCGGTCTTGCCCCATGTGGAGTTCACTGAGGCTGACTACCTGGCCCACGGCGGGGGCGACGTGGCGCTGGCGCTGGAGCGCTTTGTCGTCGCGCGCGGGCTCAGGCAGCGCCGCGCGCTGCTACTCACCACGCAGGGCATGTGGGGCGGCATGGCGCATCTGGAGGCTGCGCGGGACTTCGCGCTCGCCACTCTCTACGGCAGCCGCTTTGCGGCGTCCAACCTGCTCACCATCCGGCAGCGGCTGGACCCTGCTCTGCCCGTCGTGGGCATCCATGTGCGGTTGGGCGACTTTGGCGATCCGGTACCGCCCGAGGCCTACCGTGGCCGGTTCAACCTGGCCTTGCCACCGGACTGGTATCGCCAGGTGGCACTCAGCATCCATGAGCAGATGGACGGGCAGGTGCAATTCCTGGTGGTGTCCGATGCCCCCGCCGAGCGGCTGCAGGGGCTGACCCAAGGGCTGCGCTGCGTGTTCACGTCGGACATCCCTGACTCCGACTGCTCCGACCTGCTGGCGCTGTCGCGCAGCGATCTGCTGGTGTGTTCGGTATCTTCGTTCAGCGTGTGGGCGGCCTTCCTGTCTGAGGCTCCCTATCTCTGGTACGGCCCCAATCTCACGCCGCACGAAGGCGGCTGGCAGTCGATCTGGGGCCACGAGCCGGGCCAGCAGGCCGAGGGGTCCGGCACGAACAGCGCGCTGGCGGCCGTTCGGGAGCGCGAGGGTTCGTTGCCCGGCCGCGCCTGGGCGGTTGCTGCCGGCGGCGCCGTGCCGACGCAGGCGGTCGTGCAGTTGCAGGCCCGCTGGGCCCAGCGGACCACCGACCTGGTCCGCTACGGTGTCCTGCCGGAGGCCCGGGGGTGAAGCGCCACATCGCCATCTTGGGCCCCGTCGCTGGACCAGACGTGGCCTCCCTGCTGCCGGCTCAAACCCCCGTTCCACAGGGCTACGAGGGAGCGCCATTCATGGGTACCCTGATTCGCGGGTTGCTGGCCCGCGGTCATCGGGTCACGGCTATCACGACGGATGTGCGTCTCGGTCAGAACACGGTGCCCGTGGACATCACTGCAGGTTCATTTCGACTCATCGTCTGCCCATCGCGTCCGCGTGCTTGGCGTCCCAACGGCCTACAGCCGGGGCGGGCATTCGACATGTTCAGGGTTGAGGTGACGGCGCTTGCGCGCTCGCTCGAAGGCGTCGATGCCGACGTCGTGCATGCACACTGGAGCTACGAATTTGCCTTGGCGGCATTGCGGTGCGACCCAAACGCCCTGGTGACTTGTCATGACTCGCCCCGTCAAGTTTTTAGATACACCCGCAACGCCTACCGGGCCATGCGCTATCTGATGGCGCTCCGCGTATTCCGCCAAGCGAGGCACTTCACGACAGTGTCTGACTACATGGCCGGGGAACTCGCCTCGGGCTTTGGCATTAAGGCCCGGGTCGTGCCCAACCCGGTGGCCGATTTCGTGTTGTCGCTTGGCCAACCTCGCCGGCTGACGGGCAGCCGGCGCATTGCCATGGTGTGCAATGGCTGGAACGACATAAAGAACGCCGAACGAGGGTTGGAGGCTTTCGCCGCGTGGGCTGCATCACTGCCTGAGGCGGAATTGCATCTGTTTGGCCATGGCTATGGACTCAACCAGGCAGCCTATAAGTGGGTAGTGGCCTCTTCGCTTCCTCGGCACAACCTCATTTTCCATGGGCCTAAGCTTCATGCTGATCTCATTGCAGCACTGAACACGATGGATGCACTGCTGCACCCGGCGCTTGAGGAGTCGTTTGGTGTCGTCGTTGCAGAGGCTATGGCATTGGGCCTTCCGGTGGTTGGTGGCCACGCCAGCGGGGCTGTGCCGTCGGTGCTTGGCGACCACGCAACCCGAATTGCTGGTGTTCTGACGGATGTGACATCGTCAACGGCGATGATTCAGGCGCTCGACCGCGTGTTTGGCCCCGACTATGAGCAGTTCTCGCTGGCCGGAGTCAACAGAGCGAGAGACGTTTTCAGCTCAGAGGCGGTCGTGAGTGCTTATGTCAGCTGCTACCAAGGGCTTGGCCAAGCTAGTTCTCGACATTGAGACGCCATATGTTCAGTCTTTTGATTCGCTTGCGGAATGCATTTCTAGTGCGGTGGTGGCGGGTCACGGTAAGGGCCGCGCTTCGTTCGCTAGGGGTCGAACTGGGAGATCGAGTCGTCTTTTACGGCTGGCCCGATGTGAGGATGGCACTAGGCTCGCGGATTCTCGTGGAGGATTCGGCCGTGCTGTGCTCTGACCACAGGTTTACCGATCTGGGCGTGGCCAAGCCCGTGGTGTTGCGCACTTTGGGCCCGCGGGCGCAGATAGTCATTGGCCAGGACACCGGCATGAGTGGGACCGTCATCTGCTCTGCCTCATCCGTCACTATCGGACGCGAGTGTCTGATGGGGGCCGACGTTCACATCACCGATACAGACTTCCATCCAATTGCTCCTCAGGGGCGCCGACATGAGGGGCGTCCGGAGCGAATCTCGAGTCGGCCAGTGTTGATTGGTGACAACGTATTCCTCGGGGCGGGCGTCCGCGTACTCAAAGGGGTCACGATTGGCAACGATGCTGTCGTGGGCGCTGGTTCGATCGTCACCGGGGATGTGCCGGCAGGCGCCATCGTTGTTGGGGTCCCGGGCCGGGTAGTCGGCAGCGTGTATGACTCTGCAATTGCGCAATGACAAAGAAGTGAGGCACGCAATGTTGTCGAGGGTGAATAGCCATGGCTGAAGTGCTCGGGCTTGTTTTGTTGTCTTTGCCCTTTGTGATTGCCTTTCTGCTGGCCATCCTGATCGTGGTCATGTTTGTGCTGAGCTATCAACGCTTTGGTTTCGGGCTGGCCTTGACCGCGCTGACCTGCTGGCTTGACGCGGCCACGCAGTCGGCCCCCGTGCTGCAACTGGGCGTGCGCCTGTATGTCGCCGACCTGCCGTTCATGGTGCTGGGCGCCGTCACCGCGCTGCGCTGGCTGGCCGCCAAGGATATCCCTTGGCGGCACCCGGGCTGGGTGATCTATGTGCTGGTCTTCTTCGTCAATCTGGGCTGGGGCCTGGCGACCCAGGGCACGGCGGCCGGCGTGCAGGCGCGCGGCGATTTCTACGCCGTCGTTGCGGCCAGCTATGCGATGAGCTTTCCCATCGGGCGCGAGCAGGTGCGCCAGCTGCTGCGGGCCACGGCCTGGCTGGCGGTCGCGCTGGCCGTGCTGACGACCTACCGCTGGGTGGTCTACTACACACCCATCACCGACCTGTTGCCGCCCGGCGGCGTCTACAACGTGGACGGCCCCATCCGCGTGATCAGCTCGGCCCATGCCCTGGTGCTGGCCGAGTCGCTGCTGCTCGGGCTGTATTTCGCCCACATCAGTGGGGCTGGGGCGGCGCTGCGGGTGCTGGCGCCGCTGCTGCTGGGTTTTGTCGTCGCGCTGCAGCACCGCTCGGTCTGGCTGTCGGGGCTGGTGGGTGTGGGGGTGAGCATGCTGCTGGCCCGCGCCCAGCGCATGCCGCTGTGGCAACAACTCGGCGCCGTGGGCTTGATGGCCCTGCTGGTGGTGGGCGGCCTGCTGTACGGAGGCCGCCTGAGCCAGGACGTGGTCAGCAGCGCGGAGCGGGCCGTGTCGGGCCAGGGCACCGTGCAGGCGCGCTTCGACAACTGGCGTGCGACCCTCACCGATTGGCGCCAAGCCGGGGCCCGCAGCATCCTGATCGGCCGGCCGCTGGGCGGTGACACGACGCGACTGGTGGCGGACAGCGACGGGCGAACCCTGCGCATCGCGTTCGGCGCCCACAACAACTACATCGCCCAGCTTGTCGGCAGCGGGCTGATCGGCTTTGCCGGCCTGCTGTGGGCCCTGGCCAGTGCCGTGCGGGGCCTGTGGCAACTGTGTCGCCGAGACACGGCGTCCGCCGATTGGGCCGCCCTGCTGCTGGTGCTGCTGGGCGTCCAACTGGCCTATTACGTGGCATATGCGGTGGACTTCATGCAGCTCCTGGTGCTGGGCATGGCAGTGGCCGGCGTGGCCGTCAACCGCAGTGCCACCGCGCCCGTACGCCCGCAGGCATCTACGCAGCGGGCGAGCCTGGCATGACCGGCCTCGCTGCAGCACGCCCGGCGGGCTGGGCGGCCCCGCGCCTGCGCGCGTTGTTGACCTGCTTCAACCGCGTTGACAAGACCCTCGCCTGCCTCGCGGCCTTGCAGGTGTCGGCCACGGCGGCCGGCGTCGAGCTGTCGGCCGTGCTCGTGGACGACGGTAGTTCGGACGGCACGGCCGCGGCCGTGC
>Ga0194137_10000110_pt1 | contig 53245 bp, 48 predicted proteins | sample TARM_MetaG_T3_14_FD_134025 | JGI IMG/M metagenome (GOLD analysis project Ga0194137, IMG submission 134025) | Freshwater microbial communities from Pennsylvania, USA, analyzing microbe dynamics in response to fracking - TARM_MetaG_T3_14 (version 2) | ecosystem: Environmental > Aquatic >...
GCCGGTGTCGCGCTTGGCGTCGGCGTCCCGCTTGGCGCCGGCGTCGCGCTTGGCGCCGGCGTGCCCGCCCACGGCGCCGGCGTCGTGCTTGGCGTCGCGCTCGGCGCCGCTGTCGCGCCCGTGCCTCCGGGAGCGCCGACGACGCCTGCTTCCACGCCGACCGCCTGGCCCTGCTGCAATGCGCTGCCGTTCAAGCTTGCGCCTCCGGCCTTGGCCGTCAGGCGTCCGATGGAGCCTTGCACGCTCAGCGACGTGCTGCCCGCACGCTCGCCGAGCTCGACCTCGTCCGCCGTGGACCCGCTGCCGATCTCGACTGACGCCGGGCTGTCGACCGACAGCCTGCCGGTCCGGCTGCCGTCCTCAAGCACGACGCGCACCGGGGAGCCGGCCTTGTCGATGACGACCGAGCCGGCGCTGGAATGCTTGAAATGAATGCTGTTGACGCCGCCCCCCTGAACGAGGACCCGTCCTTCCACCGTGACTCCTTCCAAAGCGACATCGCCCTCGCCGACGCCGGGAGCGATATAGAGGTCGCCCTTGATGCGAGAATTCTCAAGGACCGTCTTTCCGGCCCGGACCAGCATATTGCCTTCCGAACCGTTCGTTTGCCTGCCGTCCTCCAGCACCGTCGCAGGAGCCAGCCGGTCCAGCAGCGTGACGGCTTCGGAGCGCGTAATCGGCTTCTGCGGCTTCAGGCTGCCGTCGGCGTATCCTTTCAGATATCCTCCGGCAAGCAGCGCCTCAAGGGCAGGCTTGGCGTAGGCGGCAGCGCCGGCTCCGTCCGAAAAGCCGTCCAGGCTGCTGCCTGTTCCGAGCGGCAGCCTGAACAGCTTGGCCGCCATGGCAGCGGCCTCCTGGCGCGTCACCGGAGCCGACGGACGGAAGCTGCCGTCCGGATAACCCTGCGCGACACCGGCCTTCCCGACTGCCCGCACAGCCTGGGAGTACCAGGAGGCTGCCGCTACGTCGCGGTAAGGCTTGTCCGATTCCGAGCCTGCGTCGTCCAGACCGAACAGCCTGGCCATCAGTTGGGCAAGCTCGGCGCGCGTAACCGCCGCATCGGGCTTGCAGGCTCCGCCCGGATAACCGCTGGCCAGACCTGATGCCACCCATTTCTCCATGACCGGGCTTGAGCAGCCCGCTTGCGTTTCCTTGGCGGCCGGAGCCGCTCCGTAGACCGGAACGGCTCCCCCGGCGATCAGCAGCGCACCGAGCAGCGCCGCAACGGATTTTGCTTTTCCCAATGACTTCCCCTCCTGATTGGCACCGCTTACATTACTGAATCCTCCTAATAATAGCGAATGCCAAGGATGGATAATATCCCCCTAATTTCGGGTGGGGTTACTGAAATTCGGTTAGCCCTCTGCTACAGCAGCCATACGGACACATACGGACGCATACGGACGCAAAAAAGAACGGCTAGTCCAGCCAGCCGTTCTTCTCCGCGATCGCGCAGGCGTCGATCCGGTTCCGGGCATCCAGCTTCTGGATCGCCTCCGACAAGTAGTTGCGCACCGTGCCCGCCGACAGGAACAGCCTCCCGGCGATGTCGCCGGCCGACAGCCCTTCTCCGGCGAGCTTCAAAATTTCCCGCTCCCGCTCGTTGAGCGGATTTTCCGCCTCCCAGAACGAGAGCGCCAGCTCCGGGCTCACCGCCCGGCCTCCGGCATGGACGCTGCGCAGCGCCGCCGCCAGCTCGCTGACCGGCGAATCCTTCAGCAGGAAGCCGCGCGCGCCGGCCTTCATGGCCCGCTGGAAGTACCCCGAACGCGAGAACGTCGTCAGCATGACGACTTTGCAGGGATGCTTGCTTTCCTTCAGCTTCTCCGCCACATCCAGTCCCGTCATAAGCGGCATCTCGATGTCCAGCACGCACAGATCGGGATTCAGAGCCTGGATGAGCTCCCATGCCTGCAGGCCGTCCGCCGCCTGCCCCGCCACCTCGATATCGTCTTCCATGCCGAGCAGAGCCGCCATCGCGCCTCTCAGCATGCCCTGATCCTCCGCCAGCACGACCTTCATCGCTTCACGGCTCCCTTCGATACAAGCGGCACCGCCAGCACCAGCTCCGTTCCTTTACCCGGAGCGGAGCTTACCGCCAGGCTGCCCCCGATCAGCTTCAGCCTTTCCTTCATGCTCTCCAGCCCGCTGCCCGTGCCGGGTCCGTCCGCCGCGCATTCGGCCATGCCTCTGCCGTTGTCCCGGACAGACAGCTCCATCCGGTCCGGAACGGCCGACCAGCGTATCTCAAGCTCGGAAGCCTTGCTATGCTTGACCGCGTTCGTGACCGCCTCCCGCAGGCACATGCCGAGGATATTGTCCGCAAGCGCGGGCACGGTCCCCTCGGGCGGCATGCTCCCTGCGTTCAGCGCGATGCCCGCCGCCGCCAGAATCTGCCGCGCATGGAGCAGCTCATCCCGGAGCGTCGCGCCGTTCATCCCCGACACCAGCTCGCGGACCTGCTTCAAGGCCGCCCGCGAGGCGGCCTGAATATCGCGGGCTTCCTGCTCGGCCCGCGCCGGGTCTCCCCGCACGAGCCGCTCGGCCAGCTCGCCCTTCAGCGTAATGAGCGACAGCGTATGGCCCAGCGTATCGTGAAGGTCTCTCGAGATGCGCTGCCTCTCTTCGTTTTTGGACAAGCGGGCGATCTCCTCCTCGGCCATGGTCAAGCGGCTCCGCAGCTCGCGCGACCTCATCCCTATCCGGATGCCGAGCGGCATGACGAGCATGATGATCAGCGCAGGAACGAGCTGCAGCAGGTCTCCGCCTTGAATCTCATCTCTCTGCAGCCATGCCGTCGCCGCGAACAGGAGCGCCATGCCGGATAATCCGGCCGCCGCCTGCCGACCCGACTTGAGGAAGCCGATGATCGGGGACGGAAAAAACGCCATGTACAAAAAGTTGATGCTGAGCCTCGTGCTGAAATAAACGATGATCGCCTGCTGCAGCAAAATGCCTGCGAGACGATGCCTCGGCTTGAGGAAGCTGTAGACATACACGGCGCTGAACGCGCCGAGCAGCCCGAACGAAGCCGCCTGCTCCCCGGCGGGCAGCTGCAGGATGCTGGCGACCGGGAAGGTCAGGTAAACCAGCCAGACGAGGGGAAAATAAATAGGCGGACCCGAGCGGGGCCGCCTGCCTTTTGGGGCCATCCTACACCGCTTCCTGTTTTTTCATGATATAAGCGGATACTACCATAAACAGAATCATATAAACAGCCAGCACGCCGATCCCGCTCCAATCGACCGGCTGCCCGCCGATGAGCGCCCACGGCCCTTGGCCCATCCGGTACGTCGGCGTGAACTTGGCGATCGTCTGCATGATCTGCGGCATCGCGGAGGTCGGCATCCATAAGCCTCCGACGATGGAGAGGGACATATAGAGAATCGTCGCCAGCACCTGCACGACGTCGCTGTTCCTCATCGTGCCGAGCAGCATGCCGAGCGCCATGAAGGCGAACCCGCCTGCCCAGATCCATAGGCCGGCCTCGATCCAGACGGACGCCGGCAGATCGATCGACTTGCTCAGGCCGCCCGTCAGGAACAGGACGAGAATAAGCCCGATATTGATGGCGCCTTGAGCGGCGGCCTTGGATAGGACATAGGCGCCGGAAGGCAGCGGAGTCATGCGGAGCAGCCGGATCCAGCCTTGGGCTCGTTCCTTGGACACCCGCTGGGAGAAGGTGACCAGGCTCGCCCCGACGACGCCGTAGGAGGTCATCGACATCAGATAATACGCCGCCCAGTTGTGTATCCCGCCCCCGTCCATCGTGCCGGTGAAGATGAAAAAGAAAGCGGCCGGCATCAAAATCGAGAAAAAGACGAAGCGGCGGTTGCGGATCGTACGGAGCATTTCGGCGCGGCACTGCGCCCATGTCGCTCTATAGGTTTGGCTCATCGGAAATCTCTCCTTGGGATTGGGTTAAAAAAGCGGCGTCCAGCCGTTTCCCGGCCTCGCCTCTATGAAGGCTGCAGGGAATCACCCCGCCGCGTCACTGGGCTTTCTTCAGCAGATTCTGAAACGCTTCTTCCAGCCCTCCGCTTTGGATCTCGATGTCCCGCATCGGTATTTTCCTCTCCAGCAGGACGCCGATCAGCCGGTCCGTGTCCGTGCTGTACAGCCTCACCCGGCTGCCCTTCCAGTCGATATCCGCCACTCCGGGAACGACGAGCAGCATATCGCGCGTCAGAGCTTCCCCTGCCGTGAACGATATCGAGCGGCCCGTCGCGGAGGCTTTGATGCTGCTCGGCGTGCCGTCGGCGATAAGCCTGCCTTGGCTGATGACCGCCGCCCGGTCGGCGATCTGATCCGCCTCCTCCAGGTAATGCGTCGTCATCAGGACGGTTTTGCCCTTGCCGGCCATCGCCCGGACCGTATCCCAGAACAGCGCGCGCGCCGTGACGTCCATGCCGACCGTCGGCTCGTCGAGGAAGAGCACCTCGGGGTCGCCTGCCGCAGCCAGCGCGAAGCCGAGCCTGCGCTGCTGTCCTCCCGACAGCGACGCCGCCAGCTTGCCCCGCTCCGCGCCGAGGCCGGAAATCGCCAGCAGCCGCTCCAGCGGGAGAGGCCGGCTGTAGTAGCTGCGGAACAGGTCGATCGTCTCTCCGACCTTGAGGTCATCGATGACGCTCGTGTCCTGCAGCATCGCCCCGATCCGGCTTCGCACCGCCCGGTCGTGCGGATCTCCGCCGAGCAGCTTCACCGTGCCGCTCGTCGGCTTCATCAAGCCGAGAATCATCGAGACCGTTGTTGTCTTGCCGGCTCCGTTCGGTCCGAGCAGCGCCGTTACGCTTCCTTTCTCGATCGTCAGGCTGAGGCGGTCGACGGCTTTTTTATCTTTGAACTGCTTCGTCACGTTATCGATCTGGATGGCAGGCTCATGCTTCATTCGTTCCACTCCCGTTCGGCCTCGCTCGGCCGTGCTCGACTTCCTGCTCTCAGCTTAAGGGAAGCGGGAGCGGACTTGAATTCAAACGTATCATCTGTTTCGCATGACAGTTGTCATACGTCGGATAAGCTCACGAGGCCGGCCTCGCCGGGCTTGGCGGCACGGCTCCTTGACTTTAGCCCGTTTATTTTCAGGAAAATTCAATTAAAAGAAAACTTGACCTGAATTGGAATCGGATTGCACATACAATGGATGCGGAGGTCAATCAAGCCTGCCCGGCCTCGAATTTTTTTCATCCGAAAAGGTGGTTGATACCATGAGCATTCCATCCGCGGCGGAGTCTCCTCCGAGCCTTTTCCGCAACCGATTCCTGCAGACGATCCTGCTATCCAGCATGCTTCTGCAGATCGGCATCTGGGTGCGGAACTTCGCGATCCTCCTCTTTGTCGCCGAGAAAACGAACAACGATCCGTACGCCATATCGCTTATCAGCGTAGCCGAATTCGCACCCATATTCGTCTTCTCGTTCATCGGCGGAACGTTCGCCGACCGCTGGCCGCCCAAACGGACGATGGTCTGGTGCGATCTGCTGTCCGCCGTTTCCGTGTTCGTCGTCCTGCTGGCCATCCATTTCGGCTCTTGGGAGTCGGTGTACCTCGTCGCCTTCATCTCCGCCATCCTGTCGCAGTTCTCCCAGCCGTCCGGAATGAGGCTGTTCAAGCAGCATGTGCCGGAAACGCAGATGCAGCAGGGCATGGCTCTGTTCCAATCGCTGCAGGCGACGTTCATGGTGCTGGGACCCATGCTCGGCACGTTCGTCTACAGCCGCTTCGGTCTGGAGACTTCGGTCGCCATCATGGGCGTCGCCTTCCTGCTCTCGGCGCTCGTCCTCGTCCGGCTGCCCAAAGATCTCCCGCAGCCGCGGGCGGCGGCAACGAAGGGGCAATTCCTCCGGGAGCTGGCGGAAGGGTTCCGGTACGTCTGGCAGAGCCAGGTGCTCCGCATGCTCGGCGCGGCCTTCATTCTGGCCGGGCTCGCGGTCGGCATCGCCCAGGCGCTCAACCTGTTCATCGTGACGGAGAGGCTAGGCCGGGACAAAGAATTCCTCCAATACCTCCTCATGGTGAGCGGCGTAGCCATGCTGATCGGGGGCGGGATCGTGGCGACATTCGCCAAGCGCGTCTCTCCCCAGCTGCTGCTGGCGACCGGCATGCTCGTCGGAGCCGTATGCACGGTCATCGTCGGCTTCTCGACGAGCGTGACGCTCACGCTCGTCACCCAGTTCGTCAACGGACTCGTGTTCCCGTGCATCCACATCGGCATCAGCACGATGATTCTGAAATGGTCGCATCCATCGATCGTCGGCCGGGTGAACGGCGTGCTGAATCCGATGTTCATCGGCATGATGGTCATCTCCATGTCCGTCGCCGGGGTGCTGAAGAGCGCATTCCCGCTCGTAGCCATCTACAGCGGCTCGGGGCTGCTGTTCCTGCTCGGCGCGATGGTCATGATGCCGATCCTGAATCATCGAGCTCCCGAACAGGCGCAGGCCGTCTCCTAGAGGGTCGAGGAATGCCGAAAAGCCGCCCCCCAAGGGGACGGCTTTTTTTGACGTCTTCTTCCGCTCTTCCATCGGCGCAACGAAAAAGCCCCCGGACGCCTCTTCGCTTGAAGAGTGTCCGAGGGGCTTCCCTGTGTCTCCGATAACGAAACCTCGTTGTCCGTTCTCTTTTACAGCTCCATCGTCCAGCCGAACGGATCTTCCTTCTCGCCGCGCTGCAGTCCGGTGACCTCGTCGTACAGACGCTGGGACAGTTCGCCCGTCTTGCCGCCGTTGACCGGCATCGCCTCGCCCTGCCAATACAGCTCGCCGATCGGCGAGATGACAGCGGCGGTGCCCGTGCCGAACGCCTCCTTCAGCGTGCCGTCATGGTAGGCGTCCGCAACCTCCTGCATGGAAAGCTGGCGCTCCTCCACGTCGTAGCCCCAGTGCTTCAGCAACGTAATGACGGAGTCGCGCGTAATGCCGTGCAGGATGCTGCCGTTCAGCGCCGGCGTCACGACCTTGTCTCCGATGACGAAGAACACGTTCATGCTGCCGACTTCCTCGATGTATTTGCGGTGCACGCCGTCGAGCCAGAGCACCTGCGAGTAGCCCTTGGCCGTCGCTTCCTCCTGCGCCTGCAGGCCGGCCGCGTAGTTGCCCGCCGTCTTGGCTTCGCCGACGCCGCCAGGCACCGCGCGGACGTAGCTGGATTCCACGTAGATGGAGACGGGATTCACGCCCTCTGCGTAGTAAGCGCCGACCGGCGAGAGGATGATCATGAATTTGTACTGATGGGAAGGAGCGACGCCAAGCGTCGGCTGCGTCGCGATGACGAACGGACGCACGTACAGGGAAGTTCCTTCCTCCGACGGCACCCAGTCGCGCTCGGCCTGGATCAGCTGGCGCAGCGCCTCCAGCACGAGCTCCTCGTCGAGCTGCGGAATGCTGAGGCGGGCGTTGGACAGGTTCATCCGCTTGATGTTGCTGCGGGGACGGAACAGCAGGACGCGGCCGTCAGCGGTCAGGTACGCCTTGAGCCCTTCGAAGATCGTCTGGCCGTAGTGGAATACCTTGGCCGCCGGATCCAGCGAGATCGGCTGGTAAGGAACGATGCGGCCGTCATGCCAGCCCTGCCCTTTGTCATAGTCCAGAATAAACATATGGTCCGTGAAGCGGGTGCCGAATACCGAGCCCTGAAGCGATTCCTTCGTTCTCGGGGAAGCCGTGCGCTCATGCTTGAATTCGTATGCCATTACTCTTAACTTCCTCTCTCCGGGAGTCTGCCCGCCGGGGGCGTCCCGTTCATTCTTCTACTAGTCATCCTACCACTTGATCCCCTATAGTTAAAGGATCGGTTTCATTCAGCTTCCCATACCTTCCAGGTATGGATGCCGCTGAGCGCCCGCTCGCGGCCTTTCTTCCATTGTTCCCCAACTAGGAGGATTTCGATATGGATATGCGCCAGCTGAATTATTTCGCGACGATCGCCCGGGAAGGCCAGATTACGCGGGCCGCCCGCGCCCTGCATATGGAGCAGCCGCCGCTCAGCCGCCAGCTCAGGCAGATGGAGGAGGAGCTCGGCGTCAGGCTGTTCGACCGCACCGGCCGCAGCCTGAGGCTTACCGCCGCCGGCAAGCTGCTGCTCGAAAGGGCGGAGCGGCTCATGCGGGAATTCTCCGATGCGCTCCAGCAGGTGCGCGAGCAAGGAGAGGGCATCCGCGGCGTGCTGTCCGTCGGAGCCGTCGTTTCCTGCATCTCCCTGCTGCCGGAGCCGATCCGGCAGTTCCATGCCCGCTATCCCGAGGTGACGTTCAAGGTTCATGAAGGCGACCACTTCTCGCTCGGACAGGAGCTCGACGCGGGAGAGATCGAGCTGATCGTCACCCGGCTGCCGTTCGAGTTCGACGCCGATCCGTCCGCTTATCAGATCGCCTATCTGCCCTCCGATCCGTTCGCCGCCATTTTGCCGTCCGGCTGGCCGCTCGCGCGTCCCGGTCCGATTACGCTCGCCGAGCTTGCCAAGCATCCTTTTCTCACTTTGAAGACCGAGCGGACAACCGCCATGCATGAAAAGCTGCTGCAGGAATTCCGCCGCGCCGGCTGCGAGCCGCATGTCCTGTGCGAATGCTCCAGCGTCGCCGTCATTCTGGCCCTCGTCTCGGAAGGCATCGGAGCGACCGTCCTGCCGCGCTCCGTGCTGTCCTCGTTCCAGATGGCCGGGATCGAGCTGCGCGAGCTCGACGGCGAGAGCTTCCACTCCGAGGTCGGCATCGTCTGGCGGCGGGACCGCTACCTGTCCAAGAGCTCCGAGCGCTTCATCGAGACGCTGGTATCCGAAACGCAGGACGCCGCGGACAGCGGCTGACGCCCCCTTCGGCCCCAAGCCGCGCTACCCTCTCTTCATAAAAAAACGCAAGCGCCGGGATCAGAATCTGATCGCCTCGCTTGCGTTTATTCTTTTAAACCGCTGCCCGAAATCCGAGCTCCTGCTTGCTCAGGCAGCCTGCTGGGCAGCCAGCTTCACCAGCAGCGCCGCGGCTTGAGCGCGCGACACCGGCTCCGCCGGAGCGAACCGGCTGCCGCCGACGCCGCCCATCAGTCCGGCTTGCTGCAGCGCAGCGACCGAAGGGCGGGCCCAGACCGGAATGCCGGCCAGATCCAGATAGCTCGGCTTCTCGCCGGCGACCGTCTTGAGTCCGGCCGCTTTGGCGGCGATTACGGCAAGCTCCGCACGGCTGATCGGACGATCCGGACGGAAGCTGCCGTCCTCGTAGCCGCCGATCCAGCCGGAGGAAGCGGCTCCCGCGACAGCGCCGCGCGCCCAGGCCGGGATGCTCAAAGCATCCTTGAAGGCGGACGGGCTGCCGGATTCCGGCAGCTTCATCGCCCGCGAGAGCAGCACGGCAAGCTCCGCACGGCTGACCGAGCGTTCGGGACGGAAGCTTCCGTCCTCATAACCTTGAGCGATGCCAAGCTCCATCGCCCGGGCGATGCTGGCATAAGCCCAATGGGTCGCTGGAACGTCCTTCGCCGGTGCAGGCGTCATGCTCGGCGCCGGTGTCGGCGTCGGGCTTGCACTCGGCGCTGCGCTTGGCGTCGGCGTCGGGCTTGCGCTCGGACTTGCGCTCGGCGACGGACTTGCGCTCGGGGTCCAGACCGGACCCGTTGTCGGACTCGGGGTTGGCGCCGGGCTCGCCGATGGACTTGCGCTCGGACTTACCGATGGGCTTGCGCTTGGCGTCGGGCTTGCCGACGGGCTTGCGCTCGGACTTGCCGACGGGCTTGCGCTTGGCGTCGGGCTCGCCGACGGGCTTGGGCTTGGCTGAACGGCTTCATTCGGCTTCACCGCAACCGCGGCCGAATTGCCGCGGCCGCCGGTCGCACGGATAGCCAGCTCATATTGGCCTTTTGGATCGGCATTTTCCAGTACATAGACGTAGCTCGTCTTGCCGGCTTCATGGTTCACCGTAGCATTCCAGTTCGCGCCAAGCGCGTCCTTCTGCTCATAAATCCGGTAAGCCGCGGGAGCCGCGCCGGCCGGAGCCGTCCATTCCAGCTGCAGCTTGCCGTCGGCATTGACGGACCACGCCGCATGCTGCACCGGTGCGGGAGCGGCATCCGTACGCTTGATTCCATAGGCATCGTACGCATCCGTGCTGCCTGCCTCCGTCGTCGTGTAGGCCTGGAAGCTGATTTCATCCTCCGTCACCCGCACGCCGGTGAACATTTCCTTGCCGGGCTGATCATACTTGGCGGCATAAGGGAACGTCGTTCCCGTTTTCACGTTGTAGCGCTTGTCGCCTGCCGCGTTCGTGATGAGGTAGAGCGTGCCCTTCGGATCGACGACCTGTCCGCCGGCATCCGGCACGATGTCGGTCTGAGGCACGTTGTTCAGCATCTGATAGCTGCGCGCATACGTATGGTCATGGCCGCCGAGCACGAGATCGACGCCCATCTCGTCGAACGCCTTCGTCAGGTCCTGGCGGAAGCTCAGGACATCGGAGTCGCTGGAGTGGTTGGCCACCGAATACATCGATTTGTGGAGCAGGACGATCTTCCATTTCTTGTCCGTGCGGGCCGCTTCGCTCTTCAGCCATTGCACCTGATTGCGGTAAATCTGCTTCTGCTCCTCGGTGCTGCTGACGAGCGAATATTCCGTATTGACGACCATGAAGTGCGCCGGGCCGTAGTCGAAGGAATACACGGAGCCGTCCGGCTTGGCGCCCGTCTGCGACACGTTCGGAAGATTGAAATGCTGCGCGTAGTCATTGTAGTTCTTGGATTCATGGTTGCCGACGAGCGGCACCAGCGGCCGGCTCATCAGAAGCTCCTTGGGCTTGTTGAAGAACCAGCTCCACTGCTCCTCGAGATCCCCGTTGTCGACCAGATCGCCCGTATTGGCGATGAAGGCCGATTGCGGGAAGCGCTCGATTCCTTCCTGAAGCGTATGCGCCCAAGTGGCGAAGTCCGCCTCCGTCGTTCCCTGCGAATCCGTCGTGTAGAGGAATGTGAAGCCTTCCGGCTGCGCCGCTTCCGTACGGAAGGAGCCTGCCGGACTCCAATGGCCGTCCTCGCCGTCGCCGACGCGATAGACATAGTCCGTGCCCGGCTTCAGGCCGGCGGCCTTCGCCTTATGGCTGATGTACGCCGTCTTTTTGGCGGCAGTCTTGTCCGCCTTGGTCTGGAACGTCTCGATCCGCTCCGACGTCCCCTCGAACGTCGCCGCCTTGTCCGCCGGGAATTCCGTCCCTGCGCCAGCGGCAGCCTTCTCGGCGACCTGCAGCTTCGTGCCGGGGTAGTTCTCGTACGTGTACCAGGCTACGCCCAGCTCCGTGCGCGGATCGCCGTTGAATGTCAGCGCTACCGACTGGGGCAGCGGCGACTTGGACGGCTCGACCGGCGGCTGCGCCGGCGTCTTGTACGCCGTCAGCTCCATGTCGAAGTACAGGTCCGAGCTGCTCTTGCTCTGCTGATGCACCTCGACGGCGATCTGATTCGCGCCTTCCTTGACGACGCCCGCCAGCTTGTCCGTCAGATCGACGTCATCGAAGAACAGCGGTGCCGCCTTGCCCTCCACCGACAGCGTCGTGTAGCTGATCGGCCCCTCCGGCATATTGTAGCGGGCGATTTCCGCACCGTTGACATAGAGCACCATGCCGTCGTCGACGCCGAAGCTGCCGACGAACCGCTTGTAGTCCGCCGCTCCGCTGATTTGAATCGTTTTGCGGAAATAGGTCGTCAAGTATTTGTTGCTGCTGTTGCCGCCGTATCCGATCGTCGTCGCGATGCCGCCGAACTTCGACGTTGCCGTCTCGGCGCGCACGGGATACCCGAGCGGCGCGGCGCCGCTGGTCCAGGCCGTATCGTCGTACACGTTCCTCCAGACGCTTCCTTGATCGGAAGGAGTCTCCAGATACTTCCAGGAGCTGTTTCCTTCCACGAGCTTGACCGGCGTTTCCTCGACCGCCGCCTGCGCTTCCCGAGCGCCCGGCAGCGAGATGCCGACAGCGAGCGCGGCGGAGAGCACAATGCCGACACTTTTTCGTAACCATGGTTTCATTTCCCCACACCTGCCTATTCGGATAAGATTGCACTTTTGCAAGCGTACCGGTCCAGATTCATGGGAATGTCAGGAATTGATCTTCCTTTTGTAAAGATAGAAACCCTCTTCTCCAGTAAAGAAAAAAAAACGGCCCCTCTGCGCCGGCCTACGCCAGCGTCAGAATGAACCGTTCCAGCTCGTTCGCAAGGCCGTACAGGGTCGCCCGCGTCTCGAACTCCTCGCGCGTCTCCGGCAGCGGGAGCTCCTTGTGATAATCGCGGATGGCGCGCAGCTTGGCATGGTAATCCCGGCCCCCCGGAATGGAATTCCAGTTGTCGGCCAGGTCCAGCAGGAAGCCGCCGATGCGCTCCCCCTGCTCCAGCCTTCCGTCGACCTGCGAGCAGAGCGGGATGAGCACCTTCAGAATCTCCACCTGCCTGCGGCGGGTTTCATAATAGGCATAGAACAAGCTGCGGCGCCCGCTGAAGTCGTTTTCGGTCGCTTGGATTCCAAGGCTCCGCGCCTCGTCCAGCAGCTTGTCCAGCTCGAGCACCTCGCGTCCGTCCCAGCGAGTGCTTCCTTCCTTCAGATACAGCGCCAGCTCGCGCAATATATTTTCCATGCGCTGCTCGATTCCGTTTTTCAGCTCCCGCACCTTGCGGTCGATTCCGGGCATATAGAGATTGACGATCAGCGCCACCCCCAGCCCGATCAGGATGAGAAGAAGCTCGTTGCCGATAAATTTCAGCGTCACGCCCTCATGGATATATACATGCATCATGATGACGGAGCTGCTCGCGATGCCTCCCTGAATGCCGAGCTTCACGCAGAGGGGAATCAGGATCAAATAGATGGGAACGAACAGAAGCGCGTAATAACCGGCCCATTCAAAGAAAGCTCCCGACAGGGCGATGGAAATCAAACAGGCGAACAGCCGGTCCAATATGGCCGACAGGCTCTGCCTGCGGGTCTTTTGAATGCAGAGCAGGGTCAGAATGCCCGCCGATGCGAAGTTGAGCAGTCCGAGCTGCTGCGCGAGGAGGACGGACAGGCTGACTCCGACGGCGGTTTTCCAGGTACGAAATCCGATTCGCATGATGAGGCTCCTTGTTAGATAAAGAAATCGTCTTCAACGATAAGATAAGCTATTATACCATCCCTCCTGGCGCCTTTTCGAACCGAAAAAGACTCGACAAAGGAAAATATGCCCTGTCCTCTATGAAATTTATCCCTTATCCGCCATGTCTTTTCGTGGTCCAATAGAGAAGCGGACTCCACGAAGGAGCCGCTACGAAAGGGGATGCACTTATGAAAAGCAAAGGCTTGGCCCTGACGCTCGTCCTTCTGCTGCTCGTCTCGCTGCTGCCGGCTACCGTATTCGGCGCCGCGGCCTGGACACCCGGAACGGCCTACAAGACGGGAGACGTCGTCACGTACAGCGGCAAGGATTACAAATGCCTGCAATCCCATACCGCCCTTGCGGGCTGGGAGCCGCCGAACGTGCCGGCGCTTTGGACGGCGACCGGCGGCACGACGCCGACTCCGACGCCTAGCGCTACACCGGCTCCGACCGTCACGCCGACTCCGACTCCAAAACCGACCGTAACCCCGACCCCTACGGCCACTCCGAAACCGACAGCCACTCCGACCGCGACTCCGATTCCTACCGTGACCCCGACTCCGACGCCGAAGCCGACCGCGACTCCGTCCACCGGCAAAGTGGTCGTCGGCTACTGGCATAACTTCGACAACGGCTCCGGCGTCATCCCGCTGCGAAATGTTTCGAACAACTTCAACGTCATCAACGTCAGCTTCGCCGAGACGCTCAGCGACCACGCGACGCTCACGTTTACCCCGTTCCAGACGACGCCGGCGCAGTTCAAGGCCGATGTCGCCTACCTGCAAAGCCAAGGCAAGCGCGTCCACATCTCCATCGGCGGCGCCAACGCCACGGTGGATCTGGAAACGGCGGCGAACAAGGCCAGCTTCGTCAGCTCTCTTAAATCCATCATCGACACCTATGGCTTCGACGGCATCGACATCGACCTGGAAGGCGCCTCTCTCTCCCTGAACGGCGGCGATTCCGACTTCAAAAATCCGACGACGCCCAAAATCGTCAATCTGATCGCCGCCATCAAGGAAATCATGACGGCATACGGCTCCGGCTTCGACCTGACGATGGCTCCCGAGACGGCTTACGTCCAAGGCGGCCAGATCGCCTACGGCGGACCTTGGGGAGCTTACCTGCCCGTCATCTACGCCGTCCGCGACCAGCTCGACTACATCCATGTCCAGCACTACAACAGCGGCTCCATGCAAGCGCTCGACGGCAAGTCCTATTCCCAGGGCACGGCCGACTTCCAGGTCGCCATGGCCGAGGTGCTGCTGAAAGGGTTCGCGGTCGCGGGCAACGCCGCCAACATGTTCCCCGCCCTGCGCGCGGATCAAGTCGCCATCGGGCTGCCGTCCTCGCCGGCCGCTGCGGGCGGCGGCTACACCGCTCCGGCCGACATCGTGAAGGCTCTGAACTACATCACCAAAGGCCAGTCGTTCGGCGGCGGCTACAAGCTGCAGACTCCGGCCGGCTACGCAGGCTTCCGCGGCGTCATGACGTGGTCGATCAACTGGGACGCGACGACCGGCTACGCCTGGTCCAATGCGATGAAGAGCTACTTCGGCTGAATGCGGTGATGCAGACTGAATGCAAATAAAAAAGCAAAAGCGGCTCCAAAGCGCCTGACTGGCGTTTCGGAGCCGCTTTTTTTGCGTCCGGGAATCCGTTCCCCGGCTTTCAATCCGTCAAACATGGCCCTTTCAAGGCCGGGGACCGATCCCGCCGCTCTTCGGCCCGGATACCCGCCCGCCTACGTCAAACCGCCCTCCGGACGAAATACAGCAAGCCGGAGCAGAGGAAGACGAGGAAGCTGCCCCCGATAACGGCGAGCAACGTCTCCAGCGAGACGTTGAACGCGCCGAAGCCGTACGTATCCTGCGGCACCATGGCCAGCAGCGGCTGCACCCACGGGTACCAGGGAGCGAAGTCCCGCGAGTTGGCGACGAGCATGTTGGGGAGCGTGAAGACGACGTTGACCGCGAGCGGCGCCGCGAAGCTCTGAAAAGCGGTGGACGCGAGCAGCTGGAGCGCGGCCAGAGGAAGGCAGGCGAGCCAGCCTCCGAAAGCCGACATGCCGATCATGCCCCAAGGAACGGGAGCATCCAGCCCGCGCAGCAGCCCGGCTCCGGCAATGGCGGCGCACATCAGCAGCTGCAGGATGGCGGCCAGCGCCATGATCGCCGCAAGCTTCGCTCCATAGACAGCCGCAGGCCGGACCGGGAGGGCGAGCAGCTGCTTCCAGCCGCCGGAAGCATGCTCGAAGCGGCAGAGCAGTGCCGCGAAGATGCCGACCAGCAGCGGGAGAAAGAGGTAGCCATGCACCATCGCGCCGACTGCGAGCACTTCCCTCCAAGCCTGGGCGCCCCCGCTGTCGAGACTGGATCTCCAGCAGGCGACGAAAGCCAGCAGCGGGCTTGCAGGCAGCAGCAGCCAAATGATGGAGCGCCTCAGCTTGATCCACTCCGATGCCAATAACCTCGCCATGTCAGCTCACGTCCTTTCGGGCAAAATGGGCATAACCGATCAGCAGCACGAGTACGCCGAGCGCGAGCCCGGAGCCGGCAGCCTGAAGGGCATCGGCGGAGCGTACGGCCCGGTCCGGCCAGCCCCAGGGCATCCAGGCCGGCATCAGCACGCTGAACATGGAGAGCACCAGGCCGAGCGTGCCGACGGTAAGCGGCAGCGCCTGATTCGCCATGACGATCGACAGCCAGCTCTGCAGGGCGATGAAGGGGAGCGCGGCCAAGTAAGGCAGGTAAGACTGGCGGACGATTTCCGCCCAAGGAACCTGCGGATCGAAGCCGAGCAGCAAGCCCATTCCGAGAGTCAGCAGCAGGAGCAGCGTGCAGGAGGACAGGAGCAGCAGGAGCGACAGCATCACTTTGCCCCCGAACACCTGCAGCCGGGTAACCGGAAGAGCGAGCAGCTGCTTCCAGGCGCCGGCCTGATGCTCGATGCCCGCGGACATGGAGGCGACCAGCGCCAGGCCGATGAACAAAGCCGGCAGCATAAGGGATCCTACCTGCCGCAGCAGACCTTCCCATGGAGAATCTCCGTACAGCTTCATCAGGTAATCGTACCGCAAGCCGTAGTTGACCGCCTGCAGGCCGATGACGCCGACGGGGCCGAGCGCGGCAAGCATCCATAACAGCTTGCGGCGGATCTTGAGCAGCTCCACCGAGAGCATGCGGCCGATCACAGGCTGCCTCCCGTCCCGGTCATTTCCAGGAAGACGCTCTCGAGGGACGAACGCTCTTCCTCCACCCGGTACACGGAGTGGCCGCGCCTCACGAGTTCCGCCACGATGGAGGCTACCGTCCGGTCGGCCGCGCCGCCTACCGTCAGCCTGCTCTGGTCGCGCTCGGCTTCGAACCCGAGCTCCAGCAGCCGCTTCCAAGCGTCTTCCGGCTCGCTGACGGAGAAGCGGATCCTGCCGGCCGTCCTCGCCTTGAGGCTGGCGATGCTGTCCTGGTAGATCAGGCTGCCGCTGCGGATGATGCCCACCTTCGTCGCCATCAGCTCGACCTCCGAGAGCAGATGGCTGGAGAGCAGGATCGTCACTCCCCGCTGGCCGGGCAGGCTTTTGATCAGCTCGCGCATTTCCTGGATGCCCGCCGGATCGAGGCCGTTGGTCGGCTCGTCGAGAATGAGCAGCCTCGGGTTGCCGAGCAGCGCAGCCGCGATGCCGAGCCGCTGCTTCATCCCGAGCGAGTAGCCTTTGACGGCGCGGCCGGCATCCTTCTCCAGCCGCACGATCGACAGCGCCTCGGCGATTCTCTCCTTGGGCACGTCCAGGAGCCGGCGAATGACCTCCAGATTTTCCGTACCGGTCAGATGGCCGTAATACGACGGATATTCAACCAGCGAGCCGACATGACGGAGTATTTCCATCCGGTTCGCCGCCAAGCTCTTTCCGAATACCGTCACGCCGCCTCTCGTCGGCTTGGCAAGGCCGAGCAGCATGCGGATCGTCGTCGTCTTGCCGGCTCCGTTGGGGCCGAGAAAGCCGTAGATGTCGCCTTCCCCGATCCGCAGATCCACATCGCGGACCACCGCTTTGCCGCCAAGCTTCTTGGTCAGCCCTTTCGTTTCCAGCAGCCAGGAGCCGCTTGCCTGCTTCATCATCTTCATCAGGAATCACCTCTGCATCCATCGTAACGGGCCGAGGTTAAAATCCGGGAAGGGCCGAGGTTAAAAAGCGGTTAAAAAGCGCGGCGGAAGGAAAGAGCCGAGGGCTCGCCGCCCCCGGCTCTCGCAAGTCGTTTTTTCCGATCAGCTCTCCTGATTTTCCTCAAGCCGGTTGACCGCCAGCAGCAGCTTGTCCTCATAATCCATCTCGACTATAAAAATTCATGCCGCCTATCGGGCTTGATGCGGTAGGAATAATCTTTGACATACATGGACGGATTCATCTCCTTTTTACGGAACCGAACCAGCTCCTACACGGTGTCTTGTTCCGGCCTGACCGCAACCGTCGTTCCTCCTTCGCCGGAGCTCACTTCCTTGCGAAGACCCATCTCCTTCAGCATCAGCTGCACGATGGACAGGCCGAGCCCGCTTCCCTTGTTCGGCGAGTCGCCGCCAAGCCCCGGCCCTTTATCCTCAATGAGAAGCCGGCCTCCCCCGTCCCCGACGATGCGGACAGCCGTCCAGCCTCCCGAAGCAGCGTGCCGGAGGGCGTTCTGCAGCAGATTGTCCAGCACCCGCTCCAGCCAGTGAGGATCGGTATGCCAATAGACGGGAGCATCCGGAAGCTCCGGCTCCAATTCCATGCCGGCCTGTTCGAAGGCGGGATACCAGGCGGCCAGCTGCGTTCTCGCCAGCCGCACGATATCCGTCTTCTCCGGCCGGTAGGCGTATTTGCCCGCGGACAGCAGGCTGTAGGAGAACAGATTCTCAATCAGCTGCGACAGGTAATCCAGCTTGCCGCCGATCAGCGCCACCGACCTGCGTCCCTGGTCGCTCAGCGGCTCCCGCTCCAGAGAGTACGCATGGCTGCGCACGACGGTGAGCGGGGTGCGCAGATCATGCGACAGCCGCGCCACAAGCTCGCGCCGCAGCGACTCCTCCTCGGCTTCGCGGCGGCGTCCGGCTTCGAGCTCGCGGATCATGCCGTTGAAGCTCTCCTCCAGGCGGCCGACCTCGTCCGCTCCCGACACCTCCACAGGCAGCGGCAGCCCGCTGCCCGACGGCTGCTCCATCGCCGCCTGCAGCCTTACCAGCCGCTTGCGGATGCGATTGAAGAACAAGAAGCTGACCGTGAGGAACAGTCCCAGCAGGACAATGGCGCCGGCCGTGTATGCGGTTCCTCCGAGCATCCCCAGCCGCTGTCCATAAGGCAGCGTGAGGTATCGGGGCACCTGCATGGCCATGAAGCCCTGCTCGCCATCCTTGCCGATGAACGCCACGACCGAATATTTTGTCCCGTTGACCGCTTCCTTCATGAAATCCACCGTGTACACGGATGACCACACCCGGGGCAGGTCTTCGTTGAAGGGGAGGCTTGCCCGCAGCCGGCTCCCGCCGTCTACCCAGAAGACGCTGGACCTGGGATAGCGGCTGTGCCACGACTCCAGGCTGCGGACGATCGTCTCCGGATCGGCATGCCGGAGCGAGGCCGCCTCCCGGTGCCACTCCTCGATCAGCCTGCTCGTGTCCGCATAAGGGTTGTCCCTCTCCTTGGGGGAGACAAGCCCGGAGATGACGACCGACCCCGTTCCCACCATGAGCAGGGCGACGGGCAGGACGACAAGGGCCGACACAATGATCAGAAGATATCGGACCAGCAGAGACGGCCGGCGCGCGGCCCCGAACAGCCTTTTCACGGCTTCACCCGGTATCCGATGCCCCGGACCGTCTCCACGATCCGCGGCTGGGCCGGATCCAGCTCGATTCTCTCCCTCAGGTACCGGATATGCACCATGACGGTTTTGTCCCCTTCCATGTATGGCTCTCCCCAGACCGCTTCGTAGATCTGCTCCTTGGTCAGGATGCGCCCGGCATGGCGAAGCAGGTACAGCAAAATCTGCAGCTGCTTGGGGGTGAGAGCGATCTCGGTCCCGCTGCGGGAATCCGTTACCGTCAGCTCCCGGGGGCGCACCTCCAGATGGCCGATGAGGACCGCATCTTCGCCGCCTTGCCCCGATCGGCGCAGCAGCACCTCCAGCCTGGCGGCCAGCTCGTCGGGATGGAACGGCTTGGTCACGTAATCGTCCGCGAAGCCGAGACCGTGCAGCTTGTCCTCGACCGCTGTGCGGGCGGACAACATCAGGATCGGCAGCTCGGGGCGCCGCTTCTTGAGCCTCCTGCCGACGGAGAAGCCGTCGAGGCCCGGCAGCATGACGTCCAGAACGGCTACGTCGGCCGCTCCGGCATGCTCCTCCGCCTTCTCGCCCGACTGCAGCCACGTCACCTCGTAGCCTCTCCGGACAAGATCGTCCGCGAGCCAGGCGCCGATCTCGGCGTCGTCTTCGATGTAGAGAATTCTTGCGCGTGCCGCCATCGGGCGCACCTCCTGTTCGTCTTTATATCATAGTATTAGCTAGCGGATCCACGGAAGTTAAACTTCGTTTAAAAGTTAGAAGCGGACGAACCTTGGCTGTGGTAGCCAAGGCTCGTTCGCTTCTGCGTTAAAGAAGAATGACTTTTTGTTTCTGCTTTTGCTGTTGATCTTCGGAGAACATCTAATAAAATAATCGGTGCAGAGGTAATCGCCCGAATCGAGGAAGATCCATCGTATTATGAAGCTCGAAAAATTCGCAGCTGTCGCTGCCGACCTGATCCGGAACCTCCGTCCCAATGACCGGAGGAACTCCCGGCAGGGCAGCCGTTTGCATGATAGAGAACGCTGGAGGGAACAGGATTCCTGCCGAGAGGCTGACGGCCAGCGCGGCCGCTCCCGTCCTCTATCCATTGCGGCACCGCGTATAGAAAAAGCAAAGGAGCCGATCGCCCATGAACCGCAACGACCGCCTCATCGCCCTGCTGATCGCGCTGCAGCGCAATTCCTTTACAGCCTCGCAGCTCGCGGAGCGTTTCGAGGTGTCTGTGAGAACGATTTTGCGGGACATGCAGTCGCTCTCTGAGATGGGTGTGCCGCTCTACTCCGCGACCGGTCCCGGCGGAGGCTTCCGCCTCATGGAGGGCTACCGGCTGCCTCCGCTTCAGCTCGATACGCAGGAAGCGCTGACGGCGCTGTTCGCTCTGCATGCCGTTACCCGCTTCGGCGACAGCCCTTTCAACCGGGAACGCTGGACGGTGCTGGACAAGATCCGGGCCTTGCTGCCCGAGGAGACGCTTCGGCAGATCGAGCCGATCTTGGGCAAAATGCATCTGGAGGTGCCTCGGCGAAGCGTCCGTTCCCCTATGCTTCCGCTGCTGCTGGAGCTGCTTGCCGAGTCGCGCATTTTCCGGACGCTGTACCGCTCCCAGACAACCAGGCGCTGGCTGGAGCTGCACCCGCTGCGGGTGTTTGCGGCGCACGGCTTCTGGTACTGCGAGGCGTTCTCCCCTCTGCACGGGGAAGCCCGAACGTTCCGCGTCGACCGGATGGACGAGCTGCATCCTTTGGAGGAGGAGGGAGACCGCAACAAGTGCAAAGGCGGGCAGGCGGAAAGCAGCGCAGCGCCTCGCGGCAGCCTTGCCGGCGCAGCCGGGGACAGCAGCACGGATGAAGATACACTTCTCCGCGTTGAGGTGCCCGGCGAGCTGTCTGCGGCTTCGGCTGTCGCCGCAGCTGCAGGCAGCTCGATTCCCATCGCGGTCCGGCTCACCTACCGCGGCTCCCTGCTGGCTGAGCAGGACGAGCATATCGGAGAACTCGTGGAGCAGGTCGGAGACGAGGAATGGGAGCTCCGCTTCGATTGCCCGGCCGCCGAATGGACATGGGCGGTCCGCTTTTTCTACGGAATGGGACTGGATGCGGAGGTGCTGTCGCCTCCGGAGCTGCGGGCAGCTGTCGCCTCTATGGCGGCCTCCGTGCTGGAGAGGTACAATGAAGATTCCGATAGCGGATGCTCCTGAAGACGGGAGATTCCGCCTTCCTCATGCCTGAACGACGAAAAGGAACCGATCCTCTATGCCTATTAACAGCGAGAACCTTCGTTATCTCTATACTTATGCCTGCCACGAATCCGAGGCCGAGCTCTGCTCCCTGGAGCTTCGCTGTCTCTTCCCGGGACTGACTCTGCCGCCGGATCACGATGCCTTCATCCACAGCCGCCGGCTCGATCCCAGCCGCAGCCCCTTCCTGAAGCAGCGCCTCAGGATCGAGATCGACGCCGCTTCGCAAGAGGAGCTGCTGGAGCGGGCGGCCGGCCTGTCCGCCGGCGAGCGCACCTTCCGCGTGCGCTACGCCAAGACGGGAGCGCCGGGCCAGCCCGACAATGAAGGCCGACTTGCTCTTGAGAGGCAGCTCGGCATGGCCATTCATGGAGAGCCTGACCTGCGCCGGCCGGAGACCGTGTTCGGCGCCGCGCTGCTGGACGGCCGCTGGCTGTGCGGCGAGATGGCTTCCGCCGAGCCGGTCTGGCTGCGGCAGAACGCCAAGCCGCGGCAGTATTCCACGGCGCTGCCCGCCCGGGCGGCGCGGGCCGCCGTCAACATCGCGGTGCCGGAAATTCCCGGCATACGCGCGCTCGATCCCTGCTGCGGCATCGGCACCGTGCTGCTGGAAGCTCTCTCGATGGACATCGACATCCGGGGCGCTGACCTCAATCCGCTCGCAGCGGTCGGGGCACGCGAGAATCTGCGGCATTTCGGCTATCCCGAAGAGCTGGTGCGGATTGCGGACATGCGCAGCCTGGAAGGGCGTTACGACGCCGCCCTGCTCGACATGCCCTATAATCTCTGCTCCGTGTCGCCGCCGGAGGAGCAGCTGGAGATGCTTGCCTCCCTGCGCCGGCTGGCGGGACGGGCCGTCATCCTGACGACCGAGCCGATCGAGCCGCTCATCCGGGAAGCCGGCTTCTCCATCCGCGAGACCTGCCGCCTGACCAAAGGCAGCTTCGTCCGTTTTTTGCATCTTTGCGATTGATCGCCGAGAAATTCATGACATCCATACTGTCAGGATGAAGGCGGTATACTGGGGCCGAACTCCATTTGCGAGGAGGACTCCTGTATGCCGTCTCATTTTGCGCTCGAAAAAGCCCGTTCCTTTCTGCTCCTGAACGCCCGTCTGATCGACCGCCTCCGCTTCCGCTTCCACTGGGAGGAAGGCTCCGCCGAAGCCGTCCTGCAGGCGCTGAAAGCCTATCAAAACCCGGATGGAGGCTTCGGCCATGCGCTTGAGCCTGACATTCGCTGCCCGCATAGCCAGCCCGTGCCGCTGGAGGTCGCCTTGGATGTAATCGCCGAGACCGGTCTGAGGGACAAGCAGCTGGAGGACGGCATCGTCCGATGGCTGAAGGCCGCTTCACTGCCCCAGGGAGGCTGGCCGATCATTCGCGGCGACGCGGCCGGCTGGCCGCTCTCCCCCTGGTGGGAAGGGCTGGACACCTCTGCCCCCTCTATCAACCCGACCGGCACGCTGCTCGGGATCCTCTACCGCAGCGGCTGGACAGAGCTTGCCGGACAAGACTGGTTCCAGGCAGCCGAACGGTCGGCGTGGAGGATGCTGGAGAGGGATCCGGATCGCGAGCCGCAAGGCTACCACGAAGCCGTCCACTGGATCGCCTTCCTGAACGCGGCTCCCGACCGGGAACGCGCCGAGCCGCTGCTGCGCCGGCTGGATGCCTGGCTGCGGAAGCCGGGCGTCATCGGCTTGGACTTCCATGCGGAAGGCTACGTCCACAAAGTGCTGGACTGGGCGCCGGAGCCGAACGCTTACGCGAGGAAATTCATCGAGGATGTTGCCGTGGAGGAGCATCTGGATGCGATGGAGAGAGAGCAGGAGGAGGACGGCGGCTGGCCGATGTCCTTCCCTGCCTTGAGTCCGGCGGCGGAGATGGAGTGGCGCGGCATCGTCACGCTCCAGCGCCTGCTTACGCTGCGGGCATACGGCAGGCTGTGAGATGGCCTTCTAAGCTCGGGCGGCGTTGAATAAGCTGGGGAAGACATTCACCTTACACGAAGGGGGAATTCCATGTCTTCCCACATTCAGCCGTCCCGGGCGGAGATTCGCGCGGAGGCCCGCTCCGCCCTGTCCGGCAGATGGGCCCGGGCGATCGCGGTCAGCGCCATTCCGGTGGTGGTCAGCTTCATCCTGCAGGAGTTCGGCAGGTTCGGAGGGCTGCTCGAGCTGCTTGTCGCCGGTCCGCTCGCGCTCGGCTCGGCCCTCTTTTACCTTGCGCTCGCGCGCAGGCGGGAAATCGCCGTCGGAATGATCTTTGACGGCTTCCGCTACTACGGCAAAGCGCTCGGGCTCTATCTCCTGATGGCGTTGTTCGTGTTTCTGTGGACGCTGCTTCTGGTCATACCCGGTATTATCGCGGCATACCGCTACTCCCAGGCCTATTATATTCTGGCCGACAATCCGGAGACGGGAGTGCTCGAGGCTCTGGACCGCAGCAAGCAGCTGATGACCGGCCATAAATGGCGGCTTTTCGTGCTCCAGCTCAGCTTCCTCGGCTGGGCCATCCTGGCCGTGATTCCGTTCGGGCTCGGCCTGCTGTGGCTGATGCCTTACGTCTCGGCGTCCGCTGCGGTTTTTTACAGGCATCTGATCGAGGAGCCTCTTGTACCCGCCACTTTTTGATCTGTCCTTGCCATCGTCGTCTTGAGCCGCCATCCCCGGCATGAGGATTGAACCGGCGTGAACGGCAAGCAAACCTGACAATCCTCGTCCCACCTGCCCGCAAGAACATTGAAGAAGCATGCGCACAATTTCATGAAATTTGTCTTGACATTTCCGTTTCTCAGCCTTAAATTTAGAACATACGATCGTACGACATGTGTAGGAACATGCGGAAGCACCGCAGCCTGCGGCTCTCCTAGAGAGCTGCTTGCTGCGGTGCTTTTTCGCGTTCTATCATTCGTGCGGAATTAGGAGGAGATTGGATTGTCGACGACCATTTTTCCGTCTTTACGCGCTTCGGACTGGCGGCGCGCAGGCTCGGTAGCGGCTGCCCTCGTTGTTGCACTCATGCTGCTTGCGGCCCCGTCCCCGGCCGCTGCCGCTTCTCTCGCCGTCAGCCCCGCAGCCAAGAGCGCCTTCGAGCGGACGGCCGCCGCCGCAGCAGCTCCTGCGGCAGCCAGATTGAACGCCCATTATGGCGCTTACGTCTCGCTCACCGCCCAGTTGGAGGAACGAAGCCTTCGTGCCGCCGAGCTCCATCTTCGCAACAGCCGGGATACTGCCGCCATCCGCAAGTCGATTCCTTCGATTGACACCGATCTCATCGCCAAGCAGGAGGCCGCCGTGCAGAAGGCGAGGTCCGCCTACGAGCCTTTGTACGCGGCTTATACGGCCATGAACCATCAAGCTAGCGCAGCTTCCAAGTACGGCAGCAAGGAATTGGCCAAGCTCGTCCGCATGCAGGCAGATACGATGAAGGCCGCCGTTCAGCTGGCCCGGCAGCAGATCCGGATCCAGGAGGATCGGCTGAAAGCTCTCCGTGCAGAGCGAACCCGCAAGATGAACGCAGCACGCAAGGCATTGGGAGGAATGGACGAGTTCTCTCTCTCGATCCGATCCCGCCAATCCGCTGCCAAAGTTCCCGAATCCGCCGCAGCGGCCGCTCTCAAGGATTTTGGAGCCGCCGCACGCAAGAACGATGCCGCGGCCGTGGAGAACTCGCTGGCGATGATGAACGGTTATGCCAAGCAGCTGCTCGCCCACAAGCAGGCTATCGTCGATCTGGAGCTTAGAGGCGCATCCGTCGCTGCCGACGTGAAGAAACAGCTTGCGGCCCAAGGCATCCAGGTTCAGGCCTGATCGCCGAGGAGCACTGGAATGCGTGTGTTCCTGCCCTTATGAAGATCAGAGCCGTACCGGAAATGCCCCGCAAATCTTGCTCGATGGCCTTAAGGTTTTACGGGTAGATTCCCTATGTTTGCCCGGTGTCGGAAGCCTCGTCCCGAACAACAGCCTGCCCCTGGAGCCTGCTTCGGTTGAGTCCGGCCAGGCCGGCCGTCAGCAGGTAGAAGGAACCCGTCATGGCATAGACAGCCGAGATGCCCCATCGGTCCGCCATCCAGGACAGAAGAACGACCGACAGGCCGAGCAGGGAGTATACCAGCGTATTTTCGGCGCTCATCACTTTGGGGAGCTGCTCGGGAGGGCAGGCGCTCTGGAAGACGGTTCTGCGCGTCACCTCGCGGAGCTGCTGAGGCGGCCCCATGAGGATGACCAGCAGCAGCGCGACCCATGGCGTTTCCGTCGCGGCATAGCCAAGCGTCATCAGGCCCATCAGACCCGCTCCGGCCATGATGGACAGAGCCGGCCGCCGCATCAGGCGTTTGGTGAAGGCAACGATGAGCAGGCCGCCGATGATGCAGCCGGCAAAATAACCTCCGTTGATGATTCCATACCATTCGGTTCCCCTGCCCAGCTGCTCGGTCGCATAGACGAGCATGAGCGCGCCGATCCAGGCCGCCCCGACCGTGCCTTCGATGGTATCCATCACAATGAGCAGCCGCAGGGTCTTGTTGCGCCAAATGTTTTGCCAGCCTTCCTTGACCGACGCCCAGGCACCGATCTTTTGGCCGCCGCTCCGGACTCCGCTGTCGCCGAGCTCCGGCAGGCCGGCAGCCGCCTCCAAGCCGGCTTCCCCTGCCGGGTCAGGTTTCTTTTGGCCAAGCGAAGCCGTTGAAGAAGCGGCCGGCTCCTTGAGCTGCAAGGTCAGCACAAGCGCCCCGGCATACATGGCAAGGGTCAAGCCCATGACGGTGCCGCCTCCCAGCCAGGTGACAAGGATGCCGCCCACTGCCCATCCGAGCAGCATGACGGTCTGGTCGGTTGTGGACATCAGCCCGTTGGCTTTCATCAGCTCGTTTTTGCCTGCATACATGGGGATGAGCGAATTGCGGACAGGCGTCGTAATGCCATCCGTGAACGACAGCAGGGCAATGAGGAGGAGAGCAATCGGAATTCCGCTGACGCTCATATTCGCCGCCACCAGAGCGAGTACGGCGAACAAGGCGACCTGCATCAGCTGGGACAGCTTGATCAGCGACGTAAGCCGGAACCGGTCCATGATGAGCGGTGCCATGATTCCGCAAGTGAGCTGGCCGGCAACCCGGCAGAGCGCCACGAATGCGGAGAACAGCGCCGAGCCGGTCAGCTTGTAGACCATTGTAATGACCGACAGCAGATACAGCGCATCAGCAAGATTGGAGAGGCTTTGTCCGGCCCACAGCAGCCGGAATAGTTTGGGATGGGTCATCTTCCTGCCTCTCTTTCTCGTTGATGGAGGATGATCGATTTAAAAAATCCTCTACTTTTGAAATAAATAACTTTATAAAGTCATCATATCTGTACCCTCCATGTAATGTCAACGATTTCCGGCGAAAGCCTCTGCGTCCACGTATTCGAACTCGCATTACGCTTGCCGACGATCATGATCCGTTGGACCCGATAAGCATAACGGTCTAGCGCACCAGTCCATAAGAAAAAAGCGGCCGTCCGGGATAGCGATCCCTGAACGGCCGCTTTGCAGCTGCCTCGATAGATTTACTTTATCCGTATCTTTCTGCTCCGTATCTGCTCCGTTTCTTTCTGCATTATGCTCGGCCTACAGCCCAAGCCTTTGTTCCAGCTCCCTCTGCTGGGCCCGATGATGACGGAAGTGCATGCCGGACAGCTCGAACCACTCCCGGGCGTTCAGCCAGCCGAATCCGCCATGTCTGACTTTGCTGTCCGGATGGATCCGATTCAGCTTTTTCTCCCATTCCTGCATCCGTTCCAGTACATGCTCCAGCCTGCGTGCCAGCTCCTCCTTGCTGTCCGAGTTGCAAGGCGAGTTGGCCGGCCCGTCAGGCAGCTTGATTTTCACCGGCGGGAAGCTACCGAGCGCAAACAGCCGCTCGCCCGCCTCCGTCTTCACTGCCTGCTCCTTCTCGCCTCCGTAGGCGCATTTCTCCACTTGATCCAAATAATCAAGGGCCGCAGCGATCATATGATCGTACATCTGGCCGAGCGACCAGACCTCTTCCGAGAATTTGAACCGGAGCTGCTCCGCCGTGTATTTCTGCAAATCATGGATGTAAGACTTGATCAGATCCGAATAAGTCATGGACTTATGGCGCTCCTTTCAAGACCGTCTTTATCCCGAAGCTATCGGGAAGCTTCTCCTCAAAAAGCTCTTCCCGCATGGGAGCCGGCAGTTCTGCTGCTTTTCAGTGATGTGCCGATAGCGATGTGTGGACCGTCAAAGGCTGCCGGACCGAACTCCGGTTCAGGAATCCAGCCACACCTTGCCCGTCTCGGAGCTGTCGCAGCCCGTAATGGCGCCCAGTTCCCTTCGGAAAGCTTCCGATTGAAGAATATCCATCAGCTTGCCGATCCACGGAGAGTTTTCCGGCTTTTTGACCACAACCAGATCGTAGCGCTCGCGGATCAGCGGGATGAACTCTACGTTCCCTACCATCGATGCCGCCTTCTCCATCCCGACTCCCGCATCCGCATCGCCGGATGCCACCTTGGCCGCCACTCCAAGATGGCTGTTCTGTACTCTTCCATCCTGTTCAAGGCTATGCGGAGGAATGCCGAGCAGGCGCAGCTGCTCATCGACGAGCACTCGGGCTCCCGAACCGCGCTCCCGGTTGACGAACCGAATTCCCGGCCTGGCCAGATCGGCCCATCCGGAAACGCCCAGCGGATTGCCCGGCTGTACGTACAAGCCCGCTCGGCGAACGAGCAGGTTCACCACAAGCAGCGGGAACCCGGCAAGAATGCGGGTGATATACGGGAGATTGTACTCACCCGTATCCCCATCCCATAGATGCGTGCTCACGATATCCGCTTCTCCCCTGTACATTTGGATCAGACTGTCCAGACTGCCGGCATGGGAGCGCAGAGGCCTGGATCCGGTCGCCTTCTCCATGAAGGAAGCCAGCAGATCGAGACTGATGTCCTGTCCGGTAATGACGAGCTGATGCTGCGGAGTTCCCGCATGCGAAATTCTTCCCGCATGAGCAGAAGCCAGGTCTTGCCCATAGAGAATTCCATCGCCGCTTATCCCTGCGGGAAGCCCCCCGAACCTAGCGGCCGGCTCGGGCCGGCGGTCCCGCGAGCCCCCTCTCCCCGTACCGTCCGCTCCCGCCCCGTCATTCATTGCTTCCATGCCGCTCTCTGCCGCATCCTTAAGTGCCGAGACAGCCGTCTGGCTCTTGGATTTCGCCTTGTAGGCCTCCAGATCGGAAGCGTCCACACGCATCTGCTTCCCTACCCGGTAAGCGGGAAGCCGGCCTTTCTTGACAAGGTCGTAGACAGTAAGCTTCGAGATGCGAAGCAGCTGGGCCACTTCCTCGACCGTATAGGATGGTTCCTGATTCATGATTTGATCTCCTCTTTTGTCCCGCTATCGCTCTATGCCGTTTATTATAGCGGATGATGCCGGTTTAGGGATTTACAGCTTCGCTGCATCTATATATAATCATTCTAATTATAACTAGACCATACAAAACCATACTTGGAGTGAGAGAGAATGCTGAAATCAAAAAGGATAAAAACTTTCCTGATTCTTCTAGCCGGCCTCATGCTGCTGGTTGCCTCCGCTTGCGGCAGCAAGCAAGCCAATACCCAGCCGGACGGCAGCGGCGGCGCCTCCGCATCTCCGCCGGCCTCCTCCGCCCCGACCATCGAGCTGACGGTGTCCGCGGCGGCCAGCCTGACCGGAGCACTGGAAGAGATCAAGACCGCTTTTGAAGCCGCCCATCCAAGCATTTCCCTCCAATTCAACTTCGGCGCTTCCGGCACCCTGCAGAAGCAAATCGAACAAGGAGCTCCCGCAGATCTGTTCCTGTCCGCCTCGTCCAAAAACATGAAGGCTCTCGTCGATCAAGGTCTCGTCGCCGGAGAGGATTCCCGCGATCTTCTCGGCAATTCGCTTGTCGTCATCGTGCCCAAAGACGCGAACCCAAGCATCTCCTCCCTCGATGCGCTTGCCGGTCAGGCATTCAGCAAGATCGCCATCGGCATTCCGGAGAGCGTCCCGGCCGGACAATACGCCCAGGAAGCACTGGCCAAGGCCGGCCAGTGGGACGCCTTGAAGGACAAGCTTGTTCAGGCCAAGGATGTAAAAGCCGTCCTGCAGGCGGTGGAAACCGGCAACGCGGATGCAGGCTTCGTCTACCGGACCGATGCGCTGTCTTCCGTCAAAGCAGCCGTCGCCTACGAAGTGGATCCCGCATCCTACCCGTCCATCCGTTATCCCGCCGCCATCGTCAAGGCCACCCCGCACCGGCCCGAGGCGGAGCAGTTCTACTCGTATCTGCAATCCGAAGAAGCTATGGCCGTGTTCAAGAACTACGGCTTCACGGATCCGAAATAATGCCGGCGTCGATAGACTGGCAGCTGTTCTGGCCACCGGTCATCCTCTCCCTGAAAGTAGCTCTGCTGGCGAGCGTTGTCGCGCTCGCTGCCGGCACGGCTGCCGCAAGGCTCATGAGCAGATCCGGGTTCAGGGGGAAGCTGCTGCTTGAAACCGCGTTCCTGCTCCCCCTCGTGCTTCCCCCGACAGTCGTCGGTTTCGTGCTCCTCGTTGCGCTCGGCCGCCGCAGCTTCCTAGGCAAGGCGATCGAAGCGGTATTCTCCGCTCCGCTCGTCTTTACGCCATGGGCAGCGGTCGTCGCGGCCGTCGTGGTCTCCTTCCCGCTGGTGTACCAGACGATGAAGGCCGGCTTCGCCGGCATCGAGCCGGAGCTGGAGCAGGCTGCCCGGTCCGCCGGCGCAAGCGAGGCTCAGGTGCTTATCCATGTCGCGCTTCCGCTGGCTGCCCGGTCCCTGCTCAGCGCTCTCCTGCTTGGATTCGCACGCAGCCTCGGCGAGTTCGGCGCCACGCTCATGATCGCAGGCAACATTCCCGGCGTTACGCAGACCGTGCCGACGGCGATCTATGTAGCGGTTGACGCCGGCCGCACTGCGATGGCCTGGGCATGGACCGCCGCCATCATCCTGATTTCCTTCCTGCTGCTGCTCTTCACCGGCAGCAAGCCGGTCAAGCGTTAGGCAAGCCGTCTGGACGCAAAATACGGAAAGCAAGACGATAGACTTATCCAAACACAAAAAGGCCGGGCAACGTCATTTGATGACGGTGCCCGGCCTTTTTTTCCTTGCTTCCATAACGTTTATGACTGCTATTATTGCTGCCGTTCGTTATTTGCCGGCCAATTGAGCCAGCTCGGCTTGCTTTTGCTTGTATACTTCCTGCCATTCTTCCTGGTAGCGGCGGTAGAAGGCCGGATAGCGGAAGCGAAGCTGCAGGATGCCGTGCATCAGCTTCTCGGGCTCGGCATCGATGCGGGACAGCACTTCTTCCGGAAGGCTCGCGCGAAGGCTGACGGCCGCCTCCTCGTTGAATTCGGCATAATACCACTCCATATTGCGGATGGCGATGCCGGGATGGATGCCTGCATCCTTGCGCATTTTTTCCAGCTCTTTGCTCAGTCCGTGCATCTCCTGCATCTGCTTGCGCAGCTCGCGAACCTCTTCGTTATGGCTGTCCATGCCGTAGGCCAGCTCGGCGTAGATTTCCGCTTCGCGGAAGCGTCCCGCCTGCATGTAAGCCTGGCACTCCAAGAGAAGCACGACGCGGGCGCGGAGCTGCTCGTTCTCGTCGGTCAGCGACTTGAGGTAACGGCGGACGCGAAGCTGGATCTTGGCCCACACATCCCATTTCTTGAGGTCGATGACACGGTTGACGGCCGATACGACCAGCGGAAGATGGACAACCGATTCCTGGCCTTCTTCCGGCAACGCCTGCTCGATGATGCTCCACGATTCTTCCGGGCGTCCCAATCTCACGTAGACGGCCGAGAGCAGCGGAACGAAGTCGGCCTCGCGTCCGGGAAGCTTCGCGATCAGAGCTTCCAGCTTCTCGGCAGCGCGGCCGTCATGGCCGAGCGCGCTCAGCTGGCTCGCCACCATGCCCTGGAAGTCGCCTGCCTGCTCCGGATTCGCAGCCATCTGGAGCAGCACTTCTTCCTGTTCCTTGACGCGGTCCCATTGCTGCTGCGCGATAATCGTGTATACAAGGGCTCCCTGAAGAGGAGCCATCTCCGGTTTGCGTTCCTTCATGGAGGACAGGAACCCTTCCGCCGCCGCATGCTCGCCGGCTTCCAGCGCCTGCCGCGCTTCGCCAAGCATGCCGAGCAGCGCTTCCGCCTCTTCTCCCGGAAGGCCGTTCTCTACTTCACGATCCAGTTCGCCGGAAATTGCAGCCAACAGATTGGCGATTCCAGGCTCTAATGTCCCTGCTTGTGTTTGCGGGGAAGTTTGATTTTCCATGTAAAGGTTCCTTCCTCTCTGCTTCCCGTAAGCAGCCTCGCTGAACGGGGTAAGGGGCTGCCCCATAGGGATAAGGGCAGATTCCCTAGTATTATACCATAGCCGGACCGAGATGCGGATACTGGTAGAATCAACTAGGACTCTGCTATTTGACGCCTTTTGCATGCAATTGGTTGCACGGCAAGCCCAACAGCCCCGGCCATGAAGGCAGAGGCTGGTTCAGAACGATAGACAGCTCCCAGTCTCCCAGCCGCACACCTCAGCGACAAGTTCGCCGCCAGCAGCCGCCGGCTCTTAGGCGCGGACGTCGGCGTAGTCCTTGCGGCGCTTGAACTGCGCAGCTGCATAGGAGCATGCGGGCTCGATCTTGACGCCGGCTTTCCTGGCGTCGTCGACGACAGCCTGAAGGAGACTTCCAGCCAGCTGCTGCCCGCGGAATTCCGGATCCACGAATGTATGGTTGACGATCCATATTCCGTCTGACGGAATATACGTAATTTCTCCAGCAATCGAGCCTTCATGACGAATGACATAGCCGTTGCCTTCCTTGACCGGCTGATCCTGCGGCATGAACGCCGCCCCCTTCCCGGATTACCGTAGAATGCCTTGCCCGTTCATTTTTACCCGGAATCGGCCGGACTAAGCATCCGCGCGGTAATTCGCCGGACCCGATCGGCGGAATTTTTCTTTGATCGCGCTGCGCGGCATGGCCGGGGAAGCCTGCTTCCCGGGATTTTTCAACGCCTTGATATAATCGCTAATGCTGACGCCGTAGTTCTCCTTGAACAAGCGCATCAGATGCCGCGGGCTGATTCTCGACATTTCGGCCAGCTTCTTCACGGTCAGCTCCTGCTCGTAATGCTGCTCGATATAGGTGCGGACGACTTCCAGCGCCGCATCCAGCTCCTGGTCCGTTCCCGACTGGGCTTCCTTGAAGAGACGATGCAGCAGGTCAACGAACACCGATTGCCCGCGGAATCTCTCCAGCATGTCCAGACTGCCCCAGCAGGCGCAGATGGACTTGCACAGGGAGGTCAGCGCGACGGCGGGATACGCCGCCACCTCCTCTACACGGGGAAAGGGGTCCTGCACGGCCTCCGTTGCTCCTCTGTCTGCCGCGGAATCCTTCAGGACCGAGAACCGGAAGATGAACATCTCCATCCGATGCGCCGAATCCGCCGTTGCCCGGAGCGGCTCGCCCGGAAAGCTGATGTACACCGATCCCGCGCGCAGCGGAATGCTCCGTTCCCCCGCTACAAGCCTGCCGGCTCCCGCCGTCAGGGCGATCAGCCGGAAGTCTCCCTCCCACTCCGGCTTCAGCCGGCCGTTATCCACTTCGATGCCGCATGGAGCGGCATCCCGCAGCTTGAACCACAAATCGTCCAGTGTATGAGGCACCGGCGCATCCAGTCTATGTCTCTCCACTCCGCTCATGAGCCTCCACCGTCCTTTCCTGCCATTCCGTAGTCGCCGGGCAGTCCAGCGCTCATCTCCGCCGGGCGACGGCCCGGGAAGACGATGCCGATTGTTCTCATCATAATTGATAATGATTCTCAATGTCAATTGAAGAAAAGCCCCGGCACGGGGATCTTTTCCAGCGTCTTCCTGCAAGAGAAATGCGCCTTGTTTTCCTATACGATCCGCAGCCGGGGAAAGATTGCAGGTTGCGAAAAGCTTCACGCAGCTGTCACAGTTGGGAGCGCTTCACCCGCGCGAGCCGCCCTTATTCTTCTTGAACAGGAAGCCATTTCCTCCGGCTTCAGACTCCGGGAGGTTAGACGGCCAAAGTCCGGACGGCTTCGTAGCGGCGGGCGCTGAAGCGGGCGTCGAGCTCGCGCACGAGACCGAGCCGCTTGAAGACGCGCAGATAGCTGTAGACCATCGTCGCTCCCAGCATGCGGTGGCTGCCGGACAGAATATCCACGAGCTCCTCCACCGAGACACTGGCATCCGAGCTATATATGCATTGCAAGAGATCGTACCTGGCGGCCGTCAGTGCGATTCCCTTCCTCTCCAGCAGACGCAGCGCTTCTTGAAATCCAGGCGGCCTGACGGCTGGATCTTCAAGCACAGAGACAGGCAGACGTTTCATCCTCAGGTCAACTCCTTAAATATAATCAATACTAATTTGTAATTATTATAATATAAGTGAGAATGATTTTCAACCTCTTGCCGCAAACAACTATGGCAGCGGGCCAGCCGTCATCCTGGTCGCGGGAGCGTTCAGCCACCGGAAATTCCCGCCTTGATCCGTGCACTTCCTCCGGCAATTTCCGTTTCAGGTAATCCGGAAGTTAATCGTAGCTATACGTCATTTAATCCCGGTTCATTTTCGGAACTCGGCCAAGAAGTTCCCATTCGGCCTGAGTCAATTGAGCGCCGTCGATGCTTGCCTGAGCTGCTCTTTTTTGCCTTTGGCAACGCTCGCCACGACTCGTATGCCGATGCGAACGGCTCGCAAGCATCAGGTGGGCAGCAGCCGTTTTCCCAAGTCCCCCCGTATCGTTCACATTCAGTCCATAATCCTTCGGTAAAGTAGCCTCATTCCAATATTGAAGCGAGGTTGATTTCTATGTCCCTGCAGCCATCCGCGGCCTCCGCCGCCCGTCCCGCTGCCGGAGCGGCGACAAGCAGCCGCATCGTGCTCGCGGGAATACTGATCGGGCTGATCTTCTCCGAGCTCGACGAAACAATTGTCACGACCGCAATGCCTACCATCATCCGGGACCTGCACGGCATGTCCCTGTACGGCTGGGTCGCCGGCATCTACGCGCTCGCGCTGACCGCCTTCATGCCGATTCTCGGCAAGATGGCCGATCTGTTCGGCCGCAAGAAGATTTATCTCGCCTGCATGGCTCTGTTCATCATCGGCTCGATCGTCAGCGGAGCATCCGGCTCCATGCTGATGCTGCTGGTCGGCAGGGGCATCCAGGGCATCGGCGCCGGCGGCCTCATGCCGATCGCCATGCTGATCATGACGGATATGTATCCCGTAGAGAAGCGTGCCAAATTAATGGCCCTCGTCGGGCCGATCATGTTCATCCCGCAGCTGGCGGGTCCGCTGCTCGGCGGCGTCATTGTGGATGCCATCAGCTGGCATTGGGTATTCTTTATCAATATACCGGTCGGCGTCGTCGCGGCGATTCTGATCGGCAAAGGACTGCGGGAATCCAGGGGCGAAGGCAAGCCGGCCATCGACTGGGCGGGAGCCGCGCTTATCCTGGGCGCCATCGTCTCGCTCCTGCTGACTCCCGAGCTCGTCAACATGGGCTCATACACGTGGCATTCGCCGCTGATCGTCGGCCTGCTCGCCGCAGGCGCCGTCCTGCTCGCCGCCTTTGTCTGGGTGGAATCGCGCGCCAAGGAGCCGGTCATTCCGCTGCATCTGTTCCGCAACCGTACGATCGTCGCGCTGGGGGCTTTGATTTTCCTGACGATGCTCGGCATTCAAGGCTCCCTGGCTTCCTTTCCGTTCTACGCCCAGCATGTCATCGGCTTGTCGCCTACCGTATCCGGCTATATGACGCTCCCAGTCATGGCCAGCAGCATCGGAACCAGCATCGCCGTCGGCTGGGTCATCACCCGTCTTCCCTACAAGGATTTGATCGTGGCCTCTCTGGCGCTGCCAATCGCGGCGTTCGCGATGCTCTCGACAATCCATGTGGGCACCTCCATCGTCTTTATTCTGGCCGCGTTCCTGCTGCTGGGAGCCGGCTTCGGCGTGCTGTTCGGCTCCGACAACCTGATCGTCCAGGAATCCGTCGACAAGCGGGACGCGGGCAGCGCCATCGCAACGGTGCAGCTGTTCCAGTCGTTCGGCGTAACGATCGGCTTCAGCCTCTTCGGCAGCCTGCTGTCTGGAAGGATCGAATCGGGCATCGCAGGCATCGCGGACCGGCTGCCCGCAGGCTCCGAGACAGCCGTCGCATCGGGCGCCATGCCTGACGGCCTGTCCCAGACTCTCGTCCATGCCGTCGAGTCCGTTTACTGCAACGCCTTCGCCTTCATCTTTACGCTGGCCGGCATCATCGCCGCAATCGCCTTCGCCGCGAGCTGGCTGCTGAAGCGGGAGACGCTGTCCTCTTCTCCAGAGCCGTCCGGCGAGGAGCAGGCCGCTTGATTTTGGGGTGTCCCAAACGCTAAACTAGCTGTTATAACGAAATGGTTTAGTTCTAAACAATAAGCAGGGAGAGGATCCGAAGGATCGCAGCCCTCGAGAGGAGAGTCGAAATGAAACTGACCGACCGCATCTCGGCGCTGGTCATTCCCATGCGGGAAGGCCAGCCCGAGAGCGCCATTCACCCCGTTCTGCTCCAGGACGAGGACGGCGCGACATTGATCGATACCGGCATGATGGGGCAATACGACCTGCTGGTCCGCGCCATCGAAGCCGAGGGGCTGAGCGTATCCGACGTCAAGCGGATCATCGTCACCCATCAGGACATCGACCACATCGGCTCGCTGCATAATCTTCAGGTGTGCACTCCGCATCTGGAGGTGTACGCGCATGCCGATGAGCGGCCTTATATCGAGGGCGAGCTTCCTCTTATCAAGCTCAGCCGCGAGCGGTTGTCCAAGGCGATGCCGCCTGAGCAGCTCGAAGCTCTGCTCGCGAACCCGCCTCGCGGCCATGTCAACCGCCTCGTCGTCGACGGCGAGAGGCTCCCTTTGCAGGGAGGGATTCAGATTATCCACACGCCGGGCCATACACCGGGACATATTTCCCTCTTCGTGGAAAAGGAGGGGCTGCTCATCGCCGCCGACGCCCTGCGAGTCGTAAACGGGGAGCTGGTCGGACCGAGCGAGCCCGTCACGCCGGATATGCCACAGGCGCTCCGCTCCTTGCTCAAGCTCGCGGAGCTGCCCGTCCAGCGCGTCCTTTGTTATCACGGCGGCTTGTATGAGAAAGAAGGAATTCCTGCACGAATCGCGGAAATAGCGGCGGAAGGGCTGCGCGACTGAATGCAAAAAAGGGGTGGCTGCAGCGCTTCATGCGCTGCGGCCGCCCCTTTGCTTCTGCGGGCTTTTCGGAGATGCTTCTTCGGGTTCTGCTTCCTCCGGTTCTGCTTCCTCCGGTTTTGCTTCCTCCGGTTTTGCTTCCACAGGTTTATTTCTTCCAATTTTGTTTCTTCCGGGTTGGCTTCTTCCGATTTGCTTCATCCGGTCTTGCTTCAGGCATGCATCTACTGGGTGTCTTCCGGCTTGTTTCTTTCCGGTCTTGCTTCCAATGCTTCAGGCATGCATCCATGCCGGCTTGCTTACTCCGGCATGCTGCCGCTGCAAAACCATGAGCCGCCGCTTCTTATTACTGGCTGTAGCTTTCCCCCTTGGGCTTGGCTATCGTTCCCGGTGCCGGAAGTCCCGACCAAGGCTTCACCATGGCGTTGTAATCCATGACCGCCTTCTCGATAGCGGCGCGAATCGTATCCGCTGAAGCCGTTATGCCGGTTCCCGCGCATTGTTCCTGGGCGTAGCCGATCGCAAGCGACAGCTTGCGCGGACCGTTGCCGTCCGCAAACGCCGCTTCGGCCAGAGCCGCCGCCTCGGATGCGATGCGATGCAGCGTTTCCCGCTGTTGATCGTTGCGTCTGGCGGTCAAGTATCGGAGCGCCCTGACGCTGAGGATGGGAATCAGCGCAGCCGCCGTCAGCGACAGCAAGACGGCTGCCAGATCGGCCATGAAGCCGGCCCAGTGCTGCCATGCATCTGACAATTTCATCATCGTTCTCCTTTGCTGATGGAAGATTCCAGGACGCCCTCCGTCCTTTCATTGCCGCCTTGCGCAAGCAAGGGCCTCATCATCCCCTCCCTTTCCTTGTCCAATATCGCCTGGAGCCTGTCCCGCTCCTCCTCGGCGCGGTCCAGCCTTTCCCTCGGCACAAGAGCTCCCGTTACGATAAGCTTCACCAAATGGAATACCGTCCCAAGCAGAATAAGCAGCAAAACGACGGAAAGGCCGTATTTATCCGCGACTCGGGCCGTCTGCTCCAACAACTCCAGCTGTCCCGTTTCCAAGTGAGTCCGCCTCCCTCAAAAGGCTGGATGGAATTCTGTATTAACTACTCTCCCTCCTCCCGTTTCCCTTCTTTCTCTCCGAATGTCAGGCGGCATCTCCTCCTTTCCCGATAAAGATAAGCTGTTTAGATAATTAATTTATCCAATTCGGCAAAGGATCGTCCTCTTCCTTTTATAGCGACTTTACAGGAACATGTGTTCGTGTTTTAATTATAGACAGCCATTCGTATTCCCGTCAAGATTTGGAATTTCAGAAAGGAGGCTCCCTCCGATGTCGTTCGCAAGCGTTCTGCTCCGGCTGCGCGAGGAGAAAGGCTGGACCCAATATGAGCTCGCCGCCCGCCTCGGCATCAAGCGGGCCCGTTACAACGCCTGGGAGAACGGACTCGCGAAGCCCCGGCTGGACATGCTGATCAAGCTGGCCGGCTTTTTCGAGGTCACCCCCGGCTTCCTGCTGGAGCAGGATGCCATGGCTCCGATGCCTTCCTGGGCGACGGCGAGAGACCGCCGCGACATCAAGAAATTCATCCAGATGCCCGAGGTCCTTTATTTTGACGGCCATGAATTCTCGGCAGAGGACCGGCAGAAGATGCTGGAGCTCATGGAATCGATCGCCTGGGAGGCCAAACGGCTGAACAAGGAGGCGCGGAGGAAATCCGGCCCAGGGGGCGCCGGCCCGGACAGTCCAGACTAAGCTCGAGAAAGGGGCCGCGCGCATGATGAACATCAGACAGCGGACGCGCAATCTGTTCCGCACATACGGCGTGACCTGCCCTTTCCGGCTGTCCGAAGAAATGGGGATCTCCGTTCTGCGGCATCCGCTCCCATCCGGAATGAAAGGCTTTTGCCAGCATGCGTTCAGACGCCGGTTCATCGTGCTGTCCGATCGTCTGGAGGAGGCCGAGGCCGTATTCGTCTGCGCCCATGAACTCGGCCATATGCTCCTTCACAAGGGCTTCAGCCATTCCTTCATCACGCTCCGCACCCGCTTCGTCCTGTCCCGATACGAGCGGGAAGCCAACGAGTTCGCCGTCAAGCTGCTTACCTGCGGGGAACGTCCGGAGGAGGGAGAGCAGCTCCAATCGTTTTTGCGGCGCTGCGGCATTCCCCCAGGCATGGACAAGCATTTCTGGTAGCGGCGGCTTTAATGCCAAGGAGGAGCAAGACGGCCCATTGGGCAAAGCGGACATGTCCGCTCTCTTGCTTCCCTGCTCTCTTGCTCCCTTTGCTCCCTTGCTCTATTGCGCCCTTGCTCTCCTGCTCTCCTCCCTTTCAAGCTACGCATCAGAGGGTCAGTAAGCGAACAAAAAAACGCCTCTCGCCGCGCAAAGGCCCGTCCCTCTTGGACGCCCTTCACGCCCGCTAGAGGCGTTTCGTTCAATCGTTTCATTCCTAACGAGCGGCTGCTCCGCCCGCTCTTCCCGTGTCCGCAATCCGGTAGACGCAGCGGCGCCCGCCGGAGAGCATGTGCTCTGTGCGCTCGACCTCGACCCCTTCGCCGAGCACGCTGCCGATCATGCCCGTCTCATAGCGGCACAGGCTGACGCAGGCCGCGGCGGCGTCGCAGATGGGACAGTGCTTCTCCGTGAACGTATACGTTCCGTCCGCCTGCCGTTCGTATTCGGCCATGTAGCCCTCGGCCGTGCGGGCTTCGGCCAGACGCCGCAGCTTCTCCTCAAGCGCGGGCTCCGTTCCGTCCTCGCCGGGCGGCAAGGTGTAGACAGCGATCTGCTTGCCGTTGCGGACGGAAAGCAGCTTCTCCAGCCCCTCCTCGCCGAATGTTTCGCGGACGGAATCCATAAGTCCGATGGTCAGCTCCGCGTATCCCGCCGGGAAGAGCCGGTTGGCTTCCGCCGTCAGGCTCCACAGCTTGGCCGGGCGCCCCATCGCGCGGGGCTCCTCCTCGAACGTGATCAACGCCTCATTCTGCAATCCGTACAGATGCTGGCGCACGGCCATGCCGGAGACGCCAAGCATGCCTGCCAGCGTGCCGGCGTCCAGAGGCCCGTGCTGCTTGAGCAGGTTGACGATCGTTCTGCGGGTGCGGGTGGCGCTCGCGCCTTCCTGCTTGTTGTCGGACGGTGACATCTGCATCTCCCCCATTTGCCGGTCTTCTTGCCGTGCGTCCAGCGTATTACTTATATACTAAAGAAATACGTTGACAAAGTCAAAGAAAAGCCGTTACGATGCTCCATAGCTGACATCATACGTTAAGGAGGGATGCCTGTGTCCCCCGTTAGAACGAATCGGAAAATCGTGACGGCAGGCTTGCTGCTCGGCCTGTTCATCGGCGCGCTCGACGCCACCGTCGTCAGCACCGCGACCAAGAGCATCTCGGCCGACCTGCAGGGCCTGTCGCTGCTGAGCTGGATTTTCTCCATCTACACGCTCACTACATGCGTCTCCACGCCCATCTTCGGCAAACTCGCCGACCTGTTCGGCCGCAGGAGCATCTTCGCCATCGGGCTGCTGCTCTTCGTGCTCGGCTCTGTCCTGTGCGGAGCGGCCGGCAGCATGGAGCAGCTCATCGTATTCCGAGCCATTCAAGGGATTGGAGCAGGCGCCCTGTCTCCTGTCGCCTTCACGATCGCCGGAGACCTGTATCCGGGCGAGGAACGAGGCAAGATCCAGGGCGTTTTTGCCTCCGTGTGGTCGGTAGCCGCTCTTCTGGGGCCGCTTGTAGGCGGCTATTTCGTGGACCAGATCAGCTGGCGCTGGATCTTCTTCATTAATGTTCCGATCGGCATCGTCTCGTTCGCGCTCGTATTCGGGTTCCTGAAGGAAACTGTGAGCCGAAGCGGCAAAAAGATCGATTACGCCGGCGCCGCCGCCTTCACGGTCAGCATCTCGGCCCTGCTCTTCGCCCTGCTGACGGGCGGAGAGACGTATGCCTGGGATTCTCCGCTCATTATCGGCATGTTCGCGGCTGCCGCCGTCTTCCTGATCGTCTTCATCCAGGTGGAGAAAAAAGCCGCCGAGCCGATGCTGCCGCTGGCGCTGCTGGCCGACCGCAGACGCTCCATCCCTTACACCATGGGCTTCTTCATGTTCAGCGTCTCGTCGGGCCTGACGATCTACGCGCCGCTCTGGATTCAGATGCTGCTCGGCAAGTCCGCCACCTTCTCCGGCCTGGCCCTCATGCCGATGTCGATCGCCTGGCCGCTCGCCTCCAATTTGTCGGGCCGCTATCTGCATCGCCTCGGCCCCCGTCCGTTCATCACGGGAGGCGTCATCCTGATCGCTGCCGGATCGATGCTGCTGCTCGCCCTGCAGCCGTCATCGCCGCTCGCCTATCTCATCTTCATCCTGTGCGTCATGGGCTTCGGCATGGGCTGCGTGAACACGCCTATTCTGGTCACGGTCCAGAACTCGGTCGGCTGGGAATCGAGAGGAGTCGCCACCTCGACCAATGCGCTCATGAACGCGCTCGGCCAGACGATCAGCGTTGCGATTTTCGGCCTCGTATTCAACCGATTCTACCGGGAAGGCGGTACCGCTCTTCAGCTGGAGAACGGCCTGCACATGATCTTCATCCTGCTGCTCGGCTTCGCCGCCGTCAACCTGCTGATGCTGTTCCTGCTTCCTTACGGACGCAAGAACGGCCGGCGAATGGCTGCGGAAGGCTGACCATTCACGGCAGCTATAGGACGACTTTTGCGTCCGGCTTGCCCTAAAACCACCCCCTAGCGAAGCTTCCTGCTAATCTGCGCACGGCGTCCGCCACCCTGTAAAGGGAGCTGCCGCGGTGCCTGTCTTGAAGGGAGGCCGATCATGAAACTTCGCGACTGGGATTCCAACCTGAAGCTGCGGCTCGGAGGCGAGTTCGTCCTGAACATCGTTTTCTGGACGTTCTTCCCGTTCCTCTCCATCGTATTCGCCCGCGCCTTCGGCAAAGGCACGGCAGGCCTGCTGATGGTGCTGTCGCAGTCGCTCGCCGTCGCAGCCAACCTGCTCGGAGGCTATTTCACCGACCGCTACGGCCGCAAGCGGATGATGGTTTTCGCCGCCTCCGGCCAGGCGATCGGCTACGGCATTTTCGCGGCCGCTTCCTCATCCTGGCTGCCGGTCCCGGCTCTGGCCTTCACCGGCTTCACGATTGCCAGCACCGCTTCTTCGTTCTATTATCCGGCCAGCCAGGCGATGGTCGCGGACGTCGTACCCGAGAAGCATCGCTCGGAAGTATTCGCCGTCTTTTATACCTTTGTCAACATCGCCGTCGTCATCGGACCGCTGCTCGGCTCCGTGCTGTACGTCGGCCATCCAGCCGCCATGCCCGCAGCCGCGAGCGCCGTCTGCGTCACGATGGCCGTCCTCCTGTCGGCCAAGCTGCGCGAGACCAATCCGGCCCAGACATCCTCTCCCGAAGGAGGCACGGCTGCCTCCTCCTGGAAAGAAGCGATGCGGTCTCAGCTGCGGAATTACCGCATCATCGGCTCCGATCGGGTATTCCTGCTGTTCATCGCAGCCGGAATTCTGCTGTCGCAGACCTTCATGCAGCTGGACCTGCTGCTTCCGGTATATCTGGAAGAGACCGTCCATTCCGCAAGCGTATGGAGCAGCTGGGATCTGAAGCTGACCGGCGAGCGGCTGTTCGGCCTGCTCGTCTCGGAGAACGGGCTGCTCGTCGCGCTCTTCACCGTCGCCGTCGCGCGCTGGTCCTCGCTGCTGAAGGATCGCTGGATCTTCATCGGCGGCGCCCTCTGCTACGCCGCCTCCATGGCGCTGTTCAGCCAGGCGGGCGCCGTCTGGAGCCTTGCCGGCGTCATGGTCGTCTTCACGCTGGCCGAGCTCATGTGCGCAGGGCCGCAGCAGATGTTCGTGACGAGGCTTGCGCCGGAGCGGATGAGAGGCCAGTATTTCGCCGCCTCCAGCCTCCGCTTCACAATCGGGCGTACGCTGGCTCCGCTGTCCATTCCTCTGTGCGGCTTGATCGGCTTCAATTGGACGTTCGCGCTGCTGGCGCTGCTGGCCGTCGCGGCGGCCGTCCTGTACAAGATCATGTTTGATTGGTACGACGGCGCCGCTCCTTCCCCCGATGTCCAAGCCAGCGGCAAAACGATCCTCCCGTAGAGGCTACATTCGCCGGTGGAAGGCGCTGCGGTCCGCTCGGATAGACTAGACGTCCCTCCACTTGAAGACGGCAAACCAAAAACGGCCACCATGTGAATGGGAGACCGTTTTTTTTTCGTTCCATGGACAAGCATCCGAAACCATCAGGAATGGCGGGCAAAAATCTGCGCCAAATGATGATCCAGATGGTCGACATAATCATCTGCAAGCCAAGCCAGCGTGACGTTTCCATTCGGGCCTCCGGAGCACACCTTGTCCAGCTCCTCCTCCGACAGCCCTGCCATGACAACGGAAACCTGCCGGTTGAGCGAGGTCCATAGGCTCAGGATATCCTCGACGGGCTGATGATGGTAGTCCATGATGGATACCCACTTGTCCTGCTCATACTTCAGGATGGCATGCGGCTGAGGCTCGTATTGCGCCCGGACGAAACGCTGAAGATTCGTAAGCGCCGAATCGCATAAATGGCCCAGAATCTCCTTTCCAGACCATTTCCCCTCCTCCGGCCTGCGATCGAACCAATGAGGCGGAAGGCTGCGGATTTGGGCGGGCACCTCCCGAATTCTTTCCTCCAGCCGCTCCCTTGCACGGCACATAAGCATCCCTCCGGTTTTTCACCCATTCTACCACGCGTCCTGCGTTCCGGCATCTGCACCTGCCCTCCCTCTGTGTCGATGCTCCCTCCTCCCCCGGCAGCTACCCGCCCGATGCCGCCCGTTCCGCATTTACCCGTCCATGCGCCCAGTACATGCCGGTTCCCTCTATGGGATCGGCGGAAGCCAGCAGGCGTTCCCGGATAGCCGAGGCGTCGAGCCCTTGTCCAGCGAGCAGAGCGGCAACGCCAGACACATGCGGAGCGGCCATGGACGTTCCGCTCAGATACGTATAACGTCCGTACCTGTAAGTCGATACGATCTTTTCTCCCGGAGCGGCCACATCCACCCAGGCGCCGTAGTTGGAAAAAGCCGAATGGACGTCCTCCGCGCCTACGGATCCGACGGAGATGACCTCGTCGTAAGCTGCGGGATAAAGCTTCGCCGGGCTGCCGTCATTGCCGGCCGCCGCCACGATGACCGCGCCTTTGGATGCCGCATAGCGGATCGCATCGCGCAGAACCACTGATCGGCCCGCTCCGCCGAGGCTGAGATTGATCACCTTCGCGCCTTGATCGGCCGCATAACGGACTCCGGCAGCGATCGTCGCGATCGCCCCCGATCCGTTGCGGTCCAGAACGCGAACCGGCAGCACGAGAGCGTCCGGAGCGATGCCGGCGATGCCGATTCCATTGCCGGTAGCTGCGGCCGCGATGCCGGCTACGTGGGTACCGTGGCCGTTCTGATCTTCCGGCGGCTGTCCGGGCTGCACGAAGTCTTGTCCAGCCAGCAGCTTGGCCGACAAGTCAGGGTGGCTGCCATCCACTCCCGTATCCACGACGGCAAGGATAACGGAAGCGTCGCCGGCAGCCTTGTCCCATGCCTGCTCCGCATGAATCAGCTTCGGACCGTACTGGAGCGGATAAAAGGCATCGTTCGGAGCCAGGCAGCTCCGATAGATATAGTTCGGCTCCGCGTACTCCACCTCCGGATGCTCGTGGTAGGCGTCGCGCAGCAGACGCGCGCTGCGGGAGGCTCGTCCGCCTTTGACATGATGCAGCTTCCCGATTCCGCGCTCCGCGATGACCTTGCCGCCGCATTGCTCGTGAATCCGGCAGCGGGCCTCCTGCGCCACTCCGTCATGAAACTTCACGAGCAGTTCGCCGGGCACGTGCTCCGGCATGCTCCTCTCTAGTCTCCACCCTCGCCAAGCCGCGCCCGACCATGCGGCGGCAGCCAAAACCGCCGCGCCGGCGGCAGGCAGCCATGTCATGACATCCATTCCGATCACGCCTCCTTCGACCTTGCAGCCTCGACTGCCCTACTACTCTATGGATGCCGGGGAGGCATGGCATGGATGGATGCCTTTGAATCTATTAAATATGCGGATGCCCGCCGCTAGCTGCCCGCCAGCAAGTCCGAGCCGTCAAAAGAGGAAAGGAGTCCCTTCGCTTTTCCCCTTTACGCGCAAACAAAAACCCTCCTGTACCGGAGTGCCCGGCAGGAGGGCTGAAAACCTGCTTATGCTTTCTCTATCTCTATGCTCAATTCCAACAAAGGCGCGGAAGCCGGCTGCAGACGCGGCGGCCGCCTTCATTTCCGGATCAAGGCGCCGAGAATCGCCAATGCATGCCATGACTTCTTGACCGGCCGCCGCCGTGCCGCTCCCGGGCCTTTTTCAATGTCTTCCCACATTCGGAGCGGGTTCTCCCCCCTCATCTCCGACTGCTTCAGCTCCGCCATTTTTTCCATGAAGTATTCCTCCATCATCCATCATTCCTCCTTGGCTTCCCTGCTTTTATTATGCTCTGTGCAAAAAGGGTTAAAAAGCGTATAATCACCTCAATACTTTTCCCCTTTTAAACATCCGCACCGCATAGGAGGCCAACCTCAATGTATGCTCAGGAACGCTACTTGACCCTGCTTGGCCGATTTTCGGGCGATACGGACACGGCCCTGCCGGTCGAAGCGACGCTCGAGAATATTGCCGCGGCGCTGTTCTGCACTCCGCGCAACGCCAAGCATATTCTGCGCAGGCTGGAGGATGAGGGGCTTATCCGCTGGCTGCCCGGCCGCGGGCGCGGACACCGCTCGCAGATCGCTTTTCTGGCCGACAAGCGCGAATACCTGCTCGAACTGCTGAGAAGCCTTGCAGGCAAAGGCGATTACAAGCAGGCCTTCGAGCTTTTGGAAGGATACGGCAACGAGGTCGAGAAGGCCGAATTCATGGCCTGGCTGGACGGCAGCTTCGGATACCGCAAGGAACAGGGAGAGGGAGGAGCCTATGCGGCGGATACGCTGCGCTTTCCAGTCGTCTCGTCCTTCTCGACCTTCGATCCGGCTCAAATCAACTATGCCCTCGACGGTCATTTGGCTCGCCAGATCTACGACCGCCTCCTGCAGTTCGACGATCTCGAGCAGGTCATGCTGCCAGGAGCGGCGCATCATTGGACTTCCAGCGACGACGCCAGGGAGTGGACCTTCTTTCTCAAGAAAGGCATCCGGTTCCATCACGGTCCGGAGATGACCTCCGCCGACGTGAAATTCACCTTCGACCGGCTTCGGGCCTCTGTGGACAACGGCTGGCTGATGAGGGGGGTGGACGAAATCGAGACGATCGGACCGCGCGTCGTCCGCTTTCACCTCCGCAGGCCGAACCATATCTTCAGCCGTTTCGTCTGCGCCGCGGCCGCTTCCCTGCTGCCTGCCGGCTTCGGAGGCCGCAGCGAGCAGGACTTCTGGAAACTGCCGTCCGGCAGCGGCCCTTTCCGGATGATCCATGCCAGCGACAGCTGCGTGGAGCTCGCTGCCCATCCGTCCTATCACCAAGGCCGGCCTTACCTCGACGGCGTGGACATCGTCATCATGCCCAAGGATTTTCGGCCCCGGATCGAAGGCACGCCGGAGATCTTCCGGCCGCGGGACGGATCGGGAAAGAGCTGGGCGGGCGAACATGCCTCCGCCACAGCCGACTGGCTCGCGCTGCAAAAGCTGTGCCGCGGCTGCACCCTCCTGTCCTGGAATCTCCAGCGCTCAGGCCCGCAGCAGTCCGAAGCCTTCCGCAGGGCGGTAAAAATGATTTTGGATCCCGTCCAGATGGTCGCGGATCTGGGGGGAGACCGCGCGCTGCCGGCTTACAGCTTTCTTCCCGATGTCAGCATGGCACGCACGCCCGAGCCGCCGCGCACCGAACGCATCCGTGCGGCTTTGCGGGATTCGGAGTATGCCGGAGCTCCTCTGCGGCTGACTGCCAACCCCAAATACGCTGAAGATGTCCAATGGATCCAGAAGCGCCTCCAGGAATGGGGCATCGCGCTCGACACGCGGCTCAGCCCGACTGCTTCCTGCCGGAATCTAGGAACGCCGGAGACCGATGTGACGGTTTTCGGCCTTGTCCTTGCCGATGACGAGGTCGATGAAATCGAAGCTTACGAGCATGGTGGCTGCGTCATGTCGAACTACTTCGACGAAGAGAGAAGGTTCTGGATCCGCGAGCGGGTCGATGCCGCCCTGGCCGAATCTCTTCCGGAGAGGCGCAGCCAGATCATGCGGCAGATCGAGGAGCAGCTGCGCGACGAGGCCTCGCTGATCTTCCTTCATCATCAGCAGCTCCAGACCTACCTTCATCCCAGCGTTCAGGGCGCGAGGCTGAATACGCTCGGCTGGATCGACTTCAAGGAAGTATGGCTGGAGAGCTGCCTGGACGTCGGCGGCACCAGGGAAGCCGGGAAGCTTGTGTCCGGCTCCTTGAGCTGAATTGGACACGAAAAGCTGCTAGCAAAAGACCCGTTCGCCATCAACGAACGGGTCTTTGTTATGGGCCTCTTGTTTAAGGGAAGAAGAAGTCATTCCGTCCGTTAAAAGCCAGAATTTGCTCGCGAGCAGCCCACGCTCAGGACTAGAGGGGCAGCCGCACCGTCATGACGGTCCCCCGCCCGAGCTCGCTCTCCGCTTCGACCGAGCCCCCGTGCAAGTTGACGATCCGCTGCACGATGGACAGTCCGAGCCCGCTGCCGCTGCCTCCTTCTCCATCGTGGCGGCGCGATTTGTCCGCTTTGTGGAACCGCTCGAAGATGCGGGAAAGCTCATCCGGCGCGATGCCCGGTCCCGTATCGCGGACCGATACGCTCCAGAAGCCGTCCTCTTGCCTGAGCTCGATGCCCAGGACGCCTCCCCGGCCCGTAAATTTGACGGCATTGCCGATCAGATTCAGCCATACCTCGTACATAAGGCTCTGGTCGGCGGCCACGGTCGTCTCGGGCAATTCCAGCTCCAGCTGAAGCTCCTTGTCTGTCCACTGCCACTCCAGCATGAGCAGCGCTTGACGCAGCTGCTCATCCAGCCGGTACGGCTGCCGGTGCAGCACCCGCTCCTGACGGTCGACGTCGGCAAGCATCAGCAGCTGGCGGCTGAGCGAGGACAGCCTCCGGCTCTCCTCGTCGATGACGGCCAGATAACGCCGGGTCTCCAGCGCATCCGGAGCCGGCTTGCTGTCCAGAAGGGTGCGGATGAAGCCCCGGATGGACGTCAGCGGAGATTGGAATTCATGGGACACATTCGCCACGAACTCCTGGCGCATCCGGTCCAGATCGCGGATGGACCGCGCCATCGTAGAGAAGCGGCGGCCGAGCTCGCCGATCTCATCGCGCCGGGACGTGTCGATGCTCACCTCGTAATCGCCTCCGGCGATGCGCTGCGCCGCTCTCGTCAGCCGCTTCACCGGCTGCACGATGAGGCTGCTGAGCGCGGCGATCAGCAGCAGGCTGATGCCGAACGTGCTGACGAGCAGCACCGCCACGATTACGCGCACCTCCCCGATCTGGCGCTCCAGATCGGGACGGATGAAGACGGCAGCCGTTCCTTCCGCCGTCTTCAGCGGAAAGCCGTACGTATTGCGGGCGCTGTTCTCGAAGTAGGCGAACAGCTTGAAGCGCCTGTTCTCCTCCGACATGCCATGGTAGGCGCCCCCCTCCCTCACCTTCTCCACCTGGCTTGCCGAAGGAAACCGCTCGTGGCGGAAAGCTGTCCCGTAGGCGTGCCTGTCGCCTGAGGGACCGACTGTATACAGCTGGTAGCCAAGGCCCGCAATGCCTCCGAGCAGCGTCGGCAGATCCTCCTGCGGCGTTCCGTCATGCAAGGCCTTGACCTGATCCGCCGCCTGCTCCATGTTCGCTTCATTATTGGCATTGAGCCGGTAATCGTAATAAAGGCTCGTGAGCAGCATGCCTCCGATGCTGCTGAGCAGCGCGATCAAGACAAAGGTAAGGACGATGCGGAAATACAGGCTCTTCACGATGGGCCGCCCCCGGTCTCCAGCTTGTAGCCGAGGCCCCGGATCGTCGTGATGATGAAGTCGTTCCGGCAAGGCTCGAATCTTTCCCTTAAACGCTTCACATGCACGTCGACGGTCCGGCTGTCTCCCTCATAGTCCGTTCCCCAGATCATGGAGATGAGCTGCTCCCGGGTATGGATTCGGCCCGGCTGGCTGGCAAGCTGAGCCAGCAGCTGAAATTCGCGCAGCGGCAGGACGATGCTCTGCCCGGCGGCCGTCACCTCGTAGCTCCCTCGGTCGATCGTCACGCCCCCCAGCCGGATGACCTCCGAGCTGGCCATCCGGTACCGGCGCAGCAGCGCCTTGATCCGGAACAGCAGCTCCTGCGGCTCGAACGGCTTCACGAGGTAATCGTCCGTTCCGGCCTCGAAGCCCCTTTCCTTGTCCTCCATCGCTCCCTTGGCCGTCAGCAGGATGACCGGCAGATCGTAGTGGCGGCGAATCTCCTCCGTCAGCTCCAGTCCGTCCTTATGGGGCATCATGACATCGACGACGGCCAGATGTACCTGCCCGGCTTCCAGCATGGACACCGCTTCTTGTCCGTCCGCGGCTTCGCTCACGGCATATCCCTCGCGTGTCAGCACGAGCCTCAGCAGCTCGCGGATATGTGGATCGTCGTCGGCGACCAGAATATGGATACGCATAGGCATGAGCCTCCCGGTGGTTGGAATCCTTCAAATCAACTGTTGGTATCATGACGGATGTATGCTCCGATTTCAACTTTCACCTTAGACGGAGGATCAAAAAAAGGCCAGCCAGAAACTCTGGCTGGCCTGATCGTACGAAAAGCCTCCTGCAGGCTTTCCGTAAAAATGGAGCGGATTTAGTTGATCTTGATCAGAGTCAGAGCGGCTCCTTGTCCGCCCTGCAGAATAATCGCTCCCAGCATGCCGCTCGCACTCAGCTGAACCGTAGATCCGGCTGAAAGGGTTACGATTCCGCTCGCTTGCCAAGTCGACCTCGACTGGTTAGGGATAATGGCCAAGCTGTTGACGCCAGTCCCGTTGACGAGAAGATTCGAACTCACCAGGCTAACCGAGGTCGTCTGAATCGAGTACGAAACATAGTAGGTTCCGGATTCATTCACGGTGACTTCCGTGTTTCCCGCATTCATGGTAAAGGAAGAATTGTATTCGACGGAGGGCAGCGGAATTGCAGTTCCCCCTAAGAGAACGGCAACGACCGATCCGCTCGTATTGGCCGCGTAAAAGGCTTGCAGAGCAGCGGCTCCAGAAGGGCCGGGAAGGCCTTGTTCTCCCTGAATGCCTTGAGGTCCCTGAACGCCTTGAGGCCCCTGAGGTCCCGTTGCTCCAGTTGGGCCCGTGTCGCCTTTATCGCCTTTGGCGCCGGCAGGGCCCTGAGGACCTGCCGGACCCGCTGCTCCTGCTGCTCCTGTCGCACCAGCAGCACCTGTCGACCCCGCCGGCCCCGTCGCTCCGGTGTCGCCCTTATCGCCCTTGGCCCCTTGAGCCCCAGTCGGACCTGCCGGGCCGGCTGCTCCTGTCGACCCCGCCGGTCCCGCCGCTCCGGTGTCGCCCTTATCGCCCTTGGCACCTTGGGCCCCAGTCGGACCTGCCGGGCCGGCTGCTCCTGGCGTTCCCGCCGGTCCCGTCGCCCCGGTGTCGCCTTTATCGCCCTTGGCACCCGTGTCTCCCTTATCCCCTTTGGCCCCGGTATCGCCTTTTTCCCCTTTGGCACCGGTATCGCCTTTTCCAGCGGAAACAGAAGCATCCTTCTTGGACGGAAGAATCAATTGCTTCGCCGCAGCATTCCACTCTACGGTTATACCGAGTGCCATGGACAGGGCTCGCACAGGCAAGTACAGCGTGCCGTTAAGCGAGAGCGGCAGCACCTGCTTCCCGGCGGCATCCGTCAGTTGGGTCTGGATTCCGTTCAGATAGACCTGGACCGCTACCGGTTCCGCCGCGACCTGCTTACCGGCAGGAACCGATTCAACCGCAACGGGGGAAGACGCATCTTCCGATGAGGTCAGATAAACAGCCTTCTTCGCGCTGTCCCAATCGGCCTGAATGCCTGTCGCAGCGGCAATCAGCCGCAGCGGCACATACAACGTCCCGTTCGCGTTGATGGAATTCGCCACCAACCGACTCTCGCCAAACACGATTGGCGTAGTACCCGTAACCGCCTGCTGCTTCGGCGCAGCCCCTGCAATCGTTGCCGCCAGAACGGAAGCAAGCAGCAAAGCGGACACGGCAGCGCCCGTTTTTTTCACCAGCATACCTAAACCCCCCGCAAGTGTGGAAATAAGCCCTCGAAAGAATGCATCGCCCAAATAATCTGAAGTAAGATAGGTATGGATGGAGCCCGCAATAATTGAGAGTCTGCATCTCACTTAGGACCATTTAAATATACCATTTCATGATAATCGTGAATATATATCCATAAATAAACACCTGGAACACAACTGCAGGCGGCAATCGGCGATGCAATCGTTGCTGTCAGCCGAATTCCTTCCTCTTTTCCTGCCGGAGTACTATACTTGCAAGAGAATAATACGCTCAGAAAGGAAGCCGCCCATGTCACCTAGCAAAACCGATCCGCGCGTGCTGCGGACGCGCCGGCTGCTGCGCGAAGCTCTCGTCCAGCTCATGGAAGAGCGTGGAATGGACAACTTCTCCGTCCAGGAGCTCGCGGATCAGGCGACGATCAAACGAGCGACATTCTATTTGCATTACGAGGACAAGCAGGCTTTGCTGGACGAATATATCGGCGAGCTTCTGCAGGAGCTCCGGGATGCCGTCTCGACCTCCGAGGCCGATGGCGAAGGGTTCGATTATCTCCGCGGCGAGCCGCATCCAAGCTTTGTGAAGCTGTTCCATCATATAAGCGACCGTTATTCCGTCTACTATGCCATGCTGGTCCGCAATCGAGTGCCCCAGCTTGCTTCGGGAATGCTGAATGTCATCCACGACTTCGTATCGGACGGCATGGCCTTTGCCCAGCCCGACGACAGCCTGCTCACGGCAAGGCGCGAGGTTGCCGTCAAATACGCGGAAGCCGCCATTCTCGAGGTCGTCATCTGGTGGATTGAGAAGCAGATGCCGTACGAGGAAAGGGATATCGCCGCCCAGCTGATGAATCTGTCCATACTCGGTCCCTATAAGGTGCTGCCGGAACAAAAAGACCGTCCGACGTAAAAAAGGCTGTTCCTGATCACGCAATGCGATCTTGGAACAGCCTTGCTGCTTGTTCTGGCTTAGAGCGCCGTCCAGCCGCCGTCGATGACCAGCTCGGCGCCGGTCATGAAGCGGGCTTCGTCGGAAGCGAGGAACAGCACGCCGTAGGCGACATCCTCCGGCTTGCCCATGTAAGGAAGCTGTGTGAACGTCTGGTAGAACGGCATCGCGTCCTTCATGGAAGGCTCCGTCATCGGAGTGACGATGATGCCGGGATGGACGGAGTTGACGCGGATGCTCTGCTTGGCGTACTCGACCGCCGCTGCTTTGGTCAGCGTGCGGAGGCCGCCCTTGGCCGCCGTGTAGGCGCTCGATCCGGCCATGCCGACGATTCCGCCGATCGAGGAGATGTTGACGATAGAACCGGAGCCGGCCTTCTGCATCTCCGGAATGACAGCTTTCATGCCGAGGACACAGCCGGTCAGGTTGATGTCCAGGACGCGGTTCCATTCCGTCAGGTCGAAGCTCGCAATCGTGCGCGTCGACGCAATGCCCGCATTGTTGACGAGGATATCCACCTTGCCGTAGAGGCGGACAGCCTCGTCGACGACATGCTGCCACTCTTCCTCGGAAGCTACATTATGCTTGATCGCTGTTGCCTCGCCGCCAGCCGTCCTGATCTCGGCAGCGACCTTCTCCAGCTCGGAGATATTCACATCCGTCATCACGACCCGGGCTCCCTCGCGGGCGAACAGGCGGGCCTCCTCCGCTCCCATGCCGGTTGCCGCACCGGTTACAATGGCTGTTTTACCCTCTAAACGCGCCATATAAAAATCTCCTCTCGGATAAAGGTTGGTCCTGCAGCGGCTCTTGTAACCGCTTTAGCCTTGCAGGTTAAGTATAAGACATTACGTCCATTATGTGAAGTAATGATCAATATGTATATTAAGTTGGGTTTGGAAAAAAATTCATGATCTGCTCCGCAGCCGCCTTCCTTCGACATTCCGTCTGTCATTTCCCAGGAAATCGACTTTTGATTCGCAGGAACATTACGGGGAGAAAGGGAGAGCCTAGATTCGCTTAAGACGGCCTTGATGGAAATGAACAGCGCAACGATTATTGAAGCGAATCACAGCGGAAGGGAAGAAAAAACGCGGCGCAGATGAACTGCGGCGCGCTTTTGGGTGGATTTATTTGGTATCCTTTTCAGCTTTATCGTTTTTCTCTCCTGTGCGGCATGCTTGTCCCAGAGCCTCGGCGAATTCAACCTCGTTGCTGGAGCCCAGCTTGGCTCCGAACTGATCCAGCCTTCCGGGATGCCCTGCGGGACCTGAGTTTTTCGGCTTGCTGTTTCGTCCTGACATAGATGTCGGCCTCCTAAGGAATCATAATGATTGCCCTATAGGTTCCCCGAGTGCGGGAGCGGATTATTCAGCCCGTCGATGATTTGAGGCGAGCTTGCCCCGCTTTCATTGGAGCCGGCCCGCTCAAACAAGCGAAGGGATGCCCCTCGGCCATTTTCATGACTTATGGGACATCCCCAATATGCGGGACAGGCAGGCCTTATGGCCTGTCCGACTAGGCTCTACTCGCGGATTTCGGCGATCAGCTCGATCTCCACGC
>Ga0194137_10000111_pt1 | contig 53015 bp, 45 predicted proteins | sample TARM_MetaG_T3_14_FD_134025 | JGI IMG/M metagenome (GOLD analysis project Ga0194137, IMG submission 134025) | Freshwater microbial communities from Pennsylvania, USA, analyzing microbe dynamics in response to fracking - TARM_MetaG_T3_14 (version 2) | ecosystem: Environmental > Aquatic >...
CGGCCGCGGCCGGGTTCTCGATGCGCACGTTGGGGATGGCATAGGGCAGGTTGATCAGCCCAAGGCCCAGCTCGAATTCCGCCAGCTGCTTCGGGTCAGGCGCGAAGATGGACAGGATGGTCGGCTCGGCCGCGCGCTGCAGCCAGGCGGTGACGCGACCCTTGGCGTCTAGCCCCGCTTCCAGGCGCTGGGCGGTGACGGTGTGGAAGTAGTCGTGGTGGATGTCGTCCTCGCGCGTCCAGGTCAGCTTGACCGGGACGCCCTGCATGGCCTGCGACACCAGCGCCGCCTCGACCGCGAAGTCGGGCTTGGACTTGCGGCCGAAGCCGCCGCCCAGCAAGGTCACGTTGACCGTCACCTTGTCGAAATCCAGTCCCAGCCGCTTCGCGACCCGCTCACGCGCGGCCTGGGGCGATTGCACCGAGGTCCAGACCTCGCAGCGCCCGTCGACGATGCGGGCGGTGGCGGCCGGCGGCTCCATCGTCGCGTGCGCGAGATGGGGCACGTAGTAGTTCGCCGCCACGCGCTTGGCGGCCTTACCCAGTGCGGCTTCGGTGTCGCCGTCATTGCGCACCACCTTGCCACCGGTCATGGCGACCGCGGCATCTAGTTCCTTGCGGAAGGCGGCTGAGTCGTAGCTCGCGTGGGCGCCGTCGTCCCAGACGATCTTCAGCGCCTCGCGGCCCTTTATCGCGGCCCAGGTGTCCTTGGCCACGACGGCCACGCCGCCCAGCGGCTGGAACTCCGACGGCGGCGGCGTGCCCGCCAGTTCGATGACCTTGACGACACCCGGCACCTTCAGCGTCTCGGACGAGTCGACGGACTTGAGCTTGCCGCCGAGCACCGGCGGCCGCGCGACGACGGCGTAGAGCATTCCCGGCAGCCGCGTGTCGATGCCGTACTGCGACTTGCCGGTGACGATGACCTCGGCGTCCACGAGGTGGCTGTCCTGCTTGCCGATGTATTTGAAGTCCTTGGCGTCCTTGAGCCTGAGCTGGTCGCGGGCTGGCACGTCCAGCTTTGCGGCGGCCTCGGCCAGCGCGCCATATCCCAGCGAGCGGCCGCTGGCCTTGTGCGTGACGACGTGGTTGGCGGCCTGCACCTCGGCCACCGGCACGCCCCAGGCCTGGGCCGCGGCCAGCTCCAGCATGGCGCGCGCGGCCGCGCCGCAGCGGCGCATGGGCATGAACCAATGGCGCATGCTGCGCGAGCCGTCGGTGTCCTGGTTGCCGTATTTGTCCTCGTCGCCCGGTGCCTGCACGACCTTGACGCGGGCGAAGTCGGCCTCGAGTTCGTCGGTCAGAACCTTGGGCAGGCTGGTGCGCACGCCCTGGCCCATCTCCGAGCGGTTGACGACGATGCTGACCGTGCCGTCGGGCGCAATGGCGACGAAGGTGCGTGGGCTGTCCTGGATGCCGTGTGGCATGCCATCGCCGCCGTATTTCTTGGGCTCGTCGGCGCCGACGGCAATGCCGGGCAGGCCGATGGAAAGCACCAGGCCGCTCAAGCGCAGTACGCTGCGGCGGGAAATCGGGCTCAAGGCGCTGTGGGGAACGAAGCCGTTCATGCGGCACCGCCTTCCAGGCCGGCGGCCGTCTTGATGGCGCTGCGGATGCGCGTGTAGGTGCCGCAGCGGCACAGGTTGCCGCTCATGGCGGCGTCGATGTCGGCGTCGGTGGGCTTGGGTTTTTGCTGCAGCAAGGCCGTCGCACTCATGATCTGACCGGCCTGGCAGTAGCCGCATTGCGGCACGCCGAGCTTGACCCAGGCGTGCTGTACGGCCTGGCCGGTCTGGGTAGCGCCCACGCCCTCGATGGTGATGATCTTCTTGCCGGTGGCGGCCGAGAGCGGCGTCTGGCAGGCGCGTACCGGCTGGCCATCCAGGTGCACGGTGCAGGCGCCGCACAGCGCCAGGCCGCAGCCGAACTTGGTGCCTGTCATGCCGAGGTGGTCACGCAGCACCCACAGCAGCGGTGTGTCCTCGCCAGCCTCTACCGTCATCGACTGGCCATTGATCTGCAATGTCGTCATCGAAGTCTCCACGGATAGCAAACCTGCGCGGAACCGGCGCATTCGGCTACAGCAGCCGCGACGCTACACGTTTCCAGCCCATCCTGCTGGCGGCGGGCAATGGCCGCGTCGGCAGCTCAGCGAGGGGGTTCTCCCAGCATCTGCGCGAACTTCAGCGCAAAGCCGTGGGCGTCGCCCGGCCAGCGGGCGCTCAGGTAGTTGCCGTCGCGCACCGTGAAGCCGCGGCCGAGGTGCTCGAGGTTGTCGCGCAACAGGGCCGGCGGGCCGACGTCGAAATCCTCAGCCCGGGCCAACAGGCTCTGCACCTCGGTCTGCAGCGGCGTGCGATACGTGCGGTAGTAGCTGCCCAACCAGGCGGCCGTCATCAGCCAGGCTGTCATCTCCTGCTGCTTGGTCAGGCCGGTGGTGCGCCGGCCATGCAGCACCGACTTGCCGTCCTCACGCCTGGATCGGGCTGCCAGCAACACGCCGTGGCAGATCGCGGCGATCGGCTTGTCGGCCGCGAAATGAGCCGCCACCAGGGCCTGCAGCCGTGCCGATTCGAGATAGACCTTCATGCCCGGCGCGTGGCCGCCCGGCAGCAGCAGGGCGTCGACAACGCTCTCGTCGATCTCGTCATAACGCAGCGGTTTCATGAAGGCCGCGCTCTGCACCATGGCGGCATGGGCCTCACGGGCGTTGGCCTGGGCGATCAGCACAGGCTTCCAGATGCCCAGGCCTTGGCCGTCCAGCATGCGCGGGTCCGCCTGCGCGGGGCGGCCCTCGGGCGTCGCGAAGTGGAAGCTGTGGCCTCGCGCCGTCAGCAGCTTCCACGGGATGGCGGCCTCGGAGGGGTCGTAGTCCTGGGCGGGAAGCGGAACAAGGATGCGGGCCATGTCGGCCATCTTAGGAGGACAAGACAGGAAGGCGCCGTTGCTGCTAGGCTGCCCGCGCCCGCCAAGGGTGGCGGTGTGGGAGCGGCAGGCATGGCGGAATTGACGGTCAACGGCAAGCGGGTGCAGTTCGAGGCGGAAGCCGAGACGCCGCTGCTCTGGGTGCTGCGTGAGCAGCTCAGCCTCACGGGCACCAAATACGGCTGCGGCGTCGCCCAATGCGGCGCCTGCACGGTGCACATCGACGGCGCGCCGGTGCGCAGCTGCGTGATGCCGGCCTCGGCGCTGACGCCAGCGCAGAAGATCACCACCATCGAGGGCCTGGCGCCGAATGCCTCGCACCCGCTGCAGAAGGCCTGGGACGCGCTGGATGTGCCGCAGTGCGGCTTCTGCCAGAGCGGCATGCTGATGGCCGCCGCGGCGCTGCTGAAGGTGAAGGCGAAGCCGACCGATGCCGACATCGATGCGGCCATGACCAATATCTGCCGCTGCGGCACCTACAACCGCGTGCGCGCCGCCATCCACCTGGCTGCCGGCCAGGTGCAGCGCAAGCAGATCCCCATCGTCATCGAGGGAGGACAGGCATGAGCGCCGTTCTATCGCGCAGGTCCTTCCTGCACACGACAAGTGCCGCAGCCGGCGGTCTGATGGTGGGCTTTCATGTGCCAGGCCTTGCCCAGGCCGACGCGACGCCCGAGCTGAATGCCTGGGTGCAGATCCTGCCGGACGAAAGCGTCGTCATCCGCATCGCGCGCTCGGAGATGGGCCAGGGCACGCTGACCGGCCTGGCCCAGCTGGTGGCCGAGGAGCTGGAATGCGACTGGGCCAAGGTCAAGACCGAGTACCCGACACCCGGCCAGAACCTCGCGCGCAACCGCGCCTGGGGCAGCATGAGCACGGGCGGTAGCCGCGGCGTGCGAGAGTCGAACGAGTACGTGCGCAAGGGCGGGGCCCTGGCCCGGGCCCTGCTGATCCAGGCGGCCGCCAACCGGTGGCAGGTGTCGGTCGTCGAATGCGCGACGGCCAAGGGCTGGGTGGTGCACGGCCGCAAGAAGCTGAGCTATGGCCAGCTTGCCGCCGAGGCCGCCAAGCTGGCCGCGCCGGCCGACATCCAGCTCAAGGCGGCCAAGGACTGGACCCTGGCCGGCAAGCCGATGAAGCGTCTGGACACGCGAGGCAAGCTGGACGGCTCCCAGGTCTATGGCATGGACTTGCGGCTGCCCGGCATGCTGAACGCGGCCATCAAGGACTGTCCGGTCTTTGGCGGCAAGTTGAAAAGCTTCGACGCGGCGGCCATCGAGAGCCGGCCCGGCGTCAAGAAGGTCGTCAAGGTGGGCGACTCGGCCGTGGCCGTGGTGGCCGACACTTGGTGGCGAGCCAAGACGGCGCTGGAGGCCCTGCCGATCGTCTGGGACGAGGGCGACAACGCTAGGCAGAACAGCGCTGACACGGCGGCCACGCTGAAGGCGGCGCTGGATGCGCCCGAGGCGGCTGTCGGCAGCAGCCAGGGCGATGTGAAGGCGGCGCTGGCCGGTGCGGCCAAGAAGGTCGAGGCTGTCTACGGCTTCCCGCACCAGAACCACGCGACCATGGAGGTGATGAACGCCACAGCGAAGTGGACGCCGGAGCGCTGCGAGGTCTGGACACCGACGCAGAACGGCGAGGCGGCGCTGGCCGCTGCGAGCGAGGTGGCCGGCCTGCCGCCCTCGGCCTGCGAGGTCTACAAGCTGCATCTGGGCGGCGGCTTCGGCCGGCGCGGCGCGGTGCACGACTGGGTGCGGCAGGTCGTGGCCATTGCCAAGGAGTTGCCGGGCACGCCCGTCAAGCTGATCTGGAGTCGCGAGGAGGACATGACCCACGGCCGCTACCACCCGGTCACCCAGTGCAAGCTGACGGCGGGCCTGGATGCGGCGGGCAAACTGACGGCCCTTCACATGCGCATCTCGGGCCAGAGCATCATCGCGGGTATCTTTCCGCAGAACATCAAGGACGGCAAGGATCCGGTCGTCTTCCAGGGCCTGAACGCCGGTGGCGCTGAAGGCGCGCTGGGCTATGTGGTGCCGAATCTGCTGGTCGATCACGCCATGCGCAACCCGACGGTGCCGCCAGGCTTCTGGCGCGGCGTCAACCTGAACCAGAACGCCGTCTACCTGGAGTGCTTCATCGACGAGGTGGCCCATGCCGGCCAACGCGATCCGCTGGAGCTGCGCCGCGAGTTGCTGGCCAATTCGCCCAGGCATCTGGCGGTGCTGAACGCGGTCGCCGCCAAGTCAGGTTGGGGCAAGCCGCGCGCCAAGGGGCGCTACCTCGGCCTGGCCCAGATCATGGGCTTCGGCAGCTATGTGGCGGCCTGCGCCGAGGTGTCGGTGAGCAAGAAGGGCGAGCTCAAGATTCACCGCATCGTTGCCGCCACCGACCCGGGTCACGCCGTCAACCCGCAGCAGATCGCGGCCCAGGTCGAGGGCAGCTTCGTCTACGGCCTGTCGGCGGCGCTGTTCGGCGAGATCACGGTCAAGGACGGCCGCGTCGAGCAGCAGAACTTCGACACCTACCCGGTGCTGAAGATGGAGCACATGCCTGCTGTCGAGGCCATCGTCATGCCGTCGGGCGGATTCTGGGGGGGCGTGGGTGAGCCGACGATTGCCGTCGCCGCGCCGGCGGTGCTGAACGCGGTCTTCGCGGCAACAGGCAAGCGCATCCGCGAGCTGCCCTTGAGCAAGCACAAGTTGGTCTGATGCGTTGGCTGCTCGCTTTGCTCCTGGTGGCCAATGCACAGGCTGCCGATGTCGAGCGAGGCCGCGCCCTGGTGGCCGACCGCACCCAGAGCCTGTGTCTGCTCTGCCACTCGCTGACGGCGGCCGGCGACCCCAACCAGGGGAATCTCGCGCCGCCTCTCGAGGGGGTGGCGACACGCTTGAATGCCGACGGCCTGCGGGACCGCATCGCCGACCTGCGGCGCTTCAACCCCAATACCGTGATGCCGCCTTTCCGGTCCACGGAAGGCCTGCGCGACGTAGCGCCGGCCTGGGCGGGCAGGGCGGCGCTGACGGAGCAGCAGCTGGACGACATCGTGGCCTATCTGGGCACGCTGGCAAAACCATGAGGCGGCGCGAGTTTGCACTGAGCGCGGCGGCGTTTGCCGTGCTGCCCGAGGCGCGGGCGACCGAGGAGGCCATGCGCGCCGCCATCCGCGCCTGGGCGGGCCGACAGCCGGAAGCGGGTGCGCTGAAGATCGAGATCGCCGAACTGGTGGAGAACGGCAATGCGGTGCCCGTGCGCGTTGCTGCCAGCCAGCCCGTCGTCGGGCTGGCCCTCTTCACGCCGCTGAACCCCGAGCCCGAGGTGCTGCACGCCAGCTTCGGCGCGGCGCTTGCCAGACCAGAGTTCAGCACCCGCATGCGGCTGGCACGCAGCCAGCGCGTCTACGCCGTGGCCAAGGCGGCGGACGGCCGCTGCTGGCAGACCGGCGTCGACGTCATCGTGACGCTGGCCGCCTGCGTGGAAGCCTGATGGCAACAAGAGCCGTCATCACCCTGCCTGAGGCCATCAAGGCTGGTGAGGCCTTCGAGGTGCGCGCCACCGTGGCCCATGCGATGGAAACCGGCTACCGCAGCGGCGACGACGGCGCGCGCCTGGCGCGCGACCTGGTGCGCCGCTTCGAATGCCGGCTGGATGGCGAGTTCGTCTTCGCGGCCGACCTCTATGCCGCCATCTCGGCCAACCCCTATCTGGCCTTCTGGATGCGGGCCGACAAGGCCGGCGAGCTGAGCTTTGTCTGGCGCGGCGACAACGGGTTCGAGCATCGCGAGACGCGCTTGTTGGTCCTGACGTGAAAACCTTGAACACAGCCACAGAGACACAGAGGCACAGAAGAATTCAAACGCTCTTGCTCTGTGTCTCTGTGTCTCTGTGGCTGTGTTTTGGCTTGGCTTTGGCCGACGAGCGCCGCTCCGGCCGCGACACCATGAGCCCGGCGCTGCGCACCCTGCAGGCGGACGACGCCCAGCATCCGGCTCAGCTGGCCTTGGCTCTGGGCAAAGAGCAATGGTCGGCCGGCGCCAAGTCCTGCGCCAGCTGTCACGGCGAACCTGAAAAGGTGCGCGGTGCCGCAACCCGCTACCCGGCCTGGGACCAGGGCCTGGTCGACCTGCCCGGCCGCATCCAGCGCTGCCGCGTGCGCCACCAGCAGCTGCCGGCCTGGGCGCCCGAGGCCGAGCCGCTACTGGCGCTGACGGCACTGGTGGCCCGGCAGTCGCGCGGCCTGCCTTTGCAGCCGCCGCAGGGTCCGGAGCTGGATGCCGCCGCCCAACGCGGCCAGCAGCTCTACACGAACCGCATCGGCGCCCTCAATCTCTCCTGCGACCAATGCCACGACGAGCGCGCCGGACTGCGCCTGGGCGGCAGCCTCATTCCCCAGGCCCATGTTGACGACTACCCGGTCTACCGCCTCGAATGGCAGTCGCTGGGCAGCCTGCAGCGCCGCCTGCGCGGTTGCCTGAGCGGCGTACGTGCCACCGCCTGGGGCTGGGACAGCGCTGAGCTGCTGGCGCTGGAGACCTATCTCGCGCGCCGCTCCGCCGGCATGCCCATGCAGCCCCCGGGGGTGCGCCCCTAACAAGCAGGATGACCGTCGCGGCATGGCCTTCCTAGGATGAGGTCATGGCTGTCATGACACGGCGTGAGCCGACCCTGGAGCGCTCGCGGCTGCCCGTGGGCGAAGCCCTGGTGTTCGTCGACCTGGCCAGCGGCGATCTGATCACGACGGGGCTGCGCTGCAGCCTGGTGCAGCGTGGCGGCGGCCGGCTGCTTGGCCGTTCCGTCGTGACGCCTTCGGGCCTGCATGTCTGGCCGGACCTGACCGAGCGCTGGCGGCGGCCTCCCGAGGGCGTCTGCGCCGACGTGCTGGTGCGCGACGAGCTGCAGCGTTTCCAGCCCCTGAGCCTGCCCTGGCCGCTGCCGGCCCGGCCGGTGGGCCAGATCCTGAGTGACCGGGTGCTGGGCGGCATGCGCATGATGCGGCTGGGCCTGCTCAGCGCGCCGACGCGCCGGCCACCTCCGGGCTTCTGCAGCATCTACGGCCTGCTCAGCTGGCAGGGCGACGGCGGGCCGGCAGCCTGGGCGCGGGTCTGTCTGACCGATGACGAAGGCCGTCTGCACGAAGGCGCGAGCGACGCCGAGGGGCGGCTCGCCCTGCATCTGTCGCGGTCCCGCCCGGGCAGCGCGGCGGCGGCGACGCTGCAGATCTTCGCCGATTCGGCCCTGGGTGCGGCTTCCATAGGGCTGGGCGCGCCCGATGTGCTCGCCTTCGCGGATCAGCCGGCGGTGGTCGCGCTGGCCGACGTCGCCGGGCCGACGGCCTATGTGCCCGGCCCCTTGGCGGCCCATGAGCCCCTCATCCTCGCCAGTCAAGGCCTGCCGCCGGCGCATCGCGAGCTGCGTCTGCTGAAAGCCTGAACTCAGCGTTGTTCGAGCTGGCGCTTGCCGAACAGGACCTCGCGGGCCTTGTCGTCGGTCAACGGCTTGCGCACGCCGGCCAGCACATCGACGCCGCGCTTCACGGCCGGGCGCTTGGCAATCTCGTCGAACCAGCCCTTCAGATGCGGGTAGTCGCCCATCTCCACGCCCTGGTTCTTCCAGGAACGCAGCCAGGGGAAGACGGCGATGTCGGCAATGCTGTAGTCGTGACCCCCCAGATAGGTGGCGTGGGCCAGGCGCTTGTTGATGACGCTGTAGAGGCGCTTGGCCTCGTTGGTGTAGCGGTCGATGGCGTAGGGCAGCTTCTCAGGGGCGTAGATGCGGAAGTGGTGGGCCTGGCCCAGCATGGGGCCGACGCCGCCCATCTGGAACATCAGCCACTGCAGCACCTCGTATTTGCCATGCACGTCGGACGGCAGCAGCTTGCCCGTCTTGCCAGCGAGGTAGAGCAGGATGGCGCCGCTCTCGAACAGAGAAATGGGTTTGCCCTCGGGTCCGTCGGGGTCGGTGAGAGCCGGGATCTTGTTGTTGGGGCTGATGGCGAGGAAGTTCGGTGCGAACTGCTCACCGGCACCGATGTCCACGGGATGGACCCGGTACGCGAGGCCGCACTCCTCCAGCATGATGTGCACCTTGTGGCCGTTGGGCGTGGGCCATGAATACACTTCAATCATTCGTCGCCTCCATAGCAATCAGCCCGATTCTCTCGACTCATGGTGGTAAAGCAAGTCAAGCACTGGCTCGTGACGCGCGCCAATGCAGCACGCTGGCGTCCGATCATGGATTGGGCCGAGGCGCGGGGGGCCGAGTTCTCGCAGACCCGCGACGGCCTGGGTTTCCTCATCGAGCAGCCACAGGCCCTGCCGGGGCCGCTGCGCATCGAATGGGGCGTGTCCCAGCGCAACTACCTGCCCGGCACCGAGCTGCGCATGCGCTGCGAGATGGGCCTGCACCCAGACCTGCAGATGATGGTGCTGTGCCGCGCGCTGATGGAAAACCTCGAGCGCGCCGTATTCGAGGCCTATACCGACACGCTCAAGACGCGCGTCGACACCGACACGCCGGAAGAGATGCGCTGGCTGGTGATGTTCCCGAAGTTCAACAACGCGGCCTCCCAGATCGTGCGCCAGCGCTATGGCGTTGTCGGCGTCACCAAGGAGCTGGCCGCGTCGTGGATCGAGGGCGAGTTCAGCGAGGCCCTGGTGCAGGCCAGCCAAGATCTGCTACCCGAAGGTCATCCCTTCGTGCTGATGAGCATGCGCGGCAACCTCTATCTGCGGACCGAGATGAGCGAGGCCGACCTGCCCAAGGTGCAGGCCCTGGTGCGGCTGCTCGAGACCGCAGCGCGCGAAGCCAGCCGCATCAGCGGCCGGCTGGCCGAGGGCGGTGCCTGGCCGACGACGACGTCCATCGCCTGGACGCCATCCACCCGCACTGGCGACGTCTGAATTGATGCAGCGCACAAGCAGTCCGCAGGGCCTGCTTGTGTCCGACTCCAGCTCACCTAGCCGGCCCGCCTTGGCGATGTGCTTTCGGCTCAATGCCGAAGGCATCGCCGTCCCCTCGGGGGCAGAGGTCGGACACAGGGCGCCTTGTGGGCGGCGTGTACCTGCCCCAGGACTGCGGCACTGCCCCAGCGCGGTCTGCAAGACCGGTCAAGCCGCGTGCGTTCAGCGCCGCGAACTGGACGAGGGGCTCACGTTTTCTGCGCGAAGCTCCAGGCCAGCTCGGCCAGCGGCTTGGCGTTCTTTGCGGTTTCCTTGGCCTGGGCGCTCGAGGCGGTGCCCTCGACGACGCGCTTGGCGATGCCCTGAACGATGGCCGCGATGCGGAACATGTTGTAGGCCATGTAGAAGTTCCAGTCGGCCATGACGGCCCCCGCGTCGGCGCGGCCGGTGCGCTCGCAGTAGTGCTGCACATACTCGCGCTCGCTGGGGATGCCCAGCGCGGCAAGGTCGACACCGCCCAGGCCGCGCGCGGCGCCCGAGGTCTGGATGTGCCAGCTCATGCAGTGGTAGCTGAAGTCGGCCAGCGGATGTCCGAGGGTGGACAGCTCCCAGTCCAGCACGGCGATGACGCGCGCCTCGGAGGGGTGGAAGACCACATTGTCCATGCGGTAGTCGCCGTGGACGATGCTGACTTCGCTCTCGTCGCGCGCCGAGGCCGGAATGTGGGCCGGCAGCCATTCGAGCAGTGAGTCCATGGCCGGGTTGGCCTCGGTGACCGAGGCCAGGTATTGCTTGCTCCAGCGGCCGATCTGGCGTTCGAAGTAGTTGCCGGGCTTGCCGTAGTGTTCGAGGCCACGGGCCTTGAAGTCGACCTGGTGTAGGGCCGCGATGACGCGGTTCATCTCGTCGTAGTGGGCCGCACGCTCGGCGTTGCCCATGCCTGGCAGGCTCTGGTCCCACAGCACGCGGCCGGGCATGAAGGACATGATGTAGAAGGCGCGGCCGATGATGGCCTCGTCCTCGCACAGGGCGTACATCTTGGGCACCGGCACGTCGGTGCCGGCCAGGGCGCCCATGACCTGGAACTCGCGCTCGATGGCATGGGCGGAAGGCAACAGCTTGGCGACCGGGCCGGGCTTGCTACGCATCACGTAGTGCGCGCCCGGCGTCTTCAGCAGATAGGTGGGGTTGGACTGGCCGCCCTTGAACTGTTCGATCGTCAGCGGGCCGGCAAAGCCGTCGACGTGGGCGGCCAGCCAGGCTTCGAGGGCCGCGGTGTCCAGCGGTTGGGCCAGGGGGCGGGTGCCGGTGAATGCTTCCATGGAGGTCGTTTTCAGGGATGCGAACTTTCCATTCTGAGAGCCGTCGGCCGGCCGGTGTGTCCCTACCGCGACGCGGCCGCCAGCAGCTTCTCGCGGCTCAACACGACGAGGCGGGTCGGCTCGACGCGCACCGCGCCTTCGCGCTCGAAGGCCTTCAGCTCCTGGTTGACGCGCTGGCGCGAAGCGCCTAGCAGCTGGGCCAGGTCCTCCTGGGCGAGCTGCAGGCCGATGCGGATCTCCTCGCCTTCATGCACGCCGTAGGAACGTGCCAGAAACAGCACCTGCTTGGCCAGGCGGGCAGCGAGCGGGCGGGTGTTGAGGTCCTCGATCATGTCGAACATCAGGCGCAGGCGGCGGCAGTTCAGGCGCAGCAGGGCGTCGTAGAGCTCAGAGTGGGCCTGCAGTAGGGCGCGGAAGTCGGCCTTGCGCACGCATAGCAGCGTGGTATCGCCGTGGGCGTAGGCGTCGTGGGTGCGGGGCAGTCCGTCGAAGAGGGAGATGTCACCGAACCAGGTGCCGGGCTCGACATAGGTCAGGGAGATCTGCTTGCCGGCCAGCGACACCGAGCTGACGCGCACGGCGCCCTTGGCCACGCCACACCATTCCTCGGCGGGCTCGCCGCGGTGGGACAACATGGTCTCGTCGGCCAGCCGGCGCACGAAGGCGCGCTGCAGGATGTCGTTGCGCAGCGACTCGGAAAGCTTGGAGAACCAGGCGCCCTGGTCGATCTGCTGGCGTTCGGCGGGGGTGAGGCTGAGTGCGTTCATGGTCTGGCAGGCATTGTGCCGTCAGCGCATCCCCCGGTAATGGGGGCCTTGGTGTGTGCCCCCATGCTAGAGTGATCCGCGCTGCATCCACCCCCTCTTTCAACTGATAGCTAGCCGCCCGCAGTCAATGCCCTTCACGGCCCTGCGCCCGACCTTAGCTGGCGCCCTCACACCCGCCCTGGCACTGCTGTTCGGCCTGGCGCCCCTGAGCGTCGAGGCATTGGGCCTGGGCCGACCGCTGATCCATTCCGCCCTGGGCAAGCCGCTGGATGCCAGCATCCCGTTGACGTTGGCCGACGGCGAACAGCTCAGCGATTCCTGCCTGCGTGCCGAGGTCTCGGCCGGCGATGCGCGCGTGCCCGCCGGACTGTTGCAGTTGCGCGTCGAGGGTGAACCCGGGCAGCGGCGCATTCGTCTGCAGAGCCTGGCCCGCATCGACGAGCCGGCCCTGCGCATCACGCTGGCGTTGGGCTGCCCGCTGCGGTTGACGCGCGAGTTCAATCTCTTCATCGACCCGCCGGGCGCCGACACGACGGTGCCGGCACCAGCGCCGGCCGCGCCGTTGGTGCCTCCCGCCCCGGCTCCGGCCACCAGCGCGCTGGCCGAGGCGCCTGCGCCGGCTCCCGCACCCGTGGTCCGCCAGCGCCCGCGGCCCAAGCCGCGTGCGAGCGGGCCGCGCCTGGTGCTGGAAAGGCCCGAGGTGCTGGTGGCCGAGGCGCCGCGGCCCGTGCAGCCTGCCGCCAGCGCGCCAGAGATGGAGCTGACGCCAGAGCTGGAGGCCCAGATCGCCCGGCTCGAGCAGACCGTGGCCCAGTTGCGTGCCGAGCTGGAGGCAAGGCTGCAGGCCGAGGCCGCCGCTTCGGCCGCCGCGGTGATTCCCCGCGCCTCCGCGCCGGCCGAGGTGCCGGCACCGGTGCGCAGCGCCCGCGCCTCGCCCTATCGCGACCCCATGACCTGGCTGTTCACGCTGGGATTGAGCCTGTTGGCGGGGGCGGCGGCCTTCTATGGCAGTCGCTGGCGCGACCAGCGCGCCCGCCGCGAGCTAGCCTACTGGCGGGCCCTGCATGCGGCCGAGGGCGCGAGCCCGCCGCCGGTGCAGCAGCCCTCGCCGGGCATGGCGCCGCCCGTCGCGGCGCTCGCGGCGGCACTGCCTGATGAAGGCCAGCACCATGCCACGCGGCCCCAACCCCGGCCCATGCCCTGGCCTCCGGCGCCGATTGCATCGCCGCCCCCATCGGCCGAGCAACTGCAGCAGGCCATGATGGCGACGCAGCCCATGCCGGTCCAGCCGGTGGCCGCGGCGACCCTGTCCAGCGAACTGACCGTGGCGGACGATCTGCTGGACCTGCAGCAGCAGGTCGACTTCCTGCAGCTGCTCGGCCAGCACGAGGCGGCGGCCGACCTGCTGGCCACGCGGCTGGCGCGCGGCAATGCCGGCGCCATGCCTTATCTGATGCTGATGGAGCTCTGCCAGCAGCGCGGCGAGCCCGAGGTGTTCAGCGAGCTCGTCAAGCAGTTCGAGCAGCGCTTCCGCGTGCCGGCGCCGCAATGGTCGCAGAGCTTGGCGCGTGGGCGCAGCCTGGACGCCAGTCCCAGCGTCATCGCGCATCTGCAGGTGGTCTGGTCCGACTCAGAGTCGGCCATGCAGATGCTGCAGGACCTGCTGGCCCGCGGTAGCGGGCCGGGCGTGTCTAGCTTCGAGTTGCCGGCCTTTCGCGACCTGCTGACCCTCTACAGCGTGGCGCGAGACCTGTTCGAAGCCGGCCTGCGTGGCGACGAGGTCGATCTGATGCTGCCCATCGACTCCAGGTTCCGCGACAGCCAACTCTAGAGATCGAAATCGTCCGCTTCGCCGCTCATCGCCCTCTCGATGAGCTTGCGGCTCAACCGGTCCGATAGCAGCCCGGCGAAGGCATAGACGTAGTTGCGCAGATAGGCGCCGCGCTTGAAGGCGATGCGCGTCACATTGCTGCCCAGCAGGGCGCCCAAGGGCTTGGCGACGAGATCGCTGCCGAGCGGCTCCTCGCGCATGGCCATCTCGGCAACGATGCCCACGCCCATGCCCAGGCGCACATAGGTCTTGATGACGTCGGAATCGATGGCCTCGAGGACGATATTGGGCGTCAGATGGCGCGCGGCGAAGGCCTTGTCGATGCGGGTGCGGCCGGTGAAGCTGGGGTGGTAGGACACCAGGGGCTCGCTGGCGAGCTGCTCCAGGCTGACACGATCGGCGCTGGCCAGTGCATGGTCGCGCGGCACCACCATGACGTGCTGCCACTCGTAGCAGGGCAGGGTGACGAGCTCGGGGTATTGCGCCAGGGACTCGGTCGCGAGGCCGAGGTCGGCGGTCTCGTCTAGCAGCATCTTGGCGACCTGGTCGGGGCTGCCCTGGTGCAGGCTGACGCGCAACTGGGGCAGTTGCTTGCGCAGCTGGGCCACCGGCGCGGGCAGCACATAGCGGGCCTGGGTGTGGGTGGTGGCGATGGAGAAGGTGCCGCTGTCCTGGCGCGAATACTCCTCGCCGATGCGCTTCAGGTTGCCGACCTCGCGCAGGATGATCTCCACGCAGGCCAGCACCTGCTGACCGGGCTCGGTGATGCTGCGCAGGCGCTTGCCGTGGCGCGAGAAGATGTCGACGCCAAGCTCCTCCTCCAGTTCGAGGATGGCTTTGGACACGCCGGGCTGGGAGGTGAACAGGGCCTTGGCCGTCTCGGTCAGGTTGAGATTGCGGCGGGCGGCTTCCTGGACGAAGCGGAATTGATGCAGATTCATTCGAGGGCGCCGAGGCAGGCGTCGGCAATGGCGTTCAATACGGCGTCCTGCTCGCCCAGCGGCGCGTGCAGCAGCCACTCGACGGCATGGCGTTCGCGCAGTCGGTCGAGCAGGAGCGGGATGTCACGCCGGACATGGCCGCCGGTGCCGAGGAAGAGCGGCAACACGTGCACTCGCCTGCAGCCTGCGGCGACAAGCTGTTCGGCCGCCTCTTCGATGCCGGGGGACATGAACTCGAGATAGGCCATCGCCAGCGGCGTCTGTGGCCGCGCGGCGCGCAGGCGCTCAGTGACCTTCTCGAAGGGGCTGGCCCAGGCCGGGTCGCGCGCGCCGTGGGCGAAGAGCAGCAAGCCTTCCATCAGCGGTATCTGACGAGCCAGGCGAACGCCGCCATCGACAGACCGAGAAAGAGCAGGCTGGGCGTGGCCGCAACGACCCAGGGCGTCCAGTTCTTCAACTGACCCAGGTGGCCCGCCACGTTGTTCAGCAGCATGAAGCCGATGCCCAGCATGATGCCGCCGAAGACCTTGATGCTGATGCCGCCCGAGCGGCCATGCAGATAGGCAAAGGGCAGGGCCAGGGCCACCATGACGAAGCAGGCGAAGGGATAGAAGGCCTTGCGCCAGAACTGGATGTTGTGGGCCTGGGCCGACTGCTCCTGGGCCGACAGATGCTCGGTGTAGCGGTAGAGCTCCAGCGTCGACATGGACATCGCCGGCAACACGGCCGCGGCGATGACGCCGGCGTGCAGGGAGCTCTGCCAGTCAAGTTTGTCGAGCTGCTGCTCGCTGATGACGACGTCGCCCACGCTGCCGCTGGCCGTCGCCGTGCCGGGATTCCAGACCGTGCGCTTGACCGCCTGCAGATGCCATAGGCCCTGGCCGTCGACGTCGACCTTCTCGGCCTCGGTGCGCGACATCAGCCGGCCCTCGGCGTCGAACTCGAAGATGCGCACGTCCTCCAGGTCGCCGCCGCTGCCGACGCGGCCGACCTTGACCGAGTAGCTGCGCTCCTGGCCATCGATCTTCTGGTGGTCCTTCAGCCAGGCGCCGCGCTTGGAGGGGCTGTTGTCATGGGTGAAGTTGGCGCGCATCTCGTCGCCCTCGCGCTCGAAGCGCGGCGCCACATAGTCGCCGATGGTGAAAGTCAGCACCGCGAACACGGCGGCCAGGCCGGCCAGCAGGCCCAGCGCCCGCGCCGGCCCGAGGCCGCCGGTACGCAGGATGGTGAATTCACTGCTCTGCGCCAGGCGCGCGAGGGCGACGATGGCGCCGATCAGCACGGCGATGGGGAAGAGCTCGTAAAAGTGGCCGGGCAGTTCCATGACGGCAAGCAGCGCCGCCTTGCCGGCACCCGCGCCGGCGCGCGCCATGCGCTCGATCTCGTCGACGAAGTCGATGAAGAAGAACAGTGACAGAAATGCCAGGGCCACCATCAGGACGGAGCCGATGATGTCCTTGTAGAGGAGGGCGCGCACCGTTCTCATGCCGCGGCCTCCTTGCCCGTGCGGCGCCTCAGACAGAAGCGGTTCGCGTTGTCGCGCAGCCAGATGAGGGCCAGTGCCAGGAAGAGGGCGCTGCCATGCAAGATCAGCAGGCCGCGGCCCAGGTCGAGGCGGGCGTTGGCTACCCAGGACTGCGACAGGTTGATGAGGTTGAAGTAGACGATGAAGGTCAGCAGCGCGAACAGCAGATTCCAGTTGCTGGCGCGGCGCGGGTTGGACGCCGACAGGCCGATGCCGAGCAGGGCCATGTTGAAGCCGCCGAGGATCATGCCGAAGCGCCAGGCCAGTTCGCCCTGGTTCTTGGGCGTGGGCGAGCGCAGCAGGTCCAGCGTGCCCATGGCCTTGGGCGGCAGTTGGTTGGCGTTGGCCAGCACCTGGGTGTCGGTCATGACCTTGTACTGTTCGAAGCGGGCCAAGCTTTTCTCGCCGGTCTTGGCCTGGGTCTCGTTGCGCTGGCCATGGTCCAGCACCAGGAAGCGATCGTCGCCTTCCATCTCCAGGTGGCCACGGGCCGAGGTCGTCACCGACTCACGCTCATTCTGGTTGGCCAGGATGAAGACATTGCGGCCGGTCGCGGCGTTGTCGCCGTCGCGCTCGATGAAGAAGACGCGGCTGCCATCGCGCGAGGTCTGGAACTGGCCGGGCGCGACGCGCGAAAGGTCGCCGCGCTTCTGGTAGCGGTCGCGCAACTCGGTGCTGTTCTGGTTGCCCCAGGGCCAGACCAGCAGTAACAACACGATGACGCCCAGCAGCACCGGCCAGGCCATGCGCAGCACCGGCCTCACGAAATGCGCCAGCGGCAGGCCGCTGGCGAACCAGATCGTCATCTCGGACTCGCGGTAGAAACGGCTCAGCGTGATGACTACGGCGATGAAGAGCGACAGGATGAGCATGGTCGCCAGGTGGGAGATGGTGGCGTAGCCCATCAGCAGCACCACGTCCTGGGGCGCGACATTGCCGCCGGCGGCCTGGCCCAGGGTGCGGATCAGGGTCGACGTGAGCGTGATGGTCAGGATGACCACCAGGGTGACGCCGAAGCTTTTGGCCAACTCGGACCGCGTCGATGAATCGAATAGCATCAGGTCTTTATTAGTTTCTGGTCATTATGGACTTCAAGATTCAAACCACGGAGCTCGACGGGCTCGCCAACGCAGGTGCGGATGCGCTGGTCGTCGTGCTCGCCGGCGACGCTCTGCCCAAGGGTCTGGATGCCATCGTCGCCAAGCATGCGCAGGCGGCGATCAAGCTCGGCGATTTCGCGTTGAAGGCGGGGCAGGCGCTGACCCTGACGCATGTCGAAGGCGTCAAGGCACCCCGTCTCGTGCTCAGCGCTAGCGGCAAGGCTTCGCTGGCCGCGGCGCGTGCCGCCCTTTCGGCCGGACTGGCCCAGATCAAGTCGCGCGGGGCGGTCAGCGCCGCCGTGGCCTTTGTGGGCTTCGAGGCCGGCATGGCCGAGGCGCTCGCCGAACAGGCTACCCTCGCCGCCACCGAGGCGGTCTACGTCTACCGCCACACCAAGCCCAGTGCGCCGGCTGCTCCCAAGCTGGCCAAGCTGGCCCTGCTGGTGGGCAAGGCCGGCGTGAAGGCCGCCAAGGCCGGCCTGGCACGAGGCGAGGCCATCGCTGCTGGCGTCGAGCTGGCACGTGAATGCGCCAACCGCCCGGCCAATTACGCGACGCCGACGTATCTGGGCCAAGTCGTGCAGGACCTGGGCAAGAGCCACGGCCTCAAGGTCGAGGTGCTGGATCGCAAGGCCGTCGAGAAGCTCGGCATGGGCAGCTTCCTGGCCGTGGCCCAGGGCTCGGACGAGCCGCTGCGCTTTATCGTCGCCCGCTACGAAGGTGCGGCCAAGACGGTGGCGCCGGTTGTCCTTGTCGGCAAGGGCATCACCTTCGACACCGGAGGCATCTCGCTGAAGCCGGGCGCCGAGATGGACGAGATGAAGTTCGACATGGGCGGCGCGGCCAGCGTCATCGGCACGTTGCGTGCGGTGGCCGAATTGAAGCCCAAGCTCAACCTCGTCATGATCGTCGCCGCCTGCGAGAACATGCCCAGCGGCCGTGCGGTCAAGCCGGGTGACGTCGTCACGTCGATGTCGGGCCAGACCATCGAGATCCTGAACACCGACGCCGAAGGTCGACTCATCCTCTGCGATGCGCTGACCTATGCCGAGCGCTTCAAGCCCGCTGTCGTCGTCGACGTGGCGACGCTGACCGGTGCCTGCGTCATCGCCCTGGGCGGCGTGCGCAGCGGCATGTATGCCAGCGACGACGCGCTCGCCGCTTCGCTGGCCGCCGCGGGCGATGCCGCCCTGGACCCTTGCTGGCGCATGCCGCTGGACGACGACTACGCCGAAGGCCTGAAGAGCAACTTCGCCGACGTGGCCAACATCGCCGGCCGCGCGGGCGGCTCCATCACGGCGGCCAAGTTCCTGCAGCGCTTCACCAGCAAATACCGCTGGGGCCATCTGGACATCGCCGGCACGGCCTGGAAGGGCGGTGCCGCCAAGGGCGCCACCGGCCGCCCGGTGGGTCTGCTGACCCATTTCGTGCTGAGCCACGCCAAGTAAGCAGTGACCGTCCAGGTCAGTTTCTATAGCGACGCGGCCGATCCCCTGCATTTCGCCTGCCGCCTGATCCGCCGCGCCCTCGCGTCGGGCAAGCCGGTGGGCGTCTGCGTGGCGGCGGCGCAGGCGACTCGCCTGGACGAGCTGCTGTGGAGCTTCGACGCGGCCGAGTTCATCCCGCATCGGCGTTGGGACGGCGCCACGCCGCCCGTCTCGGGCGAGGTCTTGCTGGTCGAAGATGCGGCCCGCTTGCCGCACCGCGGGCTGCTACTCAATCTTGGGGACGACATGCCTTCGGATGCCCTTGAATTCGAGCGTGTTCTCGAGGTCATCGGGCAGGAGCCAGCGCGCGTCCAGGCCGGGCGTGCGCGCTATCGCGTCTATCAGCAGGCCGGCGCTAGGCTGGACCACTTTTCAGCGGCAGGTTGACAGCGCAGCGTCCACGCTTTCCCGAATGAGAGCCCCCCGGATTTGGGGTATGTTCATTTGGTTGAAAACTCAACGTTCTCTGTTTGTTCCTCTCTCTTTCAAACCGGAGTTGATCCATGCAAATCAAGCTGAATATCGTGGTGGGCGCAGTGGCAGCACTGCTGAGTGGTGCCGCCATGTCGCAAGACCTGGTCGTCAAAATCGGCCACGTCGGGCCGACCAGCGGCGCGATTGCCCACCTCGGCAAGGACAATGAGCTGGGTGCTCGCCTCGCCATCGAGGACCTGAACGCCAAGGGCGTCGTGATCGGCGGTAAGAAGGCCAAGTTCGAACTGCTGGCCGAAGACGATGCCGGCGATCCGAAGCAGGGCACGGCCGCGGCCCAGAAGCTGGTTGACTCCAAGGTCAACGGCGTCATCGGCCATCTGAACTCCGGCACCTCCATTCCCGCCGCCAAGGTCTACAGCGACGCTGGCATACCCCAGATCTCGCCGTCGGCCACCAACCCCAAGTTCACCCGCAGCGGCTACAAGACCACCTTCCGCGTCGTGGCTGATGACGTGCACCTGGGCGGCACGCTGGGCAAGTACTCGGTGAAGGAACTCAAGGGCAAGTCCATCGCCGTCATCGACGACCGCACGGCTTACGGCCAAGGCGTGGCCGACGAGTTCGAAAAGGGCGTCAAGGGCGCGGGCGGCAAGGTCATCGGTCGCGAGTTCACCAATGACAAGGCCACGGACTTCACCGCCATCCTGACCTCCCTGAAGGGCAAGAAGCCCGACGTCGTCTTCTTCGGCGGCATGGACGCCGTGGCCGGCCCTATGCTGCGCCAGATGAAGCAACTGGGCATCGAAGCCAAGTTCATGGGTGGCGACGGCATCTGCACGGGCGAACTTCCCAAGCTGGCTGCTGGCACCATGGGCGATGGTCAGGTCGTTTGCGCCGAAGCCGGTGGCGTCGAAGGCGAAGCCAAGAAGTCGATGGACGACTTCAAGGCCAAGTTCAAGTCCAAGTTCAACGTCGATGTTCAGATCTACGCGCCCTATGTGTATGACGCCGTCAACGTGATGGTGGCCGCCATGGCCAAGGCCGGCTCCGCCGACCCGGCCAAGTACCTGCCCGTGCTCGCCAAGACCAGCGGCTACAAGGGTGTGACCGGCACCATCTCCTTCGACGAGAAGGGCGACATCAAGAACGGCGCCCTGACGCTCTACACCTACAAGGGCGGTGCCCGCGAGCAACTCGCCGTGGTGCGCTGATCCCGCGTTGAGCCGGGAGCGTCCGCCACGGCGGGCGTTCCTGCTCGCCCAAGAACCCGCCGCCGGCGGGTTCTTTCATTTCCGGCTTCGGATTTCGGAACCGGCAACTTAAGGACGACAAATTCCCGGGCATAGCGACAGAACCTTTGCCTGCCTCGTGAATACTGCCCAAAAATGAATTTGTCGCAGTATTTGCAATTGGCGCGCCGACGGCGTTGTGGCGGCTCGATTGGCCATAAACCGGTTTCGCCGGATTTCAAAGGAATGCGTGTGCGTTTCGCACGCTTTGAAGAGGCGGGCGCCGGGCTGTCATGGTGCTGTCGCCCGCTTTCGGTTCTACTGCCGCCCGTTGTGAAAATGACCGTCGCGACCCCGCAGCGGGAGCCTTTGCCACGACACGGATTCAAGGGGCAAGCACCCTCCAAACGGGGGGCTTTCAAGCCAGGGTGCCGGAGGCATGATGCCGGCGCGATCAAGGGCAGGTCGGAGTCGTCCATTGCGGCGTGAAGCCGCTGGGCAGTCCAGGACCGGTCGGGCGGTCTCCAAAGTGGTCCGGGTGGTCGAGGTTGCCGTCGATGCGGCGATGCGACGGGGGCCACCGCGCTAGCGTAAATGGAATATCGATATTTGATTCGAGTTTCGTTGATCGGATTGCAGATACGGGAAACGCCAAGTAGTAGTGATCGGGGACGCAAATGATTCGAATATTCAACCATTACCTGCACAAGCAGACCTTGCTTCAGGTCTTCTTCGATCTTGGCCTGATTGTTTTTGCGGTCATCGCCGTCGTCCTCAGCCAAGGCGAGGCAGCGCAGACGGTGCTGCCTTTCGCGGCTTCGCACGGCCTGTCGCTGGCCGGTTGCATGTTCGTGATCAATTCGGCTACAGGCTTCTACCAACACGTCCACAACCGCTCGATCACCGAGTCCTGTGCCCGCGCCCTGTTCGGCCTGCTGTTCGGCCTGCCGCTGGCCTATGCCATCTTCAGCCTGGTGCCTTCCAACACCAGCCATCGCGACCTGCTGACCCTGGTGGCCATGATGGCCGTCGCCGCGGTCATGGTGCACCGCGTCTATGCCGCGCATTCGGGTGCCCAGGCGCGCATGCGCAGCCGCATCCTAATCTTCGGCACCGGCGTTGCCGCCCGCACCGTCGGCAACACGCTGCGCGCCTCCGATCCGCATGCCCAGATCGTCGGTTTCTACGCGGGCCCCAACGAGGACCAGCCCGAAGTCCCGCGCGACGAGATCATCAATGACGGCGCCAATCTGACCGAGGCCGCGCTGAAGCACAACGTCGACGAGATCGTCGTCGCCCTCAGCGAGCGCCGTGGCGGCAGCATGCCCCTGCGCCAGCTGCTGGACTGCAAGCTGTCGGGCGTGCGCGTGGTGGACATCGCCACCCATTTCGAGAAGACGCTGGCCCAGATCAACATCAAGCACGTCAACGCCGGTTGGCTGGTGTTTGGCGACGGCTTCAGCCAGGGCATGCTGCGCGCCGCGATCAAGCGCGTCTGCGACGTCATCTTCGCGTCCCTTATCCTGGCCGTGACCTGGCCCATCATGCTGGCGACGGCGTTTGCCATCCGTTTCGAGTCGCGCGGCCCGGTGCTCTATCGCCAGGAGCGCGTCGGCCTGAATGGCGTGCCCTTCAATGTCATCAAGTTCCGCAGTATGCGCACCGATGCCGAGAAGGATGGCAAGCCGCGTTGGGCCACCAAGAACGACGATCGCGTGACCCGCGTTGGCCGCTTCATCCGCAAGGTCCGTATCGATGAACTGCCCCAGCTCTTCAACGTGCTGTGGGGCGAGATGAGCATGGTGGGCCCGCGCCCGGAGCGCCAGTTCTTCGTCGATGAGCTGATCAGCAAGATCCCCTACTACGCCGTGCGCCACAGCGTGAAGCCGGGTGTCACCGGCTGGGCCCAGGTGCGCTACGAATACGGCTCGACGATCGAAGACTCGGTCGAGAAGCTCCAGTACGACCTGTACTACGTCAAGAACCACTCCCTCTTCCTCGATCTGCTGATCATGCTGGAAACCGTGGCGGTGGTGCTGACCGGCAAGGGCGCTCGCTGAGCGCGACGCCCCTTCGGCGTAAGCGCCGATGCCCGCCGGCCAGCGGCATGCTTGAATGACGCATGTCTTTTGTCTCCTCTTTGGACTCTGCCCCCGGCGCCATGGTTGAGGCGCTGACCCCTTTCCTGTCCTTGAGCAGCCTCGGCGATCTGATCTGCTGCGTGGCCTATGGGCTGTTCGCGCTCTATTTCGCGCTGCGGCTGCTGCGCGGCAGCCTGCCCATCTCCTCGCTCGCGGTCGTGTTCCTGGTGGCGTTGGCGGTCAGCTCGGTCTGGGCGGCTGCGTCCCTGGTGAACGAACTGCGGCACTGGTCGGATCGTCTGCCGACCTGGGTCGTGCCCGGTCTCGATCTGTTGCGCTTCGGCCTCTGGTTTGCCTTCATGCTGATGCTGCTGCCGCCGCCACGGCGCGGTGGCGGACTGGGTTGGATCAGGCCCATCGCCGTTGCCGCCGTGCTGGCTCGCCTGACGCTGATTGCCTTCGGCGAGACCCTGCCGGCGGAGAGCCTGGCCCGGCCGCAGGCCTTCGCTTCGCTGGGCATGGCGGTGCTGGGCCTGGTGCTGGTCGAGCAGATGCTGCGCAACGCGACCGCCGACGCGCGCTGGAATGCCAAGCCGGTCTGCCTGGGGCTGGGGGCCATCTTCGTCTTCGACCTCTTCATCGGTTCGCAGGCGGCGCTGTTCCAGCGCTTCGACGGTGATGCCATCAGCGTGCGCTCGCTGGTCCACGCGGCCGCGGTGCCCTTGCTCTATGTGGCCTCGCGCCGGCATGCCGACTGGCTGGGCAAGCTGCATGTGTCGCGCGCGGCCGTCTTCCATTCCGCCACGCTGCTGCTGGTGGGCGCCTATCTGCTGGTGGTGGCCGGAGTGGGCTATTACGTGCGCTACACCGGCGGTGAGTGGGGGCGGGCCCTGTCCGTGGCTTTGGTGTTCGTGGCGCTGGTGGCGCTGACGCTGCTGATTGCCTCGGGCTCCATGCGCGCGCGACTGCGGGTCTACATCAGCAAGAACTTCTTCAGCTACCGCTACGACTATCGCGAGGAGTGGCTTCGCTTCACCCAATTGCTGTCCGGCAGTGCCGAGGCCCAGCACACGGCCGAAACCGTGGTGCGCGCCCTGGCCAATCTGGTCGAAAGCCCCAGCGGCATGCTGTGGCTGCAGCGCGGCGCGGGGGGTGATTTCGTGCAGGCGGCCCGATGGAACCTCCCTGCACAGTCGGTTGCCGAGGCCCGTGACGGCGCACTGGCAATCTTCTGGCGCGAGCGCGCCTGGATTGTCGACCTGAACGAATACCGCCAGCGGCCCGACGCCTATCCGGGCCTGGCGCTTCCGGCCTGGCTGGCCGAGGAGCCGCGCTGCTGGCTGCTGGTGCCGCTGCTGGTGCGTGAGGCCTTGATCGGCTTCGCGGTGCTGGGGCGGCCGCGCGCCCTCGTCGAGCTGAACTGGGAGGTGCGCGACCTGCTGCGCACCGCGGCCAGCCAAGCATCGGGCTATCTAGACCAGGCCCAGGCCACCGAGGCCCTGCTGGAGGCGCGCAAGTTCGACGCCTTCAACCGCATGTCGGCCTTCGTGGTGCATGACCTGAAGAACATCGTCACCCAGCTCTCGCTGATGATGAAGAACGCCAAGCGCCTGCGTGACAACCCTGAGTTCCAGCAGGACATGCTGGACACCGTGGAAAACTCGCTGGAGAAGATGCGTCAGCTGATGCTGCAACTGCGCGAGGGCGACAAGCCGCATGGCGTGACCAGCGGCGTCGATCTTGAGCAGATCGCCAAGCGCCTGGCAGCGGCGGCCTCCAGCAAGGGCAGGGTGCTGGAGCTTGAGCTGCAGCCGGGCGTGAGCACGCGCGGCCACGCCGAACGGGTCGAGCGTGTCCTCGGCCATGTCGTGCAGAACGCCTTTGACGCCACGCCGGCAAGCGGCTTCGTCCGTCTGACACTGGATGCCGAGGGTAGCCAGGCCCGCGTTCGCGTTGAGGACAGCGGCTGTGGCATGAGCGAGGATTTCATTCAGAATCGCCTCTTCAAGCCGTTCCAGACCACGAAGTCCAGTGGCATGGGCATAGGCGCCCACGAGAGCTATCAATACGTACAGGAACTGGGAGGAAAGATCAGCGTGCAGAGTGAATTGAACCGGGGCACCACGGTGACCCTGCTGCTCCCGCTGTTCCATGCTCAGGCGGACGCGCCCCTGACGGCCCTGGACGTCCAATGAGCACGCCCCGCCACGCGCCGCTGCTCATCGTCGAGGACGATCTGGCGCTGCAGAAGCAGCTCAAGTGGTCGCTGGACCGCTTCGAGTCGGTCACGGCCGACGATGTCGCCAGCGCCGTGCTGCAGTTCCGTCGCCACAGTCCTGCCGTGGTCACCATGGACCTCGGCCTGCCGCCCGACCGGGACTCGGTGTCCGAGGGCTTCAAATGCCTGGAGAAGCTGCTCGAGCTCGATCCCGGCGTGAAGGTCATCGTGCTGACCGGCCAGAACGACCAGGACAACGCTCTGCGCGCCATTCGCATGGGTGCCTACGACTTCCTCGCCAAGCCCGTCGACCCCGATGTGCTCAGCCTGACGGTCGAACGTGCGTACCGCCTCTATGAGCTGCAGCAGGAGAACCGCCGCCTGCAGATGCAGCAGAGTAGCGACGTCTTCTCGGGCCTGATCACGCGCGATCCAGGCATGCAGCGCGTGTGCCGCATGATCGAGAAAGTGGCGCCCAGCGACGCCACCGTGCTGCTGCTCGGTGAAAGCGGCACCGGCAAGGAAGTGCTGGCCCAGGGCCTGCACGACGCCTCAAAGCGCAAGGGGCGCTTCGTCGCCATCAATTGCGCGGCCATCCCCGAGACGCTGCTGGAGAGCGAGCTCTTCGGCTACGAGAAGGGCGCCTTCACGGGAGCGACTAAGTCCACCCTCGGCAAGATCGAGACCGCCCATGGCGGCACCTTGATGCTGGACGAGATCGGCGACCTGCCGATGCCGCTGCAGGCTAAGCTGCTGCGCTTCCTGCAAGAGCGCGTCATCGAGCGCGTCGGTGGCCGCCAGGAGATCCCGATCGACGTGCGCGTCGTCGGCGCGACCCACCAGGACCTCAAGGCCCGCATCGCCGACGGCCGCTTCCGCGAAGACCTCTACTACCGCCTCGCCGAGATCGTCGTCGAGATCCCGCCGCTGCGCGAGCGCATGGGCGACCCCGTGCTGCTGTCGCACGCCTTCGCTCGCCGCTTCGCGACGGAGATGCGCCGCCCGGTGCCGACGCTGGCCGACGACGCGGTGCGCGCGCTGGAGGCGCATCGCTGGCCGGGCAATGTGCGCGAGCTGCAGAACATGCTCAAGCGCGCCGTCATCATGTGCGAGGACGACCGCATCGCGGCGCTGGACCTGGGGTTGCGCGCGGCCCCTGAGCTCGCAGATGACAACGCGACGCTGGACCTGCGCACGGTCCGCGAAAACGCCGAGCGCCAGGCCGTCATCACTGCGCTCGCCCGTACCGATGGCAACATCGTCCGTGCGGCCGAATTGTTAGGCATCAGCCGCCCGACCCTCTACGACATGATGAACCGGTTGCAGATCAAATGAACGACAACAAGATGCCTTCCTCGTCTTTCCGGCTGGCCGGTGCGGTGCTCGTGGCCTCGGTCATGCTGGCCGGCTGCTGGGGCCAGTCGGCGCTAGAGCTGGTCCAGTCGGGCAAGGCCCGCATGCAGAAGCAGGAGTACAAGGCCGCCAGCATCGAATTCAAGAATGCCCTGCAGAAGGACGCCTCGCTGGTCGAAGCGCGCTTCCTGCTCGGCAAGGCACTGCTCGAGAGCGGGGACTTCCAGGGCGCTTGGGTCGAGCTGTCAAAGGCGCGCGAGGCTGGCTACAACGACGATGAGCTGGTGCCCCTGATGGCGGCCACACTGATTCTGCGCGGCGAAGTCAACAAGTTCATCGCGGAATACGCCGACGTCCGGCTCGCCGACCCCAAGCGGCAATCGGAGTTGAAGGCTGCGCTGGCTACTGCCTATGGCATCAAGGGCAAATATGTGCAGGCCCGGGCCGCGGCGGATGCTGCCTTGCAGGCCGACCCCAGCAACATCGTTGCTCAGCTGGCCCTGGCGCGGCTGCTCTTCGTCGGCGGCGACAAGACCGGTGCGTTGGAGCAGATCGAGAAGACGATGAAGGCCCATCCGGAGGACGCGCGGCCTTGGGTGTCCAAGGCCGAATTTCTGGAAAGCACGGGCGTCGATACGGCCCAGATCATGCAGGCCTACCGTGAAGCGCTCAAACGCAAGAACGACGACCTGCAGGCCCATATCGGCGTGGTCCGACTACTGCTGGCCCAGCGTGACTTTGACGGCGTTGACAAGCAGCTGGCCGAGGTGAGCAAGCTGCAGCCGGACAACCCGCTGATCATGTATTACTCGGCCAGCGTGGCGTTCGAGCGGCATGATTTGAAGAAGGCGTTCGAGCTCTCACAGCAATTGCTGAAGGTGGCACCTCAGAACCCGGGCTTCCTCTTCCAGGCCGGCATGATCGAGTACGAGAGGGGGGGCTATCTCCAGGCCGTCGCCCATCTGGGCAAAGCGCTGCCGAATTCGCCCAATCCCGTTCCGGTCCGCGTGCTGATGGCGCGGGCGCAGTTGCGCGCCGGCGATGCGCGCAAGGCGTTGAGCTTCGTTCTGCCTGCGCTTGAAGACGACAAGCAAACCAATGCCGAACTCTATTCGGTCGCCGCCGACGCCTATCTGCAGATCGGCGATGGCGAAGCGGCCAAGCGCATGTACGCCATGGCGGTCAAGCTCAACCCCGGCAACACCAAGGACCGGACTGCGTTGGCCGTGGCCGAGCTGATGGGTGGCCAGACCGACCAGGCCATGGAGGAGCTGAAGGCTGTCGCCGCCAAGGACAGCGGCATCCAGGCCGAGGCGGCCATGGCCATGTCGCTGCTGCGCCGCAACCGGCTCGACGAGGCGGCAAGCGTCATCGACGCAATGGACAAGAAGTTGCCGGGCAAGCCGGCGGCGCCCCTGCTTCGCGGCCGCATCGAGCAGCTGCGTGGCCACCGCGAAAAGGCGCGCGAGCAGTACGAGGAGGCGCAGCGACGCATGCCGTCTTACATGGCAGCGGCCACCGTGCTGGCCGCGATGGACTACGAGGACGGCAAGCCAGCCGCTGCGGTCACCCGTTTCGAAAAGGTCGTGGCGGCGGATCCTCAGTCCATTGATGGCAGCATCTCTTTGATCTCGGCTCGAGCCCGGGCAGGCGCCCGTCCCGAGGAGATCCGCAGCCAGCTCGAAGCCGCGATCAAGCGCTTCCCTGACCACGAGTTGCCGCGCCTGGCCCTCGTGGCGCATCTGATGGAGGTGGGCGAGAACAAGCTGGCGGCGCAGGCTGCCAATGAGGCTGCAAGCCGTTTCACCGACAGCCCCAAGGCCTGGGAGGCCGTTGGCCTGGCGGAACTGGCGGTCGGCAACCTGAACCAGGCGTCCCAGGCCTTCACCAAGATGCTGGCGCTGCGGCCGAATTCCGTGGACGCCATGATGCGCATGGTGGATCTGCAGGATGCGCGCAAGGACGTGCCTGCGGCCATCAGCCAGTTGCGCAAGGTGCTGGCCGTCAAGCCCGACCATCTGCCGGCGCAGATGCGCCTGATCACGGCCTTGGCACGCAACGGCAAGATGGATGAGGCGCTGGCCATCGCCAAGTCCGTGCAGACCCAGCTACCGAACGAGCCGCAGGGCTGGTCTTTCGAGGGCGACGTGCAAGCCGCCAAGCGCAACTGGCCCGCGGCCGTGGCAGCCTTCCGCACAAGCCTTGCCAAGCGGCCGCTGGAAGAAACGATCATCAAGCTGTACCTCGCCCTGGCCAGTGCCGGATCTCAGGCGGAGGCCGACAAGCTGGTTGCCGATTGGATGGCCGAGAACCCCGAGTCACCGGCCCTCGACTACTTGCTGGGCGATCAGGCCATGGCGCGCGGAGATTTCGAGCGCTCGGAAAAGCACTTCCGCAAGGTCGTCGCCGCGCGGCCCGGCAATGCAGTCGCCCTGAACAATCTTGCCTGGTTGCTCCATCGAGCGGGCAAGCCTGGGGCGCAGGAGATGGTCGAGAAGGCGCTGTCCCTCGCACCCAATTCACCGGCCCTCAACGACACGGCGGCGGAAATCCAGGCCTCCGCAGGCCATGTGGACAAGGCGCTGGCATTGCAGAGGCGCGCCGTCCAGTTGGATCCCGATCAGCCCTTGCACCGCCTGCACCTTGCCGAGTACTTGATCAAGAACAATCTGAAGGCGGAGGCCAAGATCGAGCTGCAGAAGCTGGTTGACCTGGGCAAGAGCTTCCCTCGTTCAGCCGATGCACAGAAGTTGCTGGAGACGCTGTAACCTGTCGAACAACCAACTCCGAAGCGGCTGCTCGGTGCCATGCAGATCAAACAAGCAAGCTTCAGGAAGCGCCTGCACCAACTGATGCGCAAGGCCTTCGGCCGCTTGCCGCGGGACGCGCGCCATGCGATCTATCGCGGCATGATCGACTGCGACCCCGCTCCAGACGCGCGGCTGGAGCTCAAGGTGGCCGAGACGCGTGAAGAACTGGAAGACTGCTTCCGCATCCTGCATGATGCCTATGTCGCCAGCGGTTTCATGAAGCCGTCGCCGTCAGGCCTGCGCGTGACCATGTACCACGCCCTGCCGACAACAACAACGCTGTGCGCAAAATACGATGGTCGGGTCGTGGGCACCATGTCGATGATCCGGGAAGGTGTGTTCGGCTTTCCGTTGCAGGCGGTCTTTGACCTGAGCGAGGTCCGGGCCAAGCAGGGCCAGATTGCCGAAATCTCGGCACTGGCGGTTCATCCTGACTTTCGCAAGACGGGTGGCGCCATCCTGTTCCCCTTGATGAAGTTCATGTATGAGTACTGCACCGAGTACTTCGACACTCGGCACCTCGTCATTGCAGTCAATCCGGACAAGATCGAGCTCTATGAGTCGCTGCTGTTCTTCGAGCGGTTGCAGGAGACTGTCGTCGACAACTACGACTTCGCCAACGGTGCACCGGCTGTCGGGGCTACCCTGGACCTGCCGGTGGCGAAGGAGATATTCCGGCGTGTCTACGGCAAGCGCAAGGAACGCAAGAACCTCTATCACTACTTCGTCCAACTGCGCCTGCCGCACATCAAGCTGCCCAAGCGCCGCTATTTCACGACCAACGACCCTGTGCTGACGCCGGACATCCTGGACCACTTCTTCAACCAGCGCAGCAAGGTTTTTGAGGAGCTCGATGACCGTCGCAAGTCGCTGCTGTGGTCCATCTACGACCAGCCCGAGTTTCGCTCCGTGCTGCCCATGATGAGCGGCTCGGCCACTGGCTTTCACCCGATGCGGCGTCACCAGCGCTTTTCCTTGCGCTGCCCGGCCGAACTGCGTTTGCGGGTTGACGGCGGCGAGCGCTCGATCGTGATGACGGTCATCGAGATCTCGCTGTCAGGTTTCCAGGCCCAGTCCAAGCTCGACATCCCGGTAGGGGTCGATGGCGCGGTCTGGGTGGAGCTGGGTGTGCAGGACAAGGCCGCTCTCGACGTGAAGGTGATGCGGCATCACCACTCGGACACGGGTGAGTTCTACGGCTTTCGGGTGGATGAACCGGACGAGGTCTGGCGCCGCGCCGTCAGTGCGCTTGAGACCGAATATGTCGCAGGAGAGCTGTGAGCACTGATCGCCGGCGGGTGTTGGCGATTGCGGCGGGCCTGGCCTGTGTCGCCGCCGGTGTCGCTCGTTCGGAGTCGCTGCCCGAGCTCATCGCCCGTGCCAAGCCGTCCGTGGTCATCGTGGGCAGCTATGGTTTGCTGGACAACCCGCGCTTCGGTTTTCGCGCCGCGGGCTTCGCCGTCGCCGACGGGCTGCATGTGTTGACCAATGCCCATGTGGTGCCGGAAGAAACACCGGGGCGTATTGATCGCAGCCTGGCCGTGCAGATCTGGACGCCCGAGCTGCAATGGCAGCTGCGAAGTGCCAGCCTCGTCCAGACGGACAAGACGCACGACCTCGCATTGCTGAAGATCGATGGACCAGCGTTGCCGGTGCTGCGCCTGGCCGCCAGGGAAGTGCCCGAGGGGACCGCCATCGCCCTGATAGGCGTTCCCATCGGCAATCTCCTGGGTTTTTCCCATGTGACCCACCGCGGCATTGTCTCAGCCCGAACCGCCATCGTGCCGCCGGCCGCTGGCCCTCAGGGTCTGAGCGAGCGTGCGATCCGGCAGTTGCGGGACGGTGCGTTCGAGGTCATGCAGCTGGATGCGACGGCCTATCCCGGCAACAGCGGTGGTCCCGTCATCGACGTCGAGACCGGGGAGGTGGTCGGTGTGCTGCAGGGCGGCATTGTCAAAGGCACTCGGGAGGCTGCGCTCAGTACTCCGACCGGCATCAGCTATGCCGTGCTGATCCGAGATGCAGCGCCGCTGCTGAAAGATATCGAGAAGCGCTGATCGCAGCGCGTCATGCCGATAGGTTGGCTGCGCAAGACAAGCGTGCGGGCAATAAAAAACCCCGCCGAAGCGGGGTTTGTCTGTCATCCACCGCGACAAGAGCGTCGCGGCTCAGGACATCACTTGGCTTGGCGACGACGGCCGACGAAACCCAGGCCGGCGAGGGCCAGACCAACCAGACCAACCGTTGCCGGTTCAGGCAGCTTGGAAGCTTCGATGGTGGCAGACCAGTCGTTCTGGGCCAGCGTGCCGCCGCCCAGGATGATTGCAACGAGTTGCGCAGTCGTGGTGTTGGTGTACTGCGAAGAGAAGATGCCAGTCCAACGGGTCACGTCTTCGCCGGCATCGCACACGTGGTTGGCGTTGGTGTCATCGCAGGCATAGCCAGTGACGGTCATGGTGACCGAAGTGTTGCCGCCTAGGTCGGTGAAGACGAAGGGCGAACCGAACTGGCCGGGAGCCAGGTAGTTTTCGCTGAACAGCCAGTTCGGCTTGGCATTGAAGTGCAGGAAGTTGGGGATCGGGCTGGGGTTCGCGCCGATAGGTACGAGGTTGGGGCCCGGGGCCTGCGTCAAGTCTTGCACCCAGCCGGTGGTCGGGGCCATGATCGAGCCGAAGACGGGGTCATTGAAGGAGCCCGTGGCGCCCAATTGCTTGGTGGCGAACTGGCCGTAGGTCTTGCCAGCGGTCTGGTAGGCATCCACCGGGGGATTCGGCACCCAGCTCACGACGCCAAGCGACACGATGACTTGGCCCAGGCTGACGCTGGTCTTGCCGATGATGGGGGTAGCGGAGGCGGCGGTCGCCGCTGCGAGGGCCGCTGCAGCAACCAGCGTCTTCAGGGTCTTGCTCATTTGAATCTCCTTGATTCACTTGCTTGAGGGGTGGGGGCGCGGCCCCGGACGATGGGTATTAAGCAGGTCGCGTGCCAGCTTTGGATCGGTTGTGGTGTTTTCCTTTAAAAACAACGAGTTGCGTATCTATTGAGTGACGGAGTTCCGGCGCTTTCAGGGGCTGGGAGCAGCCGCTGTAAAGTCTGCCGACACCTGATCTGACGGGTGGAGTGGAGGCTGTGTGGAGATGGCTAAGGGCGAGCCCGGGACGACCCGGCGGAATTCGCGCAATGTGACGGGCTGGGATCGCGGCGATCTGGAGTGCTGGCAGGCCAGGACCGTCGACCAAGTGAAGGCCTGTGTGGACCGCGCTCGGCGCGAGGGGCGGGCCCTTTATCCGATCTCGACGGGCCTGAATTGGGGTTATGGCTCGGCCACGCCGCCGCGAGACGGTGCCGTGCTGCTGGATCTCAGTGGCATGAATCGCATCCTGAATGCGGGGCAGATTTCCGAGGCGAATCCCGTGGCCGTCATCGAGCCGGGTGTGACGCAGCGGCAACTGCACGAATTCCTCAGCCAATTCTGTCCCAGGCTGAGTTTCAACGTGACTGGCTCCTCGGTGGATACCAGCATCCTCGGCAATGCGCTGGACCGCGGCGTGGGATATCTGGGCCCCCGGCGCGACGACGTTTTCGGGCTGGAGGTCGTGACGGGCCGGGGGGTATTGCTGAAGACGGGTTTTCGGCGCCTGGGCGAGGATTCGCCGCTGGCCCATGCCCATCCCTATGGCCTGGGGCCGATGCTGGACGGGCTGTTTTTCCAGGGCAACTATGGCGTCGTCACGAGCGCCTGCCTGAAGTTGCTGCCGCGGCCGGAACGATCAGTGGCGGTGTCGCTGGCCTTGCGTGATGTCTCGAATCTGGGTGCGTTCCTGGATGGTCTCGCGCTGCTCAAGCGATTGGGTGTCATGGGTGGCGTCAACCATGTCGGCAACCGGGCGCGCACCCGTGCCAGCATGATGTCGGGCGTCAGCGAATACCTGGGGATTTCCTGTGGCGTGGCAGACGCTGACCTGGCTGCGGAGGCGGATCGGGCCCTGGCCACGGTGGCGCCCTATGAATGGACCAGCCTCGGTGGGGTGGCGGGCAGTGCGGCCCAGGTGAGGGCGGCGATTGCCGAGGTCCGGCGGGTACTGGGTGGCATGGCCAAGCTGACCGTCGTGGACGATGCCAAATTGGCGGCGGGCTTTCGTTTGCTGAATCCCCTGCGAAACATTTGGCCCTGGGCGCGTGCCAATGCGGCGGCGATTTCGGCCATTCGGCCCCTGCAGGGTTTGGCCGATGGGCGGCCGACCGATGCCGCCATCACCAATCTGCTGTGGCGATATGGTCAGCCGCAGGCAGCGGGGCGGGAGTTGGATGAATCGCGCTGCGGGCTGATATTCATCAACCCGGCGCTTCCCATGGATGGCGCTGCCGTGGTGGATGTTGTCGACGGCATGAAGGCCGTCGCAGCGGGATTCGGCCATGAGCTCTATATCACCCTGAATATCGAAACGACGACTTCGCTGGTGGCCGTGGCCAATTTGCTCTTCGATCGGGGCGATGCGGCCGCTGTCGCCAATGCCCAGGCCTGCGCGCGGGGATTGTGGGAATATTTACGCGGTCGTGGCCTGGAGGTCTACCGCGCGCGCGCGGACATGATGGAAAGCGTGGTGGATCCGCAGGACCCCTTCTGGCGCACTGTCTGGGAGCTGAAGTCGGTATTCGACCCGGACAATCTGATCGCGCCAGGGCGCTACAACCTGGCCCAGGCACCCGTGTGAAAGTCCGCGCGCCTCGGGGGGGCGCCCCCGATTTAGGTTGCCAGACCCGCGGTGGGGCTATGGCATCATTCCAAGGCTTTGGCCCTGGGTGATGGCAGGTTTTGCTGTTCTCTCTCGATCGCAACGGTTTGCGAGGGCCTTCGATGAACAGACCCACAGAGGACTCGCCTTGAACGCTTCGAACAACCGTGATGTGCAAATGACGTCGGCAAGGAGCTCGCAGAAGGCGGGCACGACTGCCGGATGGTTGGGTCGGGCCCTCGCGGCGCTGGCCATCGGTGTGCTGGCCGGCTGTGCCAGCAGCAGTTTCCCGCCGGCACCGCCCGCCGTGGCGAGTGACGACTACAGCTACATCATCGGTGCGGGTGACAGCCTGAACATCCAGGTCTGGCGCAACCCCGAGCTGTCGATGTCGGTGCCGGTGCGCCCGGATGGCAAGATCGCAGCCCCCCTGGTGGACGAAATGGTCGTGCAGGGCAAGACCTCGGTGCAGGTGGCGCGTGAAGTCGAGAAGCAGCTCAGCAAATACGTGCGCGATCCGGTGGTGACCGTCATCGTCACCAGCTTCATCGGGCCCTACAGCGAACAGATTCGCGTCGTCGGCGAAGCGGCCAGACCGCAGTTTCTGCCCTACAAGCAGAAGATGACGTTGCTCGACGTGATGATTGCGGTGGGCGGTCTGACCGACTTTGCGTCTGGCAACAGCGCCACCATCCTGCGCACTGCGGAGGGCAACAAGCAGTATTCGGTGCGCCTGAAGGATTTGATCAAGCGCGGCGATGTGTCGGCCAATGTCGAGATGCGACCGGGCGACATCCTCATCATCCCGCAGAGCCTGTTCTGATCTGAAGGGGAGGGCGACGGCCAATCGCCAGCCCTCCTTGCAATAGCTTTAACCGAGACTGTTCTCCATGGAATTGCTGATTGGTCAGCTTCTGATCATCGTCCGGCGGATGTGGAAGTACCGCTGGGTCGGCCTGGTCGTGGCCTGGGTGACCGGCGTCGTGGGTGCCGTGGTGGTGTTCGTGCTGCCTGACCGCTACGAGGCCAGCGCCCGCATCTATGTGGACACTCAGTCCATCCTGAAGCCGCTGATGTCGGGCCTCGCCGTGCAGCCCAATGTCGAACAGCAGGTGACGATGCTGAGCCGCACGCTGATCAGTCGGCCCAATGTTGAAAAACTCGTCCGCATGGCCGACCTGGACCTGAAGAACCAGTCCAAGGCCCAGCAGGAAGCCACCATTGAGACGGTGACCAGCAACCTGTCCATCCAGAGCAGCGGACGGGACAACCTCTATATGCTGGGCTACCGGGACAGCGATCCTGAGACGGCCAAGCGCGTTGTGCAGTCCCTGGTGTCCATCTTCGTGGAGTCCAGCCTGGGCCAGACGCGTCAGGGTACGTCGACTGCGACGACCTTCATCAACGAGCAGATCAAGGCCTATGAGGCCAAGCTGGAAGAGGCCGAGACCCGGCTGAAGGAGTTCAGGCTCAAAAATCTGTCCAATATGGCGGGCGACGGCAAGGATTCCGCGGCCCGTATTTCCGAGTTGAGTGCCCAATTGGAGCGCGCGCGCCTCGAGTACCGCGAGGCTGTCAATGCGCGCGATTCGGCCAAGGCTCAGCTGGAGGCTGAAAAGGCCCGCGGGGGTACTCAGAGCACCGCACAGAGCCTGATGCAGGAATCCAACGCCAACGTCAGCACGCCCGAACTCGATGCGCGACTGGCGGAACATCGGCGCAACCTCGACGCACTGCTGCAGCGCTACACAGATCAGCATCCCGACATCATTGCCACGCGCAAGTTGATCAAGGACCTGGAAGAGCAGCGCAAGCGCGAGCTTGCCGAATTGCGCAAGGCGGCCATGAACGTGCCGACCGCTTCGGTGGGGCAAACGAGCGGTAGCCTAGCGGTGCAGGAACTGGTGCGCATCCTGGCCACGACCGAAGTGCAGGTCGCTTCCTTGCGTGCCCGGGTGGACGAGTATGGGGCGCGCTATTCGCAGGCGCTGGCGGCGATGAAGACGGCTCCGCAGGTCGAGGCCGAGGCCGCGCAATTGAATCGTGACTATGCGATTCACAAGAAGAATTACGAGGATCTGGTGCAGCGCCGCGAGCAGGCGTCGATCTCCGGAGAGCTCGACGTGGCTTCCGGCGTCGCGGACTTCCGCGTCATCGACCCGCCGCGTGCCAATCCCAAGCCGGTGGCTCCCAACCGCCTTTTGCTGCTGGCCGGCGCCATGGCCGCCGCCCTTGGCGTGGGCTTGTTCACGACCTTCGCGGCCAGTCAGTTGCGCCCGGTGTTCCATGACGCGAACGACTTGCGCGCCCGGGTCGAATTGCCCATCCTGGGCGTCGTGACGCGACTCGTGACCGAAGCGGACCGCGCACGCCAGCGTGTCGACCTGATTCGTTTTTCTGCGGGGGCTGGTGGTCTGCTGGCGATGTTTGCCGTCGCATTGACGGTCTTGGCTGTGCAACTGAGCCGGCAGGTGGTTTGATATGACGAGCCTGATTGAACAAGCCGCTCAGCGTCTCGAGCAACTGCGTCAGGCTGGAGTTGTCCTGCCTGGCGACGAGCAGGCGGTGCCGGCTGCAGTGGATCAGCCGGCAGCCGCCGGACTGCCTGTGGCTTCTGCTGCTGCTCCGGTCGCAGCGCCGCCTCGCGCGCCGGTTGGTATTTCGATCCAGGACGATGGTCACCATCCCTCGTCTAAGAAGGTGGAACTCGATGTGGTGGCGCTGGCGGCTCAGGGCTTCCTGATGCCGCACACGCCGCGTTCGCAGACCGGCGACCAATACCGCGTCATTAAGCGTCCCCTGATCAAGAACGCCATGGGCAAGGGGGCGGCGACCATCAACCATGCCAACCTGATGATGGTGACCAGCGCCCTGGCGGGCGAGGGCAAGAGCTTCACTTCCATCAATCTTGCGCTCAGCATCGCGGCGGAGTTGGACAACACCGTCATGCTGGTGGATGCCGACGTGGCGCGTCCCTCCGTGCTGCGCATGCTGGGGTTGCCGCAAGGGCCGGGTCTGCTGGATGTGCTGGAAGAGCGCGTCGACATGTCCGAGGTGCTGCTGCGCACCAACGTCGAGAAGCTGACCATCCTGCCCAGCGGCACGCCGCATCCCCGGGCAACTGAACTGCTGGCCAGCGATGCCATGAGCCATCTGCTGGACGACATGGCCCGGCGCTATCCGGACCGCATCATCATTTTCGACTCGCCGCCGCTGCTGCTGACGACCGAGTCCCGCGTGCTGGCCTCCCACATGGGCCAGATCATCGTCGTCGTCCATGCCGAGAAAACGGCGCAGAGCGCTGTCCAACAGGCCCTGGCCGCAATCGAGACCTGCCCGGTCAAGATGATGCTGCTCAACCAGGCCAGCCCGAATGCTGCCGGCGGCTATGGATATGGCTACGGATACGGATACGGCTACGGCTACGGCTACGGATATGGCAGCAATGACTCGGCTCAGACCTGAGCCGCGCCATCTGTCACTGGCCCTCGCTTTCTGTGCGATAGCGGCCCAAGCCCAGCAGGGCGACGGCAGCGGCGCGTCCACCGGATCCTCGATCCGGCCGCGCTTCGGCTTGTCGCAGGCCTGGACGGACAACCTGCGTCTGAGCGACCGGGACAAGGATGCCGCGCTGATCACCACGGTGTCGCCGGGCATCAGCATCGTGCGCAACACCGGCGCGCTGCGCGGCAGCCTGGACTACTCGCTCAACGGCATCGCCTACTTGAAGACCGATCGTCCGTCCCAGCTGCAGAACTCGTTGAGTGCCAATTTCCAGGCGGAGATTGTTCCTCGGAGCTTCTATGTCGATGCCCAGGCCAGCATCGGCCAGCAGAGCGCATCGGCCTTTGGTCTGCAGGCAGCGCCGACGCTGGGCTCGCAAGGGTCCGTGTCGGCACTCGACAACCCCAACCGCCGCGAGACCGGCACGTTGACCGTATCGCCGGTGCTGCACGGCCAATTGGGCGGTCTGGCCAGCGTCGACCTGCGCGGCAACTTTTCAGTGACTGAGGTGCGTGGCAGCGCCCTGGGCGACAGTCACGGCAGCGGCGGCTCTTTGCGGATTGCGCAGGCCAGCCCAGGTGTGCTGAGCTGGTATGCGCAGGCTGTCACTCAGCAAACCAGGCCCAAGGCTGCGCCGTCCAATCGCAACAGCTCCGTGACCTTTGGCCTGATGTATCGCCCCAATCTTGAGCTGGCTTTCAGCGTCAACGCAGGGCAGGAGCGCAATGACTACCTCAGCCGCAGCGGCGGAGATCAGAGCGGCGTCACCGGCGGGCTGACGGCGGAATGGACGCCCACGCCGCGCACCAGCGTCAACAGCTACTGGCAGAAGCACGCCTACGGCGACAGCTACGGCCTGAGCTTCGACCACCGGATGCGCAATTCAGTCTGGCGTTATTCGGATTCGCGCAGCGTGACCCTGGGCAATACCGGAGCAGCAGGTGGCGTGCGGACAAATTACGACCTGTACTTCCTGTTGTTCGCTTCGCTGGAGCCCGATCCCATCAAGCGCGACACGCTTGTGCGTTCCTATCTGCTGTCTCAGGGCCTGACTCCTGACGCGCAGGCCTCGGTGGGTTTTTTGTCCAGCGGACCGAGTCAATTGCGCAGCCAGCAGTTCAGTTTCACGCTGCAGGGCGTGCGCAGCAATTTGACGGCGGCCGCCAGCCGGTCGGTCACCAGCCGCCTGGGTGAGAATCTGAATCAAGGCGATCTGGCCAGCAGCTCGCGCGTCGACCAGCGGTCCTATTCGCTGACGGGGGGCTACCAGCTTTCACAGGTCTCGGGCCTTTCGATCACGGCCTCGCGACAGGAGACGGCAGGGGATGCCAACCACCGGAACTCGCAGCTGACCACCCTGATGGCCAACTTGAACACCCGTCTCGGTACGCGTCTGAACGTGGTTCTGGGCGCGCGCCACAGCCGCTTTGAAGGTGTCACGGCCTATTCCGAGAATGCGGCCTACGCCAACCTGACGCAACAGTTCTGACATGTACGAAGCCTTCTACGGCCTGAGCAGCAAGCCTTTCCAGCTCAGCCCGGATCCGAACTTCTACTACGGCAGCAAGCAGCATCGCCGGGCCAAGGCCTACCTGGACTACGGCGTGCTGCGTAATGACGGCTTCATCGTCATCACCGGCGAGATCGGTGCCGGCAAGACGACGCTGCTGCGCGGCCTGCTGGACAGCCTGAACCGCAGCAATGTCGTCATCGGCAATGTCGTGACGACCCAGCTTGATGCCGAGGACACGCTGCGCATGGTCGGCGCGGCCTTTGGCGTGCGCGTCAAGGACGCGCCCAAGTCCGAGCTGCTGATGACGCTGGAGGCCTTTTTTGTCAACCAGGTCACCCAGGGCAAGCGCTGCCTGCTCATCGTCGACGAGGCCCAGAACCTGACGCCGCGCGCGGTGGAAGAGCTGCGCATGCTGTCCAACTTCCAGTTCAGCAACCAGTCGCTGCTGCAGACCTTCCTGGTCGGCCAGCCCGAGTTCCGCGGCATCTTGCAGAAGCCCGAGATGGAGCAGTTCCGCCAGCGCGTCGCGGCGACCTGCCACATCGGTCCGCTGGACGAGGACGAAACCCAGCGCTACATGGAGCATCGCCTGAAATGCGCGGGCTCCAGCGGCAAGCCCACCTTCGACCACGACGCCTTTCCGGCCATCCACAAGGCCAGCAACGGCATTCCGCGCCGCATCAACCGCCTCTGCGACCGCCTGCTGCTGCTGGGCTTCATGCAGGGCCGCAGCCATCTGACGCTGGCCGACGTGAAGGAAGTGCTGCGCGACATCGCCCAGGAAAGCGAGACCCCGCGCCACAGCGACGCCAGCCCCCTGGACAGCGTGCCCGCCAAGCTGCCGGACAGCCGCCCCGGCGCCCTGGACAGCGCGCCCGGCGCGCTGGACGTGAGCAAGCTGAAGCTGAGCACGGCCGAGGTCGATGGACTGTCCACCGAGATTGCGGCGCTGAGCGCCGACCACCACACCGACCGTCTCCAGCGCCTGGAGCGGAGCATGATGCGGCTGGAGCGCATCAATCTGCAGACGCTGGCGCTGCTGCAGAAGCTGGTGGACGCCGTCAAACAGCATTGAGGTTCTCGCCATGCTGATGCCCACCAAGACCCCGGCCCTGCGCAATGCCATGAGCATCGACGTGGAGGACTATTTCCAGGTCTCCGCCTTCGCGCCCTATATCCGCCGCGAGGACTGGAACGGCCTGGAGTGCCGCGTCGAACGCAATATCGAGCGCATCCTGACCCTGCTGGCGGACAAGCAGGTCAAGGCCACCTTCTTCACCCTGGGCTGGATTGCTGAGCGCTACCCGCAGGTCGTCAAGGCCATCGTGGCCGGCGGCCACGAGCTGGCCAGCCATGGCTATGGCCACGAGCGCGCCAGCGACCTCAGCCCCACGGCCTTCCTGGACGACATCAGCCGCGCCAAGAAGATGCTGGAAGACCTGGGCGGCGTGCCCGTCGGGGGCTACCGCGCGCCCAGCTTCTCGATTGGCAAGGGCAACCTCTGGGCCTTCGACGCGCTGCGCGATGCGGGCTATCGCTATTCCAGCAGCGTCTACCCCATCGCCCACGACCACTACGGCATGCCCGACTCGCCGCGCTTCGCCTACCCAGTGCGCGAGGGCCTGCTCGAGATCCCGGTGACGACCGTGCGCATGGGGTCGCGCAACCTGCCCAGCAGCGGCGGCGGCTATTTCCGCCTGCTGCCCTATGCGCTGTCGCGCTGGATGATCCGGCGCGTCAACGAGATCGATGGCGAGCCCGCGGTCTTCTACTTCCATCCCTGGGAAATCGACAGCGAGCAGCCGCGCGTCGCCGGCATCGACGCCAAGACGCGCTTCCGCCACTACGTCAACATCCCGCGCACCCATAGCCGCATCGCGCGTCTGCTGGAAGACTTCCGATGGGGCCGGATGGACGAGATCTTCCTCGGCCGCGAGGCCAGCCTGCGCGCGCCGGCGCCTTCACTGAGCGGCGCCTGAATGAGTTCGCCTCTTCGCATTGCGCGCCTGGTCGCGCAAGACAAAGCCTTGTCCGCAAGCTGGGACCAGTTCGTGCTGGCACACCCCCAGGCGACCTTCTTCCACCGCAGCGGCTGGCTGCGCATCATCGAGCGAGTGTTCGGTCACCAGGGCTTCTTCCTCTATGCCGAGCGTGACGGTGTCATCGAGGGCGTGCTGCCCCTGGCCGAAGTCAAGAGCCGCCTGTTCGGCCATTCGGTCTCCAGCCTGCCGTTCGGCGTCTACGGCGGCGTCGCCGCGCTGAACGACGAGGCCACCGCGGCACTCGAGGCCGAAGCCGAGAAGATCGCGCGAGGGCAGGGCGCCGAGCACCTGGAATACCGCAACCTCGGCCCGACCCGCCATGCCGACTGGCCGCGCCAGGACCTCTATGTCACCTTCCGCAAGGCCATCCTGCCCGATGAGGAGGCCAATATGCTGGCCATTCCGCGCAAGCAGCGGGCTATGGTGCGCAAGGGCATCAAGAACGAGCTGCGGGCCGAGATTGACTCAGGAGTCGACCGCTTCTTCGCCCTCTATGCCGACAACGTGCACCGCCACGGCACGCCGGCGCTGCCCAAGAAGTATTTCCAGGCGCTGCTAGACGAGTTCGGCCCCGACGCCGAGGTGCTGACCGTCACCGGCGCCAACGGCAAGCCACTGTCGTCCGTGCTGACCTTCTACTTCCGCGACGAGTGCCTGCCCTACTACGCCGGTGACGACGAGGCCGCGCGTGAACTGGCGGCGAACGATTTCAAGTATTGGGAGCTGATGCGCCGCGCCTGCGCCCGCGGCCTCAGGGTCTTCGACTACGGGCGCAGCAAGCAGGGCACCGGTCCCTATGCCTTCAAGAAGAACTGGGGCTTCGAGCCGCAGCCGCTGAGCTATGAGTACCGGCTGTTCAAGCGCGACGCGATTCCCCAGAACAACCCGAACAACCCCAAATACCAGCTGATGATCAAGGCTTGGCGCAAGCTGCCCATAGCCGTGGCGAACTGGCTCGGGCCGTTCATCGTCAAGAACCTCGGGTAATGACTGCAGCCCCCACGCCCACTTCGTCTGCTGCCCCCCAAGGGGGCGCTTCAGCGCCGACGGGCGGCCGGACGGCGCTGAAGATCCTCTACCTCGTCCACCGCCTGCCTTACCCGCCCAACAAGGGCGACAAGGTGCGCTCCTACCATCTGCTCAAGCATCTGGCGGCGCGGCATGAGGTGCACCTGGGCACCTTCATCGACGACCCTGACGACGAGCCGTATCTGCCGCGGGTGCGCGAGTTGTGCAAGAGCCTGCATGTGGCTCGGCTGAACCCGCGCTCGGCCAAGTTGCTGAGCCTGCGCGGCCTGCTCAGCGGCGAGGCGCTGAGTCTGCCCTACTACCGCGATGCCGGTCTTCAAACCTGGGTGGACGAGACGGCGGCCCGCGTGGGCTTCGACGCCGTCGTGGTGTTCAGCGGCGTGATGGCCCAGTACACACAGGGCTTGAAGAGCGTGAAGACGCTGGTGGATTTCGTCGATGTCGACTCTGCCAAATGGCGCGACTACGCTCCCGAGCATGCCTGGCCCATGTCCTGGCTCTACCGCCGCGAGTTCGCCAAGCTGCTGGGTTTCGAGCAGCGTGTGGCCGACGACGCGACCTGCAGCTTCTTCGTCACCGACCACGAGGTGGCGCTGTTTCGCGAACTGAGCCCCGGGCGCAACCCGTGCCTGGCGGCCCTGGGCAATGGCGTCGATGCAGAGTTCTTCACGCCGGACGCGAACCGCGCCAGCCCTTTCACGCAGGACGAGCTGCCGCTGGTGTTCACTGGCGCCATGGACTACTGGCCCAACGTCGATGCGGTGACGTGGTTCGCGAGCGACATCCTGCCGGCGCTGCGTGAGCGCTTCCCCACGCTGCGCTTCCACATCGTCGGCCGCAGCCCCGCGCCCGCCGTGCAGGCCCTGACCAGTGACATCGTCAACGTGACCGGCACGGTGCCCGATGTACGCCCCTATCTGCAGCATGCAGCCGCCGTTGTCGCTCCGCTGAGGCTGGCGCGTGGCATCCAGAACAAGGTACTAGAGGCCATGGCCATGGCCAGGCCGGTCGTTGCGGCGGGCAGCTGCGTGCGCGCCATCACGGCCGATGTCCATGCTGGCCTGCAGCCTGCCGAGATCGAATCCAACTACGTCGAGCGCCTCAGTGCACTGCTGGCCGATCCGGAAGCCGCCAACGCCGCGGGCCGCAGTGCACGCAACTTCGTGCTGGGTGCCTACAGCTGGGACGCACATCTGGCCGGTCTGGACCGCCACCTGGAGGCCGCGTGATCCATCTGCCTAAACCTTGGCGGCTGCCGCTGCTGGGCCTGGCCCTGGCCTGGGGGCTGCTCGCGATCCTGTATTTCTCGACCGGCGCGGCCATGGTCGTGATCTGGAACCGCTCCGAGACCTTTGCCCACGCCTGGGTCGTGCCGCCCATCTCGGCCTGGCTGGTCTGGCGCCGCCGTGCCGAGCTGGCATCGATCACGCCGCGGCCGTCGCCGCGCTGGCTTCTGGCCTTGCTGCCGCTGGGTCTGTTGTGGCTGGTCGGCGACCTCGCGGCGGCCAATGCGGCAACGCAGTTCGCGCTGCTGGGCATGGGCGTGGTCCTGGTGCCCACCTTGATCGGGACGCAGGCCGCGGGTCGTATCGCCTTCCCTTTGGGTTTCCTGTTCTTCGCTGTGCCCTTTGGCGATTTCCTGACGCCCTGGCTGGTGGAGCGCACGGCTGACTTCACCGTCCTCGCGCTGCGTGCCACCGGCATCCCGGTGTTTCGCGAGGGCACCCAGTTCGTCATTCCCACGGGCTCCTGGTCCGTCGTGCAGGCCTGCAGCGGCATCCGCTACCTGATGGCCTCGGTCATGGTGGGTACGCTGTTCGCCTACCTGAACTACCGCAGCAACAAGAAACGCTGGGCCTTCGTCGGCGTTGCCATCGTCACGCCGCTGGTGGCCAACTGGCTGCGCGCCTACATGATCGTCATGTTGGGCCATCTGTCCGGCAACAAGCTCGCCGTCGGCGTGGACCACATCATCTATGGCTGGGTCTTCTTCGGCATCATCATGCTGGCGATGTTCATGCTCGGCGCGCGCTGGGCTGATCCCGACCCCGAACCCGTGCTGGCGTCGCCCGGTGAGGCCGGATCGGGCAGCTCCGCCGGCCCGTTCGCGACCGTGCTGCTCGCCGCCATGCTGGTCATTGCTTTGCCGACCGGCCTGCGCAGCGTGACCGACCGCGCTGGCGCCCATGGCCAGCCCAGCCTGGCGGTGCCCCAACTGCCGGGCATGAACTGGGTGGCTGAGCCGATGAGCAGCTGGCAGCCCTATTTCAACAACTCGGCAGGCGCGCTGCATGGTCGTTTCGAGCCCGTGGCCGGCGGGCCGGCGGTGGGCGTCTATGTCGGCTACTACCGCGACCAGCGCTATGGCCGCCAGCTCATCACCTCGATCAACGATCTCACCAACGCCGAGGACGAGAAGGAATGGGCGCGTACCGCGCGCGGCCTGGACAGCGTCGACGGGCAGGCTTGGCGTACCAGCGAACTGCGCGGCCAGGCGCTGAGCCAGGTGGATGGTGGCGGCAATACGGCGCCGCGCCTGCGCGTCTGGCAGATCTACTGGATCAACGGCCGCCCCTTCGTCAGCGACTGGCAGGCCAAGCTCTATGGTGCGGCCCAAAAGCTGATGGGGCAGGGCGATGACGCTGCCGTCGTGCTGATCTATGCCGACAAGGCCAGCGTCGGCCCGGATGATGCCCGCTTGCGGGATTTCATCAAGCAAAACTGGGCCGCCCTGGACACCGCTTTGCGGGGCGTCCGTGACCGCGATGCCGGCCGCAAGCAGTGACAATCACGCGCCTTCAAGAAATCACAGCAACGAGAACCTATCCATGAATACGCTCGCAGTCATCGGCCTCGGCTATGTGGGCCTGCCCCTGGTGGTGGAGTTCGGCAAGCAGGTGCGTACCATCGGCTTCGACATTGCCAAGAACAAGGTCGAGGCCTGCCAGCGTGGCACGGATCCGAGCCGCGAGCTGACGGACGAGGAAGTCCAGGCTGCCAAGCACGCCGTCTACACCGACGACCCCAAGATGCTGGCCGAGGCCGACGTCATCATCGTCGCCGTGCCCACGCCCGTGGACGAGGCCCATATCCCCGACTTCCGCCCGCTGATAGGCTCCTCCACGAGCGTCGGCCGCCACATGAAGAAGGGCGCCATCGTTGTCTACGAGAGCACCGTCTACCCCGGTGCCACCGAAGAGGTCTGCATCCCCGTGCTGGAGCGCGAGTCGGGCCTGAAGTGGAAGCAGGACTTCTTCGTCGGCTACAGCCCCGAGCGCATCAACCCGGGCGACAAGGAGCACACGCTGACCAAGATCCTGAAGATCGTCTCCGGCGACACGCCCGAGACGCTGGACAAGGTCGCCAAGGTCTACGAAAAGATCATCGTCCCCGGCGTGCACCGCGCGTCCAGCATCAAGGCCGCCGAAGCCGCCAAGGTCATCGAGAACACCCAGCGCGACCTCAACATCGCGCTGATGAACGAGCTGTCCATCATCTTCGACAAGCTCGGCATCGACACCACCGAGGTGCTGGAAGCCGCCGGCACCAAGTGGAACTTCCTGAAGTTCAAGCCGGGCCTGGTGGGCGGCCACTGCATCGGCGTCGATCCCTACTACCTGACCCACAAGGCCGACATGCTGGGCTACCACCCGCAGGTCATCCTGGCCGGCCGCCGCATCAACGACGGCATGGGCAAGTTCATCGCCGAGCAGACCATCAAGCAGATGATCGCCAGCGGCAGCTACATCAAGGGCGCCCGCGTCAACGTGCTGGGCCTGACCTTCAAGGAGAACTGCGGCGACCTGCGCAACTCCAAGGTCATCGACATCATCAACGAGCTCAAGACCTATGGCGTCGAGATCTTCGTAACCGATGCCCAGGCCGAGGCCGAGGAAGCCATGCACGAATACGGCGTGCGCCTGATGCCCTTCGACGAGCTGCCGCGTGCCGACGCCATCGTCGCCGCCGTCTCCCACCGCGAGTACGCCAGCCTGTCCGTCGAGGACATTGGCAAGAAGCTCGTCAAGGGCGGCGCCTTCATCGACGTCAAGGCCGCCTTCGACGCCAAGGCCCTGCTCGGCGCTGGCTTCCGCCTCTGGCGGCTCTAAGCCGAAGCGCATGAACACGTCGCCCCCGCTGGTTTCGGTCTGCATCCCCACCTATCGCGGCGGCGTCTATCTGGCGGCGGCGATCGAGTCGGTGCTCAAGCAGACGCTGACCGATCTTGAACTGATCGTCATCGACGACCAATCGCCCGATGACACCGAGGCCATCGTCCGCGGCTTTGACGACCCGCGCCTGCGCTATGTCCGCAACGAACGCAACCTCGGGCCGCAGGGCAACTGGAACCGCTGCCTCGAACTGGCCACCGGCCAGTATTTCAAGCTGCTGCCGCATGACGACCTGTTGGACGAGCGCTGCCTGGAGCGCCAGGTCGGCGCACTGGAAGCGGACGCTGCAGAGCGGCTGGCTCTTGTCTTCAGTTCGCGGCATGTGCTAGGGCCTGAAGGGCAGAAACTGACTTGGCGCGGCTATGCCGGCCAGCGCTCGGATGCAGTCCTCGACAGCAAGGTCCTGGTGCGTGCCTGCATCCGTGGTGGCACCAACCTGATTGGCGAGCCGGGTGCCGTGCTGTTCCGGCGCTCGCTGGGGCTGCGCACCGGCCCTTTCGACGCCAGCAACCCCTACGTGATCGACCTCGACTACTGGTTCCGGCTGCTGGCGCATGGTGACGCCTGCTACCTAGCGGCGCCGCTGGCGAGCTTTCGCGTCTCGAGGCAGCAGTGGAGTGTCGAGTTGGGGCGCCGCCAGGCCGCGGACTTCATGGCATTCCTCCTGCGGATCTCGGCGCAGTTGGCGGTGCGCCCCAGCAAGCTCGACCTGTTGTCGGCCCGGATCATGGCTACGATCAACAATTTGGCCCGTAGAGTTTTCTATTCGGTCTATTTGCGCTGAGCCGGAAAGTAGCAAGCAATGGCACAGACCCTCACCTACAAAACATTCGAGCGCCTGCCACGTACTTGGCCGGTGGACCGGATTGCCTATATTGCCGACCGCTGCAAGGGCAAGGTGGTGCTGGATATCGGCTGCCTGGATGAAACGGCCCTGCAAAAGCGCGATACCGAGCACTGGTTGCACAAGCGTATTGCCAGTCAGGCCAAGCGCGTTTTTGGTGTTGATTCCTCGAGCAAGATTCCAGATGGTGGTCTCGTTACTGCGGAAAACGCCAGGATCGTGCGCGGCGACGGTGTGGACCTGGCGCCGGAAGTCATCGCGGCCGATGATTTCCAGGTCATCGTCGCGGGCGAGTTCATCGAGCACATCGAATCGCCGCTGAAATTCTTCCGGAATATCCGTGCGGCTTTTCCGGACCGGGAACTGGTCATCTCGACGCCCAACGGGCCTGCCTTCGCGAACACCTTGCTCGGAATGGTTCAGCGCGAGGTTCAGCACCCGGATCACCTGCATGTATTCACCTACAAGGCCTTGAACACGCTGTGCCTGCGGGCCAGGTTCCAGGACTGGGAGATCGTGCCCTACCGCTTCTTCGCCACCGAGATGATCCTCAATTCATCCGGCGCGCGCCGGGCCTTCGTTAAGTTCGTCGAACAGGCGATCCGTGTCGTGGAGCGCATGTTTCCATTATTGTGTTTTGGATACATTGTGAGAGTTCGTCTGTGAACGGTGGTTTGGTCAAGAAGTTGCGCGCGAAGCTCGGGGACAAGCCGATTCTATTTCTCGCGGTGGGTGTGCTCAATTCGGGTTTCAGTTTCGGCCTGTATTCGCTGTTGGTCTACCTGGGCTCTGGTATTGCGCTGGCCAGCCTATTGGCTTTGGTTGCCGGTATATTCTTCAGTTTCGCGACGCAAGGCACCCTTGTATTTAAGAATGCGACGCCCACCACGTTCGCGCGCTACGTGGTCGCTTGGTCGGTGCTGTATTTGTGCAATTTGTCGATCGTAGCGACGGGCGTATGGCTGGGGCTGAATGCCTATTTCGCCGGTGCTGCGGCGATTTTGCCGACGGCCGTGCTGTCCTATTTCGTTCTTGACCGTTTCGTGTTCAGCGCCGGCCCCCGCCGCAGCGCGCAAGCTTGAACAGAAGGCATTCATGACTACCAAACTTGCCATCGTCCTGCCCTGCTACAACGAAGAAGAGGTCCTGCCTGAGACCAACAAGCGCCTGCTGGCCTTGCTGGACCGCATGCAGGCCTCGGGCGCGGTCAGCACAGACAGCAGCATTCACTACGTGGACGATGGCAGCCGCGACCGGACCTGGGCGCTGATTGAAAGCCTCGCGGCGGCAGACCCGCGCGTGCACGGCATCAAGCTGTCGCGCAACCGCGGCCACCAGGCGGCGCTGCTGGCGGGCCTGCTGACGGTCGAGGGCGATGCGCTGGTCAGCATCGACGCCGACCTGCAGGACGACGTCAACGTCATCGAGAAGATGGTGGCCGAGTTCGCCGCCGGCGCGGAGGTCGTCTACGGCGTGCGCGATTCGCGCGAAACCGACACCGTGTTCAAGCGCAATACCGCGCTGGCCTACTACGGGCTGATGCGCAAGATGGGCGTCGACCTAGTGCACAACCACGCCGACTTCCGCCTGCTGGGGCGTCGCGCCGTCGAGGCGCTGCGCGAATACGGCGAGGTCAACATGTTCCTGCGCGGCATCGTGCCGCTGATCGGCTACCGCGCGGTTAGCGTCAAGTACGACCGCGCCGAGCGCTTCGCCGGTGTGTCCAAGTACCCGCTGCGCAAGATGCTGACCTTCGCGATCGAGGGGGTGACTTCGTTCAGCGTCGTTCCTTTGCGGCTCATCACGCTGCTGGGCTTCCTCGTGTCGGTCTTCTCTTTCCTGATGATCGTCTTCGTCATCTATGGCACGCTGGTCATGAAGGCCGTCGTTCCCGGCTGGGCGTCTTCGGTCGTGCCGATCTACTTCCTGGGCGGCATTCAGCTGCTGTCGATGGGAATCATTGGTGAATACGTCGCCAAGATATACCTTGAGACCAAGGCACGGCCGCGTTATTTCATCGAAGCGACCCTATGAGCAGCGTTCCTGCCGCCGCTCTTGGCCCACAGGGCCGGCTGGCCGCTGGTGCTTGGCGCTGGGGCTGGTGGGTGGCGCTCGCGGCGTCGATCATCGCCTTCTCGGCCTATCTTCAGGCCGCGCTGGGTCCGCGTGCGGACCTGCCGACGCAAGTCGACGAGATCTTCTTCCTGACATGCGCGGTGCAAGGCAAGGCGGCGGGCTCGCTGGCACCCACAGGGTGTCACGACAACAAGGGCCCGGCGATCTTCTGGCTCTACGAGACGTTGGTGGATCTCGCATCGCCGTACCGGCTCGCGCCGCTGAAATGCGTGGGCGCGGCAATCGCGGTGCTCAACGCGGCGTTGCTCGGACTGCTTGCGCGGCGCCTGTTCGGCCCTGGCGCAGCCATTTTGGCGTTCACGATGATGCTGGGCAGTGCCGCGGCCGAATCCATGTTCGTCACACTGAAGACGGAGCCTCTCGGGTTGGTCTTCGTGCTCACCAGTCTCGTCGTGCTTGCGGGTGCGCGAGGCGTGGTCTCGGCGCGGCGCCTGCTGGGTATCGGCGTGCTCTTCGGTGTTGCATTGCTCGCCAAGCAAAGCTACCTGTTTGCGTTGCTGGGCCTGCTGGCCAGTGCGCTGTTCTGGCCGGCACCTTGCTGGCCGAGTGCCTGGCTGGCCCGGGTGCGCAGCGTCTTCGTGCTGGGTCTGGGCGTGCTGATTCCGTTTGCCATGACATTGGCCTGGTATCAAACGCAGCACCGGTTGAGTGCGGTGATGGCCAGTCTCTTCCTCTACCCGTCGCTGTATGGCGATCCGGCCGCACCCGCAGCCAGCGGTGCTGCACAGGCCTTCTGGAAACTGGTCAAGCTCGCCGAGTTCAGTCAGCCGCTCGCGCTGCTGATGGTGCTGGCTTTGCTGGGGACTGTCTGGGCCGGCTGGCCGACCCGGCCCGGCGAGAACCGCGACGCGGCTTCCGCTCGCGCGGCCCTGCGCCCGACAATTGCCGTCAGCCTTGGCCTGTGGCTCATGCTGGTGCTGTCGCCCACCTTGTTCCGATACCACCTCATGCCTGTGCTGGCCCTGGCTGTCGTTCCCGCCAGTGCCGGGTTGCTGGGCTTGCGTCGGTGGCTGGCGGTCGTGCCTCATGCTGGGCTGGGCTTGAGCCTCGCCGTTCCAGTCGTTGCGCTGGTGTGGGTGGCAGCCGTGTTGCGCGGGCCCGGCATCCGGTCGGAGACGGACCGCGAGTTCTACGATTTCCAGCGCTTTGACACTGGTGGTGCGCGCTATGCCTATGTGCAGGGCATGTGGCCGGAGTTTTTTGTTGCCAACGGGCTGATTCCGGCATCCGAGGTCATGTACCCAAATGCATTGCCCGGCACGCCGTCGTTCTGGGGCTTCAAGCTGCCACCCAAGGGTTCGCCCAAGGCTCTCGCGCTGGCCCGGGTCAACGCCGATGCGGCGGCCCAGTTGATGGCCGACTTCGCGCGCACGCCGCCGGCCTTCATCCACGTCGTCGATTTCGTCGCGCGGGCGCCAGGGTCGCAGGCCGTGACCGATGTGCCGTTCCTGAACGAATATCTGCAAAGCCATTGCAGGCCCCTCAAGCGGATCGAAAAAACCGTGTTGCATGTAGGCACGCTGTATGCCTGCGAGGACAAGCGATGAGCACGGACCAGCGCCCGCTCGTGCTGCATGTCGTGCATCGGTTTGCCGTTGGCGGGCTGGAGAACGGCATCGTCAACCTGATCAACCACATGCCGGCCGATGCCTATCGCCACGCCGTGCTTGCCATGACCGAGGTGACGGATTTCAGTCAGCGTGTGAAGCGTGACGATGTCGAGTTCCACGCGCTGGACAAACCGCCCGGACATGCCTTCAGCCTGTACCCGCGCGTCTTCCGTCTTCTGCGCCAGCTGCGCCCGGCCGTCGTGCACACCCGCAACATCGGCACTCTGGAACTGCAACTGCCTGCCTGGGCCGCCGGCGTGCCGGCGCGCGTGCACGGTGAACATGGATGGGACGTCGGCGATCTGGATGGCAGCAACACGTCGCATCAGCGCGTGCGCCGCTTCTACCGTCGATTCGTGCATCGGCAGATGGCGCTGTCCGAGGCGCAGGCCGACTATCTGCGCAAGCGTGTCGGCGTGCCGGCAGAGCGCATCGTGCGTGCTTGCAACGGCGTGAACACGCAGCGCTTCACGCCCGCCGAAGAAGGCGTCTTGCCTATCGCGGGCTGCCCCTTTGATCCGGCGCGGCATTTCATCGTTGGCACTGTCGGCCGCATGGCGCCGGTCAAGGATCAGCTGACGCTGACTCAGGCCTTCATCCATGCCTTGCATGCCGCACCCGAGTTGCGCGAGCGCATGCGCCTGGTGCTGATCGGTGACGGTGCGCTGCGGCAACCCTGCCAGCAAGCGTTGGCCGATGCCGGCGTTGCCGAACTGGCCTGGCTGCCCGGCGAACGTGAGGACGTGCCGGCACTGATGCGAGGCCTGCATCTGTTTGCGTTGCCGTCGCTGGCCGAGGGCATCTCCAATACCATCCTGGAGGCCATGGCGTCGGGTCTGCCGGTCCTGGCGACTGCTGTCGGTGGCAATGCGGAGCTGGTCGACGGGCTGCACACCGGCCGCCTCGTACCGGCAGCGGACGCGGCGGCCATGGCGAGTGAGCTGGTGGCGCTTGCCCGTGCGCCGGCGCAGGCTCAAGCCATGGGGCGGGCCGGCCGCATATGCGTGGTGTCACGCTTCAGCCTGGAAGCCATGGTGGCGATCTATCAGTCCCTATATGACGAACTGCTGGGGCGCAACACCTTGGCGATAACGTCGCCGCGTCGGAGTTGAATCATGTGTGGCATTACCGGTCTGTTCGACACCCGCGCCCAGCGCATGCCCGAGCGCGAGCGCCTGCACCGCATGAACGAGTCGCAGCATCATCGCGGACCGGACGAGGGTGACCTGCACATCGAGCCGGGCGTGGGCTTCGGCCACCGCCGCCTGTCGGTCATCGACATCGCGACCGGCCAGCAGCCCATCTTCAACGACGACAAGTCGGTGGCCCTGGTCTTCAACGGCGAGGTCTACAACTACCTCGAGCTGATGGACGAACTGCGCGGCCACGGCTATGTGTTCCGCACCAAGAGCGACTCCGAAGCCATCGTGCGCGCCTGGGAGCACTGGGGCGAGGACTGCGTGCACCACCTGCGCGGCATGTTCGCCTTCATGATCCACGACCGACGCCGCGACTGCCTCTTCATGGCCCGCGACCGCCTGGGCGTGAAGCCGCTGCACTACGCCATGACCGAGGACGGATGGCTGCTGTTCGGTTCCGAGCTGAAGAGCCTGATGGCCCATGGCGGCCTGCGCCAGGACATCGACCCACGCGCCGTCGAGGCCTATTTTGCGCTGGGCTATGTGCCCGACCCCTGGACGATCTACCGCCACGCCCAGAAACTGGCCCCCGGCCATCGCCTCCTCGTCAAGCGCGGCCAGCCGATAGGCACGCCGCAGCGCTACTGGGACGTCAAGTTCACGCTGGATGCCAAGATCGGCGAGGAAGAGGCCGCCGAGGAGCTGCGCCGCCGGCTGTCCGAGTCGGTCAAGCTGCGCCTGAAGGCCGAAGTGCCGCTGGGCGCCTTCCTGTCCGGCGGTGTGGACTCCAGCGCTGTCGTGGCCGCCATGGCGCAGTTGGACGACCAGCCTGTCAACACCTGCTCCATCGGGTTCGACGACCCCAAGTTCAACGAGACCGAGTTCGCTAAAGCAGTGGCCGACCGCTACCGCACCAACCACCGTGTCGAGGTCGTCAACAGCGACGACTTCGGCCTCGTCGACCTGCTGGCCCATCTCTACGACGAGCCCTATGCCGACTCGTCGGCCATCCCGACCTACCGCGTCTGCGAGCTGGCCCGCAAGCATGTGACGGTGGCGCTGTCCGGCGATGGCGGCGACGAGAGCCTGGGCGGCTACCGCCGCTACAAGATGCACATGATGGAAGAGCGCATGCGCAGCGCCTTCCCGCTGGCCCTGCGCCGCGGCGTGTTCGGCCCGCTGGCGCGGCTCTACCCCAAGGCCGACTGGGCGCCGCGCGTCTTCCGCGCCAAGACCACCTTCCAGGCCATCGCCCGCAACTCGGTCGACGCCTACTTCAACACCATGGGCCTGGTGCGCGACCCGATGCGCCAGGCCCTCTTCAGCGACGGCTTCAAGCGCGAGCTGCAGGGCTGGCATGCCAGC
>Ga0194137_10000112_pt1 | contig 52698 bp, 41 predicted proteins | sample TARM_MetaG_T3_14_FD_134025 | JGI IMG/M metagenome (GOLD analysis project Ga0194137, IMG submission 134025) | Freshwater microbial communities from Pennsylvania, USA, analyzing microbe dynamics in response to fracking - TARM_MetaG_T3_14 (version 2) | ecosystem: Environmental > Aquatic >...
AAATAAAAGCGTCAAAATTACAAAAATCGCAAAATAAGGTTCCCATGCCTCATTCACCTTCCTCCGGGCAGCTCGCTGCCGGCGAACGGGAAGACGCCCAGGTTTCACGACTACTCACCTGGCTCTCGGCAACGGCTATCGCTTTTCTGGTGGGCATCGGCACCAAGGCCTGGTTCGCTGGACACGCAACCCATGCCTGGGTGCTCTGGTCCTTTATCGGCCTGATTGCCCTGAACATGCTGTACTTTGCCGGCACTGGCAACCGCGCCCGCCAAAAAACCGGAATGATCATTATTGCCGGACTGCTTTTCACCTACCTGATTGCCTCTGGCGGCGAGAGCAACACCGGGCCACTCTGGTTTTACGTTTTTCCGCCGCTGCTGTTCTATCTGACCGACCTGAAAACCGGTACGGCGGTCCTGCTGTTCTGCTACCTGATTGCAGTCGTGGTATTCCAGTTCCCGGGATTGCCACTGGTCTCGGCAGAATACAGCCTGGACTTCAAGATCCGTTTTTTCGCCACCCTCACCTTTGAATCGATTTTCTGTTTTGTTCTTGAAGCCAGCCGCCTGAAGGCACGCAATGAACTGCTGGCCCTCGCTGAAACCCATGAGCACGCGGCAAGGACGGACGAACTCACCGGGCTGGCCAACCGCCGTGACATGCAGAACCGCCTGGCCACGGAGTTTGCCCGGTACCAACGCTCCGGCCACCACTTTTCCATTGCCCTGGTTGACCTGGATCTGTTCAAACAGATCAACGACCAGTTCGGGCACGATGCCGGCGACGCTGCCCTCCGGGAATTCGCCGCATTAATGCGAACCGTGATCCGGCAGGCCGATATCGCTGCCCGGTGGGGCGGTGAGGAATTTCTGGTGCTATTGCCTGACACCTCCCTGCTGCAGGCCCTGGCCCTGGCTGAGAGGTTAAGGTCCGATGTTGCCCGGCATCCGTTCCGGTTCAGGGATCAGGCGTTGCCAGTCACCATCAGCGCCGGCGTCTGCTCCATTGCCAAGGCCCGTTCACTTGACGATCTGCTCAAACAGGCCGATCTGAACCTCTATAATGCCAAGGAATCCGGGCGCAACCGGATAGCACCACGGGTCCGAAGCCAGGAAACCGAGCCCTCCTCCAGCCGCTCACCTTGAGGCCAGAAAGCACTCCCGCTATGATCGTGCGCCACCGAATGACCGTATGGTCATTTCCACGGCAGCGAACAGGTAACCTATGACATCAATCAGAATCCTGGTGGGCAGCGTCTATGGTGGCGCGCTCCTGACGGCCAGAGCCATCCAGAAGGAACTGGAAGGCGAGGGGCACCATGTGACCGTGCTGGAAAATCCGACGCTGGATGACATCACCTCGAACAATGATCCACTTCTGGTTTGCACATCCACCACCGGACAGGGTGAACTGCCAGCCAATCTTCTGCCGTTCTATCTGGCCCTGCGGGACCAGTTGCCCCAACAGCCGGGCCGGCCGTTTGGCATCATCGTCCTGGGCGACAGCTCCTACGGTGACACCTTTTGTGGCGCCGGCGATCTGGTTGAGGAAGCGCTTTACGAAACCGCCGCCCGCAAGGTTGGAGACACGCTTCGGATTGATGCCCTGGAAACCATGGAGCCGGAAGCCGAAGCTCTGCCCTGGGTCCGGTCGTGGCTTGAGCAGATCTGAGCCCCGGCCGGAAAATTTTGCCAAACAGGATCTGTGGCCGACTTGAGCCACCAAAGGCGGCACGCCATACTCCTTTAAACAATGGCAAGTAAGCGGTACAACGTGGCACCCACCTTCTGGCTTCGTTTTCTGATAACGCTATTGCTGTTATCGGGTCTGGCCGCTCCATCTCTCGGGGCTGAGGTTTCCTATGTTCCGCAGATCGAGTATCTGCGCGCCGCCCCGGATGAGAACCTGACAGCCAGCGAAGCCCTGGCCTCCGATGCCTGGCAAACCCTTGAAGAAGAAAGCCCGAATTTCGGTTACATCCGGGATACCGTCTGGCTCAGGTTTCCGGTGGCTTTTCCGGCCACTATCAATTTGCTGGAAGTCCGCTACTCACAGCTGGACAAGCTCACCTTTTATCTGCTGGAAAACGGCCGGATAGCCCGGCGAATAGCAACCGGGGATCACGTTCCGTTCGATCAAAGGCCAGTACTTCACCGGCACTTTCTTTTTCCGTTTGAGCAGGGTATTGCGAGCCAATACCAGATCCTGCTTGAGGTGCGCACGGAAGGGGCAATGCAGATACCCGTCAGACTCTGGAACGCCCAGGCTTTCTTCGAGCACTCCTTCATCGAAGGCCAGATGCACGCGGTCTACTACGGCATCCTGATCACGGTTATATTCTTCAACCTGTTCATCTTTGCTGCCTTGCGAGAACCGGTTTATCTGCTCTATGTGCTTTCGACACTGGGTTATTTATTACTGATCGGCAGCCTGAATGGCGCAACTTTTCAGTTTCTATGGCCCAACAGCCCTGCTCTGCAGAATCAGATCATGTTGCTGGCAGTGCCCTTCGCTCTTCTATTCACGCTGATGTTCTCCCGTTCATTCCTGAAATTGACGACCACAGGCCCATTCCTGAATCGGCTCGTGCTGTTCATGATCTCACTGAACGCAGTGGTTGCCTTGATGACGCTCTTTCTCGATTACAGTACCGGTAGTCGGCTGACCGTAGCCCTGGCAATACCCAGCTGCCTGCTGCTCACCATCCTGGGGCCGGTGCAATGGTGGAAAGGGAATCCACAGGCCGGTTATTACACGGTGGCCTGGGCAGCGCTGACTCTGGGCAGCGCCATAACCGCGGCCAACAAGTACGGCTTGCTGCCCAACAATTTTGTGACCACCTACGGCATGCAGATCGGATCGGCGCTGGAAGCCATTCTGCTCACCCTGGCACTGGCGGCACGGCTGTATCAGGAACGACAGGACAAGATTGACGCCAGGGAAGCAGAGCTGAACGCCCTCGCGGCACGCAGGGCCGCGGAGCTGAAACTGATGGATCATGCGCTGCATAACCCCCTCACCGGCCTTCCCAATCGGGTCAGCCTGGAAATGATGCTGAATGATCTGATGATTCGCAGCCCGGAGCGGCGCTATGGCGTTGCCATTATCCACCTGAACAACCTGCAGTCGGTTACCAAAACCCTCGGGCATCGCAACAGTGACCGGATTCTGGAACTGGCGTCCAAGCACTACAACGCCGTCGTGCGGGAACTGCCGGGCGCCTTGCCGGTGGAACAGAGTGACCAGCGCGATTTCTATCTGGCATCACTGGATCCTCAGACATTCGCGTTTATTGTCGACGCCGATGCCACAGGCGCCGTGCCCAGAGCCATTCTCAGGGCCCTGGAAGGCATCCGCTACCCGGTTGACTATCTGGGCATGCAGATTCCGCTGGACCCAGGATTGGGCGTGGCAATCTTCCCGGAGCACGGCACGGATGCCAACACCCTGATACGCCGTGCGGTGATCGCCGAAGAATCGGATTCCGCACGGGAGCGGGGTATTGCCTACTACCAGTCCAGGAAGGACTCCTATAGCGCCGATCGGCTGACCCTGGTGACGGAATTGCGGCATGCCCTCAAGACCAACGATCTGGCGCTGTTTATGCAGCCCAAGCAGAGCCTGACAACGGGCCGGATTGTCGGCGTTGAAGTTCTGATTCGGTGGCCCGGGCGGGAGAAAGCGATCCGCGCCGATGAGATCGTCAGCCTTGCGGAACAGACCGGGCTGATCAAACCCCTGACCCGATGGGTACTGGAGCATTCCCTGGAAATGCGCTCACGGATGCTGGAACGCGGCTGGCCCCTGAACATATCCATCAACATTTCGCCCAATAACCTGCGGGAGCCGGATTTTCCCATCTTTGTCCAGCGTCTGATGAACAGCTACCACAGCCATCAGGGCTCGATTATTTTTGAGGTAACGGAAACGTCCATGATGCAGGATCCGGGCAACTCCCTGCGGGCGCTGAAATCGATCAGCGCCACCGGCATCCCGGTGTCAATTGACGACTTCGGTTCCGGCTATTCCTCCCTGTCCTATATCAAGCAGCTGCCTGCGAGCGAGGTCAAGATCGACCGCTCACTGGTCACCGAGCTGGCCATCGAAGCGGAAGACCGGGTGATTGTGCAGACCACCATTGATATGTGCCACAGCCTCGGCTATCAGGTGGTGGCCGAAGGCGTGGAGGATGAGGCCACCGCCAATCTGCTCCGGGACATGGGTTGCGACATGATCCAGGGTTACCTGCTGACCCCGCCGTTGCCCTTTGATGAGCTGATGGACTGGCTGAGCCGAAACCACCAGCAACCGGACCAGCGTAAGCTGGGCTAAGCGCCTAGGACCTTTGACGGATCAGGGCTTCCTGGGTGGTGGAGGCCACCAGTACACCGTCCTGATTGAAGAAGTTTCCGCGATTGAATCCCCGGCCGGCCGAAGCACTGGGGCTGTCCTTATCGTACAGCAGCCATTCGTCCATGCGGAAATCCCGATGGAACCAGATGGCATGGTCCAGACTCGCCACCTGCAGGTTCTTGCTCATGAACGTCAGGCCGTGGGGGTTCAGGGACGTGCCGAGAAACTGGAAATCCGAGGCATAGGTCAGCAGGCAGCGGTGCAGCACGGGATCATCCGGCAGGTGCCCCTGGGCACGGAACCAGCTCTGCTTGTGGGGCGGGCGTTTTTCCGGTTTTAACGGATTGACCGGATCCACTGGCCGGATTTCGATCGGGCGGTCACGGGTCAGGATCGGACGCATTTTTTCCGGCACCCGGGGCGCCAGCATTTTGCCCCACTCCTGTTCAGAGCGAAGCGTTTCCGGGTCCGGCGCATCCGGCATTGCCAGCTGGTGTTCAAAACCTTCCTCGGCCACCTGAAACGACATGGAACCGGTCAGGATTTCCTTGCCGTCCTGGCGGGCAATCACCCGGCGCACCGAAAAACTGCCACCGTCCCGTACCCGCTGAACCTCGTAGTCGATGGGCATATCCTGATTGCCGGGGCGCAGAAAGTAGGCATGCAGGGAATGGCATAAACGACCCTCGACCGTTCGGCTGGCCGCCATCAACGCCTGCCCCAGCACCTGGCCGCCAAACACGTTGGGAAAGCCCAGATCCTCACTGTCACCCTGGAAGTGATCGTCGCCGATGGGTGAGAGATCCAGCAACTCCACCAGCTTCTTGGTTACCTCAAGCATGCCTGCTCCTGTGATTTCGTTAGCACACGACGGAGTTTTCTACCGTAAGCGGGGAGATTTCGCAATCAAAAGCCGACAAAGCGGGGACCCACGCAGTTCCGGGCCGGCGGAGTGGTTACGGTTCATCCCGGGATCAGCCGTGTATCGGCGGCACTTCCCGGGACAGGGCCTGCTTTTCCATGGCGAAGTGGCCGGTAACCGCGAACCCCAGAACATCGCCTTCAGGGCCTTTGAACAGCGCCTTGACACTGGTGCCATCCTGCTCCACTTCCCAGCTGCCCTGTGCCTCAGACGGCGGCGGACAGACCGCGGTGGGGCAACAGGGCGTCTTGATCATCACCGGCATGGTGCCATAGCTCACCTCGGTGCGCTCACCGAGCAACGTTCTGGCAAGCGCCCGGGAACAGGCCATCAGCGGCAGAACGTAAAGCAGAACATGGCCATCCACTTCGGCGCAATCACCAAGCGCGTAAACATCCGGCGCCGAGGTCTCCAGGGCACGATTGACCACGATGCCTCGGGCCGTGTCCAGTCCCGCAGCCCGGGCCAGACCGATCCGCGGTCGCAGACCGACGGCGGACAATACCAGATCGGCATCCAGGCGCTCGCCATTGGCGAGCGCCAGGCTCACACCACCGCCCTTTCGGTCGACCCGGTCAACAACGGTCCCCAGGTGAAACCCCACACCCAGGTTCTGCAACTCCTGCTGCACAGCGTTGGCGGCAACCTCCGGCAGCAGGCCAGGCATCACCACCTCCGACGGGGCAATCACATCTACCTCATAACCGCCGTTTCTCAGATCATTGGCGAACTCACAACCAATCAGGCCCGCCCCCATGATCGCCACCCGCTGGCCCTCGCCCAGAGCCTTGCGAAACTCCCGGTAGCCCATCAGGTCATTGATAGAGAACACGTGTTCCTGGCCATCACCGGCCAGGTCAAGACGGATCACATCGGCTCCCCAGGCCAGCACCAGCTTGCTGTAGGCAATGCGCTCATCGCCCAGAACCAGCTCGTGAGCTGCCGTATCAATACCGGTGACGGTGGCAAAGGTCCGGATCCGGAGGTTCAACTGCTCCGCCATGGCATCGCTCGAGCCCTGGGCCAGGCCCTCGGCATCCTTGCCCTTGGTAAAGCCGGTGGACAGCATGGGCTTGGAATAGCTGATGCCATCATCGGCAGTCACCATGAGAACCGGGGTTTCCCTGTCCTGCTTGCGAATTTCCCGGGCCAGCGAATAGCCCGACAGCCCGGTACCAACGATCACGATGGGAGCCAGTTCAGTCATAATTATTTTCCTTACTCATGGACCTGCCCGGTGGTATCAGCCAATCTCGATCATCTCGAAGTCTTCTTTGCCAACACCGCAATCGGGGCAGACCCAGTCTTCCGGTACGTCTTCCCATTTTGTTCCCGGCTCAATACCATCCTCCGGCCAGCCTTCGGCTTCATCGTAAATAAGGCCACACACCACACACTGCCACTTCTTCATCAGATTTCTCCCGATTTACTGAGGACGCAATACTAATTGTCCGACAATCACGCGCGCAAATTTTTTACCTGCCCAAACAGCTACGACCAACTCTCGAATCAGGCCATCATACCCATCGCTCCGGAATTGACCAATGCCAACACCGACGGCCAACCCCCGGGTTTTCTGCCAATAGCCATAAATACAGACCCGGGGAAAAAGCAGCGCCCCTCCCTTCCGGCGACCCTCTCCGGTATAATCGCCCGTTTTACGACAGGACCGACCGATATGACCGATACCGTCGCCGAAATGAACCAGGTTATGGCCGAAGCCGATTGCCTGGTCGATGAACAGCAGGTGCAGACTGCAATTGGCAACCTGGCCGACGATATTACCAACCGGCTGAAAGACAGCAATCCCCTGCTGTTCTGTGTGATGAATGGCGGGCTGATCCTGACCGGGCAATTGCTGCCACGGCTCCGGTTCCCGGTCCAGGCCGAGTATCTGCATGCCACCCGTTACCGCCAGGAAACCACCGGCGGCATCCTGGAATGGAAACTTCAGCCCGAGGCCGACATGAATGGCCGTACCGTGCTGATTGTCGACGATATTCTGGATGAAGGCACGACCCTCTGTGCGATAGCCGATTACTGCCAGGCACACGGTGCCAGAGAGGTTCTCACCGCAGTACTGGTGGACAAGCAGCACGGGCGGAAAGCCCGCCGGGACCTGAAAGCGGATTTCACCGGCCTGGAAGTCGAAGACCGGTTTCTGTTCGGCTACGGCATGGACTACAAGGGCTACTGGCGCAATGCGCCCGGCATCTATGCGGTCAAAGGTCTCTGATATCAGCAGCCAATCGAGCGACATCAACGGCCAGCTGACCATCCCTCCGACGGACTGGTACCACTCTCTCACCGCGGCCGGGCTTCGCAATCCCGCGGTACATGGGCGTGCCCGCTACTGGTTGCAGGTAGAGGGCTCGTTCACCCGGGCTCTGCAGAAACAGTGTCTGCACTCATTTCATGTCGAAGTCCGGCAGGAAGGCTTCGGGCCGCCCAGCATGGAGGAAGCCCGGCGCCTCGGGCTGCCCCCCAGACAACAGGCCTGGATACGGGAGGTCCGGCTGTGTGGTGACAACGAGCCCTGGGTACTGGCGCGCACCGTTATCCCTTTGAGCTGCCTCGAAGGCGAAGGCCGCCGCCTGCTACATCTGGGCAACAAGCCCCTCGGCGCGTACCTGTTTACCAGCCCGTTCTGGGAGCGGGGCCCGCTGGAAACCGGCCTCTGCAACCGGATTTCTCCCGGCCAGCCCGAGCTTGCCAGGCGCTCGCTGTTCAGCGGCCACAACAGCTCCCTGCTGGTGGGCGAATATCTCCTTCCCGCCCTGTTTCGCCGGAACATGCTTTAACCGGCCTCCTGCCAGTGGCTATAATCCCGGCACGGAATCCATTCGAAGAACATCACACGGACGCCCGCCATGCTGCCTGACGCTGTGCCAGAACCTATCCAGCGCCGGCTGGCCGACTATGCCAGCCTGCTCAGAATTGACCGCCCGATCGGCACCCTGCTTCTGCTGTGGCCCACCTACTGGGCCCTGTGGCTGGCTGGCGACGGCAGCCCCGGAATTGGCAACGTCATCATTTTCACCCTGGGCGTCTTTTTCATGCGTGCTGCCGGTTGCGCCATCAACGATTTTGCCGACCGGGACTGGGACAAACACGTCAAACGGACCAAGGATCGCCCGCTCACCGCCGGCCGGGTCAAACCCTGGGAGGCGGTGGCCCTGTTTGCCGGTCTGTGCCTGGTGTCGTTCCTGATGGTATTGCTGTTCACCAACCCGCTGACCCTGTATCTGTCGTTTGGCGGCGCTCTGCTGGCCTTTATTTACCCGTTCATGAAGCGCTACACCCATCTGCCCCAGCTATTCCTGGGCGCTGCGTTTTCCTGGGCCATCCCGATGGCGTGGGCGGCGGAAGCAGGGGAACTGAGCCAGCTCACCTGGCTGCTGTTCACCGCCAATGTTCTCTGGACCGTTGCCTACGACACCCTCTATGCCATGGTCGACCGCGACGACGATCTGAAAGTGGGCATCAAGTCCACCGCCATCCTGTTCGGCGATGCCGACAAAGCGATCATTGGCATCCTCCAGGCCATGGTGGTGCTGATTCTTGTCATTGTGGGTCAGCGCACCGAACTGGGCACCGTCTATTACCTGGGCGTCGTGGCCATGGCCTGCCTGTTCGTGTACCACCAGTATCTGGCGCGGGAACGGGAGCGTGAGGGCTGTTTCAAGGCGTTTCTGAATAACAACTGGGCGGGGTTCGCGGTTTTTGTGGGCCTGGTGATTGATCTCATGATCGGCTGAACCTGTCATATACTTGTAACACTGGGACGTTGTAATGGAGCAGCAATAAATATAGGTCTGACACAGGTTAAAGCTCATGACTGGAAAAACTGTCCTGATCGTCGATGACGAGGCCCCTATCCGCGAGATGATCGCCGTAGCCCTCGAAATGGCGGATTATGACTATCTGGAGGCAGCGGACGCCCGGGAAGCCCATGCCCTGATTGTCGACAAACACCCGGATCTCGTTCTCCTCGACTGGATGCTCCCCGGCACCAGTGGCGTCGAGCTGGCCCGCCGCCTGAAAAAAGAGGAAGCGACCGCCGATATTCCCATCATCATGCTCACTGCCAAGGTTGAGGAAGACAACAAGATCCAGGGGCTGGAAGTCGGTGCCGACGATTACATCACCAAACCGTTCAGCCCAAGGGAACTGGTTGCCCGCCTCAAAGCCGTGCTCCGCCGCGCCACACCGCCGGGCGTGGACAGCCCGATTGAAGTGGACGGCCTGACTCTCGACCCGGTCGGGCATCGTGTCACCACCCAGGAAGGTGCCCTCACCATGGGCCCCACCGAATACCGGTTGCTTCAGTTCTTCATGACCCACCAGGAACGGGTATATACTCGGTCCCAGCTCCTGGACCAGGTCTGGGGTGGTAACGTGTATGTTGAGGAACGAACGGTGGATGTGCATATCCGCCGACTGCGCAAGGCGCTCGGCGACGACTATGATCACCTGATCCAGACGGTTCGCGGAACCGGTTACCGATTCTCGACCAAAGCCGCGTAAGTAACTCCGGCCAGCTGGGCATCGGCTCCGGAACGGACACAAGGCAGTATTTGATGCAACACAACTGGTCACGGTACCTGCGCTACATCCTCGGTGGCCTTTTTGGCTCCACTCTGGTTGGCCTCTACTTCGGCGAACCGGTATACGGCCTGACATTCGGCCTGATTGTCTACCTCTGGTGGACGCTGTTACAGGCCCGGCGCCTGTACCAGTGGCTGGCCAATCCCAGCGCCACGGATGAAGCGCCCCAGAGTGTCGGGCTCTGGGGCGATATTTTCGATAGTCTCCACAAACTGCACCAGAACCATCTGAGAACCCAGGACCGGCTCCGGGCGCAGATCAGCCGGGTGCAGGAATCCACCAACGCCATGCGCGATGGCGTGATCATGACCGACGCCCGGGGTGCCATGGAATGGTGGAACGGCTCCGCCGAATACCTGCTCGGTTTCCGCCGCAACACGGACCAGGGCCAGTACATCCATCACCTGATCCGTACCCCTGCCTTCAAGGCCTATTTTGATTCGAGAGACTATCGGGAACCGCTGGAGATCCACTCTCCGGCCAAACCCCACATTCACCTCCAGATCCAGATCAGCCTGTTCGGTGATGACGACCGCCTGATCGTCGCCAAGGATGTGACCCGGCTCTACCAGCTGGAGCAGATGCGCCGGGACTTTGTTGGCAATGTCTCCCACGAGATGCGCACACCGCTGACGGTTATCAGCGGTTATCTGGAAACCCTGGTCGACAATGCCGAAGATCTGCCGCCGAAGTGGCGCCGGGCCATTAACACCATGGCCGTTCAGTCCTCCCGGATGGAAGCCCTGATCACCGATCTGATCCTGCTGTCACGGATTGAAACCGGGGAGCAGACGGTCAACGACACCCTCACCGACGTCAACCAGCTCGTTACCCAGATCAGCCACGATGCCCGGGCGCTCAGCGGTGAGAAACAGCACGAAATCTCGGTTTCGATCAGTGACCATCGGTTGCTGAAAGGGGATGAGAGCCAGTTACGCAGCGCTTTCTCGAACCTGATCTTCAATGCGGTCAAGTACACGCCGGCCGGCGGGCAGATTACGGTCTCCTGGTCGGCGAACCGGGAGGGCGCTCATCTGTCGGTCAAGGACACCGGTATCGGTATTGATCCTGTTCATATTCCCCGCCTGACCGAGCGCTTCTACCGGGCCGACCCCAGCCGGCACAAGGATACAGGCGGCACGGGCCTGGGCCTGGCCATCGTCAAGCACGTGCTGCTCAATCACGATGGCCACCTGGAGATTCGCAGCCGAATTGGCGAGGGCAGCGAATTCATCTGCCACTTCCCCCGGGAACGACTGGTCGAACGCATCCCGGAGAAAGCGGAAAGCTAGCGCATCCCCGCCCGGAAACGGGCGACGAACCTCGATAAGTCCTCAAGCTTTTTCGGATCCTCATCCACAAAGCGGATGGTCACACTGACAAAGTCGGTATCCTGGCGTTTGTCCACCGCCTGCAACTGGTGCACATAACCGTTGAGCCTGGCCATCTGGCCCTCGCCGGTTTCGATGTCGACAACGGCCTGGTCAAGAATGCCGGGAAACACCTGATCCCGCTTGGCGATAACCCGCACTTCCGTCAGATTGATGTCCTTGACCACCGATTTCAGGGTGCTCTCGGAAAACCGCACCGAAGCGAGGTTCATCGCCCCCCTGGCCGATGCCTGCTTGGCCGGCGCCACGTTGCCCGCCATTAACGGCGATGACGGCCCCGCATTCCCCGGCGCCGCCGGAGCGGCAGGCTCCGGTTTGCGGGTAAGCAGGGTGGCAGACTCTTTGAACGCGTCGGCCGGGCTGGCCATGGACTTGCCGCCGTGGTCCATGGCGTCCTTCAAGGTACGCCCCATGACTTTGATGATTTTCCTGCTCAGGCCATCCGGGCTGAACGGTTTGCCAAGATATTCAGACACGCCGCCCTTGACCGCTTCGATCACATGATCCTTGTCGCCACGACTGGTGATCATGATAAACGGCACCTTCTCGTACTGGGGCTGCTGACGCATCCACTGCAGCAACTCCAGGCCGGACATCTCGGGCATCTCCCAGTCACACAACACCAGGTCGAACGCCGTGCGTGTCATCAGCGACTGCGCCCGCCGGCCGTTCTGGGCATCGGTCGTTTCAATGACCGGAAAACGCTGGCGCACCGTTCGCTTGACCAGATCCCTTACAAAGCTGGCATCGTCCACCACCAGCGCTTTCAGCATTGCCATAGTTGCGACCTTCTGCTCTCCACATACTCATTTCTGTCGTCCAACTATAGAGCAAAGGCCGTTGCCGGAAACCTGCCGGCAACAAAAAGACGACAAATACCGTTTACCGGGAACAAACCGGTTAAAGAATTGTCATTTCACCTGCCCACCGGCGGTATTTTTCCGGCCGGGAAACACGCTACTATGGGCTTCGTACGTCTCTCACCATCATTACCCCGATAGAGGTTCCGTGTGCTGACCACACCTGCAAGGATTCTGCGCTCTCACCGGCTTGTCCGCGGTTTACTGGCCTCCGGTTGTTTATCTCTCCTGTCACTGCCCGTTCTCGCCCAGGACAACGCACCATCGGCACCAGCCGGCTTTGCCGAATGCAAAGCCCGCCTGGCGCAACAGGCCATCGAGGCCGGAGTCAGCCGCGATACCGCCAGCGAGGTGATGGCCAGTGTTGAACATCTCGACCGGGTCATTGAACTGGACCGCCGGCAACCGGAATTTACTACCACGTTTGCCGATTATCTGAACCGTCGGGTGAACGATGCCCGGGTCAGCAAGGGCCGTGAGCTGTTGGCAGAGCATGAGCAGCTGCTGACCAGAGTAACCCGCGAAACCGGCGTTCCGGCGCCCTATCTGGTGGCCTTCTGGGGCCTGGAAACCAACTTTGGCAGCTATTTCGGCAAAATGCCGGTGCCCAGCTCCCTGACCACACTGGCCTGTGATCCCCGCCGCAGTAGCTTTTTTACCGAGCAGCTGATTGCCGCCCTGCGCATCATCGATGAAGGGGCCATACCGGCGGATCAGATGGAAGGTTCCTGGGCCGGTGCCATGGGCCACGTCCAGTTCATGCCCACTGTCTTCCTGAAACACGCTGTGGATGCCGATGGTGATGGCCGCCGGGATCTCTGGAACAGCCTGCCGGATGCCATGATGTCCGCCGGCCGGTTCCTGGAGTCCATGGACTGGAACGGCGACTACAGATGGGGCCGGGAAGTGCTTCTTCCCGACAACTTTGACTACTCCCTGGCCGATGGGCGGCGCCTGCCTCTGGAGCAGTGGCGAAAAATGGGCATTACCGACGCCTTCGGCAATCCGCTTGCCCGAGAACCCATTGAAGCTGCGCTGGTCGTGCCCGCCGGGCACGAAGGTCCGGCGTTCCTGGCCTATCACAATTTTCGGGTGATCATGGGCTGGAACCGGTCGGAATTCTACGCCATCGCGGTTGGTCACCTGGCCGACCGGATTGCCGGGGCCGGAAAGCTCCAGAACCCGCCACCGGAAGATGCGCCCGCGTTGTCACGCCGCAATATCATCAGCCTGCAGGAGGCATTGCAAAATCGCGGTTATGAACCCGGCAAACCGGATGGCATCATGGGCCCGGCAACCCGCTCTGCCATCCGCCAGTTCCAGGCATCAAGCGGGCTGATTGCAGACGGTTACCCCGGCGACACAGTGCTGGCGGAACTTGGCATAGTGCCCAACCAGTGATCGGATATCAGGAGCGTGGCCTACTTATGCAGGTAACTGTTTGACGCGGGACTGAACCAGCATGGATTCCATCACCCAGGCGGCCCTCGGGGCCACCCTGGCCGGCACGGTTGCCGGCAAGACCCTTGGCCGCCCGGTGCTGCTCATCGGCGCCGTGCTGGGCACTCTGCCCGACCTGGACGTGGTGATCGACTACGGAAGCGCGGTTGCCAACTTTACCCGGCACCGCGGCTTCAGCCATTCGCTTTTTGTTCTCGCGCCTCTGGCGGTTTTGCTGGCCTGGCTGCTCTGGCGCTGGAAACCGCAGCTGAGCCGCCAACGATGGCTGGCGCTCACAGGCCTGGTCCTGATCACCCACCCTCTGCTCGATACCCTGACCACCTACGGCACCCAACTGTTCTGGCCCATCGGTCGGCCGGTGGCCATCAACAGCATCTTTATCATCGACCCACTCTATACGCTGCCCTTGCTGGCGGGCTGCGTCGCTTTTCTGTTGCGACCACCCGCCCGGTCCTGGATGCTCGCGGGGCTGGGACTCTCGACCCTGTATCTGGGCTGGACCCTGGTAGCGCAGCAGATGATCACTGAGCGGGTCCAGCCGGCACTGGCGGCAGCCGGCCTGGAAAACCCGGACCTGATGGTTCAGCCCATGCCTTTCAATAGCATACTGTGGCGGGCTACCGCGCTGGAAGGCGACCAGCGGGTGGAAATCGTCACCGGCTTTCTGGATGGCAACACGCCCCTGAACCTTCAGTATTTTCCCCGCCACCCGGATCTGGCGAAGGCGGTGGCCCATCTGCCTGAAGCCCAGCGGCTGGAGTGGTTCACCGGTGGCTTTCTCGCCTATCACCAATCCGGCGCGCAGATCCTGGCCACCGACATCCGGCTCGGACTCCCTGGTGCTCACCCCTTCACCTTCGTCCTGGCCACGGAGCGCGAAGGCACCATCCAGCCCGTCACCAGTCGCCGCGCGCCACGGCCCGAGGTCACCACCGAAGCCCTGGGCCTGCTGTGGTCGCGGGTAACGGGTCAGGCTCCGGTGCTGTGCCTGGGCAGTCTGAGTGAGCCATTACCAGGCGAGAGTTGCTGACCATCATGCGACTGGACCAGTTTGTTGCCACCAGCACCGAGCTCTCCCGCAAGGAGGCCAAACGCGCCATTTCCCGCGGCCGGGTAACGGTCGACGGTGACACCTGCACGGCGGCCAACAGGCATCTTCCCCGGGAAGCCCGGGTGGCGCTGGACGGGCGGTTACTGGCATTGCCGGGGGAACGTTATCTGATGATGAACAAGCCCGCCGGCGTGATCAGTGCAACCACCGACAGCACCCAGCCGACGGCCCTCGACCTATTGCCTGCCGAGCTGGCCCGGGATCTCCACATTGCCGGCCGCCTGGATGCCGACACCACCGGGCTGCTGCTGTTGACCACCGACGGCCAATGGTCCCACCGGGTGACCTCACCACGAACCGATTGCCCAAAGACCTACCGGGTAACACTGAGTGAACCGCTCACCGACGATTCAGTAAAGGCTCTGGAGCAGGGCTTGCTTCTGCACAATGATCCAAGACCGACACGGCCGGCCAACGTGGTGGTCGTGGAGGATAGAGTGATTGACCTGACCATTTCAGAGGGGCGTTACCATCAGGTCAAGCGCATGCTGGCAGCCGTCGGCAACCACGTCGTGCGCCTGCATCGGCTCCGGATCGGCCCCGTTGCCATCGACCCGGGTCTGGAACCCGGTGGTTACCGGGAGCTGACCCGCGAGGAGCGGGACAGCCTGGGCTGAGCGTGGCTCGGCTCAGGTTCGCTCAAAGCGCTGGGCTTTCAAATTCTTCCGGACCGTTCCCGCTTCGAACACCTCACCATTCATGGCAATATAGACCCCTGGCGGCAGAAGCTGCACCGCCGCCCAGGCGAAACCGACGTTGAAAACCGCATCGGTCCGGCGCATGCGGGCCGGTTGCATGGCACCGGTCAGGACAATGGTCTTGTCACCAAGGGCCGCCAATACCGCCGCCGTATCCGCCATGGTGTCGGTGCCATGGGTGATGACAATGCGGGCACAGTCACACTCCCGGACCGCCGCCAGTACCAGCTGCCGATCCCCGTCCGTCATCTCCAGACTGTCCTTGCGCATCAGCTCCCGCAGGCGATAGCCTTCGTGGATATTGGATTCCGAAAGCAGCTCAGGCAGCAGGCTGTGACCCACCTCGAACTCACTGTTGGCATCGAAGTACACCTTGTCAATGGTGCCACCGGTGGTGAAGATCTGGATCATCGCGGGATTTCCTTCAGGGTCAGTTCACGCTGACCGTACTGTTACCTGCGGTCGCATAGGCCGCGTTCTTTTGCCGTTCGTATCGCCGGGCGGCGGCTGCCACCGAGCCGCGGGCTCCGGTGTCCAGCCATCGTTTGATCCTCCCGGCATCGCCCATGGGCGAGCGTGTTCCCAGCGAATCCAGCAGCACAGTCACCACTTTCTTGCCGTTCATTTGCGAAATCATCACCAGACACCGCCCGGCTTCCGACAGGTAGCCGGTCTTGCTGAGAGCCACGCCCCAGCTGTCCCGGTGCACCAGAGCATTGGTATTGCCAAAGGACAGGCTGTAACGGGGATTCCGGAATCTGGCCCGAAAGTATTCGGTGGTGGTGTATTCCTGGATCTCAGAATAGGCCGCCGCTGCATTCACCAACCGGACCAGGTCGGATGCGGTGGAAACATTGTCGGCTGACAACCCCGTCGGGTCCACGAACCGGGTGCCATCCATGCCCAGTTCCCGGGCCCTGGCATTCATCGCTTCAATAAACGCATCAAATCCTCCGGGATGGCTGCGGGCCAGGGTGTAGGCGGCAAAATTTTCCGAGGACATGAGCGCGATGCGCAACACATCGGCCCGGCGCATTTGCGAATCAATACGGATCCGGCTGTAGGCGTTGGCCGCCGCCGGCGTGTGGCGCTTCCGGAAGGTCAGCCATTCATCCAGGGGCTCGCCCGACTCAAGCACAACCAGAGCCGTCATCAGCTTGGTCACGGACGCAATGGGCACAGGCCGATCGGCATTCTTGCCAAAAATCAGCTCGTCATCGCCTGCAACCGCGACCGCGGCATTCACCGAAGCCAGGTTGGGACCGGCCTCACCCGAGCTAGCCGACCCGCTCGATGCCTTTTCCTGCTGATGGGCCTGCAAGGTCCAGGGCACCAGGGCCAGCAAAACTACCCAACATATCGCCATGCTCCGGCTACGCATGCGTCAAAGCCTCTTTCTACATTGTTCATTCCGGCACAAACTGCCTCACCAGCGCCGGATTGTACCAGCGATTTTCCTGTGTCATCAGATCATGGCAAATCGGTAATGGCACCCTTGGATGCTGAACTCACAGTGCGGGCATATTTCGCCAGCACCCCCCGGGTGAATCGCAGCGCCGGCACCTGCCATGCTTTCCGGCGCTGTTCCAGCTCCTGGTCTGAGACATCCAGCTCGATCCGGTTGCTGACGGCATCGATGGTGATGGTGTCACCATTTTCCACCAACGCAATGGGCCCACCCTCTGCAGCTTCGGGAGTAACATGCCCAACCACGAAGCCGTGGCTGCCGCCGGAAAAGCGGCCATCGGTAATCAGCGCAACATCACTGCCCAGTCCCTTGCCCATGATTGCCGAGGTCGGGCTGAGCATCTCCCGCATGCCCGGCCCACCCCTGGGGCCTTCATAGCGAATCACGAGAACGTCGCCGGCTACCACGGTGCCATCCAGAATCCGCTCCTGGGCCTCCTCCTCGGAATGAAACACCCGGGCCCGCCCCGTAAAGTGGGTGCCCTCCTTACCGGTAATCTTGGCCACGGCCCCGGTCGGCGCCAGATTCCCGAACAGGATGCGCAGATGGCTGTCCGCCTTGATGGGGTTGTCGAAGGCATGAATGATGTCCTGTCCCTCCGGATAAGGCGCAACGTCGGCCAGGTTCTCCGCCAGGGTCTGGCCGGTCACGGTCAGACAATCGCCATGCAGCAGGCCACGATCCAGCAGCATCTTCATCAGCGGCTGGATACCGCCAATGGCCACCAGCTCCGACATCATGTAATGGCCGCTCGGGCGAAGATCCGCCAGCACAGGCACCCGCTTGCCAATCTCGACGAAATCTTCCAGATCCAGGTCCACACCCACCGTGCTGGCCATGGCCAGAAGATGCAGCACCGCATTGGTGGAGCCACCCAGGGCGATCACCACCGTAATGGCATTCTCAAAGGCTTTCCGGGTCATGATGTCGCTGGGCTTGATATCTTTCTCCAGCAGGTTCAGCACCGCCGCCCCGGCACCGCGGCAATCCGCCGCCTTGGTATCGGAAACCGCATTCTGTGCCGAACTGCCCGGCAGACTCATGCCCATGGCCTCAATCGCCGACGCCATGGTGTTGGCAGTGTACATGCCGCCACAGGACCCCGGACCCGGGATGGCAGTTTCCTCGATCTGTTTCACTTCAATCAGATCCAGATCGCCCCGGGCATGAGCACCCACGGCCTCGAACACTGAAATGATATCGGTGTGATTTGCCCCGGGCTTGATGGTGCCGCCGTAGACAAACACCGAAGGACGGTTCAGCCGCGCCAGCCCCATCATGCAGCCCGGCATATTCTTGTCACAGCCACCGATCGCCACCAGACCGTCAAACCCCTCGCAGCCGGCCACGGTTTCGATGGAATCGGCAATCACCTCCCGGGACACCAGCGAATACTTCATCCCCTCGGTACCATTGGCGATACCATCGGAAACCGTGATGGTGTTAAAGATCAGCGACTTGCCGCCGGCATCATCGGCACCGGCGGCCGATTCTTCCGCCAGCTGGTTGATGTGCATGTTGCAGGGCGTGAGGTTACTCCACGTAGACGCAATACCGATCTGGGGCTTTCTGAAATCCTCATCGGTAAACCCGACCGCCCGAAGCATGGCCCGACTGGCGGATTTGCCGATACCATCAACCACGGGTGACGAGTATTTCCGGCGCTTGTCCTGATTGCTATCTTGCGTCATGGGAGTCTCCTTTTCAGATGGCTTATCCGGACAGACTCTCAGAAACCATGGCATTCGGCAACGGGGCAGTCCATTCCCCAGTTTGGTGCAGCTCGGTGGGTGGTCCTTTCCAAAATCGTGCGGAGCCATGGATGGCGGAGCCGAGCGTACAGGGAAGTATTCACAGCGTATTTTGGAAAGGACCACCCACCGAGCTGCCCTCCCGGGGCCGAATAGCCTCGAAAAAGATGCAATTTCGACTGACCTGCATCAATGGCACTAGCCAAAGGTGGTTTTAAAATCCACAGACATACTGACGCCATGGAGGCATCTCATGCCATTGCCCATTCAAACAGCACCGGTGGATAACGCCGCTTCAGACTGCCCGGATTACCGGCGCTGGTGCGACGGTTATGGCGTCATCCAGCACACTGACACCACGAAACACCGGGTGAGGGTCCTGGCAGAGCACCTGGTTGCCGCCGGACACCAGCCGGACGCGGCGTCGGTCTATCGCAGACTGGCCGACCTCGACCGCCTGACCAGTGCCGGGCTCTGGCTTGCCGTCCACATGACCTACACCTGTCGCGTGGATGTCTCCGGCCAGCCACTGGCGCCCCAGGATTTCAAGACAAACCCGGAAGGCCACACAGGTGGCGTATTAAATATGGTCCCGGCCTATGCCGGCTATCTGGCGCTGAACAGTCTCACAGGTCGCACCCGAAGCTGGCTGATGGGCCAGGGACATTGCGTTGCCGCGGTGGAGGCCCTGAATGTCCTCACCGGCAATCTGCACCAGGAACAAAGGGAACGCTATCGGGGGCCCGACGGTCTCTCAGCTCTGGTGGCCGATTTCTACAATTACCGGCAGAAGCCGGACGGCACCATGGCTGCGCCCCTCGGCAGCCATGTCAATCCACACACCGCCGGTGGCATTCTCGAAGGTGGTTACCTGGGATTTGCCGAACTGCAATATGCCCACATGCCTCTGCCCGGAGAATCCCTGGTGGCCTTCCTGTCCGACGGCGCCGCCGAGGAACAGCGCGGCGGCGACTGGGTTCCCCGCTGGTGGCGGGCAGAGGACAGCGGTGCGGTGATGCCGGTAATGATCGCCAATGGTCGTCGGATCGAGCAGCGCACCGAACTGGGCACCCGGGCAGGCCTCGAGCGGTTTGAGACGCACCTGGAGCACCGGGGCTTCGTGCCCTTCCGTTTTGACGGCCGGGACCCGGCCGCTTTCGTCTGTGCCATCTACGAGATGGAACAGGCACTTGCTGCCAATGGCGAATCAGCCTTGAAAGGTGAAAGCCACTATCCGGTGCGTGTGCCCTACGGCATTGCCGAGACCGTAAAAGGCTATGGCTTTTATGGCGCCGGCAGCAATGCCGCCCATAACCTGCCACTTCCGGGCAACCCCCGTATCGATGCCCGTGCCCGGGAGCTGTTCAATGAGCACGCGGCCCGGCTGTGGGTGGCACCGGATGAGCTTCAGCGCTGCGTTGCCCAACTGAACCAGCATGCGACCCAGGCCCGTCCGATGGAGCGGGATCATGCCCTGGCAACCCGTAATCCACCGGACCCGGTCATTCCGAAGCTGCCAGCCAACCCGGACCGGATCTCACCCATGACGGCGGTGGATGACTTTTTCCGGGCCCTGGTGTCGGAGAACCCTGGCCTCAGGGCCCGGGTGGGCAACCCGGACGAGCTGGCGAGCAACAAGCTTGGCGGTGTGCTGGAGGATCTGAAGCACCGGGTGACCGACCCTGAAAATGACCATGAGTCGATCCACGGCAAGATCATTACCGCCCTCAACGAGGAGGCTGTGGTCTCGGCCTGCCTGGCTAACAAGGCGGGGCTGAACCTGGTCGCCAGTTACGAAGCCTTTTGTGTGAAAATGCTCGGCGCCATTCGCCAGGAACTGATCTTTGCCCGGCACCAGAAAGAGGCAGGTCGGCCTCCGCGCTGGCTTGGGCTGCCCATCATTGCCACCTCCCACACCTGGGAGAACGGCAAGAACGAACAGTCCCACCAGGACACGACGTTCTGCGAAAGCCTGTTGGGGGAAATGAACGACGTATCCAGGGTACTGTTTCCTGCCGACTACAACAGCACCCTGGCGTCGCTGCCTGCCGTGTTCAGCGAGCGGGGCAAGATAAGCTGTATGGTGATCCCGAAGCGCGACAGGCCCTGCGTGTTTGATGCCCGGGAGGCTGAACAGCTGGCCAGACATGGCGCGCTGGTGGTGGACGAGGATACCTCTGCCGGCGAGCCGTTACTATTGATGGCCAACGGAGCCTACCAGCTGTCCGAAGCCATTCGCGCCTGCGAACGCTTGCGGGAAACCGGCACGCCCTTCCGGCTGGTCTATATCCAGGAACCCGGGCGTTTCCGGCAGCCGAGGGACACCATGGAAGCCGACAGCTGCCTGTCTGAATTTGAACGTGAACGGCTCTTTCCCCACAGAATTCACCGACGGGTTGCCCTTACCCACATGCGCCCGGAGGTGTTCCGGGGCCACTTGTACCCGCTGTTCCCGGAGCCTTTACGATCCAGAACTCTGGGTTACATTAACCGGGGCGGTACACTCAATGAGTCGGGCATGCTGTTTGCCAACCATTGCTCCTGGGGCCATGCCCTGGCGGCCTGTGCCAGCGTCATGGACAAGCCGCCGGGCGAGTGGCTGTCCAGTGCGGAACTGGCGGCGGTGGAAGGCCGGGGAGACCCCTCGGTGATTACCCGGGGTCTGCCCTGAGCAGTCGTCTCCTCAGCGCCGTCTCCAGTTCCAGAACGAACAGGAGCCCAATGCCGGAGCCGACAGCAAAGGCCAGCATAGGGAGGCTCAAGGGCTCGCTGCCAAAGGTAGTGTTGAACCACGGCAGATAAGTGAACAATAATTGCAGCGCAATCACCGAGACCACCGCCAGCAGCACAACGGGCGTGCCCAGCACGCCGCGCAAAGTGATTGAGGCGCTGTCCAGATAGCGCACGGCGAACAGGTAAAACATCTCCATGGCCACGAGTGTATTGACCGCAAGCGTCCGGGCGGTGTTCTCCTCCCCGTAGTGGTGCATGGCCCAGTACCAGGCGGCGAAGATGCCCGCCAGGAACAGCAAGGAAACAAACACCACCCGCCAGACCACGAATCCCCGCAACAGAGATTCATCCCGGGGCCTTGGTGGATGCTTCATGACGTCGGGTTCTGCGGGCTCAAAAGCCAGGGTCATGGCCAGAACCACCGAACTGACCATATTGACCCAGAGAATCTGCAAAGCGGAAATCGGCAGGGTCAGCCCCAACAGCAGGGCGGTGATCAGACTGATCGACTCGCCGCCGTTGATGGGCAGCATGAAGGCAATGCCTTTTTTCAGGTTGGTATAAACGGTCCGACCCTCGCGCACCGCCGCGGCAATGCTGGCAAAATTATCATCCAGCAATACCACCGAAGACGCTTCCCGGGCCGCTTCCGAGCCCTTCACCCCCATGGCGATCCCGACATCCGCTCGCTTCAGAGCCGGCGCATCATTTACCCCGTCCCCGGTCATGGCCACCACCTCATTCAGGGCCTGAAGTGCGGTCACCAGTCTTAACTTGTGTTCCGGACTGGTGCGGGCAAAGACATTCACCGTGGCAATGAGATCTCGAAGCTGGTCATCATCCAGCTCGTCCAACTCCTTACCGGTCAGCACCCGTTCAGCACTTCCAAGTCCCAGCTTGCGGGCAATGGCCCCGGCGGTTACGGCGTGGTCACCGGTGATCATCTTGACCCGGATTCCGGCATTGTGACAGTCCGCGATTGATCGAATCGCCTCCTGACGCGGCGGGTCCAGAAGCCCGACCAGACCGAGAAGCTCAGCACCCTGGTCGAGATCCTCAATCGCCAGTTCGCCGAAGCCCCGCTCTACCGGCCGTCGGGCCAGGGCCAGCACTCTCAGACCATCCGATGCCATCTCGGTGATTATCTGCTCCCAGAAATCACGGTGCAGTTCCCTGGTTTCTCCCGATTCGGCAACCTCGCTGGCACACATCTCCAGGATCCGCTCCGGTGCACCTTTCAGGTAGATCACGCTATGCCCGTGATGGTCATGGTTCAGGGTGGCCATGAAGCGATGCTGGGTATCGAATGGTATTTCATCTTTCCGGGGCCAGTCGGCGGCACTGCTTTCAACATCAAACCCGGCTTTGCGGGAAAACACCGAGAGTGCCGCCTCCATGGGATCGCCACTGATCCTGACCCTGCCGGAATCGTGGAGAACATGGGCGTCGTTGCAAAGCGCCGCTGCCCGGGCAAGTTCGTCCAGCAGGGGTGATTCGGCCAACCGGCCGCTGTCATCATTCACCGCCCCCTCCAATTCGTATCCCTCCCCGGTCACCTCCAGCCGGACACCGGACAAAACCGCCCGGGTTACCATCATTTCGTTACGGGTCAGCGTTCCGGTTTTATCGGAACAGATCACCGACACCGCGCCCAGGGTTTCGATGACCGGCATTCGACGGACCACGGCCTGGCGACGGGCCATCTGGCGCACACCGATGGCCAGGGTAATGGTGAGAATCGCAGGTAAGCCCTCGGGAATGGCCGCGACCGTAAGGCCAACCACGGCCATGAACAATTCCCGGAACGGCAGACCGCTGAAGACGGAGCCACCGACAAAAATTGCAATGCCGGCAATGATAACGACAATGGAAAGAAGTCGAGCGAACCTGTCGATCTGTTCCAGCAAGGGGGTTTTCAGCGTTGTGGTCTGGGCAAGCAGCCCGGAAATTCGACCAATCTCGGTCCGGGCGCCCGTGAGGACCACGACGCCACGGCCGGTACCGGTCGCAACCATGGTGCCAGAGAAGGCCATCCCGGACTGGTTGCCCAAGGGTGCGTCTGCAGTTACCGCCTCTGTCGATTTTTCAACAGCCTCGGACTCCCCCGTGAGAATGGCCTCATCGATTTTCAGGTTGTGGGCTTTCTCCAGGCGAAGATCGGCGGGCACCCGGTCCCCGGGCTCAAGCAACACCGTGTCACCCGGAACCAGGTTCGCAGCGTCTATCTGATGCTGGCCATCGGAGCGCACCACCCGGGCTTTGGGCGCAAGCATGTGGCGAATCGCCGACAGGGCCTGCTCGGCCTTCCCCTCCTGAAGGAATCCCACCAAAGTCTGAATGACAACGACGGCCATGATGACACCTGCGTCCACCCAGTGTCCCAGGCTGGCTGTGATTACAGCGGCTGTTGCCAACACATAAATGAGGAAATTCTTGAGTTGCCGGCCCAGCCTCGCCCAGGGTCCACTTGCAGGAGCCTCCGGCAGCACATTGGGGCCATGACTGGCCAATCGGTGCCGAACCTCATCATCAGACAGAGGTGCCTCTGCCTTGAGTTGCTGCCGGGCATCAGCAGGCGGAAGTACATGCCACTCACGCTTCAGCTGATGGCGTTCGCTGCTTTTCACTTCCACCGGTTCGGACATACTCTCACAGCTCCCTGCGGTTTCAACGTCACCATTAAACCCCGGAAGAGCCCGTGGGGATTTGCGCTGCATCAAAGGCAGGATAGCTGACGGCAGAGGGATCGTTCACGCAAACCAGAAAAAAGGGAGCACATGGCTCCCCTTCTTGCGGTCTGTTTAAACCTGGCCTATCCGCTAATAAATACCGGCCCGACACCCAGGTTCCAGATGATGACTGACCCGACCCGTGTGGAGACAAGAATCACCAGAGCAACTGTCAGCAACGCACCGGCGTACATGATCGCCCGTTCCTTTTCGATACCCATGACGATCGGCAGCCCGTCATACATGAGATAGGCGCCGTAGCAGGCCGCTACCAGGAAGACGATGGCGTTGAACCAGGGCACTGGATACAGAAGGGCAAAACCTGCCAGGAACAACGGAGTACAGGAGTAGGCGGCCAGCGCAATACCTTTGGAGGGCACGTGCTCTTCCTTGGCGCCATAGGTTTTCGCCATCCAGTTGATGGCATACCCCAGCGCAAACACGCCGACGAGGATCGCCAGATAGGTCAGCACGCTGAGCTGCATTGCACTGATTTCAGTCAGCTTGATCAGCCGTTCGTTGCCCACTGTCCAGCCAAAGTAGGCCGTCGATATATAGGCACAAACCGGCGCAATGGCTGCCAGAATCAGGACATAGGTAACATAGACCCGGCGTGGTGTTTCATGTTCTTTTCGTATGGAAGCCCACTCTTCATCAGGATGGGTGAAGAGACCGAACGCATGTGACAGGAGCATGGACAACCCCCTTCTTCGCTGTTGTTGGTTTTGTAAATTACGGGATCCGGAGACTGTCAGATCAGCAACCGTTCCTTACTCTTAACTATAGTCAAGAACAGTGATCAGGAAAGGGGAATTGATAAAAATCCAGTCTGAGGTCTTGGACACTCACTCACAGGTCCTGCAAATCCGCTTTTGGCGGCAGGGCATCACAGGCCCCGAACCGGGTTGCAGCAAAGGCACCACACCGACCCAAAGCAGCTTCACAATGCCCTGAAAGTAACATCTTTTTCAAGCTGGCTTCAGCTTCGTCTAATGTTATAGTTAGCTGACTGAAACCCAATATCCGGGCGGGTGATTTGGTTTGTAATCGCGACGGGTGACAGCCACCTTCTGCAACACACAGAAACGGCGTTTTAAATGAAAGTTTTAATTGTCGAAGATAATGCAGTTCTGGCGGACAAGGTCTCTGGCTGGCTTACCAAGGAAAACTACACTGTCGATGTCGCCAAAAACGGCAAAGAGGCCAACTTTTTTGTCGAAACAGGTAGCTACCAGGCAATCATACTCGATATCGGACTACCCGACGAGAACGGACTGTCTTTGATGCAGAAATGGCGAAACAACGGTAAGAATGAGGCGATCTTAATCTTGACTGCCCGGTCCAATTGGACCGAAAGAGTAGAAGGCCTGAATGCAGGTGCGGACGACTATCTTCCAAAACCGTTCGAATTCGATGAACTGAAGGCGCGACTTAACGCGATAATAAGAAGAAAAGACGGGCGGCCGACCGACAAAATAAACGTTGATGGGTTTGTTCTAAACTCAACTTACAGAACACTTACAACTCCTGACAACGAAGAGTACAGGCTTACCGCGACAGAATACCGACTTTTGCAATGCTTCCTTCGGTCACCTGACAGAGTTTTCTCCCAAGATGAGCTCGTAGAGTCACTCTATAATATCGAAAGATGCCCGACCAGAAATGTTGTACAAGTCTATATTGTAAGGCTAAGGAAGATTCTGGGAAAGGAAAAAATCAAAACGCTGAGAGGACAGGGTTACTTTTTCGCACGAGAACTGACCACCAAATAGGTTATGCCTGGATAAGTTCATCAGCAGCCAGGAACACCCTGGCGCTTTGAGTGCCAGAAACCGGGGAGCGCCAGAATCACAGCCATGCTTCCTTTCCCAGAGTAAAGCACAACCATAATTCCTCCTCCCCGCTATGAGGGCGGGGGTCACCTTCCCTGATTGTGACCGCAACCACGCCTCTCCACCTCTCTTCTACCGTTGCATATCGTCGAGCTTGGCTCTTGAGAAGCGCTTGAACAGAACCGGCAAAACAAACAGAGTCAGGAAAGTCGCAGTCACAAGACCTCCAACAATCACGCTGGCCAGCGGCTTCTGGATTTCGGCACCCACACCCGTCGACAACAGCATAGGAATCAAGCCGAGGGCCGAGGTGATCGCTGTCATCAAAACCGGACGCAAACGGGAAACCGCACCTTCAAACACTGCTGCGTCCACATTTAACCCATCCTGTACTCGCTGGTTGATGCTTTCGACCATAACAACCCCATTGAGCACTGCCACACCAAACAGCGTGATGAAACCAACCGAACTGGGCACGGAAAGGTACTGACCGGAGATCCAGAGTGAAAAGACGCCACCAATGACAGCGAGCGGTACGTTGACAAGGATTAACAGCGCCTGGCCAATCGAGCTGAACGCAAAGTACAGCAACAACGCAATCAAGCCCAGGGATACAGGAACCACAATTGCCAACCGCTTCTGTGCCCGCTGCTGGTTTTCAAACTGGCCACCGATATCGACCGAATACCCGGGAGGCAGATCCACTTCCGACGCGATGGCATCCTGTATATCGGCAACCACACTGCCCATGTCGCGCCCCTGGACATTGGACTGGATGACCACACGGCGTTGCACGTCATCGCGGCGCACCTGAGGCGGGCCGGACTGAATGGAGACATCGGCAACATCACCGAGTCTCACCCAGGCTCCGGACGGCGCCTGAAGCCTGAGATCGGCTATGGCACCCCGGTCTTCCCGGAACTGCTTCGCCAGACGAACATAGATATCGTACCGTTCATTTCCGTTGATGATCTGGCCCGCAGCGGCACCACCCAGTCCATCCCGGACGACACTCATCACATCCGACACCGCAAGTCCGTATCGGGAGAGTGCCTGGCGGTCAGGCTGAACAACCAACTGGGCTTCACCGGCAATCTGCTCCATGGCCACGTCCCGTGTTCCCTGAACGGTCCGGACCGCCGCTTCAATCTGCTTGCCTTTCTCCGCCAGTACGTCCAGATCCGGACCAAAGAGTTTGATAGCCAATTGCGCGCGGACACCTGACAACAATTCATCGACCCGGGTTGCAATGGGCTGAGAAAAGTTGAAAAGCAGTCCCGGGTGCTGTTCGAGCTTCTCCTCAAACAGAGCCTGCAACTCATAGCGATTGCTGGCGCTGGTCCACTCGGCTGTTGGTTTGAGGCCGATATAGATCTCGATATTATTCACCGGTTCCGGATCACCGCCTATTTCCGCCCGGCCAGCCCGGGACAAAGCGTAGGTCACCTCTGGAAATTCCATCAGCAAGGCCTCCAGCTTGGGCGCCACTTCAAGCGCCGTATCAAGGCTGGATGAGGGAGCCAGTGTCACCCGAAGATTAATCGTCCCTTCCTCCAGTTCAGGGACAAACTCGGTGCCGAGTCGAGGTACAACCAGGGCAGCCAGAGCGACAAGAACAATGGCTGCACCAATAACCGATCGGGTGTGTTTCAGCGACCAGTCAAGGCCATTGCGATAGAGTCTTTCAAGGGGTTTTAAAACGAAGCTTTCCCGCTCCTGGATACCCTTGCGAAACATAAACGACGCTAACGCTGGCACAACCACGAGAGCCACAATCACAGCCGACATGATGGCCAGCATTATGCTGATCGCCATTGGCTGGAAAAGCTTGGCTTCGACACCTTCAAAGCTGAATAGAGGCATGAAAACGACCAGGATAATCGCCGTCGCAAAAAAGATGGGGCGTGCCACTTCCCGACCGGCTTCCTGGAGCCGAAGCGCAATGCCATGATCATCATGGGACGCGTCCAATGGATCGGGGTCATCTTCAACCAACTCGTCCCGGTGGGCATCATGCTCAGCATCGGGGTGGGTCAGATGCTTGAACATGTTCTCAACCATAACCACAGAGCCGTCCACCAGCATGCCGATTGCCACAGCAATACCGCCCAGAGACATCAGGTTGGCCGAGAGGCCGAACCAGGCCATGATCATCAGTGCAATACCGATGGAGATCGGTATTGAAAGCAGCACGAGCGTTGTTGCCCGCAGATTCATCAGGAACAGGGCAAGCACGATCGCAATAAACACAAAAGCCAACAGAAGCGCATTGGTCACTGTCTCGACGGCTTTGGTTACCAGATCCGCCTGGTTGTAATAGGGCTCGAAACGAACCCCACTCGGAAGCGCCTGGTTTATCCGGTCGATTCGGGCCTCGATGCCATCGATGGTTGCTTTTGTGTTGGCCCCCATTCGTTTGAGTACAATGCCAGAAACCACTTCACCCAGCTGTTCAACTTGACCGTTTTCATCCTTCCGGGTCATGGTCACCGCGCCCTGGCGAATTTCAGTGCCCAGTCCCACCTGGGCGACATCGCTCACCGTCACTGTAATGCCACCACTGGTTTTAACGGGCACCTGACGGATCTGCTCCAGCCCCTGTTCGCCATTACCCAGCCAGCCCATGCCCCGTATAACCAACTGCTCCTGTCCTCGGCCCATGTACCAGCCCCCAACATTGGAGTTGTTCTTCTCAAGGGCTTCCATGACATCGTTCTGGGATAAATCGTAGGACAGCATCCGCGCCGGGTTCAGGTTTACCTGGTACTGGCGAACCTCTCCGCCGAATGACAGGATCTCCGTAACCCCTTCAGCGGGTATCAACAACAACTTAACCAGCCAGTCATGCAGGCTGCGCAATTCCATTGCGTCGTATCCCGAATCCGGGTCCGCGATGAGCAGGTACTGGTACACCTGGCCGAGACCGGATGTATTCGGGCCCATTTCAGGCACCCCGACGCCATCCGGAATCAGCTCCCGCGCGGCCTGTAACCGTTCGAACACCAACTGGCGCGCGAAATAGATATCCGTCCCCTCTTTAAAGACCACCGTGACACCGGACAACCCGGTTTTGGAGATGGACCGGACTTCCTCAACATCGGGCAACGCATACATCACCGCTTCAATGGGATAAGTGATCAGCTGCTCGACTTCCTCCGCCGCCAGCCCGGGCGCCTCGGTATTAACGGCGACCTGGACATTGGTAACATCAGGGAAAGCATCAAGATTCAGTTTCGGGATCTGAAACGCTGCCGTGGCGATAAGCACCGCAAGCGCAATAAGAACCAACAGGCGGTTCTGAACCGCCCAGTCGACAAGTCGGTTGAACATAATGGCTCCCGGGATCAGTGGTTGTGTGGATCAAAGCCGCCTTTGGCAATTTCAGAGGCCACAAAAAATGCGCCCCGCAAAACGACCCGCTGGCCTTCGGCCAGGCCGGAAACCTCACGGAGACCGCCAATTGAGCGACCCAGCTCCACTTCCACCGGCTCATATTCCCCTTCGGCCGCTTCCACATAGACCGTCCAGTCGCCATCGGCGCCACGCATCAGCGCACTCTCAGGCACCGCGAGCACCGGCTCTTTGGTGGTAAAACGGAAATACACATCTGCGAACATTCCGGGATGAAAACGATCTTCAGGATTGTCCAGCTCCAACCGGACAATCCGGGTGCGGGTCACAGGGTCAATGGTATGAGCCTCCCGGGATACCGTTGCCACAGCCGCACGACCTGCAACTCTCACCTCCGCTTCCGCTCCTCGCTTAAGGACAATGTCGGAGTTTGCTGGCAGATGAGCCTCTACCCAAAGCTCCTTTTCATTAGCCAGAGTTATCAATGCCTGGCCCGCCTCAACTCTTTGCCCCTGCTCGAACTCATCGGTCAGCACGGCGCCGTCCACGCGGGCCCTGAGCGTGTACTCACCGAGACTACCGACGCCACTGGCCTTCAACGCATCAATGTCATCAGCGTTCAGTCCATAAGCAAGCAGTGTCGCACTTGCTGCCTCAATGTTGGCTTTCGCAGTATTGAACCGCTGATCACCAACCACGGAACGGCCCAATCCGCTGATTCGCTCCCATTCAGGAAAAGCTTTCCTGTAATCGGCCTGCGCCTGTGCCACCGTCTCACTGAACAGCGTCACCAGCGACTGGCCTTTGGTTACGTGCTCCCCCAGTTCCACATGACGTCGCAACACCACTGAGGCAACCCGGGGAGACACGCGATAACTGGTATACCCGTTGGTCAGTAGCTCACCGGGGGCGTAGATTTCATAGTTAACGTGCTTGCTCTTAAGGGTCGCTACTTCAATACCGGCGAGTTCTTTCTGTTTGGCATTGAGGCTCGCAGTGGCCCCTTCTTCATGCTCGCCTTCATGTTCGGCCTCTCCGCTGGTGCCATCTCGATGATCATCCTCGTCTTTAGCATGATCGTGGCCGGCTTCCTGAAGAGCATCTTTCGCGGTCTGTGCCAATGAAAGTGGAGCTATAAGCAGCGTCAATACAAGGACGGAAATCCGAGCTTTTCTCATGATGAGTATCCAGTTTCCAGAGTGTTATCGGAAGGGAGTGATCAGTTCGCCAGATTGGCGCAAGATCTCAATTAGGGCCAGCTGCGCCTGCTTTTCCAGCTCAACACCTGTTTTCAGGCTCTCAGCGCGCTGGCCCAGTGCCTGAAGATATTCAGATGTAGAGAGGTCGCCGGACTGCCACTGCGTCTCGAGCAAATCGGCGCTTCGCTGTACACGCCCTCGGGAAAGTTCTTTCCACCGCCTCAATTGCTTGTCGTATCGTATCCAGGCAGCTCGAGCGCCGACCAGGTCATATTGCTGCTTCCGGTAAAGTGCTTTAAACCGCGCCTCGGCCTCCAGAGCCCGCCGATTTGCAGCTCGGATTTCGGCGCTGTAGTCATTACGGACATTCAGAGGGATCGAGAATGTCAGGCCGACCATATTCTCGCCGCTATCCCGCCCTCCGCTCAGCCCTATTGTCGGCGATGCCGCGGCCTTGCGCTTGACAACCTCAGCCTCACTCTGCAGTACCTGCCACTTGAGGCGGGCGGCGACAACTGCGGGATGCTCCAGCAAATCAGCATTATCGACCCGGGACTCAAGAGCCAACCATATGTCCCCGGGAATGCCCCCAAGCTTTTGCCTCCAGTCCGGCAAAAGCTCTCTAAGCCGGGCTTCTGCCTGTTCAACCGCCGCCCTGGCCTGAGCAACTTCGCTCAACTGACTGGAGAGACTTAAAAACAAGAGCTCTGCATCGGCACCTCCCAAGTCACCTGCCCGCTGACGTCGCTCAACTTGGTCCAGCATGGCATTCAGGCGCTGCTGTTGGGATTCAGCAATTTCCGCGGCATGCTTCGTGGAGCGCCACTCGACGAGCGCGAAAACTGATTTGTACGTTTGTGCCAGAAATGCCTCGCTCAAACTAACTTGAGCGTAAAGCCTGATCAGCTTTGCTTTCTCCTTTAATGCGCCCTGTTGATCAGACCAGTCAATTGTCTGAGACAGGCCTGCCTCAAAGTTGCTTTCGCTGCCGGTTCTATCGGCTCCTACGGTCAATTCCGGGTTGTAAAGCGGTTGTTCACTCGCCTCGGCATCTGCATTCCAGGCTGCAGATTGCTCCCTCGCAGCTTGCACGTCCGGGTGTTTGCCTATCTGGCCAGAGAGCCAGTTCGCCCAATTCACTGGCTGCGCGTGACCTACCAGAGGGATGAATAGCAATACTGAACACAGCAACGCCCTTGGCGAGCGCTTACTTGCCTTCATCGTCGTTCTCCTGAAGCGAAAATCATGGGCGTCAAGGCGCCCGTACTGGGGGGGATCGCGATGATAGCTGCGAATATTGAAATGGATCTGAATTTAGCCAGACCAATTAACTGTTGACTCGATGGTTACAGAACCTTTAAGTTACAGCGCTGAATTTTAGTGATTCTCACTTGCGTTCGTAAAAACTTATGTTAATGGAGTGCAACCGCATGTTTAAACCTTCCCGACTATCACTGGCTATGGCGATCGGCCTGGCCCCAGCCATGGGTTCCGCCGCCGGAGATGACCAGCCCCGGGTCCTCGAAGCCCTTGAAATCATTGGTGATGCCTCTGCGGCACAAACCCTGCCGGGATCAGGCTATGTAGTTGGCGAGGAGCAACTGAAAACCGAAGTCGTAACCGACATTCACCAGGTACTGAAAACCGTCCCCGGCGTGTATGTACGGGAAGAGGAAGGTCTGGGCCTGCGCCCTAATATCGGCATCCGCGGCGCTACTGCCGAGCGCAGCAGCAATGTTACTCTGATGGAAGACGGGGTCCTGACCGCCCCGGCTCCCTATTCCAATCCCTCGGCTTACTATTTCCCCACCCTGAAGCGGATGTCCGCGCTGGAAGTGCTCAAGGGCGCTCCCCTGCTGCGTTATGGCCCGCAAACCACCGGCGGTGTCATCAATATGATATCCACGCCCATCCCCGAAAAGCGGGAGGGTTATGTCGAGGCCGTCACCAACGAACGCGGCTCCACGGACCTGCACGTAACCTATGGCGACACCGCCGGTGACTGGGGCTACCTGTTTGAAACGGTCCAGCGCTCAGCGCAAGGCTTCAAGGACATTGACCGAAGCAACCGCAATACTGGCCTCGACATCAGTGATTATGTCGGCAAGCTGCGCTGGCGGGGCGATCGCCAGAGCGTGACAGCGAAGGTGCAGTATTCTGAAGAAACCTCCAATTCAACCTATGTAGGCCTCACGGATGCGGACTTCAACCAGGATCCTAACCGTCGCTACGGGCTCTCCAGCCCTGACCAGATGGACAACACCCACTCCGGTGTCAGCCTGACCCACCAGTTTCAGTGGAACAACAGTGTAAGCAGTACCACAACGCTCTATCGCAATGACTTCAAGCGCAACTGGTACAAGCTCGGTGGCGCCGGGAAGTTCATCGAGCAGGCCAACGCCGGTGACGCCAATGCCCAGGGAATCCTGGACGGTACCGTTGACGTCAGTGGCCTCAATTACAAAAACAACGCCAGGGAATACGTCTCCCAGGGCGTACAGACAAACTTCGATGTCAACATGGGCAACCACGAATTCGATTTCGGGGCTCGCGTCCACGAAGATGAAATGGATCGCTTCCAGCCCACCGACATTTTTGACCAGGTCAATGGCTCCCTGGTGTTCCAGGACAGTGTCGCCCCCACCGGCAGCAATAACCGGTTTGAGACCGGCGATGCTCTGAGCCTCTGGGCGCTCGACAAATGGCAGGCAACCGACAAGCTCACCGTTAACCTGGCACTGCGCTACGAGGATGTGGAAACCAGCCGCACCCAGTACGCCGACCCCGCCCGCACAACGGTCGACTACACCCGCTCCAATGAAAGCACTGAACTCCTGCCCGGAATCTCCTTCACCTACGACTTGTCCCAAAGCTGGCAGGTTCTCGGCGGCGTGCACCGTGGTTTCTCCCCGCTCGGAGGTGGTGCCAAGGAAAACGAAGACCCGGAAACCAGCAAGAACTGGGAGGCCGGCCTGCGTTACTTCGGCAATGACTTCTTCGCGGAGGCAATCGGGTTCTACAGCGACTTTTCCAACAAGGCAGAAAACTGTTCAGTGGGCTCGCCGTGCAGCAATGGCGCCACGTCTGGCAGCTTCATTACCGGAGAAGCGGAGATTGCCGGTCTTGAATTCCAGATGCAGACCGGCACCCGGGCAGGTGAATTCTACCTTCCTGTCAGCGTTACCTATACCTATACCCAAGCGGAAATCAGCGAAGACAATGCAGTCTCTGGCCTGAAAGAAGGTGAACAACTCAAGGACGTGCCGGAAAACCAGATGAGCTTCCGCACCGGGTTGGAACACCAGAGTGGATGGGACAACTACCTGGTGGCCACCTACATCGATGAAATGTGCGTGACCGCGGGATGCGACAATACCGCTTCTGAACTGGACGAAACCGAGTCCCTCTTCAAGGTCGACTTCATCAGCAGCTACGCGTTGACTGCCGATGCGGATGTCTTCCTGAAAGTGGACAACCTGTTCGATGAGCAACAGATTGTGTCTCGTTTACCCGATGGCGCCAGGCCAAACATGCCACGCACCGCTTCGCTGGGGATCAGCGTTAATTTCTGATCAACAACTGGAGTGCAACTACCTGTCAAAACCCCGGCTTCCCGCCGGGGTTTTGCCGTTGAGAGACCTGACAACCCAGAATTGATCGCCAACAACCTTAAATCCCGACAGACCGCCAGACGGCTCCACGAGCACCTCGGAACGCTCCTTTCGCAGGATCCGATTACTGCCAAAGAACCATGTATCCAGCCCCCTCAGAACAATAATGTATTGGCATACTTACCGCTCCAAACCCTATCAAGGTGACCTGTGCCAAGAACAAAAAACAATAGAAGTGTGATTCGACAAGCAGTCAGACTCAAGCTGGCAATCTTGTGTTTGTTGTACGCTTTCACGGTCAGGGCAGAGCTGGCGGTGGATGAAATCTACTCCCCTCGAGTAAATGCAGGGGATTTTGAGATCGGAGTCGTCGGAGCGTTTCTGGACAGTCCGGGTAGCGACATTGACAACCTCCGTGCCGATCAGTGGGAAGTTGGCTACGGGATATCTGACCGCTTAAGCGCCGAACTCAATTTCAACGCGATCAAGAGCCCGGGAGGCGCCTATTCACTAGAGGAATATGAAATCGAACTGATTGGAAATTTCTTCCAGGGTGATGACGCTGCGGCGGGAATGTTGCTCGAACTTTCAAAAGAGCGCGGGGAAAGCGCTGGTGGAGTGACGACAGGGGCGCTCTATGAGAGGCAGGTCTGCGATCATTACCGATTCCTGACAAATCTTTTGGTTAGCCGTTCCCTGGGTGAAGACGACGAAACGCTCGAGTTATCCGGCTCGTTTCAGGCTGCCTACACACAGTCTGAAACTTTTCAGCCGGTGCTGGAGTATTACGGTGCCCGAAACAACCATCTGCTAGGGCCCGCGATTCTATCTGAATTCCGAATGGGCTCAGGTCTTCTGGAGCTCCAGGCGGGCGTTGCGTTTGGTTTAAACTCGGAATCAGACGATGTGATTTATCGCTGGGAACTGGGGCTAGAATTCTAATGGTTCAGTGTCCACCGATCAGCCCCTTCTCGGTTTTTAGTGGCTTCATTCCACTTACTGCCATAAGCACAAAAAGAGTAGTGAGAACCGGGGCCAGCAGTACTGCACCCGACCTGAGTCTGCACCAGGGGCTGGTATCGCACAAAACAACAGAACGAGCGATTTCAGCGTATCGGGGCTCGTTCGTACCCACGAAGGGAAACAGCCTCCTCCCGATAAACGGTGGCGTCGCAACCAGCGGCCGCGACGCCACCGTCCCACCATGGGAAGGTGCTAGGTTGAAGTGGGCTGCAGTGCACTCTCGCCGGTCGCTCCGTCCTCGATACGAACAGCCCGGATAAGACGGGAGACAAGCACCTTGCCATCACCCGGGTGTCCGTCCCGGGTCCTGCTCGTTCGAACAATGAGATCCACGACCTCATCCACGTCAGCATCGGTCGCTACATCAACCTCCAGCTTGACCATCTTTACTTTCTCCAGCGGCGATCCGTCGCTGACCAGGTGACCGAACTCGTTGAGAGACACAACAGCAATGCTTGTCACTCCCTTTACTTCGGCCAAAGCATCAACCACATGCTCTGCCATCACTTCTCTGACATAAGCCTTTATTTCATACATAAACCTTCTCCTGCCTATCAGACTTCAACGTCACGACGTTCGGATGCGAACCACTGGTAGACGCTCGGCAACACCACCAACGTCAGCAGTGTTGAGGTGATCAGTCCGCCAACCACAACCGTTGCCAGTGGGCGCTGGACATTGGAACCAATACCGTCGGCCAGCAACAGGGGAATCAGCCCCAGAATAGCCACCGAGGCGGTCATCAGAACCGGCCGCAGGCGACGTTGGGCACCCAGTTTGACCGCCTCAATGACTTCATAGCCTTCTTCCCGCAACTGATTGATGTAGCTCACCATCACCACACCGTTGAGTACGGCTACGCCAAACACAGCGATGAACCCTACGGCCGCAGGCACGGATAAGTACAGCCCCGTCACAAACAGCGCGACAATGCCTCCGGTAATGGCAAAGGGCACGTTCATGAAGATCAGCGCTGCATAGCGCAGACTACTGAAGGCAGAGAACAAAAGCAGGAAAATAAGCGCCAGGGTAATAGGCACAACGATCGCAAGTCGCGCCATGGCCCTTTGCTGGTTCTCGAACTGGCCGCCGAACTCCACAAAATACCCGGGCGGCATGTCCACCTGCTCATCGATCCGCTTGCGCAAATCCTGAACAACACCACCCATATCGCGGCCACGAACGTTCATCTGAACATACTGACGACGACTGGCGTTGGAGCGTGAAATTTTCTTGGGGCCCGCGTACATTTCAACATCGGCCACCCGTGAAAGCGGAATAAGCTCGCCACTGTTCCCTCTGAGTGGGAGCTCCCTTATTTCATCGATGGACCCACGGTAAGACTCTTGCAGCCGCGCAAAAATCTCGAATCGACGGACCCCGTCAAAGACAAGTCCGGCGCCCTGGCCACCAATGCCGGTTTCGATAGTACTCATTACGTTATCGATACTGATGCCGAACTGCGCCAGGGCTTCCCGGTCAGGTCGAATAACGATCTGTTTCTTGCCCGCACTCTGTTGCGCGCGCACGTCCGTTGCACCAGGCACCTCTTTCGCCAGGGCCGCCACTTCCCGGCCAATCCGGCCAAGCTCCTTCAGGTCATCACCAAAAATGCTGGCGACCAATTGTGCCTGCACGCCTGACAGGAGCTCGTCGGTTCTGAGCTGAATCGGCTGGGAAAGGTTATTGGCCAGCCCCGGAACCCGTTGCTCCAGTGCTTCTGCAATCCGACTCTGCAACTCCTCATAGCGCAAGTCCTCTCGCCACTGGTCCAGCGGCTTGAGGTTGACCACCGTTGCCACCACGTTTACCGGCTCAGGGTCACCGCCGACTTCCGCTCGCCCGATCCTGGCGTAGGTGCCGGTCACCTCCGGAAATTCCTCTACAACAGACTGGATCCGTTTGCCATATTTGATGGCGGATTCCAGGCTGGCCCCCGGCGGCAGTGTTGAGCGAACCTGGAAAGTGCCTTCCCTCAGCGTGGGCACGAACTCACTCCCGAGGAGGGGAAATAGCAAAAGACTACTCGCAAAGGCAATCACTGCAACACCCATCACAATTTTCGGTGCCTTGACGACAGTATCGACCACCGGTTTGTAAAGCCGGTTAAGGAACAGAACCAGCTTAGGTTCTTTATGATCCCCGCCCATCTTGAACGACAGTGAAGCCAGCACAGGCACCAGGGTCAGCGCAAGCAGAAGCGCCCCGATCAGAGCAAAACTGATCGTGTAGGCCATGGGCGAAAACAGCTTGCCTTCGACACCCTGCAGCGTAAACAGCGGCAGGAAAACAATGATGATGATACCGATTGCAAATACAATCGGACGCGCCACTTCCCGGGCGGACTCACCAACAAGTCGATGTATGCTGATCTTTTCGTCTGCCCGCTCCTCAAGATGCCGGAAGATGTTCTCTATCATTACGACAGCACCATCGACCATCATACCGATGCCGATAGCCAACCCCCCCAGACTCATCAGATTGGCGGACAGGCCTGAGATCCGCATCGCTATGAATGCGATAAGCACGGACAGCGGCAAGGTTGCTACCACAATCAGTGTTGAACGGACATTCCCCAGGAACAGGTACAGAAAAATCAGCACCAGAACCGAGCCCTCAAGCAGCGCTTTCTCTACGGTGCCTATGGCCTTGCCCACCAGCTCGGCCTGGGAGTAATAGACTTCTATCTTCAGACCTTCCGGGAGTGACTTGTTAAGGTCTGCGATTTTTGCGTTGACGTCCTTGAGGACCTGACTGGTGTTGGTTCCGATCAACTTCATCACATAGCCGCCCACAGACTCCTCGCCTGAAGACACCTCTGCACCGCGACGAATCGCCGGCCCAAGTTCAACATTCGCTACATCCTTGACGTAGATCGGGGATTCCCCCTGTTTCTTGGACACAATGATGTTCCGGATATCCTGGATCCCCTCGGAACCGGGGTTAACCCAACCATAGCCCCGAACAATATACTCTTCACCGCCTCGCGTAATGAAAGAGGCTCCCACATTACGGTTGTTCTGCATAAGAGCGCCACGAACATCCGCGACGGTCAGGCCCCTGGCCTGCAGTTTCTGCGCATCTATGTTGACCTGGTACTGTTTCACTTCGCCGCCGATGGAAAGTACGCCGGTTACGCCGGGCACGGTCCTGAGCTGCGGCTTGACGATCCAGTCCTGAATCGTCCGGATTTCCTGCAGGCTGTACTTTTCTTTGTCCTCGGCTTTCAGGGAATACATCAGGATACGCCCAAGGCCCGTGGTGATGGGTCCGAGTTCCGGTTCACCCATGCCTTCAGGAATCTGGCGTTTGGCTTCCGACAGCCGCTCGTTTACAAGCCGCCTGGCGAAGTAGATATCGGTACCATCCTCAAAATAGATGGTTACCCGGGAAAGCCCGAAGATGGACGTGCTCTGAACCTTGGTCAGGTTCGGTATGCCGTACATGCTGATTTCGATGGGATAGGAAATCAGAGTTTCAATATCTACCGGCGACAGGCCGGGACTGGCGGTGAATACCTGCACCATTGTCGGTGTGGCGTCCGGAAACGCGTCCACCGGAAGTTTTTTGAACGAAAAGACGCCGGCGACAATCACGGCGATCGCAAAAACAATCGTCATAAGGCGATTGTTCAGCGCATAATTCACAATTGCGTTGATCATGCTCCCCCCGAGATTCAGTGGCCGTGAGCGGCGCTGCGGCCACTGGCGGTAATGGCAGACATCAAGTCGAATGCACCTACGGAAACCACTTCAGTGTTTGCAGATATACCGGACCTGATCTCAATCCATCCGTTTGCTTCCTTGCCAAGCACTACAGGAACTGCCTTGTAGGCTCCTTTTTCATCACCCGGCACGAAGACAACGCTTTCATCGCCAATGGTTTGCACGGCGTCATCCGGAACCAACGGTAACGACGCTCCCGATTCGGTCATGATTCTCGTTTTGGCATAGGTATTCGGACGAAGGTCACCATTGGGGGACTCGAGTACAACCCGGACAGGGACCGTGCGCGTTTCTTCATCCAGCACATTTGAAATCCACGACACTTCACCGGTGTGAAAACGATCCGCGACCGACTCTGAGAAGACCTGAACCTTATCACCGACAGAAACCCTGGAAATATCGGCTTCCGATACTTGCAGCATCACCCAGACCGTGGAGGTATCCGCCACGGTGAAAGGCGTATCCGAGGCGTTCAGGGTCTGACCCAGCCGGACATCCATCCGCTCAATGCGTCCTTTGATAGGAGAACGAAGCTCATACAGCACGATACTTCCATTCGAGCCGGACGAGCGGCCACCGAAAACCTCCAATTGCTCGCGAATTGAATTGTACTCAGCTTTAATCTCAAGGTAGGAAGCCTTGGCATCCAGGAAATCCTCTTCGCTGCTAATACCTTGTTCCTGCAGCTTTCTTTCACGATTGTATGCAGACTCGGCCGCTTCTTTGCGAGCCTCCAGCGACATCAACCGGGAGCGAATCCGGGCCAGCTCCATACTGTCCATGGTGGCCAGTAACTGCCCCTTTTTGACACGGTCTCCCAGATCAACCGCCAACCCTGTCAGTTTTCCCTCCAGCAGCGGACCAACCTCGGCCACGCGATCCGGCACATACTGGATCTCGGCAGGTGCCGTGACAATTGCGCCAGCGCGCCCCTTGGAAACCTCCACGGTCTGGATAGACAGCAACTCTTTCTGCTTCGGCGTCAGATGGATCTTGCGGGTCTGGTTTTCTTCTCCGGCATGTTCGGACTCTTTATTGTCGTGCTGGTCACCTGCAGCTTCTCCGGCAGCGTATACCTGCTGCAAATTCAGAATGCAGATAACAATTAAAAATATCTTCAGATTGCGAATCATTCATTCACCCTCAATATTTAGAGAACGGTCGATTTAAAGTTTTATACCCTCAGGAACCGGCTGACATAGACAGAGCACCGCCTGTGCTTATCTCCAGTGCCCGGACGGCATCGATATAATCTTTCTGTGCCTGAATGTATTCCTGCCTGACCGCCAGAAGATTGTCCTGGGCCGCCAGAACATCCGAGGCATCGGCCTTGCCCGCTCGAAATGCTTTCTGCATCAGCTTTAATGTTTCCTCTGAACGCTCCAGGATCGACTCATTCATCTGGCGCAGCCGGACGGCTGTGGATTCGTACTGGGCCACAGCCGACACAACCTGCCGCTCTGTAGCCAGGAGCAGGGCCTGCGCCTCAAGCTCGGAGGTTTTCAGCCGCGCAGCAGCCTGTTTTCTCTCGCCGGAATAATCATGAAAGACGGTCAAAGGCATCGACACCCCTGCACCGAAAAGATTGGAGCCTTCTTCACGATCATAAAATCCGAAGACTTTCAGATTTGGAATCGTCAGGCTTTTGGCAATTTCGAGGCCAGATTCATCCGCTGCAATTCTGGCGGCCGCCGCCTTCAGGTCCGCTCTCTGTCTCTGTGCCATCTCGACCAGCTGGCTGGTTGGAGGCAGGTTGTCGAGCGTCACATCAAGCTCCCCGGTCACCCCGACGGAATCGGAAGGGGACACACCGAGCACTTCCGTAAGGTCAATCTTTGATTGCTCGAGCTTCTGTTCCGCCGAGGCTTTTTGATTCCGGGCCCTGGCCAACCCAATGACTGCTGTATTGAGATCAATCCTGGTTTGTTTGCCCTGTTTTACGGAAATTTCAACCAGGTCTTTGGTGCGTTGCATCAGGTCAACGGCACGGGTTGCGGTTTCCAGCTCTTTCTGAGCCAGCAGTATCCGGAAGTAGGCGGCCCGCACCCGCGCCTGGGTGGCCACCTTCAGATATTCAAGCTCCTGTTGCCGGGACGTGAGATTGCTCTGGGCACGAGACTGGCCAAGATCGCCGCGATTACCCATCCAGATCTCCTGGGTAACCCTCACCCCATATTCCAGAGACTGGTCGGCCTGATCCGGGGCCTGGCGGGCCCCCACCTCAAACTCTGGATTGCTGGGCGCCCAACGATTGGCATGATCAAGCTGGCCCTGTTGTATCGAAACCGCAGCCTGCTTCAAAGCCAATACAGGGCTATTTTCAAAAGCCATCACCATGGCCTCGTTCAGGGAAACGGCCCGGCTGGCTTTGGCTTGCTGATATTCCTTCAGTGAAACACTTTCACCCGCCTGAACCGACGCCAGAGAGGTGAAGGCTACAGTTGCTGGCAAGAGCATTGCGCTCAACAACAATCGTTTGTTCATTCAATGTCATCCTGGCTATTTGACTGAAAAAATGTGGCAGTGCTTCCACCCTAAATCCAGCACAACCCTACAGACAAACCTTTAAATCAGTCTGAATTCGGCACTGTCAGAGCCAAACTCTGACCGAACCGACGAAACCATGGCAGGGGTAACATCGAAAAAGGAGGAAAGAAGAGAAGGGGTGAAAGCGACCCTGGCGGCATTGACGTGGAGGTAGGCAATGTAGAAGTCTGCCTCAACAACTGTTTTAATGGAAAACAACGCCTAATTCCTATCTCCGGCAGACAAAATGCCCAGAAAAAAGCAACAATGGTCCATAAAACGAAAATTACTTACGTTCCTGATACTGACAGGGGCGGCCTGCACCGGACTGATATTCACCTCACATACTTTTCTGATCGATTACATACATGATGAGCTTCACAAAGATCAGCTCCAAAGCGCAGCGAAAATTCTCCTGAATAAACTGGAGAAAACCAAAGGAGAAATTCCCGGCGCTGATCTGAAGAATTTATCCATATCGCAATACTCTGTTCACATAGAAAATGCTCAGGGTCAAATTTTTACAAGTGAAACGATCAACCCGGATGTGGACTCGATAAGAACATTCAGAAAGCCTGGGGTTTTCCACATACCGCTTGATGGTCGATCCATACTGGGCTACAGCAAAACCTTCGACAGTGAAAACGGCCAAATAATCGTCACTATAATTGAGAGGGATTCCTATGATCCAAGCACAATGGATATGCTTCATGTTCTGATATGGATCGTCTCTTTCACAATCCTCATTGTGATATCAATTATCATTTTTTTTGGTGTCACTATTTCACTAAAGCCTTTGAAACTGATGAGCGCACAACTAACTGCGCTCAAAAAAGGTGATCGAAACAAACTGGATGAGAACGTACCAGAAGAATTCAGCGACCTGGTTAAACATCTAAATCGCCTGCTGGACTCTTATGACAAAAAATTAACCCGGTCCCGTCGCCTTTCTGCAGATATCTCACATAGTCTGAAAACCCCCCTGGCCGTGATGAATTCAATTGTCACTGATGAGGCGCTTCCGGCTCCAATGGTTAATCAACTCAAGTCTCAACTGTCAGAGATGCATGAACTGATCGACACGCAAATGAGAAAAGCTGAAATGTCCGGCCAGTATATTGGCAAGGCAACACCAATTATCGAGAAAACCTTGGCATTGGTAGACGTTGTTAGCCGAATCTATCCTTCAAAACACATTAATCTTCAAGAAGCATTGCCCAGAGAGCTTGTCTGGCCAATCGACGAACGTGACTTTAATGAGATCCTGGGAAATGTGCTTGATAACGCCGGAAAATGGTGCACTTCTGAAGTTTATTTACACCTGAAAATTGACAATGACATTCTTACAATCCTGATTGAAGATGACGGGCCAGGAGTAGCCCCGCATCAACTTTCCGACCTGACCAAACGTCAGAAAAGACTGGATGAAAAAACCCCTGGCCATGGCCTGGGGCTCTCAATCGTTGAAGAGATTGTCAATGACTACGCTGGCGCCATGTATTTTTCAGCGTCCCCCGCAGGTGGCCTCCGAGTTTTGATCGAGCTCCCTCGAAGCATTTGAACAGCACACAGGCTGCCCAGGAAATTCTGGTCAGTTGACCGCGGGCATGGGTGCTCTGTATACCGAGGTTTCAGCGGGCGACATAAAAAACAATCCCGTGTTGCCTGATACCGGGAACACAGGAGCCGACGTTAAAAGACTTGTTGATTGGGTTTCCGGCGATTTCCCGGGCCTCAGCGTTAACCAGTCAACACGGGTCTCATAAACGCCTATCATATTTTCAGCCTTACGGGATTTCTGAGGAATCCCGATATTGAATCCCCGATCATTGGACAGCACGAGCAGGTTCGGTAAAAACAGTGTTTGCCTCGGACTAAACACCAGCTCAGGCTGCACGTCGTAAGAAATACTCGTGCCCGCAACCCCGTTTTCAATCTCATAGCTCAAACGAGATCCCATCGTGCCAGCAGGAAAAACGGAAACTTCTTCCTGGGAGACCACGACCAATTCAGAGTATTCGGAATTATTTTGAACAACAGCACCGATTACCCGAAAAAACGGCGTGAATTTGCTCAGTTCTTCACTATTAGCCTTTTCAAACCCATTCGGCGAGATTGAAATTTTATAGATCTCTGAACCAAAACCCTTCTCGGAATAAAAGGGCTGCCCCAAAACCGTCTCTCGGCGCCCATCAGCATCCAGGTCCTGCAACCCCAGAACCAAGGGAATAAAATCAATGGCTTTGGCCTTCCCGTCGGCCAACTGGATCAAAGCGCTTGAAACACCGCGGCCATTCCATTGATTCAAAATAAGGTAATACGAGTTGTCTTCTACGTACCAGTCCATTCGAATGACCTTCTCCCGACGGGGGACCTCCAGGGAGGTCAGCTTCCGGACAATCCCATCAGGACCCATAAGCAAGAAGCTAATTCTGTTTCCATGCTCTGCAGCGAAATAATAATTGTCCCCGGAACGGACAGCAGAGAGTAACGTGGCGTCAATGGGCAGCTGGGCAAACGGGGTTGCCGGAGAATTTGCTCTGACTGACTCCGCCGGAACCTGTCCGGTATCGAGAGGTAGAATGCCGATCAACCAGGTGTTATTGAAGGTCGCAACGGCCTGACCTCTCCCGGTAACCTGGAAACGCACCAAAGGCACGCCACCCACGTCTTCTCCGTCGTTGCTCCATACAAGATCAGGAAATCCGGATTTCAACGCGGGCGTTACCGGCCGGGGCTTGCCAGCTTTGCCAATCAACACCGCCGGGATACCGTAGAATCGTTTCAATACAGCCCCAACTGAGGGCATCGGTCCAAACAGCAATTTCCCCAGTGCCCTGTCTTTTCCGACACTTTCGATACCGATCACTGCAAGTTTTTCTTCCGAGGTGTCGGCATAACCCGATTTTCGAGACACAACAAACAGGTCACCTACCTCTACAGAGTCATCGTCAACGGCAAGGGAGAGGACATTTTGACCACGATCTACCTGAGTAACTTCAGCCTTTGCCGGATACCCACGCTCATTTGCCTGCACCGCACCAGCCAACAGGAGCATCAGGGACACAAATATCGCAGAACGTGTAATCATAGAAAAAGGTCCCCCAACGTGGGTTCATTTCGGAGAGAGGGACGGGGCGGTGCCTCCACCGCCCCGTCATTTTCAGAACTTGTACCTTACGCGACCGGCAACATGGACTATGTCCTTATCGCTTTGGCCGTCCTGCAGGGCAGTTTCCTCCAGCGCATCCATAGCATCACCCGAGACCAGGTACGCAGCTTCTGCGGCCAACTCCAACGAAGGGTATGGGAAATAGGAAATCCTGGAACCAAATTCCAGCCCAAGATCCTTGGCGGAAGATCCGTTTACGAGCGCAATGTCCTCAGCCAGGAGGTTGTAGACGACCATTCCGCTGACCTTAACGTTGGAAGCTACGTTATGATCAAGCTGCAGCTTGTTCATAAAATAGCCCTTGTCGAGGATATAGGGCGTCTCTGCGAAGTAATCATCGCTCGTGATGTTTTCCTGAAAGATCATGCTGTCGCTGAAATCGACATCGGTAGCGATAAAGGCGTCGAAGTTCCCATCCTGCTCGTTACCATCGCCCGATGCGTAGAGCATGGTATATGTCAGCCTGTTTGGCCCAAATTGCAGCCCAAGCTCGCCACGCCCCAGAAAAGTCGAAAGGTCGTAGCTCGTATTGGGATTCGTGGCACCATTCAGCGGATCGAAATTTACACCTTCTATAGTGCCGCTCTGGCCAATCACTGTTCCGTTCAGGAACATACGCCCCAGCGACGTTTCCTGACCATAATCCACTTCCAATCCAAAACTGGAAACGGAGTATTTGGAATTATCCGCAATGCTTTTCAGCTCGTATTCCCTGCTAGTGACCGTGCCCAAACCCTCGGAGATCTGGTTATTCATCTGGTAAAGGTAAAAGATACCGGCGCTGAGATTCGGCGAGAAACGCTTATCGAAATTGATCGCGAAGTTGTCAGCACCATCCCAGCCTTCATCCGCGTCTGAATCAATGTCACTCTCATTGGTAGAGTCACCCCGCCCCCATAGCAACTGGTAGTCAAACCCAGAATTCAGCGAGCCCTTCCAAACGGCGGCCGTGGCGGTTTCGGCCCAGACATGTCGGTTCACAGACACTGGCTGCAAGCCTAGCGATACGTGTTGGTCCAGCGTGTCAGGCACCAAAAAATCCACATAGGCCCACCGTGTTTCGATATTGACGCCATCACCGGAAAAGTCGCCACCTGAGCCCTCACCGTATCGGACGCCACCAATTTCCGTCGCAAAAACACCGGTAACTTTCTTGTCGTCGGACGTTGCCTTCGCCCAGAAGCGATATTTGAACTCGCCAAAGCTTTCCGTCGGCTCCTCATCTTTCAGCGTTCCGCCGCCCGAGTTGCCGCCAGAGAACCAATCCCGTTGATTGGTATAGGCTTGAAACCGATTATCCATATCACCGTGGAATTCAATCTCCGCTGCTGTCGTGGCCCAACTTCCCGTCAGTGTTGCCATCCCGGTAATTGCGGTAGCAAGAATTTTCCGTTTCATATTATTCCCCTCCGGTTTTTTATTAATTAACTGTGTTTTTCGATTCATCTGTCCACGGACGAACACTTCCAACCAGCCCGGATTTCTCACAGGGCATTAAAAAAAGCGGCTGAAAGTGCCATGATTTCAAGAGCCTGACCAATCCATCACAAGCACCGACAGCCGCCTCCGAATGTTACACGAAAAACAGACCTTCCCGCCACTCGCACGCCGCCCCAGGGCAGCGGCACATCGACCGGGTTTTCCTCTGCCTTTACCGCAGTGGTACCCACGATGACAAACAGAGACATGGCGGCGGCAAGGCCACGGAAGAGATGGGCGGCAAAGGAATTGAAAAAACGATGGCTGGCCGCTACCGGGGCAGCGGCGCATTACTGCAGGGGAATCCATGTTCCGGGTCTGTGCTGCACAGACCCGGAACCACAGCAAACAGAGCCACTGAACGGCCTGCAGCTCTGTTTGCCGGTAGCAGGTTTCTGTCGATCAGAACGCGTACTGGAAGCGGGCGCGAAGTTCGTCACCCGTTTCGCCGGTGTCCAGTTCCGCATCCATGTAACTCAGACCCAGGCGAACGTTCGCGTTGGCGTAATAGTTGACACCCAATGTTGACTGGTTGCCTTTGGCGGTGGTCAGACCCACATCGCTGTATTTTCCGTCGCCATCTTCATAACGGGCGACAACTTCCCAGGCACCGGTCGGTGTGGACGGCTTGACCCGCTTGAACTTACCGGATTTATAAGGGCGGCTTTCCCCTGTAATTATCCAGCCAAGCTGTACATAGTAGCCATCAAAGCTGGTATTACCTTCCTCGGAATCAAAGTATTCAGCCTGGGCGTGCACGGAACCCAGTTGTCCGGCGAGCTCCACGTTGTACTTGTCCACTTCATCCGCCGCCGCGTCGGCCCCGCGTGAGGAATAGCCCGCACCCAGGTGCAGAAGGGCGTCGCCGGAATTGATCGGCGCAGCCGTGACCCTTCCCGTCATGGCCAGGTTGTTAGCATCGTCCTTACCATCTCCATCGGCCTCGAACACACCCACACCATACGTCCAGTTGCTGCCATTACCGCTGAGCTGGACACCGGCATTACGGCCGGGAGCGTAGCGCTCTGTCATGGCTGAGCGCTCGAGCGCGGTAATATCCTTGGAGCTTGTCAGCTCTTCCAGACCGAACGGTTCTTTCTGCTTACCAACGGTGACCTGGGCGGTCTTGCCAAAGCCGGTGTAACGGAGATAGAGGTCTTCGGCGGTACCGCCATTGTTGTCCGCAGTATCGCTCTCGGCAATGTTGAACTGCATTTTATACGCCCAGTCACCGTAGTGACCTGCGGCGAACAAGCGCGCGCGCCGGACATCAAATTCCTGTGTATCGGTGCCGCTACCGAAGTTACTGTCAGTTGCATCGTAATCCCATTGAAGGCGACCACCGAGTTCAAAGGAGGCCGAGTCGTCGGCTGTCCGGACCTCAAGGCCACTCTTGTCAGCGTTGAGTACCAGGTCTTTACCGTCGCTGGTAACAGTTCCGGCCTGTGCAACCGACACCGTAGAAATCGCCAGCATCAGATTAAAATATCTGTTACGCATAGTTCTTCTCACCTCGTTATTTTGCTCATGTGTTTTCACAACCGTGGGAAAGCGTAACGGGCAAGCATTACAGAAAGGTTACAAAGCAGACAGCAAGAGGTTGAGTTCATTAAATAATATAGAGCCAACCATTGACCCTGAAGTAGCTACAGGGTTTTTAATACCAGTGTTTGTGCGGAACCGGAGCCGACAAAATGAGCAAAGCCTGCAATGGAAAGTGTGGCAGTGAAGCGCCTGCCGAAGACAATCGTTATCAGAAGCCCACCAGCGCCGAATCCGGCGCCCAACTCAGCACCTATAAAGTGCCGAAAATGGATTGCCCCTCAGAAGAGCGGATGATTCGAATGGCGCTCACCGGCTTTGACAACATTCAGTCACTATCTTTCGATTTGGTGGGTCGAAAGCTGGAAATCATTCATCAGGGCGAAACCGGGCCTATCACTAACAAACTGCAGACTCTGGGCTTGGGCGCGTCCCTGCAGACCACGGAAGCGGCCACCGCTGAATCCGTCAGGACGGCTGCATCTTTGACTGCCAGTGAGTCCGGGGAATCCGGCACTTTGTGGATACTGCTGGCGATCAATGGCTTGATGTTCCTGATCGAAATGACGATGGGCCTGATCGCCCAGTCCGCCGGCCTGATTGCAGATTCGCTTGACATGCTCGCCGATGCCGCGGTGTACGGTCTCGCGCTTTACGCTGTTGGACACGGAATCAAAATGCAGGTCAGAGCAGCGCACGTTGCCGGCATTCTCCAGCTTATCCTGGCCGCCGGTGTACTGGTTGAAGTTGGCAGGCGTTTTATGTTCGGCAGTGATCCCCAGTCGTTAATGATGATGGCCGTCGCCGCTGTCGCTCTCGTTGCGAACATCAGTTGCCTTCTCCTGATCGCGAAACACCGTGAGGGTGGTGCCCACATGAAAGCCAGCTGGATCTTTTCGGCCAATGATGTAGTCATCAATCTGGGGGTGATACTTGCGGGACTGCTCGTCGCATGGACCGGTTCCAACTACCCGGACCTGGTTATTGGCGGCCTTGTTGGGGGCATTGTGCTCATCGGTGCCAAGCGAATTCTCGCATTAAAAGGGTAATTCGACGCCACGTGGCCGACGTTCTCGAGTTTCATTGGCGATCCTGACATTGCGGCCGAAAAGCGCCAGAAACAACACGGTGAATCTCGAGGATTGCCAATTATCGCAAAATCATCAAAACTCAAGCCCTCAGAATCAGGTTTACAGACTACTGCAACAACGCCTGAGTAAACATCAACCGAACAAGGAGAAAACCATGGGCCACGAGCATGCTCACATATCACCCGATACCAAGGATAAGCGAGTTGCAGTGGCCATCTGGGCGAACGGTATCCTGACCCTGGCTCAGATCGCGGGAGGGATCTTTGCTGGCAGTTTGGCGCTGATAGCCGACGCTATACATAACTTTTCGGATATGGCATCGCTATTTATCGCGTTTGCAGCCCGGAAGATTGCGCGCCGCCCGGCTGACTCAAAGATGACCTTTGGCTATGGGAGGATCGAGATTGTTGCGGCACTGATAAATTACACCACTCTGATAATGATAGGGGTATATCTGATCTACGAAGGTGGCATGCGATTCATAGATCCCCCGGAAATCAAGGGGTGGTGGGTAGTCTGGCTTGGCATTATCGCATTGGTGGTGGATGCTCTGACCGCGCTGCTGACTTACTCCATTCAGAAGGACAGCGTCAACATTCGTGCGCTGTTTCTCCACAACCTGTCTGATGCGTTTGCATCAATCGCAGTCGTTGTAGGCGGCGCCCTGATTCTGCTGTACGACATGCGCTGGGTTGATCCTGCGATCACCATTGGCATCGCCAGCTATATTCTCTACTTGGGCTTAACCGAGATCGGCGGGACCATCAGAACACTCATGCTAGGGAGTCCCGTGGATATCAATACGGATTCGGTCATTGAGGCTGTATCAAACGTCGAAGGCGTTATCGACCTTCACCACGTTCATTTTTGGCAGATGGGTGAGCATGATGCTTCCCTGGACGCCCATGTGGTGGTCGAGATCAGTGCCTGGAGTGAACTTGAGAAAGTCAAGGACCGGATAAAACGGACTCTGGAGAGCGAGTTCAGCATAACTCATTCAACATTGGAGTTTGAGCATCCTGATCACAGTCACGAAGACGCCCATACTTATGGCCATGGTTAACAGGGCTGCGGAGAATTCCGACTGAAAAATGGGCCGAAGACTCCGGAAAAGCCACGGGGTTCATACGCCTAATGGGCCTGATGCCGCCCCCCTGCTGACCGTCGTACTGCTCATCATCTCGATGGCACAGGTCAGCCAGATCGACAGTTCCGGCGGTATCGTCCGGATCTTGATGATCCTGTTCCCGGCTTATCTGCTGGCAGCGGCCCTGGTCGGAAAAGGTCTGTGTCGAGTCTTTCAGTTGCCGGTGAAAACCGGGCGTACCGTTGTCTTCAGCCTCGGCACGCGCAACTCGTTTGTGGTTTTACCTTTGACACTGTCATGCCAGAGGCCTGGGCGGCGGTTGTGGTGATTGTCGTGCAGTCATTTGTGGAACTGTACGACCTGGTGACATCCGAGGTAAAGTCGTTGGAATAACAACACCAGAACCGGCAACGTTATGTCACTGCTCGACTACCTCCTACCCTACGATTTCTCGCCGCTGACCGTGCTGAGCTACATGCTCGTGATGGGGTTCTATGGCATCGGACTGCTTCGGATGCCGGAACAGGATCGGCCGGGGGCACTGCGGATATTTGCTTTCACCCTGGGGGTAATAATCTGTTATGCGGTGATGCAGACTCGCCTCGATTACTACGCGCAATACATGTTCTTCGTCCATCGGGGTCAGCACCTGATTCTTCATCACATCGGGCCCATTCTGATCGCCCTGTCCAACCCCTTGCCGATCATGGGGTTCTGGTTCGCCAGAATCAACCCACGTTGGAAGCAGGCGTTACGCCCCATCGGTTGGGCCTATAAATTGCTGCAACAGCCGTTTATCGCCCTGTTCCTGTTTGTCGGACTCATTTATTTCTGGCTCTGGCCACCGATCCATTTCGACGCCATGCTCAGCCGGGATCTGTATTGGGTCATGAACTGGAGCATGTTGCTGGATGGCCTGCTGTTCTGGTGGCTGATCTTTGACCCCAGGCCGCCGGCGATCACCTCATCGCTGGGGTATGGCAAACGCATGCTGATCCTGGCTGTGGCAGGCGTACTTCAGATGATTCTGGGGGCGTGGATCGTGTTTTCGCGTGACATGGTCTACGACGTTTACGAGGTCTGTGGCCGCGCCTGGCCCCTGGATCCCGAAGTCGACCAATTCCTCGGCGGCTTACTGACCTACATTCCACCGGCCATGATGAGCATTCTCGGCATTCTCCTTATCCTCCGTCGTGCCATGCACGAAGACGGGAAATACACGAATCCTTCCAAAAACCTGGAGGAAAAAGCATCATGAACACCCGTTTCTGGCGACATCGGACAAAGGCGTTATCGTGCATTGCACTGATGGTAATGTCGATACTGCTTACTGGTTGCTTTGGTAACGATGAGGACTGGCACGGGAAAGACATCAGTGGCCTGATGCCCGGGCTGGAATTCGATCTGATTAACAGCCAGGGCGAGCCGGTGTCTGGCAGTGATTACAGCGGCCGCGTGCGAATGCTGTTTTTCGGGTTTACCTCATGCCCCGATGTCTGCCCGACCGCCCTGCAAAAACTCAATCAGGCGGCCAGTGGCCTGGACCCCGAGCTTCAGGATGAAGTGCTGACCTTGTTCGTGAGTGTCGATCCGAAACGTGATACGCCTGAGCGCTTAGCGGAGTACGTCAATTTTTTCGGTGACAATATTGTGGGGCTCACCGGAACCGAACCTCAGCTTCGGGAATTGGCCAAACGCTATCGGACAACCTTTGGTTATGACGAACCCGGCCCCGATGGGAATTACGCCGTGTCCCACAGCAGTGCCGTGTATATCTTTGATCGCGAGGGCGATCCCCGCCTGTTGGTGCGGCCTGATTTAAGCAGTGAAGAAATTCGCCAGGACCTCGTCGCTCTCATTCAGGAGGATTCCTGAGTCAACGGGGTTTGCCACTGGAGTGGGGAAAGTCGATCGGCCGGCGCAAACCGGCCGCCGAACATCAGGAATTGCGGGGATCTGTCTCGGCAACCCACGGGTAGTCCTTGCGGCTGTCGCGAAACGCCAGAAGGCTCTCGACACCGGTGAAATCCACCAGATTCCGGAAATCCAGCCAGTCCACCAGACAGTAAAGGCAGATTGCCGGGTAGTTCCAGGTCTCGAACTGGCCTTCTTCCACCATCGCTGACAGGGTGCGAAGCGTGGTCATGATCCGCTCCCGCTGGAGGTTGTAGAACATGACGTCCTGACTGGTGTCGATACCGGATTTTTCCGAAAGCAGCATGGTGACCGCGGAATCATTGGCGCCGTCGATCATGGTCAGCTGATTCTCCTGATCCCAGGTCAGCGGGTCGCGGCCCTGCTTGGCACTGACGTAACGAGCGATGATCCGGGAATCGTAGATCTCCTGGCCGCCGTCTTCGAGTACCGGAATTTTCAGGGTCGGGTTATTGCGCCGGAGTTCGTCGCGGCCTTCACCATAAATGTTGAGATTGATGAACTCGTAGGGTTCTTCATCCAGCAGGATGCGGATGCGCCTGACGTACGGCGAAGTGGTGGATCCGATCAGTTTCATGGTTTCTCCGAGAGTTTCCCGCTCAGGATCCCAGCAGGGATTCAGGGTTTGTGTATGGATGCCCGGTGGCTTCAGCCACTTCCCTGTAGGTCACTTTCCCTGCCGCCACGTTGAGCCCGGCCCGCAGGTGCAGATCCTCCTTCATGGCCCGGTCCGGCCCCTTGTTGGCCAGCGCCGTGACAAATGGCAGGGTCACATTATTCAGCGCCAGTGTCGACGTCCGCGCCACAGCACCGGGCATGTTCGCCACGCAATAATGTACCACACCGTCAACAATATACGTGGGGTCATCGTGGGTGGTTGCCCGGGAGGTTTCAGCGCAGCCACCCTGATCAATGGCGACATCCACGATCACACTGCCCTCGGGCATGCGGCGTATCATGTCACGGGTGATCAGTTTCGGGGCCGACGCGCCCGGGATAAGGACACTGCCAATCACCAGATCCGATTCGGTTACCGC
>Ga0194137_10000113_pt1 | contig 52672 bp, 51 predicted proteins | sample TARM_MetaG_T3_14_FD_134025 | JGI IMG/M metagenome (GOLD analysis project Ga0194137, IMG submission 134025) | Freshwater microbial communities from Pennsylvania, USA, analyzing microbe dynamics in response to fracking - TARM_MetaG_T3_14 (version 2) | ecosystem: Environmental > Aquatic >...
CCGCCGCGGCGGCCACGAGGTCGGCCTGCTGCTGATCGACCTGGACCGCTTCAAGGTCATCAACGACACGCTGGGTCACGCGGCCGGCGACGAACTCCTCGTCGAGGTCGGCCGGCGCCTGCGCAGCTGCGTGCGCCATTCCGACCAAATCCTGGAAGGCGTGCTCGACGGCATGGGTAACCGCAGCCACCGCGGCCTGGAGGCAGTGGGCCGCCTGGGCGGCGACGAGTTCGTCGCCCTGCTGCCCGAAGTGGCTGACGAGCGCGATGCCGAGCGCGTCGCCCAGCGCGTGCTGGATGCCCTGCGCGAGCCCATCTTCGTCGGCGGACAGGAATGCTTCGTCACGGCCAGCGTCGGCATTGCGCTGTATCCGCGCGACGGCCAGACCATGGCCGACCTGCTGCGCAATTCCGACGTCGCCATGTACGCCGTCAAGAGCCAGGGCCGCAATGCCTCGGCCGTCTACTCGCCGCAGCTGGCCGGCCACGGCAAGCAGAAGCTGGAGCTGGAGTCGGCCCTGCACAAGGCGCTGGAGCGCAACGAGATCGTGCTGCACTACCAGCCCAAGATCGACGTACGCGCCGCCCGCATGGTGGGCGCCGAGGCGCTGATGCGCTGGCAGCGCGGCAATGTGCTGGTGCCGCCGGCGGACTTCATCCCGCTGGCCGAGGAAACCGGCCTCATCGTGCCGCTGTCCGAGTGGGCGCTGAAGGAAGCCGCCCGCCAGGCCAAGCTGTGGTCGCTGCAATTCGGCTTCAGCGACTCCATCGCCGTCAACCTGCCCAGCCGTCTGTTCGAGCGCACCGATCTCGTCGAGCACATCCACCAATGCGTCAGCGCCTATGGCGTGCCGCACCGGTCCATCCAGCTCGAGATCACCGAGAACAACCTGATGAAGGACCTGCAGAACGTCATCCCGTCTCTGCATCGCCTGAACGAAGTCGGCGTCGAGATCTCCATCGACGACTTCGGCACCGGCTACTCCTCCCTCGCCTACCTGACCACGCTGCCGATCTCGGAAGTGAAGGTCGACCGCACCTTTGTGCGCGACCTCGGCATCACGCCGCAGAGCTCGGCCGTCGTCACCGCCATCATTGCCCTGGCACGCGCCCTGGGCCTGCGCGTCATTGCCGAGGGCGTCGAGACCCTGCGCCAGATGGAGGTGCTGCATCGCCTGGGCTGCTCGCTGATGCAGGGCTTTTTGTTCAGCAAGCCGTTGCCGGCCGACGAGCTGGAGCGCTGGATCGCCCAGACCGTGCTGCCGCGCAAGGCCCCCTGGATCACCCAGGCCGACGGCAGCGCCGACCTCGCCTCCCGCGGACAACGCTAGATGCGCAGCCAATTGCCGCCCGCCCAGTTGGCGAAGGCCGCGCTGCAACGCCTGGCCCAGGCCCGGCTGGAACCCACGCCCGAGAATTACGCCCGGGCCTACGCTATCGAAGGCGGCGGCGAAGCCGCGCTGGCGGCCAGTGGCGGCGTGCCCGAGCGCCTGCAGCAGCTGATGTCCAAGCTGATCAGCCTGGCCCTGCCCTCGGGTTCGACGCGACAGGACCTGCAGACCGCCCTGCGCGACCAGAAGCTGGACGAGCTGCAGCGCCAGGTCGACAAGCTGCTGGACGTGGCTGGCCCCGCGGCCCAGGCCGAGGCCCTGGCCCAGGCGATCGAGCGCCTGGTGCGCGGCTTGGAACGCGGCGGCAAGCACTGGACGCTGGCGCGCAAGAAGGACGGCATCGGCCGCGTGCTGGAGCTGGGCCGCAACGACAGCGGCAAGCTGGTCAAGCGCCTGGGCCAGCTCGTCGCGAGCTGGGACAAGGACGGCGACGGCAGCGGCGTGGAGACGGACGAGGAAGGCGGCACGCCCAGCCAGTTCTTCTCCGAAAGCAGCTTCGGCCAAACCGGTTTCCGCGAGAGCACGGGCTTCGGTGAACTCAGCCGCACGGGCCTGCGCGACACACCACCGCCGGCGGCCGACACCAGCCCCCATTGGGCTGACGTCAGCAGCGAGCTGAACGGCACGGTGCGCCACGCCCTGCGCTCGCCGCAGACCGAAGCGACGCCGGCCGACGCGCTGATGCGCGAGTTGGACGCCGCCCAGGTCGAACTGAAATCACAGGGCGCCAGCGCCGAGCGCGCCACGCAGATGGCGGCCCTCTGCCTGCGCGCCCGCCATCTGCTGGATCATCGCCGCCATCTCTTCGACGAGCTGGGCGGCCTTTGCCGCGAGCTGAGCGGCAGCCTTGTTGAGCTGGCCGAGGACGACTCTTGGGCCCGCGGCCAGGCCGAGGCCATGAACAACACGCTGGCCCAGGGCCTGTCGGGCCGCGGCGTTCGTACCGTCTCCGAGCTGCTGGCCGGCACCCGCGAGCGCCAGCGCACGCTGCGCGAGGAACGCTCCAAGGCCCGCGATGCACTCAAGGGGCTGATCCAACGCATGCTGGCCGAGCTGGGCGAACTGGGCCAGCACACCGACCGCTTCCAGAACAGTGTGGGCCGTTATGCCGATGCCATCGAACAGGCCGATTCGCTGGAGAGCCTGGCCGGCACGGTGCGAGAGATGGTCGAGGAGAGCCGCAGCGTGCAAAGCCTGGTCTCCCAGACGCAGCAAAGGCTGACGCTGGAGCATGACAAGGCGAGCGCGCTGACGCAGCGCGTCGAGGAGCTCGAAAGCGAGCTGCGCCGCCTGTCCAACGAGGTCCACACCGACCAGCTCACCCAGGTCGCCAACCGCCGCGGCCTCATCCAGGCCTTCGGCATCGAGCAGGCCAAGGCCGAGCGGGAGTCAACTCGCATCGCGCTGGCCCTGCTGGACATCGACAACTTCAAGAAGCTCAACGACAGCCTCGGCCACCATGCCGGCGACATCGCGCTGAAGTCGCTGGCCGAGCGCACCCAGGCGTCGCTTCGTCCCGGCGACATGGTGGCGCGCTATGGCGGCGAGGAGTTCGTGCTGATGCTGCCAAACACGCCGCTGGACGAGGCCCAGCAGGTGCTGGTGCGCCTGCAGCGCTCGCTGTCGTCGGCCCTCTTCAATCACGAGGGCAAGGATGTCTTCGTGACCTTCTCGGCCGGCGTCACGCTGTACCGCCCCGGCGAGACGCTGGAGCAGGCCCTGGACCGCGCCGACGTGGCGCTGTACGAAGCCAAGCACACCGGCAAGAACAAGGCCTGCATCGCGGAGTGAGGCCGCCGCGGCCGACGCGCTGCTGATCCGCACGACACCCGAATCCCTGTTCGACGCCAAAGTGCCGCTGCGCGCCCGCGGCCGCGTCCACGATGTGCGCGCCCATTCGGGCCCCGCTGTCGATCAAGTCGGTCGCCATGGCCAGGCGCGCCGGACCGTCGGCGGCCAGGCCTTCACGCGGCGCCCGGGGCGGTTCCTCGTCACAACGCATGGCGAGCCCTATGACCTGGCTGGACATCGCCTCGCCCGAGGCGCGCGACGCCGAGTCAATGCCGGTCAACCGGCGCCTGAGGGAGCGCGGCTCGCCGCTGGGCCGTTGCATGCTCGGCCTGGAACGACTGCCGGCCGGCGGCGCCACGAATGGCTCCGGCCATTGGGATGGCTGGCTGCGCGAGGCCCTGATCCTCGGCGAGGGCGACGTCGTCGGCCAGCACGGTCACGCCGCCCTTGCCGATTCGCTGCGACGCTGAGCCGGCTTTGCCGAGGCAAATCAAATGGGTGACCTAACTCCTCCGCATTGCCGAATGCCGGCGGGCTGGCTAGGCTCAGTTCTGAGCGCCATCCCGCATGAATTGCCCGCCGCCCTGCCCCGCCCCTCACGCCTTCGCCCGACGCCTGGCAGCCGCCCTGGCGTGCCTGGGCGCGGCCACCATGGCCGAGGCGCAACTGGTGTCGCTGTGCATCACGGACTTCCCGCCCTATGTCAGCACCGATCTGCCGGACGGCGGCAGCCTGACCGCCCTGGCCCGGCGCGCTTTCACGTCGGCCGGCCTGACCGTGCAGACCCTGCACGTGCCCTGGGTGCGGGCCTTCACCCTGGCCAAGAACGGCGACTGCCTGCTGATGACTCTGTGGCGCAACGAGGAGCGCGACGCCCTGTTTCGCTACTCGCTGCCGGTGGCCCGCATGCAGCTGGGTTTCTTCGTGCGCACCGATCGCATAGGGCCGCTGCCGCTGGATGCCACCGTGGCCTACCAGCGTGGCTCCTACCTGCCACCGGATCTGACCACCGGCCACTACAAGCTGCACGAGCTGGTCGATCCGCGCCCCGGGCTGGAAATGCTCAGCCTGGGCCGCGTCGACGCCGTGTTCTCCGAGCGTGCCACCTTCGAATTCCAGCTCGCCCGCCAACCCCGGCTTGCCGAGGCCATCCGCTGGCAGACGGCGCTGGAGGTCAAGCCGACCTTCATGGCCATCAGCAAGACCCACCCCCAGGCGGATGCCTGGCTGGAGCTGCTGAATCAGGAGATCCGGCAGTCGATCAGAAATTGAACGCCAGCCTCAGACCGCCCCAGTGCTTGCCGTTGACCATGATGGGCGCCGTGGCCTCCTTCAGCACGACGAAACGGCCACCGCCCATGTCGCGGCGGTAGGTCTGCAGCAGGAAGGGGCGGGTGTTGCGCGCTGAGGCCAGGCCAGTGCGGTCATTGAAGATTCGGCGGTAGCGGCTGTTGGCCGTGTTCCAGACCGTGTCGCCCGGGCGCTGGGGCTGGCAGTACTTGCGGTTGTGCGTGGCGATATAGCCGTTGCGGTCGGCCGCAATGCAGAACACCACCTTGTCGCTGAAGCCCAGCGTCTTCTCCTGCACGGCGGGGAAGAGTTTGTCGGTCAGCTGGCAGAAGCGCGTCGTGTGCTGCTGAGGCAGCGTGCCCTCGATGGGGCGGTAGTTCTGGTCGAAGAGGTCGGCCTCGCTGATTTGGCCGCTCTTCAGCGCCTCCTCCAGCAGGCCGGCGATCTCGTCCGCCGCCGCCTGGGCGGTGCGGATGAAGGGCATGTCGTCGACCTCGACGCCGCTCTCGGCGATCTGCTCGACCAGTTCCTCGGATATGCGCAGGAAACGATCGCTGCCGTCGAATGCCACCTTGAGGCCGTGGGAGGCCTCGGACACCTCCCTCTCCAACTCGTGGGCACGTTCGTTGAGCAGGCTCATCTGCTGGCCGCTCTCACCGGCCGACACCGAGATGCGCTGCACGTCCTGCTCGACCTCGTGGAAGGCGGCGTGGATCTGGCTGGGCTTGGCCGGGACCTCGGTCAGCTCGGCGCTGAAGCGGTCGACGCGCTCCTGCAGGCTGGCGATGGCGCTGACGATGGCCTTGGATGAGGCCTCGACCTGGCCGGCCAGGGCCTTGACGGCCTCGGCGACGACGGCAAAGCCGCGGCCGGCGTCGCCCGCATGCTTGGCCTCGACGGCGGCGTTGAAGGCCACCAGCCGGGTCTGCAGGGAAATCTTGGTGATCTCGGCGGCGGCATCCGATACCTGGGCCAGGGTGGAGGCCATGCCGACAACCTCGCCGCCGACGACGCCCAGCGCGCTGCGGGCGCGCTGCACGGCTGCGGCACTCTGTACCGTGGCGGCGGTAATGGCGGCCTGGGCTTGGCCGATCTGGTTGAGCTGCTGGGCCAGGGCCTGCATGGCCTGGCTCTGGACCTGAACGACGCGTTGAGTGTCCTCGAGGGCCCCGCGCACCTCGGCAGCGTCCTTGCCCAACGTGGAGATGGAGCGGGCGAGTCGCTTGACGACGTTCAGCGCCGCGTTGTCGTCACGCCGGCTCGGCTCGTCGCGAGTGATGGCGGAGGACGAGCCTACCGCCTTGGGCCACTTGAGCATGCGTTTGTCCCCGCTTTATCGGTCGGGGCTCGGCAAGCAGTGGCCCCGTCGTTACCAGTCACGCAGCTTAACGCGCAACCTTGCAATGGACTGACTGTGCAATTGACAGACCCGCGACTCCGTGACCTTGAGCACGGCGGCAATCTCCTTGAGATTCATGTCGTGCTCGTAATACATGCTCATCACGAACTGCTCGCGCTCGGGCAGGTTCTTGATGGCCGCCACCAAAGCCTCGCGCATGCGATGGTCCTGCAGCATGGCGACGGGGTTGCTCTTCTCGTCGGCGACGTGGCGGTCGAGGTAGTCGTGGTCGCCATCGTCGCCCGACATGTCTTCCAGGTAGACCAGCTGGGTGCCGCGCACTTTTGACAGCAAATCCTGGTACTCGGCCAACGGCAGGCCCATCTCGGCGGCGATCTCGGCCTCGGTGGGCGCACGGCCCAGGCGCTGCTCGACCTTGTGCACGGCACCTTCGATCTCGCGCTGCTGGCGGCGCGTTCCGCGACTCATCCAGTCGCCGCCGCGCAACTCGTCGAGCATGGCGCCGCGGATGCGCTGGGTGGCGAAAGTCTCGAACTGCACGCCCTGCTCGGCATCGAAGCGCGACAGCGCGTCGGTCAGGCCGATCAGGCCGACCTGGATCAAATCATCCACCTCCACGTTGGCCGGCAGCTTGGCAATCATCTGGTGCGCCAGGCGGCGCACCAGCGGGCTGTACTGCTTGATCAGCGTGCTGTTGTCGAGGCGGCCTTTGGGCGTGTACATGATCAGCTCCGCACGGCCGCCTGAAAGGGCTGAAGTGCCCCTGCGGGGGGGGGTGAACGAAGTGAGCGTGGGGGCTTCATGGTCATCTCCGGCGGAGATCAATGCGCTGCGATGAGGTGGGAAGACACCGTGCGCGCCGGGCGCAGCGGAGTCGCGTCGAAGGCGGCGTCCAGTGCCGCCCCGGGAGGGGCCGCAAGCAGCAGCTCGCGGGCCAGATGACGCAGCTCGCCAGGGAGCGGCGCATGCTGGGAGGCACGGGGGTCCAGGCAGGCCCAGTCGCGCAGCACCGCGCCGAGGAAGCCGTCGGCGCAGGAGTGAAGCTGTTGCGCGATGCGTGTGGCCACGCGCAGCTGTGGGTGGCAGGCCATCAGCAGACTGTAGACCATCAGGCCTGCTCGTTGCGTGAGCCATTTCATGCCCGCGTAGGCCTCGGTGACGCTGGCCGGCTCGGTATCGGCCAGCAGCAGCGGGCGCACCTCGCGCAGGGCGACGACGCGGGCCAGTTCGGCCGCCGGCGCATGCAGGAGGATGACATCGGCCTCCGGGGCAGCGTCCGCCACCGCCTCCAGGAACGAGGCAGCCGAGCCGTGGGCGTTGATGTGGCGCAGCGGCAGGCCGCGCGCGGCCAGATAGGACACCTTGGGGGACAGGCGCTCGATGCAGTTGGACAGGTCCACGCTGGCCAGCTCCGACGGCTTAGGCGAATGCTCGCCGGCGTCCACCACCAGGGTGTGCAGATTGAGTTCGGAGAAGGCCGAGCACAGCCCCTCCAACAACGCTCCGGCACCCATGACGCGCGGATTGCTGACGACCGGCACGAAGCGGGTCTTGGAAGCCGCGAATAGGCGGCGCAGGCCGTGGGCTTGATCTTGAGGCATACCGGCCATTTAGTGGATGGCCCTCATGCCTTCGGTCAGCGGCGCGCCGGCGAAGATGAGATTGACGTCGGTGTTGTCCATACGCCAGGCGCCTGAGGCAGCGCCCTTGAGGGCGCGCTGCACCAGGGCGGCGCTGGGCAGGCGATGCCAGTCTTCCGGCACGCGCTGGCCGTTGGCCACGCCCAGCACCTTGAGCTTGTGGCGGATCAGGGTGTCCAGGGCCGGCGCCAGCTTGACGGCTTCGTCGATCTTGCTGAGCACCACGCCTTCGCAGGCGGCGCCCTTCCAGGCGTTGACGACATCTTCAATCGTCTCGCCCTGCTGGGCCGCATTGATGACGAGCAGCTTCTGGATACTGGGATGGGCCAGCATCTCCAGCAACTCCTGCGTGCGGCTGTCCCGCTGGGCCATGCCGGCGGTGTCGATGAGGACCAGCTTCTTGCTGGACAGCAGGTCCAGCAGGTCGTCCAGCGAGGCGCGGTCATGCGCCGTATGCACGGGCACGCCGAGGATGCGGCCATAGGCACGCAGCTGCTCATGGGCGCCGATGCGATAGGCGTCCAGCGTGATCAGGCCGAGCTGGCCGGCGCCGTATTTGGTGGCGAAGTGGGCGGCCAGCTTGGCGGTCGTCGTCGTCTTGCCGACGCCGGTGGAGCCGATCAGCGCGAACACGCCACCACGGTCCTCGATGGCCGGGGCGGCCTCGTCGGTCTGCAGGTTGCGCGACAGCACATGGGCGGCCCAGGCGGTTTCATCCGCGACGTCGGTGCCGCGGAAGTCGGACGGGCAGCTCTCGGCCAGCTTGCGCACCAGGGCGGGCGAGAAGCCGAGTTCCAGCAGCTTCTGCGTCAGGCGGGCCTGCACGGGCTGGCGCTGCAGCTTTTCCATGAAAGCCAGGGACGAGAAACGCTCCTCGATGAGGCCGCGCATCTGGCGCAGCTCCGAGGCCATGTCCATCTGGCTGCGCTGGCTGGCGCTGGGCTGGCCCGGCAGGGGCATGGGCTCCGTGGCGGCGCTGTTGCCAATGTCGCCGAGCTGGGGCACGGCGCGCTGAGCGGCCGCGGTCGGGATGCGGATCTCGTCGCGCAGCACCGGCGGCGCGGGGCGGGACTGGGGCACGGTCGGCGGCGGCGCGGCACGCTTGGGCGCCAGGGCGGCCAAAGCTTCGGCGGCCCGCTGCTCGCGGCGGGCGCGGGCCGCGTCCAGCGACGCCGCGCCCGGCTGGGTCGGCGGCGGGGCGATGCGCGGAGCGGTGGCGACGGGATCGGGCTGGCCCGTCATCTCAGCCTGGCGGCGGCGCAGCACGCGCTCGCGCACATAGTCCTGGAAGCTCAGCGTGCTCATGGCCAGTTGCTCGACGTCGCCACGCACTTCAGGCGCGCCGAAGCTGGGCTCCATGCGGGCGCGCTCGGCGAAGCTGCCGCGCGCGGCTGGCTGCTGCGGCATGGTGGGCGGCGGGGCAATCTGCGGGCGCGCCGTCGTGCGCGGTGCAGTGGCAGCGATCTGCTCGATCTGGCCCATGCCTTCAGGGGCCATGGCCAGCACCTCGACGCCTTCTGGCACGTTCTTGTTGGACAGCACCACCGCGTCCGGGCCAAAGGCCTGCTTGACGAGGGCAAGGGCTTCTCGCGACGTCCTCGCCGTAAATTTGCGAACGTTCATGCTGTACCTCCAATGATGGAGCCGATGCGTATGGTGTGGGTCTCAGGGATCTCGCTGTGGCCGAGCACCTTGAGCCGGGGTGCGGCGCGCTTGAGCAGGCGGGCCATAGGCGCGCGGATCATGTCGGGCACCAGCAGGGTGGCGGGCACGCCACGGTCTTCCTGCTTCTGCGCGTTCTCGGCCGCGCTGCGGGCCAAGGTGTCGGCAACACCCGGGTCCAGGGCCGCGCCATGCGGCGAATTGAGGGCCTGGGTGACCAGGCGCTCCAGCTCGGGCTCCAGCGCGATGACGTCCAGCTCCTTGGTGCTGCCGTAGATCTGCTGCACGATGGCCGGCGCGATATGGGTGCGGATGCGACGGGCCAGCTCGACCGGGTCGGTGACGGTGGCGGCGTTCTCGGCCAGGCATTCGACGATGGAGCGCATGTCGCGGACGTGCACGCCCTCCTCCAGCAGCAGCTGGAGGACGCGTTGCAGGGTGGCGATGCTGACCATCTTCGGAATCACGTCTTCGATCAATTGCGGCGCCTGCTTGGTGAGGTGTTCCACCAGGGCCTGCGTCTCCACGCGGCCCAACAACTTGGCCGCATGCACCTGCATCAAGTGTGAAAGGTGGGTGGCCACGACGGTCGAGCAATCAACGACCGTAAACCCGCTCATTTGGGCCATCTCCTTCTGCCGTTCCTCGATCCAGGTGGCGGGCAAGCCGAAGGCGGGGTCGGTGGTCGGCGTGCCGATGAGCTTTTGCGTCGCGTGCCCGGGGTTGATGGCCAGCCACATGCCCGGATAGGCCTCGGCCTCGCCGACGACGGCGCCGCGCAGCGAGATGCGGTACTGGCTCGGACGCAGCTCGAGGTTGTCGCGGATGTGCACTGGCGGCGGCAGGAAGCCGACCTCCTGCGCGAACTTGCGGCGCACGCCCTTGATGCGGCTCAGCAAATCGCCCTCACGGGACTTGTCCACCAACGTGATGAGGCGGTAACCGACCTCTAGGCCCAGGGTGTCGACGGGCACCAGGTCCTCCCAGCTGGCCTCGCCCGAACCTTCGCTGGACGGCATGATGGGCTTGATAGCCTTGGCGGCTTCCAGGGCTTGTTCCTTGCTGCGCAGCCAGTAGGCCAGATAGCCCAGACCCACCGCGATCAGCAGGAAGACGACATGCGGCATGCCGGGAACCAGTCCCAGGGCGCCGATGACGGCCGCGGTGATGGCGATGCTCTTGGCCGAGCCGAACACCTGGCGGCCAATCTGGCTGCCGATGTCCTTGTCAGTGCCCACGCGCGACACCACCATGGCGGCGGCCACCGAGATCAGCAGAGCCGGTACCTGGGCCACCAAGGCGTCACCCACGGCCAGCAGGATGTAGCTATCGGCGGCCTGGCCGGCCGACAGGCCATGCTGGGCCACGCCGATGATGAAGCCGCCGACGATGTTGATGGCCAGGATCAGCATGCCGGCGACGGCGTCGCCGCGCACGAACTTGCTGGCGCCGTCCATGGAGCCGAAGAAGTCGGCTTCGTCGGACAGCTCGGCGCGGCGGCGCTTGGCCTCGGCCTCGTTGATGAGGCCGGCATTCAGGTCGGCGTCCACCGCCATCTGCTTGCCGGGCATGGCATCCAGGGTGAAACGCGCGCCGACTTCGGCGATGCGCTCGGCACCCTTGGTCACCACGATGAAGTTGATGACGACGAGGATGGCGAAGACGATCAGGCCGACCGCGAAATTGCCGCCAATCAGGAAATGGCCGAAGGCTTCGATGACCTTGCCGGCCGCCCCCGTGCCGGTGTGGCCCTGCAACAGCACCACGCGCGTGGACGCGACGTTCAGCGACAGGCGCATCAGCGTGGTCAGCAGCAGCACGGTCGGGAAGGCCGCGAAGTCCAGCGGCCGGATCATGTGGGCCGCCACCATCATGACCATGACGGCCATGGCGATGTTGAATGTGAAAAGCAGGTCCAGCGCGAAGGGCGGCAGCGGCAGCACCATCATGGACAGCACCAGCAGCACGGCGATGGGCGCGCCCAGAGCAGCAATGATGCCGGCGCGCGGGCCGAGCAGGGCTTGGAGTTTGGCGGTGAGCTGGTTCATGCGGCGAATGGCGTCTCAAACGCATTCTTCGCGGCAGCCCGCAAAACTTGAGCCGAAGAAAGGGCGGGAAAACCGGGCTGTTCTCCGACGAGGCGCCCGGCGGCCCTCACTCCGTGAAGTCTTCCTCGGGGTCCGGTGCCCAGCCCGGCTTGTTGTGCGGGTCGAGCTCGGGCGGCACATGCGGCTTGGGCATGTCGGGGGTGTTCAGGTTGCGCGACTTCAGCGCGGCGCGCAGCTGGTAGACATAGGCCAGCACCTGGGCCACGGCGCCGAACAGGGCGGCGGGAATCTCGTGGTCGACCTTGGCGTGGGCATAGAGGGCACGGGCCAGCACCGGCTGCTGCAGCACCGGCACCTTGCTCTCCTTGGCCAGGTCGCGGATCTTCATGGCCAGCAGGTCGGCGCCTTTGGCGACGACCCTGGGCGCGGCCCTCTTGCCTTCCTCGTACTTCAGGGCGACGGCATAGTGGGTCGGGTTCATGACCACCAGGTCGGCCTGGGGCACGGCGGCCAGCATGCGTCGCTTGGCCATCTCGCGCATGCGGGCGCGCACCTTGGCCTTGATCTCGAGGTTGCCCTCGACTTCCTTTAGTTCCTGCTTGACCTCTTCGCGGGTCATGCGCATGCGGCGCAGCCAGAGCTGGCGCTGCAGCGGTACGTCGATCGCCGCGAACACCGCCAGCGCCACGGCCAGCAGTCCCAGCCCACCCATCAGCTGCTGGCCGGCATAGGCCAGGGCCGAAGGCAAGGGCACCGACATGATGCCGACATAGGCCGCCAGGCGCTCCTTCAGCACCAGGGCACCGACGATGCCCAGCACCAGGGCTAGCAAGACGGCCTTCAGCGCCGTGCCCAGGCCCTGGCCGGTGAACAGGCGGCCGAGGCCGGCGATGGGGTTCAGATGCGTGAACTTGGGCGCCAGCGGCTTCAGGGTCCAGTTCCAGCCGCCGCTGGCCAGGTTGCTGGCGATGCCGACAGCCATCAGCAGGGTCACGATCGGGCCGGCAATGACGGCGAAGGCCAACGTCATCTCGAGGAGACGCTCGCCCATGAAGCCCGGCTTGGCGAGCAGGCGTGCGTCGAAGTGCAGGCCGTCGACCAGGGTCTGGCGCAGCTTTTCGACGATCTGCGGGCCGCCTGCGGCGAGGGCGGCTCCGCCGGCCACCATCATGGCGAAATGCGGCAGGTCGCGCGAGCGCGGCAACTGGCCCTCGGCCCGGGATCTCTGAATCTTCTTGGGCGAGGCGGGTAGGTTGCGATCCTGTGCGTCGTGGTCGGCCATGGCGTTGCTGTAGCGCTCGACCGGATTGTTCGAGGCGGACCGGCAGACTTGAGCGAGAAAAGCGGGGCGCTTGCCCCCCTGTTCCGGACCGCGCGGTGTAACTGCCCCTCGGAGCTGTGCAGGATTGCCGCTACAGCAGTGGTGCCGGCGGCGCGGCTGAGGCTAATCTTCCATTGATGGCCCGCCTCCCCCGACTGCTCGCCGCCGTGACCGCCGCCTGCTGTGCAGGCGCCGCCCTCGCGCTGCCGTCACTGACCATCGAATACCGCGACAAGCCGCCCTACACCTACACCGTGGACGGCAGGCCGGCGGGGTTCCTGATGGAGCGCACCATCAAGCTGCTCAAGCGGGCCGGCATCGAGGCCCGCTATGCCGAGGTGCCCATCCGCCGCACACTGCAGCATCTGCAGTCCAACCAGGCGGCGCTGTGCTCGCCGGGCCTGTACAAAAACCCCGAGCGCGAGGCCTTCGCCCGCTTCTCCCTGCCCATCCATCGCGACCGCCCCCATGTGGTGCTGGCCCATGTCGCCGTCGCCGCCCAGATCCGTGCCATCCCGCGGGTGGCCCAGCTGTTTGCCGACGCTTCGCTGCAGCCCGGCCTGATGGAGGGCGTGTCCTACGGCCAGCAGCTGGACCAGTTCCTCGCCGCGGCCGCCAAGCCTCCTCTGCGCGCCCAGATGTCGCCGCTGCAGCTGGCCCGAATGGTGGGCGCCCGCCGCGTCGACTACATGCTGATCGACGAGGAAGACCTGAACTGGCTGCGCAAGGACCCGGAGTTCACGCCCCTGTCCCTGGTGCGCGTCGAGTTCGCCGATATGCCACGGGGCGAGCTGCGCTACCTGGCCTGCTCCATGCAGGTCACACCGCAGACGCTGTACAGGATCAACCAGGCCATCCGCGAACTGTTGGCGGAAGCCCAGCCGGACTGAAAAAGACGAGGCCGGCTGAAGCCGGCCTCGTCGAGGGTGCAAAGCCTGCCTTCAGAAACCGAGGCTGGCCAGCAGGTCATCGACCTCGCCCTGGTTGGTGACCACGTCGGTGCGGCCTTCGGCATTGACGACTGGGCCCTGCAGGATGGTCGGGTCGACCTTCTCGCGCTGCTCGGGCGGCACCACCTGCACCAGCAGCTTGACCAGGCTGTCTTCCAGGTCGTTGGCGAGCTTGACGACCTTGGCGACGACCTGGCCGGTCAGGTCATGGAAGTCCTGGGCCAGCATGATGTCGGTCAGGTGGCCGTCGATGCTGGCCGTGCGGGTCTCGACATCCTTGACGAAGTTCATGACCATGCCGCTTGCGACGGCTCTGACCGGATCGGCCACGATGGCGGCGGCCAGCTCCTGCGTGGCCTTGCTGATGCCGACATGCTCGGCCTTGGCCTGGTCAACGGAGTTCAGCACCTTCTCGGCGGCAGCCGCCGTTTTTTCGGCGATATAGCTCAGGCGGCTGCGCGCATCGGGCAGGCCGTCGGTCGCCACCTGCAGCTTGGGCATGACGCCCAGGCGCTGCATCGTGTCATGCAGGGTGCGGGTGATCGTGCCGAGCTGCTGGAAGACCTCGGGCGAGACAAGCAGCGGCTCCTGGGCCTTTCCCAACTGCTCCAGTTGATCCATCGACATGACAGTCCCCTTTTTGGTTGTTGTCAGGCCGCGGCGGCCAGCTTCTGCATGATCTTCAGGACTTTTTCTTCCAGGGTCGCCTTGGTGAACGGCTTGACGATATAGCCCGCGGCGCCCGACTGGGCAGCCAGCACGATGTCTTCCTTGCGGGCCTCGGCCGTGACCATCAGCACCGGCAGATGCTTGAGGTTGGGGTCGTCCTTGATGGCCTTCAGCAGCTCGAAGCCCGTCATGTTGGGCATGTTGATGTCGCTGACGACGAAGTCGAACTTGGCGCCCTTGAGCATGTTCAGCGCCTCGACGCCGTCCTCGGCCTCTTCGCAGTTGTTGTAGCCAATCTCCTTCAGCAGGCCGCGAACGATGCGGCGCATGGTGGAGAAGTCGTCGACGACCAGGAATTTCATGTCAGCGCTCATGGCGATCCTCTCTCGGAGCTGGCGGTGTTCGGGGGTCAGCCCGCAGTCTAGTTCTAGAGCGCGGGCGACGGCGGCTGAGTTTGCGGCAATTTACCGCTTGGCGGCACTTGCGTTGCAGCCTCGGGCGCGGCGGCCTCGGCGTCAGGCTCGTCCGGCAGATTCTTCAGCACGGCGTCCTCGGCATCGCGGTTCATGACGATGATGCTGATGCGCCGGTTCAGTGCGCCATTGGGGTCCTTGGCGTCCAGCAGCTTGCTGGCGGCCAGGCCCTGCACGCGCAGCATGCGCGCCTCCGACAGGCCGCCGGCCACCAGTTCGCGCCGCGAGGCGTTGGCGCGGTCGGCCGACAGCTCCCAGTTGCTGTAGCCCTTGTCTCCACCGGGGAACGGCTGGGCATCGGTGTGGCCCTCGATCGTCAGCCGGTTGGGTACCTCGGTCAGCACGCTGCCGAGCTCGCGCAGCAGTTCGCGCATGTAAGGCTTCACGACAGCGCTGCCGCTGTCGAACATGGGCCGGTTGCCCTCGTCGACGATCTGGATGCGAAGGCCTTCCTTGGTCATGTCCAGCCGGATCTGGCCGCCCAGGGCCGCGAGCTTGGGGTTCTCGGCCAGCACCTGCTCGACCTTTGCCTTGAGCTGCTCCAGCCGCGACTTCTCGGCCTTGCGCTGCTCCTCCTTCAAGGCGCGCAGCGTGTAGCTGGACTTCTTGGCCGCGCTCTCGCCTTCCTTGACCTGACCGGTCTCGCGGGTGAGGTCCTTGCCGCCGCCGCGGATGACGCTGGAGGAATCGCCCGAGCCAGAGCCGCCCAGCATGGCCACCTTCAGCGGCGACTGGAAGAAGTCGGCAATGCCCTTCTTGTCGCCTTCCGTCGTGGAGCCAAGCAGCCACATCAGGAGGAAGAAGGCCATCATGGCCGTGACGAAGTCCGCGTAGGCGATCTTCCACGCACCGCCATGGGCCGCGTGGCCGCCCTTCTTCACCTTCTTGATGATGATGGGCTGGAGCTTTTTCGCATCTCCTGCCATCAGACGCTCCTGGTATTGCTGGCGCGCGCAGCGCCGCCACCCTCAAGCGGCAGCCGTGGAACTGGCTTTGCCAGCCCACTGGGTGCGCCCCCCTGGGGGGGAGCGCCGAAAGCAATTCGGGGGGGACTCATTTCTTCTTCACATGACCTTCGAGCTCGCTGAAGCTCGGACGGTCGCCGGAGAACAGCACTTTGCGGCCGAACTCGATGGCCACCTGCGGGGCGTAGCCCTGCATGCTGGCCAAGAGCGTCGTCTTGATGCACTGGAATTCCTTGCCGGCATCCTCCACCTTCTGCTCGAGAAGACCCGCCAGCGGCTCGGCGAAACCGTAGGCCAGCAGAATGCCTAGGAAGGTGCCGACCAGGGCGGAGCCGATCATGCCGCCCAGCACGGCCGGCGGCTGGCCGACGGAGCCCATGGTGTTCACGACGCCCAGAACGGCGGCCACGATGCCGAAGGCTGGCAAGCCACCCGCCAGGCGTTGCAGCGCGGCCACGGCGGCATGCTCTTCCTGGTGATGAGTCTCGATCTCGCTGTCCATCAGCGACTCGATCTCGTGGGCATTGAGGTTGCCCGACACCATCATGCGCAGGTAGTCGGTGATGAATTCTGTGACGTGATGGTCATTGCCCACCGTCGTGTATTTCTGGAACAGCGGGCTGGTGTGCGGGTCCTCGACGTCCTTCTCGATGGACATCAGCCCCTCCTTGCGGGCCTTCTGCAGGATGTCGTACATCAGGGCCAGCAGCTCCATATAGCGGGCCTTGCTGTATTTGCTGCCCTTGAAGCACAGGCCCAGGCCGGCCGCGGTCGCCTTGACGACCTTCATCTGGTTGTTGGCCAGGAAGGCCCCAATGGCGGCGCCGAAGATGGTGATCATCTCGAAAGGCAGGGCGTGCAGGATGACGCCGATGTTCCCGCCGTGGGCGATGAACACGCCGAAGATGCAGGCCATGGAGATGGCCCAGCCGATGATGACGAACATGCGCGGTTGAGTTGGGGTGTTCAGGCCATATCGACCTGCTGCCGGGGGGGCTTGAGCACAGTATGCCGCGACGAAGCCGGCTACAAGCACTCAATTGGCCGGCTTTGCCGCCCCATTCCGCACGGGGCGGTAAAGCCACACGTTCTGGCCGCCGGGCAGTGGCCAGCTTGCCACCGGTTTCACGTCCGGCACGGCGAAATCCAGGCTGGCCAGCCAAGCGTCGGGCGCCAACTCGGCACAGGCCTTGGCCCAGACACGCGGCATGGATTCGGGACGCTGGAAGACATAGACGAGGGCAAAGGCCGCCCAATCGTCGGCCCACAGGTCGCCCTGGCGCACGACGGCACCCCGCACCCGCAGCCGGGCAGCCCAAGCCAGAGGCCTGCTCCATTCCACGCCCTCGATGCGGGCGCCGGGATAGACCTGCAGCAGCTCCCGCAGCCCATCGCCAACGCCGCAGCCGGCGTCCAGCACGCGGGCTCCCGGCGGCAGCGGCGCGAGCGCGGGCAATTGCTGCAGCGCACCACGAGGCGTAGGGAAGAGCGGCGCCTCGGACCAAGTCCGCCGCGGGTAGAGCCACCACAGCAAGGCCAGCGGCGCCAGCCACAGCAGGCCCTTCAGTGCGCTCTCCCCGCCCTGCCAGCCCAGAGCCAGCACCGAAGCCGGAAAGCCAAGGGCAACAATGAGGCGGCGCCAGCGCTCTTCATTCAACCAGGCCAGCGCGGCTGAGACGGCAGCCCCGAGCGCCAGCGCCGGCCCGGGCGCCAGGCCGGCCCGCAGCGCGGCCGCATAAATGAACCAGGCCGCCAACCAGCTCAGCAGAGCCGGTAGCGGCCAGCGGGTGATCCTCATGGCGACAGTGTCGCCCGTTTGCAATGGGAATCAGTGCATCTGGATAGAGCCCTGGGCACGGCCCTTGCCGGCGCGTGCGGGCGGGTTGCATAGGCCGCAGACGAAATGGCGGGAGATTTCGTGCGGGTGGGTCACGAACTGGCCATTGCACTTGGAGCACTTGGTCAGCGTCAGCATGCCGTTGTCGACGAACTTCACCAGGCGCCAGGCACGGGTGACGGACAGCATGGCTTCCAGGCCCTGGGCCTGGGTCTGCTCCTGGTAGAGCTGGTAAGCCTTGATGACGGTGTCGATCTCGTCCAATTCCGCGGCCTTGTTCAGGTACTCGTGGATGTTCAGGAAGAGGCTGGCGTGGATATTGGGCTGCCAAGTCATGAACCAGTCGGTCGAGAAGGGCAATTGGCCCTTGGACGGCGACTTGCCGCTCACTTCTTTATAGAGGCGCAGCAGGCGCTCGTAGGACAGGTCGGTCTCGGATTCCAGCACCTGCAAGCGGGCACCGAGGTTAATCAATTGAACGGCACGTTCGATCTGCTTGGCTTCGGTGAGGATGCTCTTGACACGCATGGTGGGCTCCTGGAATTCTGTGGTCAGCGTGGTGTGTGCGGTGTTGCGGGCGAGCGCGGGGCCGCTCCCGATCTCGCTCGCATCGGACGTCGGCGCGGGTCAAGCCCGCGACGGTCCGCCCCCTGGGGCGGCTCGGCGTACCTGCCGGACAAGGGATCTCTATTCAGGCATGTTCGTGGCGGCCTGCCATCAGGATGGCGGCATGCAGTCGGCCCACACCGTCCCCGGCAGTCTTGCCATGACCCGTCAGCAGGCCCCAGACCAGGTCGTCAGACATGCGGAAGCTGCACAGCAACGTGTTGCCCGAGGCGATCTTCAGGATTTGCGCCGGGCTGAGCGTCCCGATCAGCGTCGCTGTATCTTCGTTGATACCCAGGCGGTAGAGCGCCTGTTCGCGGTCCGCCCGGATCAGCCCTTGGGCCAACATCAGATAGGACAAGTTGGCTTCGCGGATTTCGGCGAGGATTTGTTCGGCGTTCATTGGGACTCCGTGGCTGCGAGGCAATCGATGTGTCGATCTGCGACGGATTGTGAAGAGCCGGAATTGCGGCGTGGATCAGGCTTTTTCGGCACCTTGAGTCCCGCTTATTCCACCCTCGTTGTCAGAATTTCCCTGACAAGCCCTGCTGTCGGCTTCGAAGGATTCCGCGGTCCGTGGTGCAGCGCAGTTCACGGATGGCGAAGATTCGGTGCACGATTTCTCACTTCATGAGCGTGCCATGCCACAAAGGATTCAAGTTCCGCGGCACCCGTTCCGATAAGGGTTGCAACGGCAGCCAAGGAATTGGCGCCGTGGTCCGGAGTAAGCAGCCGACGGAGGCGCCATGCGGCGTCATCACCGAGGTGACTCACGCCGGGCGCAGCGGAGTGGGGCAACTCCCTCTGCGGCAGATTGGAGCTCCAGGAACCGGCCCGTCCGGCTCCCGAGGCTCCGGCGATGCCGGCGCTCTTGCCGGAAGTCACTTCAACTCCAAGGAGTTTTGTCATGTCGTTGCAAATCAACACCAACCTGAACTCGCTGCTGGCGCAAAACAATCTCAGCACCAGCCAGAGCGCCCTCGGCACCGCGATTCAGCGTCTGTCGTCGGGCCTGCGCATTAACAGCGCCAAGGACGACGCCGCCGGCCTCGCGATTTCGGAGCGCTTTACCGCGCAGATTCGTGGTTTGAACCAGGCGGCCCGCAACGCAAACGACGCCATCTCGCTGGCGCAGACGGCCGAAGGCGCACTAGGCTCGGTAAGCAACAACCTCCAACGCATCCGTGAGTTGGCGGTGCAGTCCGCCAACGCGACCAACAGCGCCAGCGACCGCGCTGCACTGCAGCAGGAAGTCTCCCAGCTCGTCGGCGAAATCGGCCGCGTGGGCAACACCACCAACTTCAACGGCCTGAAGATCCTGGACGGCACCTATACCGGCCAGCAGTTCCAAGTCGGCGCCAACGCCGGCGACACGATCGGCGTCTCGATCGCCGATGCCCGCGCGCAGTCGCTGGGCGCCAACACCGTCACCAGCGGCTCCGGCGTGGTGACCGCTGGCAATGCAGGCGGTGTTGCGGTGTACACCGGCAACGTCGTCATCAATGGCACCACCATCAATACGGCGACGGCAACGGGCGCAAGCGACGTGGTGGCTTCGATCAATGCTCAGTCCAGCATCACGGGCGTGAACGCTGCACGCGCCATCACCAACGTCAACAGCATTGCCTACACGGCCACCGCCAACGCCACCGTCATCCAGATCAATGGCGTGGGCATCGCCCTCGGTATCAGCACCACCGGCGTGAATGCCGCCACGGCAATCAACAATGCGTCGGCCCAAACCGGTGTGACCGCATCGTTCGCGGCCGGCAAGCTCACGCTGACCTCGGCCGGCGGTGCCGACGTCACAGTCACCGACGATGCCACGAATGGCGTCTTTGGCGCAGTCAACGGCACCGCCGCCACCCTAGGTGCCGGCAAGAACGTGACGCTGTCGGCCGGTATCACCCTGTCGACCAAGGTCGGCGGCGCTCTCGCCGTTGTCGAAGGCGGCAGCACGACAGCCAAGGATCTGGAAATCGGGGGTGCAGCAACCTCGGCCCCGATCGCCGCCACCTACCAGGTTTCGACGCTGGATATTTCGTCGGTGACCGGCGCCAATAACACGCTCCTCGCCGTGGACGCCGCGCTGCAGCAGGTCAACAGCCAGCGCTCGCAACTCGGTGCAATCCAGAACCGCTTCAGCTCGACGATCTCGAACCTGCAGACCTCCTCGGAGAACCAGTCCGCCTCACGCAGCCGCATCCAGGACGCCGACTTCGCCCAGGAAACGGCCAATCTGTCGCGCGCTCAGGTGCTGCAGCAAGCCGGCACGGCCATGGTGGCCCAGGCCAACCAACTGCCGCAGCAAGTGCTGACGCTCCTGCGCTAAGCACGCCTAAAACGCCTCGCGCTTGATGCGCGTCGCAGGCGGGCCGGTTCTCTCCAGGGCAACCTGGAGAGGCCGGCCCGTCGTCTTTTGGGAGGCATAAATTGGCCGCGAAAGCCGCCGCTTATCCGGGCTAAGCCCAAGCGGCTCGCTCGGAAGAATTCGTACACCAAATTCCGGCTCGGCATTTGGCGTTCGGATCGACGGAATCGATCCAGGAATGCACGGCTTTCACGGAGAGATTTCATGCCGCAGACCATCAACACCAATCTGTCGTCGTTGACCGCTCAGCGCAATGCCAACCGGACGCAGAACGACCTCGGCACCGCGATCCAGCGTCTGTCCTCCGGCCTGCGCATCAACAGCGCCAAGGACGATGCCGCCGGCCTCGCGATCGCCGAACGCTTCACCACACAGATTCGCGGCTTGAACCAGGCGACCCGCAATGCCAATGACGGCATCTCGCTGGCTCAGGTGGCCGAAGGCGCGCTGGGCTCCATCAGCAACAACCTGCAGCGCATTCGCGAGCTGGCCGTGCAGTCCGCCAACGCGACCAACAGCGCCAGCGACCGCGCCGCGCTGCAGCAGGAAGTCTCGCAGCTCGTTGGCGAAATCGGCCGCGTGGGCAACACCACTAACTTCAACGGCCTGAAGATCCTGGACGGCACCTATGCCACGCAGCAATTCCAAGTGGGTGCCAACGCCGGTGACACGATCAGCGTCTCGATCGCCGATGCCCGCTCGCAATCGCTGGGCGCCAACACCGTCAGCAGCGGCTCCGGCGTGGTGACCGCTGGCAATGCAGGCGGTGTTGCGGTGTACACCGGCAACGTCGTCATCAATGGCACCACCATCAATACGGCTACGGCGACAAGCACGACCGACGTGGTGGGTGCGATCAATGCTCAGTCCAGCATCACGGGCGTGAACGCTGCACGCGCCATCACCAACGTCAACAGCATTGCCTACACGGCCACCGCCAACGCCACCGTCATCCAGATCAATGGGGTGGGCATCGCCCTCGGTATCAGCACTAGCGGCGTGAATGCCGCCGCAGCAATCAACAATGCGTCGGCCCAGACCGGTGTGACCGCTTCGTTCGCGGGGGGCAAGCTCACGCTGACCTCGGCTGGCGGTGCCGACGTGACAGTCGCCGACGATGCCACGAATAGCGTCTTGGGCGCGGTCAACGGCACGGCCGCCACCTTGGGCGCCGGCAAGAACGTGACGCTGTCGGCCGGCATCACCCTGTCGACCAGGGTTGGCGGCGCCCTCGCCGTTGCCGAAGGTGGCACCACGACAGCCAAGGATCTGGAAATCGGGGGGGCCGCGACCTCCGCCCCGATCGCCGCCACCTACCAGGTTTCGACGCTGGACATCTCGTCGGTGACAGGCGCCAACAACACACTCTTCGCCGTGGACGCCGCGCTGCAGCAGGTCAACGGCCAGCGCTCCCAGCTCGGTGCGATCCAGAACCGCTTCAGCTCAACGATTGAGAACCTGCAAACCTCCTCCGAGAACCAGTCCGCCGCGCGTAGCCGCATCCAGGACGCCGACTTCGCCCAGGAAACGGCCAACCTGTCGCGCGCCCAGGTGCTGCAGCAAGCCGGCACGGCGATGATCGCCCAAGCCAACCAGTTGCCGCAGCAGGTGTTGGCGCTGTTGAAGGGTTGACGGCTCAGACTCGACGAGACCTTTCCCGCAAGCGTGACGTCTGCCCGCGCTTTCGAAAGGTAAAGCACCTAAAATTTTTGTTCCGCAGACCGATACACGTAGGACCATGACCTCCATCAGCGGCGCTCCGACCATGTCATCTGCCGGCATCGGCAGCGGGCTCGATGTCAACAGCATCGTCACCCAATTGATGGCGGTCGACAGCCTGCCGCTGAAGGCCATGCAAGCCTCGGCCGATCGGATGCAGACTCAGTTATCTGCCTTCGGTCAGATGCAGTCGTTGGTTTCCTCGCTGCAGGATGCAACCACGCCACTGTTGACTGCGTCGAATTATTCTCTAATGTCGGCCACGTCGTCTGACAGCTCCAGTGTCAGCGTGACCACGGCAACAGGCGCCGCGCCGGGTAACTACTCGATTTCGGTGAATGCTCTGGCAGCATCGCAGACCGTGGTCAGCACCAGCGGCCAGTTCGTGGCACCCACCGACGTCGTTGGCACCGGCACGCTCTCGATCAGCCTGGGCGCCTGGAATGCCGGGCAAACGGCATTCACGCCCAAGGCCGGCGCCCAGTCGGTGAATATCACCATCGACTCCACGAGCAACACGCTGGCAGGCATCCGCGACAAGATCAACGCCGCCAGTGCCGGTGTGACGGCCTCCATCATCACCGATGCCTCCGGCGCCCGCTTGACCCTGCAGTCCAGCAGCACCGGCTCGGTGAACGGCTTCAAGGTGTCGGTTTCGGACAATGACGGCACTAACACAGACAACACTGGACTGTCAAGGTTGGCCTTCGACCCGGCAAGCAGCGTTACTCAAATGACGCAGACCACGGCTGCGGCAGACACCCAAGCCACCATCAACGGCATTGCCGTCACCAGTTCCAGCACGACGCTGTCCAATGTCATCCAGGGGCTGACGATCAATGTCAACAAGGTGACTTCGTCGCCAGTGCAGGCAGCCGTCACTGCCAATACAGATGCACTGAAGACGATGCTGACAAGTTTCGTTGCCGCTTACAACGCACTCAACGCCTTCGTCGGCGCCAACACTGGCTACGATCCGGTCGCCAAGAAGGGCGCTCTGCTTCAGGGCGACTTCACTGCGCTGGGTCTTCAATCTCAGTTGCGCGGACTACTGGGGAATTTCGGCACGGCGTCATCGACCTTCAGCACACTCAGCTCGATCGGCCTGCAATTCCAAAAGGATGGCTCGCTGAAGATTGATGACACCAAGCTGAGCGCCGCCGTCAAGAATTCTGCTGAATTGCAGAAAGCACTGTCCAACATCAATACCACCACTCCGGCCAACAACGGCTTCTTCAAGAAGCTGTCGGATTGGGAAACCAATGCGCTAGGAGACAGCGGTGCGCTGCCGACCCGCCAGCAGTCGATCCAACAGAGCATCGCATCGAATCAGAAGGATCAGGACGCCTTCCAGGCGCGCCTAAACTTGATGGAGCAGCGGCTGCGCGCCCAGTATTCGGCACTCGACTCCACGATGGCGCAGGCCAACGCGCTGTCGAAGTACGTGGCGCAGCAGATCACCACCTGGAACAACCAGAAGGCGTAATTGACGGCGTTAATTATTGGCGTTTGACACGCCAATCCCGGTTCAAGAACTGGCCGCAACGGCCGAAAACAAGACAAGTGAACCGGAGTCCAGCGCGATGTTCAGCATGCCTCAGTCCTTCGGCGGCCACCGCCCCCTCGCGAATGCCTATGCCGACATCGGCACCAGCACGGCGACCGATGACGCCAGCCCTCACAAGCTCATCGGCCTGCTCTACAGCACAGTACTGAGCGACATTCACAAAGCCCGAGGCGCCATGCAGCGCGGCGACATGGCCACCAAGGCCCAGGCGATCGGCCGCGCCGTCCGCATCATCGATGAAGGCTTGGCCGGCGCCCTCGACATGGCGCGCGGCGGCGAGATCGCCAAGCGCCTCGCCGCTCTCTACGACTACCTGGCCCGCCGACTCACACTGGCCAACCTGCGCAACGACGAAGCCGTGATGGCCGAATGCGCCAAGCTGGTCGACACCCTGAAGGACGGCTGGGATGGCATCGCTGCGCAGGTGCACACCGGCGCTCAAGCCGCCTCTCCGACCGAGGCCGGCTGATCCATGAACACGTCGCTGCTCAAATACTACGAGGCGATCGAACTGGCCAGTTCTGACATGCTTTCTGCCGCGCGCAGCGGCAACTGGGACGAGGTGGTCAGGCTGGAGGGCGCCTGCGTTCTGTTGATCTGCCAGCTCAAGGCGGCAGCGAACCGCGAGTCACTCGCGCCAGGTGAATCCACGCTGAAAACGCGCATCATGCAACGCATCTTGCTCAACGATGCCGAGATTCGCCATCTCGCCGAGCCTTGGCTCGAGGATCTCGACCAAGTACTGGCTGGCAATCCAAAGCTTGTGCACTGAATCACTGCCGCTTCCCTTCACGGCGCACCGAACTACAATTCCAGGCCACCAAGTGTGAAATAGGTCACACTTCGCGGCCTCAAGTTCTTTGCAGAATTGCCGAAAGGCCCGTGACAGACCTTCAATTTGGACTGAAGGGGAACGTGATGAACAGCATTAACGGAGTGGGAGCCAGCCCTTCCTACATTGTGGGCAACGTGGAAGCACGCAGCAGCGCGAACCTGGACGCAACGACCCAGCAGCGCCAGACTGAACTCACCCCGACGCTGACGGTCCAGCTTGACAAGATCACGCAGGAACCCATTCCTCCACGTTTCCCGTGGTTGAGCCGGCTTTCTGCCGAACTGGAGGCCGCCGCCAAGCAGCGCCCCACGTTCCCGCCCACATCGGCAGTCGGCAACAACATCAACAAGATTGCTTGACTGTCCTGGGCCGTCAGGCCGCGCGGCGTAAGTCGTTGATCTGACAGGCCTCAGGTTCGCCTGGTGCGGATACTATGGTTCGTATGTCCGCATCCTCCACCCAAGTCGCCCCTGAAGAGCTGCGCGTCACCTCCTCCACCGAGATCGCAGCCTACCTGCAACAATTGTTGCGTGAGGGCGCCGACCTCACGCTCAGCGGCCCGCCGGGCCTGAGTCTGCCCAGCCGCATCTCGACCCTCGACACCGCAGCCGACCTACTCGGCCTCGAGATCAGCACGGACCCCGAAGGCATCAGCCAGGCGCTGGTGGCCGCCGGCGAGATCACTGCCATCGCCTACCTCGGAACGATTAAGCTGCAGTTCGAGCTCGAAGGCTCGGTCCTTGTCAGTGGTGATCAGGGCGCCGTGCTGCGCAGCACCCTGCCCTTGCGGCTCTACCGCTTCCAGCGCCGCCAGTCCTTCCGTGTGCAGCCGGCCGGCAGCGTTTACCCGCGCGTCGTCGTGCCCGGCGGCGATCAGCCACACGTGCTGCGCGTGCTCGATATCAGCATCGGCGGCCTGGCGCTGGCACTGCAGGCCGACGGCGACCCGCAGCAGATCCTGCCGATCGGCCGCACCGCCGAAGGCCTCGTGCTGGAACTGGACCGCATGACCGCACTGCGCGTCGCCTTGCTTCCGCACCACGCCAGCCCGATCGGCAGGAACGCCGACGGCACGTGCCAGCTTGGCTGCGCCTTCGTCGACCTCGACGCCGCTGCGGGCCGCTCGCTGCAGGTCTACGTGGACCAGACACAGAAGCGCCGGCGGCTGTTGAAGCTGGACGCATGAATAGAGCCCGCGGCTTCACGCTGCTTGAGGCAGCCATCACGATGGCCGTGCTGGCCATTGTCCTGTCGGTCGCCGTGCCAAGCTACTCCAACTACCTGGCCCGCCAGCGCCTGCGCCATGTCGCCGAGTTGCTGGAGCTGGACCTGCACCGTGCCCGCGCGATAAGCGTCGAGGAAAGCCGCAACGTTTATGTTGCCTTCCAGAGCGGCGCACAGTGGTGCTGGGGCGCGAGCCGCCAGGCGCCCTGCAACTGCGCCACCGGTCAGCCGCGCTGCGAGCTTGGCGGTATCGACCACCGCGACTACAAGGGTACGCTGCTTCAATCCGGGCAGGGCATTACCTTCGAATCGGGACTGGGCCGCGCTGTCGGCTGGACGCGCATCGGCATTTCCAACGATCGCAACAACCAGCTCTATCTCGACCTGAACCCGCTGGGCCGCCCGCAAATCTGCGGCGCCGACTCGCGCGCCGGCTGCTGAACCGCCGCGGCCGCTAGATCTGCATGTTCATGATCTCGGCATAGGCCGAGACCAGACGGTTGCGCACCTGCAGGGTGGCCTGGAATCCAATCTGCGCCTTCTGCATCGAGACCATGGTCTCTTCGAGGCTGACGGTCGGGTTGTCCAGCTGGACCTCACGTTGCAGGCGCGCCGCCTCGTCCTGTTGGGCGCTGACATTCTTCAGCGCCTGCGTCATCGCGTCGCCGAAGCTGGCGCCGGTGCTGGCGGCTGGCTTGGGTGCCAGCGGCGTACCATTGACCGCCAGACCTGCGCGGGCCGCAGCCTGTGCAAAGTCGAAGGGGCGCAGCTTCATATCCATGGGGCAGGACTTTGGCAGCAAGTCACGCGCGGGAAGCATCGAGATGCACGGGTGCAGTCGGCCACTTCGGCGCTTTCTTGAGAGTGGCGGCAGAAATAATTTGCGCCATCGCCGGATTTCCCGGCCCTCGCTGCATTCGCCCCTCCGATGGACAACGCCCTGAGCGCCCCCGCTGCTGCCGCCCCGGTGATGATCGCCCCGGTCGATGCACAGCCCAACTTCGTGCAGCGCCTCAACGGCCTGCCGCTGCGCAGCAAGCTGACCATGGGCGCCGGTCTGCTGGCTCTGGCTGGTGCCGTGTTGGCCATCACGCTTTGGTCGTCCCAGGGCGATTACCGGCCCCTCTTCTCCGGCCTGGCCGACAAGGACGGCGGTGCCGTCATCGGCGCGCTGTCAGCCCTGCAGGTGCCCTACAAGCACGAAGCGGGCGGCACCATCCTCGTGCCGGCCAACCAGGTCTACGAGCTGCGCATGAAGCTGGCCGCCCAGGGCCTGCCCAAGGGTGGCACTGGCAATGCCGTCGGCTTCGAACTGATGGACAAGTCTTCCATCGGCCAGACCCAGTTCGCGGAAAGGCTGAACTTCCAGCGCGGCCTGGAAGGGGAGCTGGCCCGCACCATCACCGCCATGTCCGACGTGGCCGACGCCCGCGTGCACCTGGCCATCCCGCAGCAAAACGGCTTCTTCCGCGAGCAGCAGAAGCCCAGCGCCAGCGTCTTCCTGACCTTGCGCGGCGGCCGGACCCTGGACCGGGCCCAGATCGCCGGTATCGTCCACCTCGTCTCCAACGCGGTGCCCGAGCTCAACCCCAAGGCCGTCAGCGTCTCCGACCAGACCGGCGCCCTGATCTCCCAGGCCGGCGCCGACGCCGTCACCGGCCTGGACAGCCTGCAGCTGCAATACAAGCAGCAGGTCGAGGCCAGCTACAACAAGCGCATTTTCGATCTGCTGGAGCCCGTCGTCGGCCGCGACAACCTGCGCTCCACGGTCACCGCCGACGTCGACTTCTCGCAGACCGAGGCCACCGCCGAGGAATACCGCCCCAACCAGGGTCCCAACGCCCAGGCCGCGGTGCGCTCCAGCCAGAGCAACGAGAGCAACAACGCCAACAGCGCCACGCCCACCGGCGTGCCGGGCGCCGCCACCAACCAGCCGCCCGTGCCGGCCACGGCACCCATCAACGGTGCCAGCGCACCGCTGCAGGCCACCCAGGGCGGTGCGGGCGTGGGCAGCAGCCGCCACGAGCAGGTCACCAACTACGAGTTGGACAAGACCGTGCGCGTCACGCGCGGCGCGGTCGGCAACGTCAAGCGCCTGAACGCCGCCATCGTCGTCAACCACCGTTCGGTGACCGACGCCAAGGGCAAGACCAGCCAGCAGCCGGTCTCGGCCGAGGAAATCACCCGGCTGACCGACCTCGTGAAGGAGGCCATGGGCTTCAACGCCGAGCGCGGCGACTCGGTCAAGGTCGTCAGCGCCCCCTTCGTCGTCGACAAGACCGAGCCGGCCGAGGTGCCGCTGTGGAAGCAGCCCTGGCTGCTGGACATCGCTCGCAGCGCCATCGTGCCGCTGGCCTTCGTCGCCATCGCGCTGATCGCCGTCTTCGGCATGATCCGCCCCGCCATCAAGGCCGCCGCGCCATTGCCGCCTGAGGACAAGCCCGAGGCCGTGGACGAAGTTGTCGACGATGCCGTATTGCTGCCCGGTGCCGATGGCATGCCGCGACTGGAAGCTCCGCTGCAAAACGAAAAGCTTGACCGCGCCCGGGCGCTGGCCCGCGACAATCCCGTGGCAGTTGCCAATATCGTGCGCGACTGGATGGCCGGCGAAACGGCCGCCTGATTCAGAGCCGAACCATGGACGACAAAGGCATAGAAAACGCTGCCATTTTGTTGATGTCGCTGGGCGAAGAGGAAGCCAGTGAGGTCTTCAAGCATCTGTCGCCCAAGGAAGTGCAGGCGTTGGGCGAAACCATCGCCAAGCTCAAAGTCATCAAACGCGCCCAGGTCGAGACCGTGCTCGACAAGTTCGACGCCGTCGCCGAGACCCAGAGCACCTTGGTAACGGACACCGACGAATATGTGCGCGCCGTGCTGCGCAAGGCCCTCGGCGAAGACAAGGCCAACCTGCTGCTGGACCGCATCCTGCAGGGCAGCGACGTCTCTTCCATCGAGAGCCTGAAGTGGATGGACCCGGCCAGCGTGGCCGAGCTGCTGCGCAACGAACACCCACAGATTATCGCGGCCATCCTGGCCCACCTGGACTTCGACCAGACCAGCCAGGTGCTCAAGCTCTTCACCGAGCGCGGCCGCAACGAGGTGCTGATCCGCATCGCCACGCTGGACGGCATCCAGCCCACCGCGCTGAAGGACCTCAACGAGGTGATGAGCCAGATCCTCGCCGGCGGCGAGCGCATGAAGAAGAGCTCGCTGGGCGGCGCCAAGACGGCTGCCGAGATCATCAACATGATGGGCTCCAGCGTCGAAGCCTCCGTGCTGGACTACATCCGCGAGGCCGACTCCGACCTGGCGCAGAAGATCATGGACAACATGTTCACTTTTGACGATGTGAACAAGATCGACGACAAAGGCATCCAGTCCATGCTCAAGGAAGTGCAGACCGAAAGCCTCGTCGTCGCCCTCAAGGGTGCCAGCGCCGACCTGCGCGAGAAGATCTTCCGCAACATGTCCACCCGTGCGGCCGAGACCCTGCGCGAAGACCTTGAGACCCGCGGCCCGGTGCGCCTGTCCGAGGTCGAGGCCGAGCAGAAGGAGATGCTCAAGATCGTGCGCCGACTCGTCGACGAAGGCCAGATCGTCCTCGCGGGTGGTGGCGACGACCAGTTCGTCTAGCATGAAGCCCCTCGTCCAAGGAGTACCTTGGCCGGTCCCCCGCGGGGACGGCGATGCTTGCCGGTTCGACTGGCAAGCACATCGCCATGGCGGGACGGCCCGGGAGCGGCCCAGCGCTCGGCCCGAAATGCACCACGTGGACAATTATTGACATGGCCACTGGACGTCAACCCCCTCGGCAAGTACCACCACCCGATCGTCGCGAAGGCGACCGCCGCGGCACCTATGCCCGCTTCATTCCCGGCGAGGAACTCCAGGGCGCCAAGGCCTGGAGCATGGACAACCTGGGCAACACTTCGCCCTCGCCCTTCGCGCCCATGCGCCCCGGCACGCCGGCGGCCGCGCCGTCGGCTGCGGCCACCGCCCCCGTGCCGCCGCCCCCACCCGAGCCCAGCGCGCAGGAGCAGCTGCACGCCGCCCGCCAGAGCGGCTACCAGGACGGCTACCGCGACGGCATGGCCGCGCTGGATGCCTTCAAGCAGAGCTTTGCCCAGCAGATGAGCAAGCAGATCGGTGCCCTGGTGACGGCCTTCGACAACGAAATGCGCGCACTGGAGGACGAGATGGCCTCCGCCATGGCCCGCATCGCCGTCGAACTGGCCCGCCAGGTCGTGCGCAGCGAGCTCGAGCAGCGCCCCGAAGTGATCGCTCGCGTGGCCCATGACGCCGTCGAGGCCCTGCAGCTGTCGGCCCGCCATGTGCGTGTGCGCGTGCATCCCGACGACCTCCCGCTGGTGCGCGACGGTGCCGGCGAGGAAATGCAGGCCCGCGAGGCACAGCTTATCCCCGACCCCGAAGTGCCGCGCGGCGGCGTCAAGGTCGATGCCGACGTCGCCAGCGTCGACGCCACCATCGCGACGCGCTGGCAGCAGGCCGTCTCGGCCATCGGCCAGCAGTCCATTTGGGAAGACCGCCGCGGGGGCTTGGATGAAGACGTCTGAGCGCACCGAGCGCTGGCAGCGATATCTTGCGGATCTGGAGACCCTGGCCGGCAACGCCGCGCCGCTGGAGTCGCAGGGCAAGCTGGTGCGCGTGGCCGGCCTGGTCCTGGAAGCCACGGGCATCAAGGTGCCGCTGGGCTCGGTCTGCCGCATCCAGATGCCCAGCAGCGGCAACAGCCCGCGCCGCGGCTCGGCGCCGGTGAACGCCGAGGTCGTCGGCTTCTCGGGCGACCGCGCCTATCTGATGCCCACCGACGAAGTGCAGGGCCTGTCAAGCGGCGCCGCCGTCGTGCCACGTCACCTGCCACCGTTGGCACCCCAGCTGGGCCAGCCCCTGCATCCCTGGCGCCGGGGCGAGGACCGCGGCCTGCACCTGCCCATGGGCGGCGGCCTGTTGGGCCGGGTCGTCGACCCGCACGGCCATCCGCTGGACCGCGCCGGCGAACTGAGCAACATCCATAACGAACCCATGGTGCGGCGCCCCATCAATGCGATGGACCGAGACCCGGTGCGCACGCCGCTGGACACCGGCGTGCGCGCCATCAACGCCCTGCTGACCGTCGGCCGCGGTCAGCGCCTCGGGCTGTTCGCCGGCACCGGCGTCGGCAAGTCCGTGCTGCTCGGCATGATGGCCCGCTACACCCAGGCCGACGTCATCGTCGTTGGCCTGATCGGCGAGCGCGGCCGCGAGGTCAAGGAATTCATCGAGGACATACTCGGCGACGAGGGCCGCCAGCGCAGCGTCGTCGTCGCCGCACCCGCCGACGCGCCGCCGCTGATGCGCATGCAGGGCGCCCACTACGCCACCGCGATCGCGGAGCATTTCCGCGACCAGGGCCGCCACGTGCTGCTGCTGATGGACTCGCTGACCCGCTACGCCATGGCCCAGCGTGAAATCGCTCTCGCCATCGGTGAGCCACCAGCCACCAAGGGCTATCCGCCAAGCTGCTTCGCCAAGCTGCCCCAACTGGTGGAGCGCAGCGGCAACGGCCTGCCGGGCGAGGGTTCCATCACGGCCTTCTACACGGTGCTGACCGAGGGCGACGACCCCCAGGACCCCATCGCCGACGCGGCGCGCGGCATCCTGGACGGCCATATCGTTCTGTCGCGCGAGCTGGCCGAGGCCGGCCACTACCCGGCCATCGACATCGAGCGCTCCATTTCCCGGGTGATGACCAGTGTTGCACCCCAAAACCAGGTCGATTCCGCGCGTCGATTCCGTCAACTTCTGGCGAAATACAACAAGGCCCGCGACCTGATCCAGCTCGGTGCCTATGCGCCGGGCGCCGACCCCGAGCTGGACCTGGCCGTACGCCTGCATCCCGACATGACGCGGCTGCTGCAGCAGGACATGCACAGCCCGGCACTTCTTCACGCCAGCGTCAGTCAACTGCAGGCCGTGGTCCAGGGCGCCTAAACCCCGAGTCGGCGCCGGCCGATAACGAACGGGCGTCTTTGGAGTTCCGAATGAGTGAATCTACGCTGAGTCTGTTGTTGGAACGTGCCGAATCGGAGCGCGACGCCGCTGCCCAGGCCCTGCACGCCGCCAGCAACCAGGCCCAGGCCGCGCGCGTCCAGCATGGTGAATTGGCTGGCTACCGCCAGGAATACCAGCAGCGCTGGACGCAGAGCTTCGCCCAGGCCACCACCATGGACATCGTCGGCTGCTACCAGAGCTTTGGCCGCCGCATCGACCAGGCCGTGGACACGCAAGGCCATGTGGTCCACCATGCTGATCAGCGCCAGCAACGCGCCCGCGAAGCGCTGCGCCAAGCTGAGTTGCGCGTAGCCGCGCTGCGCCAGTTGATCGCCCGCCGCCAGGCCGAAGCCGACAAACTCGTCCAGCGCCGCGAACAGCGCGCCGACGACGAGTTCGCCGCCCGCGCGCATCTGCGCCGCTCTGCACACGCCTGAACGCCATGCTCGCCACCTCGCAGACCATCGCCCCCAAGCCGGCCGCGCTGCCGCCCGCCGCCGCGCCGGCTCTGCCCCCCGGCGGCACGGCCGGTGGCCCGAGCTTCGCGCAATTCCTGAACGACGCGCCGGTGGTGGTGACGCCTCCGCCGGAACGTGCCACCCCCGTGCCCCGCAAGCCCGAATCGGCCGGCAACGAATCCGCGGCACCGGCACCCGTCGCGACCCGTCGCCCGGCCACGCCGGCCGAGCCGGCCAAGCAGGCCCCGACCCGCGGCACCGACGCGGCCGCCAAGCCGGAGTCAAAAGCCCCCGCCAAAGCCAAAACCGAAGACACCAGCGACGCCGAGACTGCCGCGACGGACAAGGCAGACAGCCCCGAAACCTCGGGCCTCGACGAATTCACCCAGCTCATCGCCCTGACCCCACAAGCGCTGCAGGTCCCGTCCGCATCCGTGGCGGCACTGCCGGGCACGGCGACCGGCGCCGGTGCGACGGAAGACGACGCGCCCGCCGCCCGGCATGGCCGTCCCCGCATCAACCGCCTGGCCAATGACGCGGGCAGCACGCCTGCGGCAACGCGCGGCGGTGCCGAGATGACCGCCACGGCGGCCGGTGAACAACGCCGCCCCGCCGAGGCGCCCGCGCGGGACGCTGCGGCCCATGCCAAAAGCGTGGACTTGTCGGCCGCGGCCGACAGGTCCACCGCGCGCAGCGTCGCCAGCAGCGAATCCCTGCAGGCCATCACCGCTGCCGCAACGGGCGGCGCCAGCACACCGCAGGCAGGCGCCGCATCCCCCGCGCCAGCGGCCAGCTTCGCGGCGGTTCTCGCCCAGGCCATGCCGATCGCAGCGACGGCGGCCGACGCGTCCCCGGTCAGCGCCGGCGGCCAGGTCCAAGCGGCCGTGCACAGCAGCGCCTTTGCGCCGGAACTGGGCGCGCGCGTCAGCCTGCTGGCCGTGGACGGCGTGCAACAGGCCGAATTGCAGCTCAACCCGGCCGACATGGGCCCTGTGGCCGTGCAGATCGTCATCGACGGTGCCCAGGCCCAGGTGTCCTTCCATGCCGTGCAGGCCGAGACCCGGCAGGCTCTGGAGCAGAGCCTGCCCGACCTCGCCGCAGCCCTGCAGAGCCAGGGCCTGACGCTGTCGGGCGGCGGCGTGTTCCAGCAGGCCTCGCGCGATGCCCAGGACGGCGACAAGGACTCCGGACACGACGACGGCCGCAGCCCGCGCGGCACCGGCGGCGCGGCCCGCGTGGGCAACAGCAAGGCCGTGCCGACACCCGCCATGCGCCGCAGCGTCGGCCTGCTCGACACATTTGCCTGAAGCTGAAGTGGAAATAGCCACGCCCGACTCAAGCTAATCAGCGCTTGCCCGGCGGGCTCGGGGTCAATAATCGAGCGCATGGGTCCATTGCCCGCAGTGGGCGAGGAACGTTCAAGGAGTTCTCATGGCGACTGCGCCGGCTGCTGAAAGCCCCGCGCCCAAAGGCGGCGGCAGCAAGAAGCTCATCATCATCATTGCCGCCGTGCTCGTGCTAGTGCTGGTGGGCGGCGGCGCGGCCGTGCTGCTGCTGAAAAAGAAGCCCCCCGCCGAGGATGGCGAGGACGGCGCCGAGGCGACAGAAGCACCGGTCAAGGCCCATGCCAAGAGCGACCATCCACCCACCTTCGTGCCGCTGGACCCCTTCACCGTCAACCTGGCCGACAAGGACGTCGACCGCTTCGCCCAGATCGGCGTGACGCTGCAGGTCGAAGACCCCAAGTTCGCCGACCAGATCAAGGCCTATATGCCCGCCATCCGCAGCAATGTGCTGATGGTGCTAGCCCACAAGACCGCCGCCGAGCTGCTGACCCGCGAGGGCAAGGAAAAGCTCGCCAAGGACATCATGCGCGAGTCGGTGCGGCCCATGGGCATCGAGCTCGGCGAGGACGAGGACGAGCCAGCGGCTTCCGACGCGCCCAAGAAAAAGAAAAAGAAGAAGGCCCACGTCGAAAGCCCGGTGACGCAAGTCCTGTTCTCCAACTTCATCGTTCAGTAAACCTGGTTCACGTATGAATCAGCAGATTCTTTCCCAGGACGAAGTCGATGCACTGCTCCAAGGCATCACCGGCGAGAGCCAGAAGCTCGAGGCCGAGGAGGAGCAGGTCGGTGGCATACGCGAGTACAACCTCGCGAGCCAGGAACGCATCGTCCGTGGGCGCATGCCCACGATGGAGATCATCAACGAGCGGTTCGCGCGCAACATCCGCGTCGGCCTGTTCAACTTCATCCGCAAGAGCCCCGAGGTCGCCATCGGCGGCATCAAGGTGCAGAAGTACAGCGCCTTTCTGCGCGAGATCGTCGTGCCGACCAACTTCAACATCGTGTCGGTCAAGCCTCTGCGCGGCAGCGGGCTGATCGTCTGCGACCCCACCCTGGTCTTCGCCGTCATCGACTCCCTGTTCGGCGGCATCGGCAAGTTCCACGCGCGCATTGAGGGCCGCGATTTCTCACCGACGGAACAGCGCGTCATCACCCGCATCGTCGAGGTCATCCTCGCCGAGTACCACAAGGCCTGGAAGGGCATCTATCCGCTGGAGCTGGAATACCAGCGCTCGGAGATGCAGCCCCAGTTCGCCACCGTCGCCACGCCCAGCGAGATCGTCGTGTCGACCTCCTTCACACTGGAGATCGGCGAGACCAGCGGCACCATCTATTTCTGCATTCCTTACTCGACGCTGGAGCCCATCCGCGACGTGCTGTATTCGACGACGGTGGGCGATTCCTCCGAGCCCGATCGCCGCTGGATCAATCTGCTGAAAACGCAGATCCAGGCCGCCGAGGTCGAGCTCGTCGCCGAGCTGGGCACGGCGCCGGCCACCGTCGAGCAGTTGCTGGCCTTCAAGCCCGGCGACTTCATCGAGCTGGATCTCGAACCCATGATCCAGGCCAAAGTAGACGGGGTGCCCGTCTTCGACTGCCACTACGGCACCTCCAACGGCCGCTACGCCCTGAAGATCGACAAGATGCTGACTGGCTCGCAAGAGAGCTGGTTGGGAGCCAAACATGAGCCCTGATTCACCCAGCCAAGAAGAACAGGACGCGATGGCGGCTGAATGGGCTGCGGCCCTGGCCGAAGCCGCGCCTGCCGCGTCGCCCGCCACCGAAGTCGTCGCCGAGGTGCCGGAGCAGGTATCCACGCCCAGCTTCGCCAACTTCACGCCGACCTCCGGCGCGGGGCCGGGCAACGACATCAACATGATCCTGGACATCCCTGTCCAGCTCACGGTGGAACTCGGCCGCACCCGCATCCCGATCAAGAACATACTGCAGCTGGCCCAGGGCTCGGTGGTGGAGCTGGACGCCCTGGCCGGCGAACCCATGGACGTGCTGGTCAACGGCTATCTGATCGCCCAGGGCGAGGTCGTCGTCGTGAACGACAAGTTCGGTATCCGCCTGACGGACATCGTCACGCCTTCGGAGCGCATGCGCCGCCTGTCCAAGGCCGCCTGAAGGGCCAATACAAAGGCACAACAGAGGCACCGCGGCGCAGAGGAATTCAACAGACTTCTTCTCTGTGCCTCCTCAGTGCCTATGTGGTTGCATTTCTTCATCGCGTCAAAGAGCACCCCATTCCGCCGCCTGTTTGAGGGTTCGGCGGCTCAAGTCGATCCGCAGAATGACGAGGCATGAATGCTTCCGGCCTGCTTCCCTTTCTGTGGTTCCTCGGCATCGTCGCGCTGATTCCGGTCGCGCTGTGGCTGCTCAAGCGCACGCCGCTGGGCGGTGCCGCGGCGGCCGGCGTGCTGCGCGTGGTGGCCCAGCTGCCCACGGCCCCCAACCAGCGCCTGCTCGTCGTCGAGGTCGGCCGGGGTGAGGACCGCCGCTGGCTGGTGCTGGGCGCCACTGCCCAGAACATCAGCACCCTGCATGTGATGCCGCCGCAGGCCGAGCCAGTCGCGCCGGCCACGTTCTCCAACCTGCTGAAAAAGGAACGCGGCGATGCGTAAGGCTCTCGGTCTCGCGCTGCTGCTCGCCGCCAGCGGCGCCTTTGCCCAACAGGGCCAGACCCCACCGGCCTCCCTGCCGCTGCTGGTCGGCCAGGGCGCCGGTGGCAGCTACTCGGTGCCCATCCAGACCCTGCTGTTCTTCACGGCCCTCGGCTTCTTGCCCGCCGTCATCCTGATGATGACGGCCTTCACGCGCATCGCCATCGTGCTGAGCCTGATGCGCCAGGCGCTGGGCACGCAGGCCGCACCGCCCAACCAGGTCATCGTCGGGCTGAGCCTGTTCCTGACCTTCTTCGTCATGAGCCCGACGCTGGACAAGGTCTATGCCGAGGCCTGGCAGCCCTACAGCGCCGGCACCATCCCTTTCGACGAGGCATTGAAGCGCGCCGAAGTGCCGATGCGCGGCTTCATGCTCAAGCAGACCCGCCAGGCCGACGTCGCCCTGTTCTCGCGCCTGGCCAAGGTCGCCCCCAGCGTCAAGCCGGAAGACGTGCCCTTCAAGGTGCTGGTGCCGGCCTTCGTGACCAGCGAGCTGAAAAGCGCTTTCCAGATCGCCTTCCTGATCTTCATCCCCTTCCTCGTCATCGACATGATCGTGGCAAGCGTGCTGATGAGCCTGGGCATGATGATGCTGTCGCCCGTGCTGGTCGCCATGCCGTTCAAGCTGATGCTGTTCGTGCTCGCGGACGGCTGGAATCTTCTTCTTGGCTCGCTTGCGGCCTCTTTCGTGACTTGATCAGTTGGGGACAGAGCAGCCGGCGGGCACGCCGCCAGGTCTGTCCCGCAGAGGAAACAGATGGACGCCCAACAAGTCTTCACCTTCGGCCAGCAAGGCCTCTACATGCTGATGCTGGTGGCTGCTCCAGTGCTCATCGTCGTGCTGCTGGTCGGCGTCGTCGTCAGCGTCATCCAGGCGGCCACGCAAATCAACGAAGCCACGCTGTCCTTCGTGCCCAAGGTCGTCGCCACCGTGCTGACGCTGGCCATTGCCGGGCCCTGGATGATGACGACGCTGGTCGAGTACATCCAGCGCACGCTGATGACTATCCCGAACGTCGTCGGCTGACATGGTGCCCCCACGCACGCTCTGCGCGCTGCCCCCCGCGGGGGTGCGTCAGCGCCTTCGGACGACCGAGCGACGCTGACATGTTCTCGGTCACCGAAGCCCAGTTGCTCGCGTGGTTGAACCCGCTGCTCTGGCCCTTCATCCGCACACTGGCCCTGTTCGCCGGCATGCCCACCTTCAGCCAGCGCAATGTGCCGCTGCGCCTGCGCGTGGGCCTGTCGCTGTTCATCGCGGTGGCGGCCCAGCCCTCGCTGCCGGAGATGCCGGTCACGCCGCTGGACTCCCTGCCCGGCCTGACGCTGCTGCTGGCCCAGCAGCTGCTCATCGGCCTGTCCATGGGCTTTGCGGTACGCCTCGTCTTCGCGGCACTGGAGTTCGCCGGTGAAATCATCGGCCTGCAGATGGGCCTGAACTTCGCCGGCTTCTTCGACCCCGGCACCAGCGCCCAGGGTACGGCCAGCAGCCGCTTCTTCGGCAGCATGGTGGCCTTCCTCTTCATCGCCATCAACGGCCATCTGCTGCTGATCAACGCGCTGATCCAGAGCTTTACCGCCTTCCCGGCCGGCACCGAGCCCTTCGCCTTCCTGCGCGCGGCCATGCCCCAGCAATGGGGCGCCGAGATATTCAGCATCGGCCTGTGGATCGCGCTGCCGCTGATCACCATGCTGATGTTCGTCAACCTCGTGCTCGGCGTGATCTCGCGCGTCGCGCCCCAGATAGGCGTCTTCTCGGTCGGCTTCCCGCTGACCGTCAGCATCGGCCTGATAGGCATGGTGGCCACGCTGCCGCTGATGCAGACGCCCTTTACCGTGGCGTTGGAGAGATTGCTAGCGGCGTTCAGCTAGTGGCCATCGGATCGGATGTCGGCTCGCCGATACCTGGCGGGAGCAGATCTGCCAGCCGTGACCGGCTACTGACGCCGCGCGGCAGTCGTCGCGCCGGCCTCGTGCCTGTGCTGGAGCCAAGATCAGCGCTTGGGACTCGCCACGTGCTGATCAAACAGCAGGCTGTTGCCGTCAGGGTCCTTGATCATGAAATACGCCGGCCCAGTGGTGCTTTCGTCGGCTGCCGGACTCGGCGTGATGCCGCGCGACCTGAAGGTGCGCTGCAATTCGCGCACGTCGATGAAGTCGGTCAGAGTTTCCTTGTCCTTGGTCCAGCCCGGGTTGAAGGTCATCAGGTTCTTGTCGAACATGCCCTGGAACAGGCCAATGCGCGCTTGGCCGCTTTGCAGCACGACCCAGTTTTGCTCCAGCTTGCCGCCAACCTCGGTGAAGCCGAGCTTCTCGTAGAAGGCCTTCGACGCCTTGATGTCCTTGACGGCCAGGCTGACCGAGAAGTTGCCCAGGTCCATGGGTTTGTTCTCCGTGGCTCTCGTTGAAGCGGTGATGAGAGTGGCGGCCAAGGCCATCCAAACCAGGGCGTTGCCGAACGATCGCGTCATGCGGGTGTCCTCCAAGGGTTGATACCGACGCTACGATGCCCGCTAACCTCAGCGCGGGCTTGCCAAATCTTGCGAACCGGGACCTCATCCACCGACTGCGCCGCGCGCATCAACCGAGCCATCGACCATGTGGTGAAACATGTCGATGCCCCGCTGAGGCTGGAAGACGTGGCCGCCGTGGCGCATGTGTCCCCTTTCCACTTCCACCGCCTCTTCAAGGCCGTCGTCGGTGAAACCCTCGCCCAGTTCGTTAAGCGGCGGCGGCTGGAACGGGCCTTGTATCTGCTGTCGCACACGCCCGGGCGCTCACTCACCGATGTCGCCCTGCAATGCGGCTTCTCGTCGTCGTCGGACTTCTCACGCAGCTTCAAGCAGTATTTCGGCGTGCCGCCCAGCGCCTTCGATCTGGAGGCTTTTCGTCAGTCGCGCCGCGGGGAGTTCGAGCTCACCATGCAGCCTGCTCCCGCGGAATCGACGCGCTTCTTCCTGCCGCCGGACGAGAACCCAGACGGCTTCGAGGCGCGGCTGCGGGACCTGCCAGCCCGCACGGTGGCCTATATCCGCGTGTTCGATCCGAACCGCATTGGCGTGGTTCAGGCGGCCTGCGAACGACTGATGGCCTGGGCGGACGACCGCGGCTTCGGCACAGGCGAATGGCTGGGATACATGTGGGACGAGCCCGAGATCGTGGCTCTCAAGGACTGCCGCTACGACGCGGCCGTGGTCGTGGATGGCGCCTTCAAGCCCGAGGGCGAGATCGGCCGCTTCGATTTCCCGCCGATGCGCGTGGTAGAGGTCGTGGTGAGGGGCGATCTGTCGCTGGAGGCACGTGCCATCGACTGGATCTACCGCACCTGGTTGCCGGGCAGCGGCTATGTGCCCGACGACCAGCCCGCTTTCGAAGCCTGGATCGGCCGGCCGTACGCCCACGGGGACCAGTACTTCGAGATCTCGTGTCAGCTGCCAGTGCGGCGGGCGTGAACAGCCTCGTTCTCGCTGTGAGCTCACGATGAGGGTGCCCGTGAGGCTCGCATGCCGAATAGAAGGCGCGCTCTGCCTGAAGCCGACGCCGTCCCACGGCAGTTGCCAACAATTGCTTCAGCTTTCTGAAGCCCTCCGCCGGGGCGCCAGGGCTGCCACCGAAGCGGCCCGCCGCTGACTCCCCACACGCAGACTCAGGCCTCGCGCAGCGCCGTCGTCACCGGCAGCGACGCCGCCCGCACCGCCGGAAACAGTCCACCCACAAAGCCGATGGCCAGGGCCCATTTGATGCCCTCCCACAGCAGCTGGGGCGACACGGCCAGGTTGAAGCTGAGCTTGCCCACCGAGCCGGCCGCCATCGTCGAGGCCTCATAGCCGTTGAAGATCAGCCAGGCAATGCCGCCGCCGATGAGGCCGCCGATCAGGGCCAGCAGCGTCGTCTCCAGCATCACCGCGATGACGACCGGCAGGCCGCGGAAGCCGATGGCGCGCAGCGTAGCGATTTCGCGGGCCCGCGCCGCCACCGCCGCGAACATGGTGTTCAGTGCACCGAAGACGGCGCCGACGGCCATGATGGAACCGACCACGATGCCGATGATGCGCAGCACCTTGGTCATCTGCTCGCTCTGCTTGGCGAAGAAGTCCAGCGTCGTGCTGGCCTTGACCTTGAGCTGAGGGTTGTTCTCGAGCGCGTCGCTGAAGGCCTTGATGGCCGCCGGGTTGTCGAGCTTGACCGTCGCCGAGTTGCGGCCGCTGCCGCGCTTGTAGGTGTCGTTGACGACATTGGCGTCGGCCCACAGCTCCGACTCCATCGCGTCGCCCGAGGCGAAGATGCCGACGATGGTCCAGGGCTGGTTGCCGAGCTTCAGCGTCTCTCCGACCTTCAGCCCTTCGAACTGCCGCACCGCGCCCTTGCCGACGATGATTTCGCGCAGGCCCGGCTGGAAGATCCGGCCCTCGATGATCTTGGCGTTGGGCCGCACGACGAAGGCCGCCTCGCTGATGCCGCGCACCTGGGCGCTGCCGGAGTCGCCGGTATTGCTGCCCTTGACCGGCAGATTGGCCGCCACCACCGTCTCGGCCGAGAGGATGGGCTCGCCCTTGGGATTGCGGGCGACGCCGGGGGCCTGCTCGATCTGCACGATGTCCTCTCGGCTCAGCGAGGACGAGACCTCGTTGGCCGAGGCACCGCGCATGACGATGGCCGTGTCCAGGCTGCCGGAGTTGCGCAGGGTCTGGCCATAGCCCTCGGCCATGGCCAGCAGCGCCACCAGCACGCCCACCACGCCGGCGATGCCGACGACGATGACGGAAGACGAGCCCAGGCGCTGGGTCAGCGTGCTGATGCCCACGGACGCCACCGAGCGGGCCTGCATGCCGGTGCGGAACAGCCCCATCCACAGCGCCAGCAGCACGGCCAGCGCCACAGCGCCGTACCAGGGCAGGAAGATCCAACCGACCAGCAACGCGCTGGTGAGCAGGACCAGGCCGAAGTTCTTGAGGAATTTCATGTCATGCCCTCCCGGCCAGTGCATCGGTGATGTTGACGCGCATGGCGCGCACCGCAGGCAAGGCACCCACCGCCAGTCCGAAGAGCAGGGCCAGGGCCACGCCGATCATCCAGCTCGCCGTGCCGGCCGCCGGCAGGTTCAAGGTACCGCCGCTGACCTTGCTGACCGCCGGGCCGATGACGCTGGCCAGGCCCAGGCCGACGACGCCGCCGATCAGCAGCAGCAGCACCGACTCGGCCAGCACCATGGACAACACGCTCTCGCCCGAGAAGCCCAGGGTCTTGAGCACCGCGATCTCGCCGGTGCGCTCGCGCACGGCCTGCATCATGGTGTTGCCGGCCAGCAGCAGCAGCGTGAAGAACACGGCGCCCATGATGGAGGTGACGATGAGGTTGATGTCGGCCACCTGCTTCATCCAGCTCGACATGGCGGCGGCCTCGGTCTGGGTGCGGGTCTCGTGGTCGGAATTGGCCGAGATCTCGTCGACGGCCTTGAGCACGCGGTCGGCCTGGTTGACGTCCTTCACGCGGGTGACATACCAGCCCACCTGGCCCTGGTTCCAGGGCGTCGTGTCGTCGAAGTATTTCCAGTTCAGCAGGAACATCTGGTCGTACCAGGCGCCGGACTTCCGGTCGGCCACGTGGATGAGGCCAACGATCTTGAACGGCCAGTTCTGGCTGCCGTTGCGGTCCGGGAAGATGGTCGACTGCATGGGCACCTGGTCGCCGACCTTCCAGCCGAACTTGCGCGCCAGGCCCTCGCCGACGAGGGCGCCGTCCTTGGTCTCGGCAAAGGCCTTGCGGTGCTCGACCGAGACTTCCATCTCGGGGTAGACGTCCAGGTAATTGGGCGAGACGGCAAAGCTGAAGACCTGGTTCTCGGGCTTCTGGTAGGCGCCGCCGAACCAGTTGGCGAAGGCCACGTCCTTGACACCGTCGATCTGCGTGATGCGGCCCTGCAGCGACATCGGCAGCAGCTGGATGAAGCTGAGCTTGGAGCCCGTCTGCAGCCGCTGGGCGCCGTTGGCGCTCTTGCCGGCCTGGTCGAAGCCGACGCGCACCGCGTCCAGCAGCCCGAACAGCAGGAAGGCCGTGATGATGGACACCAAGGTCAGGAAGGTCCTGCCCTTGCGCCTGAACAGCGCGGCCCAGATCAGGTGGAGGTATTTCATGAGGCCTCCTTAGGCGTGCGCCTCGGCTTCAGTGACGAGCGTACCCTTGTCCAGATGCAAGGTGTGGCTGGCGCGGGCGGCGGCGCGCGGGTCGTGGGTGACCATGACGATGGTCTTGCCATGCTCGCGGTTCAGCGCCTGCAACAGCGTCAGCACGTCCTCGGCCGACTGCCGGTCCAGGTCGCCGGTGGGCTCGTCGCAGACCAGCAGCGTCGGGTCAGACACGATGGCCCGCGCGATCGACACACGTTGCTGCTGGCCGCCCGACAGCTCGGTCGGCTTGTGCGAGGCGCGGTCGGCCAGGCCGACCAGCTGCAGCGCGATGGCCGCACGCTTCTTGCGGTCGCCGGCCGACAGCTTGGTCAGCAGCAGCGGCAGCTCGACGTTCTTCTGCGCCGACAGCGTCGGCATCAGGTTGTAGAACTGGAAGACGAAGCCGACGCGGGAGGCTCGCCACTTGGCCAAGGCCGCGCCGGACAGCTTGTCGATGCGCTCGCCACCCACCGTGATGGCGCCGCCGCTTGGCGCGTCCAGGCCGCCCATCAGGTTGAGCAGCGTCGTCTTGCCCGATCCGGAGGGGCCCATCAGCGCGAGGAAATCGCCCTGCTGCACGTCGAGGTCGATGTGGTGCAGGACTTCCACCTTCTGCTTGCCGCGGGTGTAGACCTTGGACAGATCGCGGACTTCGATCAAAGCGCTCATCTTCATTCCTTGTTCACGACGGTTGAACCCTGCTTCAGCTCGGCCGGGGGCGACACGACGACGGTCTCACCCGCCTTCAGGCCCGAGGTGACGAGCTTGAACTTGCCCACGTCGGCACCGAGCTTGACGGCTCGCTGCTCGACACGGTTGTCCTGCACGACGAAGACGGCGTCGGCGCCGTCGCGTTGGGCCAGCGCGTCCGGCGGCAGCAGCACGCCTGGCGTCGGCGCCACTTCGGCCTTGGGCTTGGTGGCCAGGAAGCTGACGCGCACGCCCATGTCGGGCACGACGCGCTCGTCCTTCTTCTCCAGCGCCACGCGCACCTTGACGGTGGCCTTGCCGCGGTCGGCACTGGGGATGACGGCGACGACATGGGCCGGGATCTTCCAGTCCGGGTAGGCGTCCAGCACGGCCTCGCAAGGCATGTCGGCCTTGACCTGGGCGATGTAGGCCTCGTTGACGTCGACATTGACCTCCAGCGAGTCCATGTCGACGATGGTGCCCACGCCGGTGCGGGTGAAGCCACCGCCGGCGGACAGCGGCGAGATGATTTCGCCGACCTGAGCCGCACGCGCCGTGACCACGCCGTCGAACGGTGCCCTCACGACGGCGTAGTCGTAGTTGACGCGGGCTTGTTTGGCCTGGGCCTGGGCGGCCTCGATCTGACGCTTGGCCGCCTCGAGCTGGGCACTGACGGTCTTGACCGCCGTGGCCGCCTGCTCCCTGGACTGGCGCGTCGTCATGCCGCTGGCATTCAGCTCGGCCTGGCGCTTCTCGTCGGCCTGAGCCTGGGCGAGCTGGGCGCGCAGCTGACCCTGGTTGGCCTCGGCCGTGCGGACCTGTGCCTCGGCGGCCGCAAGGCCGGCCTTCAGCCCGGTGTCGTCCAGCCGGGCCAGGATCTGGCCCCTCTTGACCTTGAAGCCCTCGTCGATGAGGACCTCGGTCAGGGTGCCGGTGATTTGGGCCGAAACGGTGGCCATGCGGCGCGCCGTCACATAGCCAGTGGCCTGCAGCACGGCATCGGCAGCCGGCCCCTGGCCGTTGGCGCGCACGCTGGCCGTCTGCACGGCCACTGGCTTGCTGCCCGCCAGCCACCACCAGGCCGCGCCGCCACCGAAGGCCAGCACCACCACGGCGGCGGCCGTGCCCCAGACCCATTTTGGCGGCCCGCCGCCTTCATGGTCATCACGATGCGCACCGTCGATGCGCAGTTCCTTCAGCAATCCGGTATCGATGACGCGCTCCCGAAAATTGACGCCTGCGGGTGAATCGGGGCGGATTGTGCACAGGCAGCGTTAACAGTCGACAGGTCTTTCGATGAACGGCGACCGGCGCTGGCGAATCGACAGCCAGCGGGGACGAACGGCGGCGGGTTGGGACTAGCGCACCTCCCGCGCCAGCTTCAGCACCGGCGCCGCCAGGCTGAGGCCGCGCTTGCGCGATTCGGCATGGTTGACGGCAAAGGCCATGCCCTGGGGTTCGCTGATCAGGGCGATGCAGACGCCGGCGCGCATGGCCTCGGGGCTGGTGGCGATGACGAGGACGGGCGCGTCGGCGACCGCCGCGATCCAGTGGCGCAGCGTGGCCGCGTCGGCATGGCCGAGCAGCAGCACCTGGCAGTCGCGCGCCGCGTCGCGGGGTTCGCTCAGCGCCCTCACCTTGAGCTGGGCCGCACCCACCGGCCGGCTGGCCAGGGCGCGCACGGCCTCCAGGCCTGAGGGCTGCAGCCCTGCCGCGCACAGCGACAGCGTCGGGCTGTCGGCCACCGGCGCTGGCCACTGGGTGTACTGGGTCAGGCGCAGCACGAAGGCGGCGCGTAGCCTGTCCTCGTCAAGGCTGTCGGCCCGAGCGAGCGCAGTGGCCGCGGCCAGCACCAGCGGCCAGAGCCACATCGATTTCAAGGCGTGTCTCCGCGCCAGGTCAGTCCGGCCTGCCAGCGCGTGCCCTGGCGCTGCACGGGGGTGCTGTAGCTGGCGCCGCTGGACTCGGCATAGGCGCGGCCGCCGACGTTGTCGGCGCCGACGAAGAAGTCCCAGTGCCGGCTGGGCTGCCACAGCAGATGGGCGCGGGTCTGGGCATAGCCGGGCAGGCGCTCGTCGCCAAAGCGCGACTTGGTGGCCCAGCCGCTCAGGGACAGGCGCAACGTCGGCCCGGCGACTGGCATCTGCAGCATCCATTTCAAGGTCTGGCTGGGGCTATAGGCCTGGTGGCTGCCGTCGGCGGCGCCATTGCGCTGGCCCATAAGGCTGAGCTGCAGTTGCCAGCCCTCGCCCCAATGCCCGTCCATGCCCAGCTCGACGCCATGCGAATGCCCCACGGGCATGTTGGCGAAGGGCTTGGCGTCGCCACGTTCGATGAAGTTGACGAGATGACTCGCGAACAGCGAAGCCTGCCATGTCCAGCCGCAGGCGGCCTGCACCGGCAGGGGACCCTGCCAGGCCAGCTCGGTGGTGCGCAGCCGCTCCGGCCGCGGCGCGTCGGCATGGGCGCCCAGGTTGAGGGCCTGCTCGAAGCGGTTGGGCGCGCGGAAAGCCGTGCCCCACATCAGCTTCAGGCTCTGGCCTGGAGCCGGCGACCAGACCCAGGCCGCACGCGGGTTCCAGCTCGAACCGCCACCGCGCACGCCGTCCTGGCGCAGGCCGAGCACCAGGCGCTGGCGCTCGGCCAGCCGCCATTCATCCTGCAGATAGAAGCCCAGGCGCTGCGAGGTGAAGTTCTCGTCGGTCGGCGCCGCGCCCAGGTAGACCGAGCGGAAACGCTGGACGGCGTCGCGCTGCCAGTCCATGCCGAAGCTGGTGGTGTGGCTGTCGCCGGCCGGACCACCCCATGCGCGCGCCAAGCGCAGCTCGCCGATCCACCAACTGCCCAGGGCCTCGAAGCGGCTGGTGCGCAGTTCGGCCTCGCTGTCATCGCCCTGCTCGGAGCGGTAGCGCGACTGCTGCCAGGCCAGGCCGAAATGCAGGTCCCAGTCGGCGGCGCGGCCATCCCAGCCGGCCTGGGCAAACTGCTCGCGCAGGGAATCGACGCTGCCGGTGATGTCGCCCGACTTGGGCAGAAAGGCGTAGAGGCCGCGGTCGCGCTGCACGCCGCCCATGCGCAGGGACAGGCCGCCAGCCCGTCCGCCGAGCAGCCAGCGGTGCGCCCGGTCCCACTCCAGGGGCTCCAGCTGGGCGCGGTATTGCTGCGACTCGCCGAACATCAGCGGCGTGTGCGGCTCCTCGTCACTGCTGAATGCCGCCAGCCACTCGGCGCCGCTGTCCAGGCGCTGGGCATAGCTCAGCCGCGTGCTGACCTGGCCGCGCGGCGACAGCACCACATGGGCCTGGGGGCCGGCCAGGGTGTCGGCGCGCTGGGTGACGATGTTGACGACACCCAGCAGGGCGTTGCCGCCGTACAGGGCCGAGCCGGGGCCGGGCGTGAACTCGACGCGCTCGATGAGGCTGACGTCGACATAGAACTCGCGGTTGATGGGACCGCCGTCATAGAGGTTGTCGTTCAGCCGCAGGCCGTCGAGCAGGAAGAGCACGCGGCCGTTGAAGTCGCCGGGTGCCACGCCGCGCACGGCGACGCGGGTGAACTCGTCGTCCTCGCGCACCTCCAGGCCGGGCATGCGGCGCAGCACGTCGGCGATGCTGCGCAGCCCGAGGCGCTCGATGTCCTGCCGGCTGACGACATGGGTGACGGCCGGCGCCAGGTCGGCGCTCTGGGCCTGACGCGAGGCGGTGCTGACCGACACGTCGGCCGCCGCGCCGCGGCGCTCAGTGCGCAACAGGTCTTCGAGGCTGGGGAGATCGCCCGTCTGGGCCAGGGCCGGAGCGCCCAACAGCAGCAGGGCGCAGAGCTCAAGGGCCCGCAGGCGGCGCGCTGCCCGCCCTGCGGTAGGTGTTCTTGCCGGCATGCTTGGCAGCGTACATGGCGGCATCGGCAGCGCACAGCAGGGACTCGGGGTCGGTTGCGTCATCAGGCACGAAAGCGAGGCCCACGGTGGCCCCGACGGGCTGGACCTGCCCCTGCATGACCAGCGGCTCGCGCACGCTGGCGATCAGCCGCTCGGCCAGCTGCTCCACCGGCGCCGGCTCGGACACGTCGGCCACCAGCAGCGCGAATTCGTCGCCGCCCAGGCGGAACAGGGTGTCGCTGGCGCGCAGCACGGCACTCATGCGCCGGCTGACTTCGGTGAGGACGACGTCGCCGGCCGCATGGCCGAGGCTGTCGTTGACCTGCTTGAAGTTGTCCAGGTCGATGAAGAGCAGGGCCAGGCGCTGCCCGCCGACATGTTGGGGGTGGTGCAGGTCGACGAAAACGCGCTCCAGCGTCAGCTCGAAAGCCAGGCGGTTGGGCAGGCCGGTCAGGGCGTCGCAGTGGGCCAGCTGCTGCATGGCGCGGCCAGTCTGCTGCTCCTGGGCCAGCTGCTGGTTCATGTCCTCGTGCCAGACCTCAATGCGCCTGAGCATGCCGTTGAAGCGCTCGGTGAGGCGGCCGACCTCGTCGTCCTCGCGCACCGCGGCGCGCAGGCTGTAGTCCTGGCTGGAAGCAACGCGCTCGGCCAGGCGCGACAGGGCGATCAGCGGCGCCAGCGCCCGGCGCTGCGTCCAGCGCAGCAGTAGGCTGGCGCCGAGCAGGGCCAGGCCCAGCACGAGCACGGCGCCGGCGGCCAGCCTGAGCAGGGTGTCGTTCAGCGCGTCAAATGACTCGACCCAGGCCAGGCTGCCCAGGCGTTCGCCATGCAGCTGCACCGGCATCACCAGGCGCAGGCCCTGCCAGTCGACCTGGACGGGCATGTCACGCCAGGGCGCCGACACGGCGGCATCGGGCCAATGGGCAAAGGTCTCTCCGGAAGGCTGGCGCACGACCAGGCCCTGCAGGCCCTCGCGGCGGCTGAAGGTGACCAGGGCGTCGCGCGTGGCCTGGCGGTCGTGGAAAGCCAGGGCCGGCGCGACGTTCTCGGCCAGCAGCTGGGCCGACTGCTCGGCACTACGGATCTGAGCCTCGCGCAGGCTGTGGTACACCCAGGCCGCCAGGGCCAGGGAGCTCAGCAGCAGGGCCGCCCCCATGACGGTGACGCTCAGCCGCGTCAGTCGCCTGACCAGCGACGGCCGGCGGCGCGGCCGGCGCGCGTCAGCTGGCGACGAGTCCGTTGCGGATGGCATAGACCGTCAACTCGGAGTTGTTGCTCAGGCCGAGCTTCTCCAGCACGCGGGCACGGTAGACGCTGACGGTCTTGGGGCTGAGCATCAGCTCCTCGGCGATGTCCGAGAGGCGCTTGCCCGATGCGATCATCACCAGCGTCTGCAGCTCGCGGTCGGACAGCTTGTGGTGGGCCTGCTCGGTGACGGGCGCGGTCAGGCTCTCGACCAGCATCTGCGCGATCTCGGGCGTCACGTACTTGCGACCCTGGGCCACAGTGCGCACGGCTTGCACCAGCGCGGCCGGGTCGCCGCCCTTGTTGACATAGCCATAGGCACCGGCCTTCAGCGCGCGGATGGCGTACTGGTCTTCCGGGTACATGGAGACGATCAGCGTGCGCACCGGGTTGCCCTCGTCCTTGAGCACGTGCAGCACGTCCAGGCCCGAGCGGCCGGGCATGTTGATGTCCAGCACCAGCACGTCGCAGGGGTTGTCCTTGCCCAGGCTGTGCAGCAGGCCGCGCAGCTCAGTGTAGTCACCAGCCTCGCCGACCACCTCGATGTCCTGGGCATCGGCCAGGGTGTCGCGGATGCCGCGGCGGATCAGGCCATGGTCGTCGCAGAGGATGACGCGGATCATGCGCGGCCCCAGATGGAGTTGCCGTCATCCTTGCCGAAGTCGGTGGCGTCGTCCAGCGCGTCGATGGCGTCCTGGGCCAAGGGCACAGTCAGGATGAGACTGGTGCCGCCCCCCGGGGGGCTGGACAGGTCGACCCAGCCGCCCACCGTGGCCGCGCGCTCGTGCAGGCCGCGGATGCCGAAGCTGCGCTCCTTGGCGAGGTCGTTGGCCCCCATGCCGCGGCCGTTGTCGCGGATCTCCAGCGTCAGCACGCCGGAGTCCTGGCTGAGGTCGATGTCGACGCGGGTGGCCAGCGCATGCTTGGACACATTGGTCAGCGCCTCCTGGGCGGTGCGGTAGGCCACCAGGGGCACGCCCGAGGGCAGCTCCAGCCTCTCCTCGCCGATGCGCAGGCCGGCCTCGATGCCGGTGCGGCGCTCGAAGCGCGCCGTCATCCACTGCAGCGCCGCGACCAGGCCCTGTTCCAGGATGGCGGGACGCAGGTTGTGCATGATGCGCTGACTGGCCTCGATGGCGGCATTGACCGTCTCCAGGGCCGCGCTCACGCGCTGGCGCACCTCGGGCTCCTGGGCATGGCGGTCGATCCAGGCTAGGTCGAACTTGATGGCCGTGAGGGACCCGCCGACGTCGTCGTGGATCTCGCGCGCAATGGCCGCCCGCTCCAGCTCGACGCTGGTCTGCAGATGGCCGGCCAGCTGGTGCAGGCGCTGCTTGGACTTGACCAGTTCGTGGTCGGCGGCGACGCGCGCCTTCTCGTTCTCGGCCGCGTCGATGGCATGCAGCAGGGCCGGCGCCAGCCGGTTCAGGTTGTTCTTCAGCAGATAGTCGGAGGCGCCGTTGCGCATCGCGCCGACAGCCGTGTCCTCGCCGATCTCGCCCGAGACCAGGATGAAGGGCGTCAACAACCGGCGCTCCTTTAGCGCCTCCAGCACCTCCAGGCCCGAATAGCCCGGCAGGTTGTAGTCCGAGATGATGGCGTCCCACGGGCGATCCAGAGCGGCCAGCACGGCGGGCAAGGCGTCCAGCCTCTGCATCTCGACCGTCAGTCCCGCACGGATGAGCTGGGCGAGGATGAGTTGATGGTCGAGTTCGGAGTCCTCGACATGCAGCACACGCAGGACACGGGGCGCCTGCTCCACACCAGAAATCGTCATGGGGGCGCAGTATGCCGCCCCCTGCGGCATATGGCCCGGCGCCACAATCGACTCGGTTCAGACCGGTAATACGGCTCGTTCTCGCGAAATCTCAAGGTCGACAGTGGCGGAAAAAGGGGTGAACATGCCATGATGCATTCGCTCTGAGGGTATTCACAGGGCATTGGGACAAGAAGCAGCATCCCCTCGCGGAGACACGATGCAGACAGAACCTTCCACCGCCGCTGATTTCGACGGAGCCGTGGCAGCCATGCCGCTGCTGGCGGCCGCGGAACTGCAAGATCACCTGATGACGGTGACCCATGACCTCGAGCGCCTGCAACGCCTGCTGGACGACGCCGGCGAAGCTCTGTCCAACCATTTCTACAGCGCCTCCAATCAAGCGCTGTCCCTACTCGGCAACAGCGACGGCACGCCGGCCGCCGACGGTCTCAAGCAGATCATGCAAGACATCGCCGGCGCCATCACGGCCCTGCAATTCCAGGACATGGCCACCCAACTGATCGCCCACACCAGCCAGCGCCTGCGCAATTGTTCTGACCAACTGGCCCGCGATACTTTCGGCATGGATGACGAGGACGGCGCCGCCGTCGTCGAGATCGCGCCGCTGCGGCCCAACCCGGTCACACAGGACGAGATGGACGCCGGCTCCATCGAACTCTTCTGAATCCCCCCGCCAATCTCAGCCCCCAGGCAATACGTCCCCTCGGAGAAAACTAAATGCACTCAATCCTCGCTGTCGACGACTCGGCCTCGATGCGCCAGATGGTGGCCTTCACGCTCAAGAACGCCGGCTTCAACGTGGTGGAAGCGGTGGACGGGCAGGACGCCTGGGAAAAATCCGGCCAGCGCGATTTCGATCTCGTGCTGACCGACCAGAACATGCCGCGCATGGACGGCATCAGCCTGACCAAGAAGCTGCGCGAGAACCCCAAGTTCAAGACCACGCCCATCCTGATCCTGACCACCGAGTCCAGCGACGCGATGAAGCAGGCGGGCCGCGCCGCCGGTGCCACCGGCTGGCTGGTCAAGCCCTTCGACCCGGCCAAGCTGATCGAGGTGATCGGCAAGGTCATTCGCTGAAGTCAGAGTTCCAGGGGAGCACCAAGCATGGGTGACATGACCTCAGAAGGCGCCAGCATCAGTGCTGGCATCGACCTCAGCCAGTTCTACCAAGTCTTCTTTGAAGAGGCCGGCGAGAACCTCGACAACATGGAGCAGCTGCTGCTCAATGTGAACGTCGAGGCGGCCGACGACGAAGAGCTGAACGCCATCTTCCGCTGCGCCCACTCCATCAAGGGCGGCGCGGCAACCTTCGGCTTCTCCGACGTCGCCGAGCTGACCCACCAGATGGAGACGCTGCTGGACAAGCTGCGCCGCCACGAGCTGCAGCCCAATGCGGCCATGGTGGACGTGCTGCTGCAGTCGGGTGACGCGCTGCGCGCCCAGCTCGGTCGCCACCAGGGTTCGGGCGCCGACCCGGTCGACACGACCGATCTGCTGACCAACATCAAGGCCTTCGTCGAAGGCGATGCCGCACCGGCCCCCGTGGCTGCCGCACCGGCCCCCAAGGCCGCCGCGCCGGCGCCCGCCGCTGCCGCAGTCAAGCCCGGCACGCGCCTGCTGGAGCTGCAGGTCGGCCCGCTGACCGATCTGACTCTGGCCGACAACCTCGTCGAACTGTTCAAGGAAATCACCGACCTCGGCACCATCGAGCCGCTGGACGCCGGCCAGAGCTCCGACGGCATGCGCCGCTTCAAGGTACTGACCAGCTCCACCGACAACGATCTGCTGGACCTCTTCACCTTCCACGTGGCCCGCGAACAGGTCAAGCTGATGCCCCTGGGCACCGGCTTCGGCTTTTATGAAGGCGCCCCGGGGGCCCCGCCGACCGAGGCGCCGTCCTCCGACCCCGGCTACGGCTTCTTTGACGACGCCCCGGGCGTGCCCGCTGGCGCCGCCGTCGAAGCAGCCCCCTCGGCCGCGCCGGCGCCGGCTGCCGCCATCGTGCCGGCCCGCGCCACCACGCCGGCCAAGACCGAGGCCAAGCCGGCCGCCGGCGGCATGGACCAGACGACGCTGCGCGTCTCTATCGAGAAGGTCGACCAGCTCATCAACCTCGTCGGCGAGCTCGTCATCACCCAGGCCATGCTGGCCCAGAACAGCCGCGAGCTGGATCCCGGCCTCTACCAGCAGCTGACCTCGGGCCTGGCTGACCTGGAGCGCAACACCCGCGACCTGCAGGAGTCGGTCATGTCGATCCGGATGATTCCGATGTCGTCGGTCTTCAACCGCTTCCCGCGCATGCTGCGCGACCTGGCCGCCAAGCTGGGCAAGAAGGTCGAGCTGGTCACCCAGGGTGAAGCCACCGAGCTGGACAAGAGCCTGGTCGAAAAGATCACCGACCCGCTGACCCACCTGGTTCGCAACAGCTGCGACCACGGCATCGAGATGCCGGCCGACCGCATCTCCCGCGGCAAGCCCGAGCAGGGCACCATCACGCTGGTCGCCTCCCACCAGGGTGGCAGCATCGTCATCGAGGTGCGCGACGACGGCCGCGGCCTGAACCGCGACAAGCTGATCAAGAAGGCCCGCGAAAAGGGCATCGACGCGCCGGACAGCATGACCGACGCCGAATGCTGGAACCTGATCTTCGCACCGGGCTTCTCCACCGCCG
>Ga0194137_10000115_pt1 | contig 51582 bp, 49 predicted proteins | sample TARM_MetaG_T3_14_FD_134025 | JGI IMG/M metagenome (GOLD analysis project Ga0194137, IMG submission 134025) | Freshwater microbial communities from Pennsylvania, USA, analyzing microbe dynamics in response to fracking - TARM_MetaG_T3_14 (version 2) | ecosystem: Environmental > Aquatic >...
GACTGCTGGCCCGAAGCTGACAAGCCAGGGTCGAAGAAGATCTTGCGGCCCATCTCCACGAGCTTCTCGGCGGGCGGCGTATCGCCATTGGCGCCTTTGTTGTAGCGGCCCGTGATCACGGGCGGGGCGTCGTTGCCGCAAGCCAGCAATTGGCCATCCAGCATGTGGCCGGCATGCGTCAAAGGCGTGGCCAGGAGTGTGATCAGGCCCAGGGTCAGACCAGCGAGGCGGAGCGTCATGATGGTGTACTGCTTGTGCAGCCGACACGCTAGCAGCCCGCCATGCCAGCTTCATGACAGCGGCATGAAAGGCAGCAAGCAAAACGGCCCCGCAGGGCCGTTGGAGGGGCAGAGCCAGATCCGGTCAATGACGGAAGTGGCGTGTGCCCGTGAACACCATGGCGATGCCGCGCTCGTCGGCAGCGGCGATCACCTCTTCGTCACGCATGGAACCGCCCGGGTGGATGACACAGGTGGCGCCGGCATCGACCACCACGTCCAGGCCATCGCGGAAGGGGAAGAAGGCATCCGACGCCACGGCCGTGCCTTGCAGCGTCAAGCCAGCGTGGCCAGCCTTGATCGAGGCGATGCGGGCCGAGTCCAGGCGGCTCATCTGGCCGGCACCCACGCCCATGGTCATGCCGTCCTTGCAGAACACGATGGCGTTGCTCTTGACAAAGCGGGCCACGGTCCAGGCGAACAGCAGGTCCTTGAGTTGTTGCGCGGTTGGTTGCAGCTTGGACACCACCTTGATGTCGCCCACGATGTCGATGTTGTCGGCCGATTGCAGCAGCATGCCGCCGCCCACGCGTTTGAAGTCCAGCGCGTTGCTCAGCTTGCGCGTGGCCTCATCCAGCGGCACCTCCAGCAGACGCACGTTCTGCTTGGATGCATAAGCGGCGCGGGCCGCGTCGGTGAACTTCGGTGCGATCACCACTTCCACGAACTGCTTGTTGGCGTTGATGGCCTCGATCACGTCGGCGTCCACCACGCGGTTGAAGGCCATGATGCCGCCGAAGGCCGAGGTCGGGTCGGTTTTCAGGGCCTTGGTGTAGGCCTCCAGCGGGCCAGCACCCACGGCCACACCGCAGGGGTTGGCATGCTTGATGATCACGCAGGCCGGAGCTTCAAAGGCTTTGACGCATTCCCAGGCGGCATCGGCATCGGCGATGTTGTTGAAGGACAGCTCCTTGCCCTGGATCTGCGACCAGTTGGCCAGGGTGCTGACCACGGGCGCGGCCTCGCGGTAGAAGGCGGCGCTCTGATGCGGGTTCTCGCCATAACGCATGCCCTGCACCTTGTGCAGTTGCAGGTTGTAGACGGCGGGGTACTCGGCCTTGGCGGGCACGGCTTCGGTCTTCAACTCCGAGCCGTCTTCCAGCGAGGTCAGGTAGTTGGTGATCATGCCGTCGTAGGCGGCGGTGTGGGCGAACACTTTCTTGGCCAGCATGAACTTGGTCGTGCGGGTGATGCCCTCAGCCTTCATCTCCGACAGCACTTGTTCGTAGTCGACCGGGTCGATGATCACGGCCACGTCCTGCCAGTTCTTGGCGGCGGCACGCAGCATGGTGGGGCCACCGATGTCGATGTTCTCGATGGCGTTCTCCAGCGTGCAGTCGGCCTTGGCCGTGGCTTGCGCAAAGGGGTAGAGGTTGACCACCAGCAGGTCGATGGTGTCGATGCCGTGTTCCTTGAGCGCAGCCATGTGCTCAGGCAGATCGCGGCGGGCCAGGATGCCGCCGTGCACGCGCGGGTGCAGGGTCTTGACGCGGCCGTCCAGCATCTCGGGGAAGCCGGTTACTTCGGCGACTTCCGTGACAGGCAAGCCCTTGTCAGCCAGCAGCTTGGCGGTGCCGCCGGTGGACAGCAGGCGCACGCCCTGGGCATGCAGGGCCTGGGCGAATTCAACGATGCCGGTCTTGTCGGACACGGACAGCAAGGCGGTCAAAGCCATTTCATTTCCTTCAGTTCAAAGAGCGTGGATTCAAAAAACAAAGATCACTTGATGAGCTTGTGCTCGAGCAGCTTGCGGCGCAGGGTGTTGCGGTTGATGCCCAGCCATTCGGCTGCCTTGGACTGGTTGCCTTCGGCGCGCTGCATCACGACTTCCAGCATGGGGCGCTCGACCGCATTGACCACCATGTCGTACACGGCATGCGGCTCGGCGCCGCGCAGGTCGTGGAAGTAGCTGTCCAGGTTGTCTCGGATGCACTCTTGGATGTTCTTCTTGCTCATGGCTGTTGTTCGGTGACGGCTTGATTTCAATATGCGGTACAGGCGACGCGGCCCTCCACGGCCTCACCCTCTTCTTCGAGCAGGGCCTCGCCCAGGTCTGGCAGCCGCGCATATTGCTGGCCCAGTTCATCGAAGAAGTCGGTGACGGCCCGGATCTGGGCGTCGATGCCGTCGAGCGTGTTCATGTGGGCACGGAAGGCCTCGCCGCCGGGCAGGGCACGCACGGCCCAGCCGATGTGCTTGCGGGCGGTGCGCACGCCGGCGAACTCGCCGTACAGGCCGTAGTGCTCATGCAGGTGTTCGACCAGCCAGCGCTTGACGTCCAGGCTCAAAGGGCGGGCACGGTGCTCACCCGTGGCCAGGTAGTGGGCGATGTCGCCGAAGATCCAGGGGCGGCCCTGCGCGGCGCGGCCCACCATGATGGCGTCGGCACCGGTGTAGCGCAGGACTTGCGCGGCCTTCTCGGGCGAGGTGATGTCGCCATTGGCCACCACCGGGATCCGCACGGCGGCCTTCACGGCGGCGATCGTGTCGTACTCGGCCTGGCCTTTGTAGCCCTGCTCGCGCGTGCGGCCGTGCACGGTCAGCATGGCGATGCCGGCGTTCTCGGCTGCACGGGCGATGCGCTCGGCGTTCTTGTTGTGGGCGCTCCAGCCGGTGCGCATCTTCAAGGTCACGGGTACGCCATGCGGTGCGCAGGCGGCCACCACGGCTTCCACGATTTCCAGCGCCAGTGGCTCGTCCTGCATGAGCGCGGAGCCCGCCCATTTGTTGCAGACCTTCTTGGCCGGACAGCCCATGTTGATGTCGATGATCTGCGCGCCGCGGTCGATGTTGTAGGCGGCCGCCTCGGCCATCATGGCCGCGTCGGTGCCGGCGATCTGCACGGCAATCGGCGCGGTCTCGCCTTCATGGTTGGCGCGTCGCGAGGTCTTCAGGCTGTGCCACAAGTCCTTGCGCGAGGTCACCATCTCGCTGACCGCATAGCCCGCGCCCAGGCGCTTGCACAGCATCCGGAAAGGGCGGTCTGTCACGCCCGCCATGGGCGCCACGAACAGGCGGTTGGGCAGCTCGATCGAGCCGACCAACAGCGTGCTGGTGCAGACATCCTGAAGGGGCATGGTGTGGGAGGAAAAGGGGCTGCAAACGCAGGGCAAGCGGCTCGAAAAGACAAGACAGCCCTGACCGTTCGAAAGTGCAGGGCTGCTTAAAAAGGAGGCAGAGTATAGCCGCGTGGGAGCCGGGGCGGCACCCCTTGTTGATCAAATTTCAGTCAACTGGGGGGAGCGTGACAAGCGTCACTTGCCACCGTTGCAGCTGAGTGCAAACCCTAGGGCGTGGCGTCGCGTGGTTTGCCTACCCTAGAGGTAACGGTTGCATGCAAAATGCAACGTTACGTTTTATAACTAATTTCATCAAGCCGTAAGCACCATATGAAATTCTCGACCTTGACTCTGGCTGTTCTGACTTCCCTGGCTGCAGGTTCTGTTTGTGCGCAGACCTATACCTTCAAGATTGGCGCTGGCCGTATCGATCCGCGCGCGACCAGTGGTGACATCGAGGGCACGTTGCCCGACCATGCCGGCGGCACCGTGATTGCTCCTCCTGGCAACCACCTGGAGGTCATGCCGAAGTCGACGTTGCTGTTCAGCATCGAACGCGCCTTCGACGATCACTGGGCCGCTGAGCTCGTGCTGGGTGTACCCCCTACCCATGATGTGAAGTTGCGTGTGGGGGACTCGGTCAAGGCTGGTGCGGCTCAAGCCAATGCAATCTTCACCGCAGCGGGTGGCAGCTCCGCAGGTACTGTGATTCCCTATCTGGCAACCAACGTGTACTCGGGTCTGGGTGCCGGTGCGGTCGCGGCGGCCACGGCAGCCTACAAGCAGTTGGCCACGGCGGCCTTGATCTCCTCCTACGATGGCGCCAAGGTGGCCAAGGTCAGGGAAACTGCGCCCACGCTCTTCCTGAACTACAAGTTCCTGGATGCCTCGTCGGCCCTGCGTCCTTATGTCGGTGTCGGTATCAACTACACCAACTTCAAGGTGACCTCGACCAGTGCTGGTGACGCCTTGTACAGCGACGGCCCTGTGCGCATCAGTTCAACAGACTCCATTGGCCTGGCTTTCCAGATGGGCGTCAACTACAAATTCGACAAGAACTGGCTGGTCAGCGCCAGCTGGGCAACGGCCGGTGTCAAGAACAACGTGACCATCCGCACCGACAACAGCCAGCAGAACGTGAGCTATCGCTTTCACCCCTCGGTGTTCTCGCTGATGGTGGGTTACCAGTACTGAGCTGACTGAGCTTCTTTCTCTCTTCTCCACAGCCGGGCTTGTCCCGGCTTCTTTTTTGCTCATGGCCCCTTCAAGGGACTGTCACAAGACATAGGCAAGCTGCCGCGCTGTTTTGTGAACTCTTGTAAAGCGAGAAGTAACCATGAGCTTTGCTCTGCGCCCCCTGGTCGCCCGTCTGGCCGGCCTGTTTGTCCTGACTTCGGCGATGGGCAGCGCCCATGCGGCCTTCGAGTTGATCGGCATCGGTACGCTTGGCGGCACCACGGACCTCTCCGGTCTGACGGGCACGCTCGAAAACGGCAACCCTGCCAGTATCCTCGGTGGCATGGGTTCGGGCCTGGCCTGGGCAGGCGGCAACACCTTCCTGGCCTTGCCTGACCGCGGCCCCAATGCCGTGGCTTATACCGGTGGCTCGGCCATCGACAACACCACCTCCTACATCGCCCGCTTCAACACCGTCACCTTGGACGTGACAGCCACGCCTTCGGCCGTGCCGGCAGGCACGGTGCCCTACACCGTCACGCCCACGCTGCAAAGCACCACCCTGCTGTGGAGCAGCACGCCGCTGACCTATGGCAGCACCGCAGGCCTGCCGAGCGCTGTGCCATCCCAGAACACCGCCGGCAAGTACTACTTCACCGGCCGCTCGGACGGCTTTGTGGCCGGCAGCTCCAGCAACGTCAACGATGCGCGCCTGGATCCTGAATCCATCCGCGTCTCCAAGGACGGCAAGAGCATCTACGTGTCCGACGAGTACGGCCCCTACGTCTACCAGTTCGACCGCAGCACGGGTGAGCGCACCCGCAGCTTCACGCTGCCCAGCAACCTGGCCGTGCCCAACGCCAATGCCGTCGGCGCCACCGAGATCAGCGGCAACACCGTGGGCCGCGTGGCCAACAAGGGCATGGAAGGCCTGGCTATCAGCCCTGACGGCACCAAGCTCTTCGGCATCATGCAAAGCTCCCTGCTGCAAGATGGCGGCGACACCTCGGCCGGCAAGACCAACCGCATCGTCCAGATCGACATCGCGACAGGCGCCACCAAGGAGTTTGCCGTCAGCAACCAGATCAATGGCAAGGGCTACAACAACAGCGAACTCGTGGCCATCAACGACCACACGCTGGCCTTCCTGCCGCGCGACGGCAAGGGCCTGGGCGATGGCACCAGCGCCGTCATCAAGCAGATGTGGTCCATCGACCTGACCGGTGCGACCGACGTGACCGCACTCAGCGGTGATGCCGCCCTGCAAGGTGCTTTGCTGGCCAAAGCTCAACTGGTGGACTTCGTTGCGCTGCTCAAGGGCGCTGGCATTGCCGACACGCAGATCCCGTCCAAGCTGGAAGGGCTCTCTTTCGGGCAGGACATCGTGGATGGTGGCGTGACCTACCACACGCTCTACCTGGCCAACGACAACGACTTCGTGCCGGGCACCTCGGGCGACAACAAGTTCTTCGCATTCCGCTTCACCGACGCCGATTTGCTGGCCAAGGGCGTGAGCGGTGGTTTGCAACTGCAGTCCATCAATGCCGTGCCCGAGCCCGAGAGCTACGCGCTGGCGCTGGTGGCATTGGGCTTTCTGGGCTTGGTGCGCCGTCGTCGCGCCTGATCCGCACCGCGCGCTGATCCCTCTTTTGCCAGAGTCCAGGGTCCGCCCTCGTGGTGGACCTTGCCTGCGCCCATCGGGCCGGGCGCTCAACCCCCGCACAATGCGCACATGGAAGACGCATTGATGACGGGGGTTGCCGCTTTGCTGCACTGGCTGGCCATTCCCGAGGTGGGGCTGGGTGCGGTGTTCGTGATCGCCTTCGTGTCGGCGACCCTGCTGCCCATGGGCTCAGAGCCGGCGGTGTTTGGCCTGGTCAAGCTCCAGCCGGAGCTGTTCTGGCCCGCGATCCTGGTGGCCACGGTGGGCAACACCCTGGGCGGCGCCCTGACCTGGTGGATGGGGGCGGCGGCGCACCGGGCGGCCGAGCGCGTGCGGCACCACGGTGAAGCCGCACCCGAGTTGCGTCCCGGGCACGACAAGGCCGCCGACCATCGGGCCCTGCGCTGGTTGCAGCGCTACGGCGCACCAGCCTGCCTGCTGGCATGGTTGCCGGTGGTGGGGGACCCGCTGTGTGCGGTGGCCGGCTGGTTGCGCCTGCCGTTCTGGCCTTGCGTGCTCTACATGGCCATCGGCAAACTGGCGCGCTACGTGACCATGACGGCACTGCTCGTCCACCTGATTTGATGTTGGATGACGAAAGCGCCGTCGGCCGTGGGCTTACTTGCGCACCTCGATGGCCGTCACGGTGAACTGGCCGCCAACCTTGTCGGCCGAAAAGCGCACCTTGTCGTGCACTTGCAGTGTCTTGAGCCAGTTGGGGTCGCTCACGCGAAACGACATCTGCATGGCGGGCAGATCCAGGTTCTTGATTTCGCCATGCTTGAGGGTGATCTTGCCGGCGTCCTGGTCGATGCGCACCACTTCGCCGTCAACAGGCTGGGCGGCGGCGCCCAAGGCCACGCCCAAACCCAGCAGGAGGGTGCCCAAGAGGCGACCCAAAAGGTGACCAGTTGTGCGGGCGAAGTTCAGTTTCACGTCTTGCTCCTTGAGGGGATGATCCCCTGCTGTGTTCAACGGGCGATGGTCTGTGCCGGTTGACCCGTGTGTCAATGGTGGCGCCTGTCCGCCATCTCGGTGGCGATGGCTCTTAAAATGTCGCCCTGAACCGACGTTTCGAGTAGCCCATGACCGCCCCCAGCCATCCCCAATCCGACACTGTGACCAACATCGCGCCCCGTGACAAGGCCGAAATCCTGGCACAGGCGCTGCCCTACATCCGCAAGTTCCACGGCAAGACCATCGTGATCAAGTACGGCGGAAATGCCATGACCGATCCCGAACTGCAAGCCGATTTCGCCGAGGACGTGGTGCTGCTCAAGCTCGTGGGGCTCAACCCGGTGGTGGTGCACGGCGGCGGCCCGCAGATCGACTCGGCGCTCAACAAGATCGGCAAGAAGGGCCACTTCATCCAGGGCATGCGCGTGACCGATGAAGAAACCATGGAAGTGGTCGAGTGGGTGCTGGCCGGTGAAGTGCAGCAAGACATCGTGGGCCTGATCAACGCCGCAGGCGGCAAGGCCGTGGGCCTGACCGGGCGTGATGGTGGGCTGATCCGGGCGCGCCAGCTCAAGCTGGTCGATCTGGAAGATCCCAGCAAGGTGCACGATGTCGGTCAGGTAGGCGAGATCGAATCCATCGACCCTAGCGTGGTCAAGGCCCTGCAGGACGACCAGTTCATCCCCGTCATCAGCCCCATCGGCTTTGGCGCGAAGAACGAGAGCTACAACATCAATGCCGATCTGGTGGCCTCCAAGCTGGCGCAGGTGCTCAAGGCCGAGAAGCTCATGCTCCTGACCAACATCAAGGGCGTGCTGGACAAGCAAGGCGAGCTGCTGACCGACTTGACGGCGCGCGACATCGACGACCTGATCGCCGATGGCACCATCAGCGGCGGCATGATCCCCAAGATCGAAGGCGCGATCGATGCGGCCAAGAGCGGGGTGCATGCCGTGCACATCGTGGATGGCCGCGTGCCCCATGCCATGCTGCTCGAGATCCTGACCGAGCAGGCATATGGCACGATGATCAGAAGTCATTGAGCCCCCCAGCTTGTCGCTGCGCGCCTTCGCCGCCCCCCGAGGGGGAGGCATCGACCTTGGGGCGGCCCGGCGGTCGATTGAGCCCCCCGGCTTGCCGCTGCGCGCCTTCGCTGCCCCCGAGGGGGAGGCGCCTGCCTTGGGGCGGCCCGGCGGCAGGCCGTGACGCGCTGATGAGGCCCCCATGTCCATGATCTGGTTGTTCGACCTCGACAACACGCTGCACGATGCCAGTCGTGCTGTGTTCTGGCGGCTCAATGGCTCGATGACCGACTACATCGCACAGCATCTGGACATGCCGCGCGATGAGGCTGATCGGCTGCGCATCCATTACTGGCGTCGTTATGGCGCCACCTTGCTCGGGCTGGAGCGCCACCACGGCATCCGTGCGGGGCATTTCCTGGCGCAGACCCATGTGCTGCCCGGCCTGGAGGCGCAGCTGCACATGCCCTCGGCCGATCGCGCGGCCTTGAAGCGCCTGCCCGGCCGCAAGTTCCTGCTGACCAATGCCCCGGCGGACTACGCCAAGCGCGTGCTGACCGCACTCGATCTGGCCTCCGTGTTTGAAGGCGTGATCGCCATCGAGGGCATGCGCGTGTTCGGCGACCTGCGCCCCAAGCCGGACCCCCGCATGCTGCGCGTCGTGATGGCACGCTACAAGCTGCCTGCTTCGCGCTGCGTGCTGGTCGAAGACACGGTGGCCAACCTCAAGAGCGCCCGTCGCCTGGGCCTGCGCACCGTGTGGATGCAGCACTACCTGCGCGACAACCCCCACGGACCCGAAGCGGGTGCCCGCTTGCATGGCCGGCCCAATGGTGTGTGTGTCAGAATCAAAAAGCTCAAGGCACTGCACGCTTGGAGACCACATGACACCAGAGGGGCTTGAAGACCAGGATCAGCCCGCACCCGAAGGCGGTGCGGCCGACAAGCCTGCGCGCAAGCGGCCCAAGCCGGGGGAGCGGCGCGTGCAGATCCTCCAGGCGCTGGCCGCCATGCTGGAGCAGCCCGCTGCCGACCGCATCACCACCGCAGCCCTGGCGGCCCACATCCAGGTCAGCGAAGCGGCGCTTTACCGCCACTTCGCCAGCAAGGCCCAGATGTTCGAGGGCCTCATCGAGTTCATCGAGCAATCGCTGTTCACGCTGGCCAACCAGATCATGGAGCGTGAGCCTGATCCGGCCGTGCAGATCCAACGCATCCTGACCACGGTCTTGCAGTTCGCCGAGAAGAACCCGGGCATGAGCCGCGTGATGGTGGGCGATGCCCTGGTCTTCGAGCACGAGCGTTTGTCGGCGCGCATGAACCAGTGTCTGGACCGCATCGAGTCCTTGCTGCGACAGGCCTACAAGGCATTGGCTGAAGTGCAAGGCTCGCAGCAGCCCACCGTGAATGCGCAAATCGGTGCCTCGATGGCGCTGAGCTTTCTGCTCGGCCGCCTGCAACGCTTTGTCCGCACGGGCTTCAAGCGGCTGCCCACCGAGCATCTGGCCCAGACCCTGCCGCGCCTGCTCTGAGCCCTGTCACGGCTTCATGACCTCGACCCACGCGGCTCAGGGCGCCGATCAGACCATACTCCATCGGATCATGGCTCCTTTATCTGCGCGTCACGCCGACTTGATGAGATACGCACCAAGCTTGACAACCTGGAGCCTTCATCATGCAGTCGATCAAACACGCCGCGCTGGCCACCGTGCTGGCCTCCCTGTCTCTGGCCGCACAGGCCACTTCCGTCAACTTGGCGGCCGACGGTCAATGGCAAGCCTTCGGTGTCGATGACCAAGCCAGCCTCAGCCAAGGCACCGAGTGGATTGACAACAACTACAGCAACTCGGCTGGCTACGGCACGCCCCTGAGCTTCAGCTTCACCGTTGACGCGGGCTTTCAGGGCACGCTGACCGTGGTCGATGCCGACCTGGCCGGTGACACCTTCAAGGTCTTCAACCAGGGCGCGCTGCTGGGCAACACCAGCGCCGTGCCGGCCGCGCAGTATGGCAGCACCCCCGATGTGGGCTACGACTACGACGCGGCCCTGGCCGATCCGTCCTTCAGCCGCGGTGTGTTCACGCTGGGCGCTGGCAGCTATGTGATCAGCGGTGCCTTGCTGCAGTCGGTGAGCCTGGGTGCATCACCACTCAATGCCACCGGTGGCGCCGTGAAGCTGAGCGTGAGCGCCGTGCCTGAACCTGCTTCGGCCGCACTGGTCCTGGCCGCACTGGGCATCACCTGGCTGCTGTCACGTCGCACCTCGACACGTTGAGCCACGGCCTTTTCCCATCCATCCGAGCATTCAGGAGTGCCCACCATGAAAATCCGTCTCATCTGCGTCAGCCTGGCCATGGCCTTTGGCGGCTCAGCCTGCGCCACTACCACTGCCCCCAAGCCCCCCTTCACCGTCAAGATCATCGGCTTCAACGACTTCCACGGCAACCTGGAGTCGCCCGGTACCTTCGGCGTGACGGCCGCTGACACCGTCAAGCCCGCTGTGGGCGGTGCGCCCTATGTGGCGGGCTATGTGGCCAAGCTCAAGGCCCAGAACCCCTTGAACATCGTGGTGGGTGCTGGCGACATGATCGGCGCGTCGCCGCTGGTGTCGGCCCTGTTCTCGGATGAGCCCACGGTCGAGTCGCTCAACCGCGTCGGCCTGGAGTTCACCTCTGTTGGCAACCACGAGTTCGACAAGGGCTCGGCCGAGCTGCAACGCCTTCAAAGCGGCGGCTGCAAGAGCGATGGCAATGGTGGCATTGCCAGCAGCAGCTGCAAGGGCGCCACGGTGGGCACGCCGGTGCCTTTCGAAGGTGCCAAGTTCAAGTGGCTGTCGGCCAACGTTGTGAACACGGCTACCGGCAAGACCCTGTTCCCCGCCTACGGCATCAAGACCTTCAACGGCGTGAAGGTGGCCTTCATCGGCATGACGCTCAAGGACACCCCGACCATCGTGACGCCCTCCGGCGTGGCCGGTCTGCAGTTTCAGGATGAGGCCGACACCGTCAACGCCCTGATCCCGCGCCTGCGTGCCCAAGGCATCGAATCCATCGTCGTGCTGGTGCACCAAGGCGGCTTTCAAAGCTCGCCCACCGTGTCTGACATCAATGGCTGCGATGGCAACCTGGCAGGCTCCGACATCGCCAACATCGTCAGCCGCCTCGACAACGCGGTGGACCTGGTGATCAGCGGCCACACGCACACGGCCTACAACTGCTCGGCCAACACCGTCAACACGACGGTGAGCGGCGGTGTGGCCACCCGCGTGTCGCGCCCCACCGGCCTGCCCAATGCCAGTGGCCGCCTGGTGCCCGTGACGCAAGCGGCTTACTACGGCCGTGTGCTCAGCGACATCGACGTGACCATCGACCCCAACACGCGTGACATCACGGCCGTCAGCGCCACCAACCGCCTCGTCGACCGCACCGACCCGTCCGTCACGCCCGACGCCACGATCAACGGCATCGTCAATGCCTACAAGAGCCTGATTGCCCCGATCGCCAATGTGGTGGTGGGCTCGATCACCACCGACCTGACGCAGACCGCCGACAAGGCCTGCAACGAGTCTGCCGGTGAAATCATTGCCGACGCCCAACTGGCCGCCACGGCACCTGCTTCATTTGGTGGTGCCCAGATCGCCTTCATGAACCGCGGCGGCGTGCGCGCCAGCTTCACCTATGCCGGCAGCTCGGCCGGCGAGGGCGACGGCAATGTGACCTACAACGAGGCCTACAACGTCCAGCCTTTCGGCAACAGCCTGGTCACCATGACCATCACGGCGCAGGATCTCAAGAACGTGCTGGAGCAGCAGTTCGCCGGTTGCCGTGGGCAGTCGGCCACGGCCACGCGCCTGATGATCCCCTCGGCGGGCTTCAAGTACACCTTCGATGGCAGCAAGGCTTGCGACGCGCGCGTGAGCAATGTCACCCTGACCACCGCCGGCGTGACCGAGACCATCGTGGATGCCAGCGGCGTCGTGCTGGACCCGACCAAGACCTACCGCGTGACGGTCAACAACTTCATGTCTACGGGCGGTGATGGTTTCACCACCTTCAACAACGGCACCAACCGCCTGGGCGGTGCACAGGACATCGACGCGCTGGTCGCCTACTTTGCCAACTTCAAGGCCCCTCTGGCAGCGTACAACCCCACCGATGCCTCGCTGCAAAAGCCGCGCGTGAGCCGCATCGGCGGCACGAGCTGCCCGACCGGCGCCAACACGAATCCCTGATCGAAAGGGTGTCCATGGCGGATCGACGATCCGTGCTCAGGGGCCTCCTGCTGGCTGCCATGTCGCAGCATCTGCAGGCGGCCCCGCCTGCTTTGCAGGATGGGCAGAGCGAGCGCACGCACTGGGTGCGAGAGGGTGAAGCCGCCTTGATGCGGGGTGAGCCCGAGCAGGCCATGCAGGCCTTCGAGCGCGGCGGCGCCATGGGCCATGAGCCGGCCATCGAGCTGGGCATGGTGCGTGCGGCCATGCAGGCAGGGCATTACAGGCAGGCCATGGGCTTTGCGGCGCACACCGCCGGCGAGCATGCAAGGGATGCCGATTGCGTGGCCGTCTACATCTGGTTGTTGCGTCTGGGTGGGCAGTTGGCCATGGCCGAGCAACTGATGCAGCAGACGCTGAGCGTACTGAACGAACCAGCCGCGCGCGGCGTGCTCGAAGCCGTGCAGGCTCAATGGCAGCGCGGGTGGCCACAGGCCGATGGTGTCTTGCGGACCACACCTTTGCGACTCGCACCCTATGCGCACGGCGAGGTGTTGCCGACTTCGGCCCGCATGGTGGCCAGCGCCTGCCTGATGCCCGCGCAAGATGGTGTGCAGCGTGTGCTGGCGCCTGCGCTCGACGCCTTGAAGCTGCGCTGCGAACCGAGGAGCGCCTGCGCATCAAATGGCGCGCCAGCCTGGTGGGCACGCAATGGACTGGGCCAGACGATGCCCATTGCGCTGGAGGCGCCATCGGTGGATGGCCTGGTCAGTGTGTGGCGCGTGGTGGGCAAGCTTTCGCCTGTCCGTTTCCAGCTCGCGGCCAGGGATGCTTTCGCCGGCTCGCCGGCCTATGCCTTGTCGTACGCCATGGGCCGGGTAGAAACGCCCGCCGCCACACCGAGTGAGTCGACAACAGCACCGGCTGCGTGGCCCTTGATGCGCATGGGCTTTGCGGGCCGCACCGATGACAAGCTGGGCCCCTTGCTCGGTGTGGAAGGGCTGCATGGTCCATGGAGCCGAGGTGACGATGCCATCCATCCCAACCCCATGGGCGGCCCGGTCTGGAACGCGCAAGGTCGATGGATCGGCATGGCGCTGGCTGGCGCATCGGGCCAGGAGCCTGATCGCTTGTGGTCGCAGTCCGCATGGCGTCGCTGGTCCAGGATCGATGCGTCACCAGCTTCGGCAGGCATGGCGCTACCCACGCCCATGCCAGTCGACGAGATCTACGAACAAAGCCTGCTGACCTGCCTGCAACTGCTGACCTCGGTCGAGCCTGCATGAGGCCCTAAACTGGCGGCATGAGCACGCCCGATGTCACCAACCTGATTGCCCGCGCCGAGCAGCTGGTCCAGCGCCTGGACGCCTTGCTGCCTTCCCCACATCATGCGCCTGTGGCGGAGCCCGATTGGTCCGCCTCGGTGGCTTTCCGCTACCGCAAGCGCAGCTCGGCCGCCTGGGCCACGGGCTGGTTGGAGCCGGTCCGCCATGTGGCTGTCATCCGCTACGAAGACCTGAAAGAGGTCGACACGCAAAAAGAGCGCTTCGCCCGCAACCTGGCGCAGTTCGTGTCCGGTAAGACGGCCAACAACGTGTTGCTGTCGGGTGCGCGCGGCACCGGCAAGTCCTCGCTGGTCAAGGCGGGTTTGCAAGCGCATGCGGCCCAGGGCCTGCGCCTGATCGAGGTCGACAAGGCCGACATGATCGACCTGCCTGATCTGATCGAGATGGTCAGCAGCCGCAGCGAGCGCTTCATTGTCTTTTGTGACGACCTCAGCTTCGACGAGGGCGAGCCCGGCTACAAGGCGCTCAAGTCCATCCTGGACGGCACCGTGTCGGCCAGCGGCGACAACGTGATGATCATCGCGACCTCCAACCGCCGTCACCTGCTGCCCGAATACCACTCGGACAACAAGACCTACAAGCACACGCCTGATGGCGAGTTGCACCCGGGCGAGGTTGTGGAAGAGAAGATCTCGCTGTCCGAACGCTTCGGCATGTGGATCAGTTTCTATCCCTTCACGCAGGACGAGTACCTGGCTATCGTGGCGCAGTGGCTGATGCACCTGGGCGTGCCGGCTTCGGCCATCGAGGCTGCGCGGCCCGAGGCCCTGGTCTGGGCCATCGAGCGCGGTTCGCGCTCTGGACGCGTGGCCTACCAGTTCGCGCGTGACTATGCGGGGCGCGACCATGTCTGAGCGCAAGTCCTACCATGTGATGGACGCCACCGACCGCAAGCCGGTCGAAGTGGCGGTGGGCGTGCTCATCGAACGCGATGCCCATGGCCGCGAAGGGCGCTTCCTGCTGACCTCCCGGCCCGAAGGCAAGGTGTATGCCGGCTACTGGGAGTTCCCGGGCGGCAAGCTCGAAGCCGGCGAAACGGTCGAGCAAGCCTTGCGCCGCGAGCTGCACGAAGAGCTGGGCATCACCATTGGCGAAGCCCATCCCTGGCAGGTCGAGCTGATGGACTACCCCCATGCCCGCGTGCGCCTGCACTTTTGCAAGGTCTACCAGTGGCAGGGCGACTTCGAAATGAAAGAGGGCCAGCACATGGCCTGGCAGAGCCTGCCCGTCGAGGTGGAGCCTGTGCTGCCGGGCACCATCCCGGTGCTGCAATGGCTGGCGGCGGAGCGCGAGCACACGGGCGTCACCCACATGGGTTGAGGCTGCGGCGCACCCGTCCTCCAATTCGCCAATTGCCCCCTTCCCATGCGCGCAGTCCCCGATGCGCAGCCTGCCGGCCTGCGTTATCCTGCCCGCGCCATGTCACTCGACGACGAACCACCTACCCCCATCAAACCGCTGGTCGCGCTGCGGGCCCTGGAGGCCTTGCGTCGCAACCCGCAGGACACCAGCCAGGTCTTCATCCTGGGCGAGGCCATCAAAGGCAGCTCGCCGATCAAGCTCATGCACCGCTTCCGGCGCGACCCCTTGGGCCGCGAGCGATTGCGTGAACGCCGCAAGCTGATCGAGACCTTGCAGCGCGCCGAGTGGCTCGCCAGCCTGCCCTCAGGTACCCTGGGTCGCACCTATCACGAGTTCATGGTCGAGCAGAACCTCAGCGCGCAGGGGCTGGTCGACCTGTCCGTGGCCACCGGGCTGGCCATCCCGGACGATGGTTCTGACCGCCACTTCATCGGCCGCCAGTTGCGCGACATGCACGATCTTTTTCACGTGCTCAGCGGCTATGGCCGTGATGAACTGGGCGAGGTCTGCGTGCTGGCCTTCTCTTATCCGCACCAGGGCACGCGCAGCTTCGCCTTGATCGCCACGCTGGGTGCCTTCGTGCTGCGCAAGCGGCTTCAAACGCCGGGCGTGCTGCGTGCGGCCTGGCAGGCCTGGCGACACGGCCGGGCCGCAGCCTGGCTGCCGGTGCAGCCACTCGAATCGCTGCTGACGCAGGACTTGGTGACCTTGCGCCGAGCATTGCGCATCGCGCCCCCCACCCGATATCTGGCCGTGCTCGATCGCCTGAACGCGCGCGGCAAAGCCGTTCCCCAACCTCCAGGCCGCCTGCTTTTCAACCCATGAGCTACAACACCTTGAACTACGCCGTCGGTGACGATGGCGTGCTGCTGCTGACCCTCAACCGCCCCGAGCAGCTCAATTCATTCACCGTCGAGATGGCCAATGAGCTGGTCGATGCCTTCAACAAGGCCAGTGACGACGACGCTGTGCGCGCCATCGTGGTCACGGGCGCGGGCAAGGCTTTTTGCGCCGGCATGGACCTGAGCGTGCCGGGCAATGTTTTCGGCCTCGATGAAACGCAGCAGCCCACCATGCAGGACATGCGCGAGCGCCTCGACGACCCCGCCATCTTCTACGGTGTGCGCGACACGGGCGGGCGCGTGGTGCTGTCCATCTTCAATTGCAAGAAGCCGGTGATTGGCGCCATCAACGGTGCGGCCGTGGGCATCGGTGCGACCATGACCTTGCCGATGGACATCCGCCTGGCTTCCGAGAAGGCCCGCATCGGCTTCGTGTTCGGCCGCATCGGCATCGTGCCCGAGGCCTGCTCCAGCTGGTTCCTGCCGCGCATCGTGGGCATCTCGCAGGCCCTGGAGTGGACCTATATGGCCGACATCTTCGATGGCCACGAGGCCCAACGCGGTGGCCTGGTCAAGGCCGTGGTACCGCCGGATCAATTGCTGGATGAGGCCATGAAGATCGCGCGGCGCATCGCCAGCGAGCGCTCGGCTGTGGGCGTGGCCCTCACGCGCCAGATGATGTACCGCAACTCTGCTCAGCCGCATCCCATGGCCGCACACCAGGTGGACTCGCTGGCCATGTTCTACACCAGCATCGGCGACGGCAAGGAAGGCGTGCAGGCCTTCCTCGACAAGCGCCCCGCGCAGTTCAAGAGCAAGACCTCCGAGATGCCGGCCTTCTATCCCTGGTGGGAATGAGATCAGCCTGATCGCTGCATGAATGAAAAAAGCCCGGCATGCCGGGCTTTGCTTCTGGCTCGCCGCATCGGCCTCGTCAGGCTGATGCGGCTGGCTTGGCAGATCAGCTCAGTTGGTCGCTGATGAGCTTGGTCAGCTCGAACATCGTGACTTGCGACTTCTTGAAGATGACCTTGAGCTTGTCGTCGGCATTGATGTTGCGCTTGTTGGCGGCATCTTGCAGATTGTGCTTCTTGATGTACTCCCACACCTTCTTGGTGACTTCCGTGCGAGGCAGTGGCTTGTCGCCGATCACGGCGGCCAGAGCAGGGCTAGGGGTCAGAGGTTTCAGGAAAGCAGCATTGGGTGCGCGCTTGGCGGCAACCTTCTTGGCAGCGGGTGCTGCTGCTTTCTTGGCGGGGGCGGCCTTCTTGGCCGGGGCTTTCTTCGCAGTTGCCATGTGTATTCACTCCATCGAAAGATCAGATCTGATGCGGCCTGGGGCGTTTGCTTGTTGCATGAACGTTCCTCACAGGCTTTGCGTCAGCGATGGTAATGCCCTTTACCAGGGAAAAACAGCCCAAACAACGCTTTGTGGCCCTCGAACATCATGATTTTTTGTGTCTGGACCGTTCTTGCACCGCCCTGATGCATGTTTTTGCATATCTGAAAGCTTGCCGAAGGTGTCGTGAGCTGTCGTGAACGGCCGCTGCAAAGATGCGCAGCTTGTTGTCCAATGCAGGTCGTTGCCGATTCAAAGGAGTAAGTGATGACGCCTGAGGCCGTGCTGGCTCAACCCTTTACCTTGCCCCATGGCCAGGTGATCAAGAACCGTTTGTTCAAGTCCGCGATGAGCGAAGCGCTCAGTGATCGCAGTTGCCAAGCCAATCCGGAACTGGCGCGTCTGTATGGCGCGTGGGCCGATGGCGGCATCGGCTTGTGCGTGACGGGCAACGTGATGATTGACAGGCGTGCATTGGGCGAGCCCGGCAACGTGGTCATCGAAGACGAGTCCCATCTCGATGCGCTCAAGGCCTGGGCTGCCGCTGGTAGGCGCAACGGCACGCACTGCTGGGTGCAACTCAATCACCCGGGCAAGCAATCGCCCAAAGGCTTGAACAAGGAGACGGTGTCGCCATCGGCCGTGCCCTTCAGGCCCGAGATGAAGATGATGTTCGCCACGCCGCGCGAGCTGACCGATGCCGAGATCCGCGAGATCATCCAGCGTTTCGGGCGCGCGGCGGCCATCGTCAAGAAGGCGGGCTTCACCGGTGTGCAGATCCATGGTGCGCATGGCTACCTGGTCAGCCAGTTCCTGTCGCCGCATCACAATCGCCGCCAAGATGAGTGGGGTGGCACGCCCGAGAAGCGTCGTCGCTTCGTGCTGGCCGTCTACCACGCCATGCGCGAACAGGTCGGGCCCGACTTCCCCATCGGCATCAAGCTGAACTCGGCCGACTTCCAGCGCGGCGGCTTCACCGAAGAAGAGTCGCTGGACACCATCCGCGCGTTGGCCGAGGCGGGCATCGACCTGATCGAGATCTCGGGCGGCACGTATGAGGCGCCCGCCATGACGGGCGTGAAGGCCGACAAGACGCCGGTCAAGGACAGCACGCGTCAACGCGAGGCCTACTTCTTGGTGTTCGCGGAGAAGGCGCGCCAGGCCGTGAAGACGCCGCTGGTGGTCACCGGTGGTTTTCGTTCGTCGCGGGGCATGGCCGATGCCATCACCTCGGGCGCCGTCGACTTCGTGGGCCTGGCACGTGCGCTGGCCATCGAGCCCGACATGCCGAGCCGCTTGCTGTCGGGGCAGAACCCGCGCCATCAGGTGCGGCCGCTCAAGACCGGCATCTCTTTCGTGGACAAGACCGGTTTGATGGAGGTGTCCTGGTACACGGGGCAGCTCAAGCGCATCGGCCGCGGCGAAGCGCCCAAGCCCAAGGAGTCACCGCTGTGGGTGTTCGTCAAGATCATGGCGCAGCAGGCGGGTCTGGGGCGCAGGAAGGCGCCCAAGCGCCTGCGCGCGACCTGAGCGCGACCTGAGCGCGACCTGAGCGCGACCTGAGCGCGACCTGAGCGCGACCTGAGCGCGACCGCAGCGGAGGGCGCCCCACACTCCAGGGGTGTCCGAGCACTTTGCTGAGCCAAATCAAAGCAAGTGCCCCAATCTGCATGATAATGCGAACCATTGTCATTTAGATTTGGCCGAAAATGAGATCCGAGATGCCCTTGGAGACGCCCTTGCATGGGGCCCTTTGGCTGGGTGCCGCGCTGCTGAGCCTGTTGCTGACCGCCTGTGGTGGGGGCGGGGGCTCATCGGGCAGTTCCTCCGCGACGGCGCAGTCGACTGGCACCATGACGGCCACGGCCTTGCTAGGCCAGAAGATCTTCAACGACACCAGCCTCTCGCTGAACGGCAACCAGGCTTGCGCCAGTTGCCATGTGGCCTCGCGCGGTCACGCCGGGCCCTTCCAGTTCGTGGGGCCCAACTCGGATATCCCGACCGAACCTGGTTCGGATGCGAGCAAGTTCGGTGGGCGCATGTCACCGTCCATCCGCTACCTGAGCTTCAACAAGTCCTTCGGATTTAAAGACGATAAGGGCGGAGAGGCCACGCCCGCCACAGGCACGCCCACTGGCGGTTTCTTCTGGGATGGCCGAGCCACGACGCTGGCCGATCAGGGCAAGAGGCCCTTCACCAACCCCATCGAGATGGCCAATGCGGATGTGGCCGATGTGGTGAGCAAGCTGGCGGCTGCCAGCTATGCCAATGACATCAAGGCCCTATACGGTCAGGACATCTTCAGCCAGGATCCGGATACGGTGTTCGAGCGTGTGGCGCTAGCCTTGCAGGCTTTCGAAAAGGAATCACCCGAGTTCAAGACCTTCAGCAGCAAGTACGACGCCTTCCTGCGTGGCCAGACCAGCCTGAGCGCCAGCGAGCTGCGCGGTTTTGCGTTGTTCAACAGCTCGGTCAAGGGCAACTGTGCGGCTTGCCATCCCAGCAAGATCAGCAGTGACGGCACCTTCCCTTTGTTCACCGATTTTTCCTTCGATTCGCTGGGTGTGCCGCGCAACTGGAAGGTGGCTGGCAGCCATGGCGACAAGGGCCTTTGCGCCAATGGCACCGACCTCATCAACAGCCTGACAGATGCCGAGCGCGAGCCCTTGTGCGGCAAGTTCAAGGTGCCTTCGCTGCGCAATGTGGGCTTGCGCAAGGCCTTCTTCCACAACGGCCGCTTCACCTCCTTGACCGATGTCGTGACCTTCTATGTGCAGCGCGATATCTTTCCAGAGCGCTTCTACCTGGATGCCCATGGTCAGCCAGACATCAAGTTCAACGACATGGTCGATGACCCGGAGCACATGGCCAATGTCAATACCACCGAGGTTCCCTACAACCGCCATCCTGGCCAGGATCCGGCGCTCAACGCCGATGAGATCACCGACGTGGTCAACTTCCTGTGCACCTTGACCGATGGCTGGACCGGCTCGGACCTGGCCTGCAACCGTTGACCGTCATCGGCACCCGCACCCATACCCGCACCAACACGCATTCAAATCAAACGGACAACCAGCACCATGAAACCACTGCATCGCCTCATCCTGCTGGCCGGCGCCTGCCTGAGCCTGTGTTCGGCGGCACAAGCGCAAACCGCCACCAGCCAGACTGCTGACACGGCCAACAAGACGGCGGCCAAGGCCGTCACCAAGAAGGCTGCGGCCAAGGCGGCATCGAATTCGCAGCCTCCTGCGTCTTCTGCGCCTTCCGCACGTGAAGCCGAGCTGATGCAGCGGCTGGACAAGCTGGCCACCGAGGTGGAGCAGCTCAAGGGCCAGGTGGCCGAGCTCAAACAGCAGCAGGCCCAGCAGGCTGCCGCAGCCACATCTGCTCCAGTGGCCGCCGCGCCCGTGGCTGTGCCCGCCGCCGCGCCCACGACTGCAACGGCCAACGCCAGCCAGGCCGTCAACGGTGCCGAGAACCAGCCTGCCGCCACACCCAGCGAGCCCGCCACCGTGCTGACCGGTTATGGCGAGATCAACTACAACCGCTACAACAAGGACAGCTCGCGCGATCAGGCCGATATGCGCCGCTTTGTGCTGGGCCTGCAGCACCGATTCGATGCCAAGACCAAGATGGTGGGCGAGTTGGAAGTCGAACACGCGGTGAGTTCATCCAGCGATGTCGGCGAGGTCGAGGTCGAGCAGGCCTATGTCGAGCGCCAGCTCAACAACCAGCTGGCATTGCGTGCCGGCCTGTTCCTGATGCCTGCGGGTCTGCTCAATGAGAACCACGAGCCCACGGCCTACTATGGCGTCGAGCGCAACTTCGTGGAAACCGCCATCATCCCCAGCACCTGGCGTGAAGGCGGCCTGCAAATGGTGGCCAGCTTCGACAATGGCCTGACCTTGCAGACGGGCTTGAGCACAGGTTTTGATGTGTCCAAGTGGGCCACCGATGACGCTGAAACGGCCACCTCGCCATTGGGCTCCGTGCACCAGGAACTGCAGCAGGCCCATGCCAAGGATCCTGCCGTGTTCGCGGCCCTGAACTGGCGCGGCGTGCCGGGCCTGCAACTCGGTGGTTCGTGGTTCTCGGGCAATGGCGGTCAAGGCCAGGCCAGTGCCTTTGGCGGCAAGTTGCGCGTGACCTTGTGGGACCTGCATGCCCGCTACACGCTGGGCGCACTGGACCTGTCCACGGTTTATGCGCGCGGCACCATCTCCGGCACGGCAGACTTCAACACGCACAACCTGGGCAGCGGACCAGACTGGTTCCCCATTCCCAAGAGCTTCGATGGCGCCTATGTGCAGGCTGCCTACAAGGTCTGGTCATGGGATGACCTGAGCCTGTCGCCCTTCGTGCGGGCCGAGCGCTACAACACCCGCAAGTCCTTCGCGGACATCGGCCAGGGTCTGACGGCCGACGCCGCGCCCACCGAGCAGGCCTACACCCTGGGTGCCAACCTGAACGTGGGGCAGGGCCTCGTCCTCAAGGCCGACGTGCAACGCTTCAAGCAGAACAAGGACAATAACCGCCTGGACCTTGGTTTGGGTTGGAGTTTCTGACGTGCGTTTCAAGCTGATCGATGCCGCAAGCTTTCTGCCAGCGGTGGCTGCGGCGACCTTGCCTTTGACCGCCTATGCGGTGGACTACATGAGCCCGCAGCAGGCGCAGCAGGCCTTGTTCCCGCAGGCTGACCACTTCGAGGTGCGTGAGATCAAGCTGGATGCCGCTCAGATGCAGGCCTTCGCATCGCGCTATGGCGTCCCTGCCCGATCGGCATCATGGAAGGTTCTGGAGGCCAGCCAGGCGGGCAAACGTCTGGGTTGGGTCGTGATTGACAACGTGGTGGGCAAGTTCGAGTTGATCACGTATGCCGTGGGGGTGGCGACCGATGGCAGCATCAAGCAGGTCGAGATCCTGTCCTACCGTGAAAGCCATGGCGGCGAGATCCGTCTGCCGGCCTGGCGTCAGCAGTTTGCGGGCAAGACGGCGCAGTCGCCCATCAAGGTCGGTGCCGACATCGCCAACATCAGCGGTGCCACCTTGTCTTGCACGCATGTCACCGAAGGCATCAAGCGCATTGCAGGCCTGATCGAGACGGCCCGCAGCAGCGGCCAGATCGGGGCGGGCGTGTGAGCCTCCTGAGCGCGCCGCATGCCCAGGCCGTGCCCTGGTTGCGGCGCGCCAGACCTTTGCTCGGCACGATCGTGGACATCGGCGTGCCCGCTGGCGCAGATCAGGCCTTGCTCGCTGCGTTCAACGCCATCGAGCAGGTGCAGCGCTGCATGTCGGTGTTCGAGCCGGACAGCGACCTGTCGCGCAGCCATGCTGCGGCGGTGGGCGAGCCTCTGCGACTGCACCCGTGGACCGCCGAGGTGTTGCGTCTGGCCCGAGAGCTGTATCGCCAGACGGACCAGATGACGCAGGGGCGCTTCGACGTGGCACTGGGCTCCGGCCTTTGGACGCTGCAAGGCCAAGGCGATGACACCTGCCTGGTCCGCCAGAGCCACAGCACCCGTTTCGATCTGGGCGGCCTGGCAAAAGGTTGGGCCGTGGACAAGGCCGTGGACGAGGCACTCAGGCATGGCGCGAGCGCCGTCTGGGTCAACGCCGGTGGCGACCTGCGCGTGCAGGGCTTGAGCCTGCCGATTGCCTTGCGCCATGAAGCGGACGGCGGCGTGCAGCCCTGGGCCGAGTTGCAAGATGGCGCCGTGGCCACCAGCGACTTCAGGCCGGGAGCCCGATCCAGCTTGAGCGGGCCCCTTCGCCAGGCGCATCTCAGCGTGATCGCGCCGCGCTGTGCCTGGGCCGATGCGCTCACCAAGATCCTGGCTCAGCAGACGAGCCTGGATCGCGCTGAAGTCCAGTCCCTGCTGCGGCACTACCAGGCACAAGTCTGCGTGCACGATCAGCCGTGAGCCGTGGCGCTTTATCATTGGGCCCCTCATGAAGCACCGCAACCGACTCTCCCGAGCCCAACGCCGCTGGCTGTATGCGGCCACGGGGGGCTTGCTGTTGTCGGGGCTGCTGTGGCTGAGCGTGCACCAGCTGGCCTGGCCGGCCATGTCGCGCGCCAGCATGGAAGGCCTGCCCAGCCCTTGGGAGCCCTGGCTCATGAAGGTGCATGGTGCCGCCATGATGGTGATGCTGTTCATGACCGGGCGCATCTCGGCCACCCATGTGATGAAGGGTTGGCGCCTGCATTGGCGTGTCAGGGATGGCGTGGCGCTGCTGGCCGGCCTGGCCCTGCTGGCTTTGAGCGGCTACAGCCTCTACTACCTGATCCCTGACACCTGGCGCGATGCCAACGGCTGGGTGCATGCTGGCATCGGCACCGCATGGGTGGCGCTGCTGCTCTTCCATCGCCGCAAGGCACCTGGGCGTCACTGAGCGGAGATACCAGCCGTTCGGCTAGGCCCGATGCGCGGTGCCGTCTTCACGCTCCAGATCATGGTCACGGCGAGAATGCCCACCACCACGCCCAGCGACACCAGAACCGGGATGTGGACCACGTCCATCAACATCATCTTCGTGCCGATGAAGGCCAGCACCAGCGCCAGGCCATAGCTGAGCAGATGGAACTTGGCGGCCATCGCGGCCAGCAGAAAGTACATTGCACGCAGGCCCAGGATGGCCATGATGTTGGAGGTCAGCACGATGAACGGGTCAGCCGTGATGGCGTAGATCGCGGGAATCGAGTCCACCGCGAAGATCACGTCGGTGACGCCGATCAGGGCCACCACCAGCAGCAAGGGCGTGGCCATGCGCTTGCCCTGAAGCCGCGTCCACAGACGTTCGCCGTCGAACTGCGGGCTCACGGGCAGCACGCGGCGCAGCAGCTTGAGGGCCGGGTTGTCTTCGAGATCAGGCTCCTGCCCGGCCGCCCACCACATCTTGATGCCGGTGAGCAGCAGGAAGGCGCCAAACACATACAGCACCCAGTGGAACTGCGCGATCAGCCAGCCGCCCACCAGGATCATCGCGGTGCGCAGCACGATGGCCCCGACGATGCCCATCATCAGCACCCGCTTCTGGTAGGCGGGCGGCACGGCGAAGTAGGTGAAGATCATCAGGAAGACAAAGATGTTGTCGACCGCCAATGACTTTTCGATCAGGTAGCCCGTCAGGAACTCCAGCGCCTTGTCGTTGGCTGCGGCCATGCCCTGATCCTGCGCGAAGGCCCACCACAGCAGGCCATTGAAGGCCAGGCTGAGCGCGACCCAGACGGCCGACCAGCGCAGGGCCTCGCGCATGGACACCTCGTGGGCGCCTTGCTTCTTGAGCACGACGAAATCCACCAGCAAGGCGGACAAGACGAAAACAATGAAAACAATCCAGAGCCAAGTTGGCGCCAGGGTGTGCATGGTGGTTCTCCGAAAGAGGAACAAACATGGCGAAGCCACACAGGGCTTCGCACCTTGAGCGCCGAAAAATCTTGCTGACAGACAAAGATGGGGGCGTCTGCCGTGGTTCCCGGATGACCTGCATGGCGCAGGCCCTCGTGCTGACGGGTGACACCGCGGCTTGGGTGACCAGCCGCGTGCTACTCCTCTTTCGGACAGGCGGATTGTAGACCGGTCAGGGCTTGCCCTTGCGCGGCCACGGGTTACTCAACTGCCCTCTTCGCGCAAATCTTCACGCTGCTGCTTCTGCCAGGCCTTGAGCCGCGAATCCATCACGCTCAGCTCGATGACGTCAGCGGCATTGGGTTGGCGGAAGCGCTTTTGTGCACCTTGTATGCGGTCGATGGCGCCAGGCAGATCGCCCAGGGCTGCGGTGGCTTCGGCCTCGGCACGCACGGCGCGCAAAGGCTCACCCAGGCGTTGCCAAAGCTCGCCCAAGGTCGACCAGGCCGCCGCGTCATGCGGATGGACGCTCACATGGGTCTGCAGGCGAGCGGCGGCATCGGCCCAGGCCGATTGCTGTGCGCGGCCTTCAGGCAGAGACAGGGCGATCTGCGCGCTCAGCAGCAGCTCAGGGCGCGCGTCCACATGCGCACCGGCCTTGTTCTCGGCCAGTTCGCGGTTCAAGGTGGCCGCAGCTTCGGAGGGTTGGTGGGACAGCAGTTGACCATCTGTGACGGCCAGCGTCAGGATGCGCTCCACGATGGGCTGCTGGCCTGCGGGCAGGCCACGCGCGGCCTGACGGGCCTGGTTCAGCATCGCGGCGCCATGTGCCACATCGCCACTACGTTGTGACGCGATGCCGGCCGTGTAGTAAGCAGCCACGGTCTGCAAGGCCGATGCGCCCTTCTTGACGTCCGGGCTGGAGAGGTTTTGCAGCGAGATGCTGCGCGTGTCCATCAAGACCTTGGAGCGCGCGGCCATCAATGTGTGCTGCGCCCAGATCGCGTCGTCACGGTTGGTATTGAGGGCCGTGCCGGCACGCCAGCCGCCTGGCCCCAGGCGCGCACGGGCCTCGCCGATGCGTTCGGTGGTCAGCGGGTGGGTGCGCAGATAGGGGAAGCTGCCGTCGTCGTTCAAGCGCGAGGCCTGTTGCAGGTGCTCGAACATCTCGGCCATGCCGCTGGGGTCGAAGCCTGCGCTGCCCAGCACGCCAAAGCCCACGCGGTCGGCCTCTCGTTCCATGTCGCGCGAGAAGTTCAACTGGCCTTGAACCGCCACGGCCTGGCCGCCGTAGATCATGGCCTGTGCGGCCTGCGGGTTGCGGCCCGCAGCCAGGATGCCCAGCACCATCGAGGCCAGGCTCACCCAGGACTGCCGCGACTGCTGGCTGATCATGCGGGCGATGTGTCTTTGCGTGACGTGCGACAACTCGTGCGCCAGTACCGAAGCCAGTTCGTCGGGCGTGCTGGTCATGGCCAGCAGGCCGAAGTGCACACCGATGTAGCCGCCAGGCAAGGCAAAGGCGTTCACGGTGCGGTCGCGTACCAGGAAGGGCTCCCAGGCATGCGAAGCTTCGAGCTCAGGGCCGATCTCGCCGCGTTGCTTGGCCGCGGCCAGCAGGCGCGTCCAGACCTGGCTGACGTACTCCAGCACCAGCGGGTCGTCGACCACGTCGGGGTCACGCAAGATGGAGCGCATGATGCGGTCGCCCAGGCGGCGTTCCGCCATTGGAGAGAGCTCCTGCGCAGCGGCGTCGCCCAGCGCGGGCAGTGGCGACGAGCTGCTGGAGGAGGGCAGGTCCTGCGCATGCACTGACCAGCCCAGCGGCCAGGCCAGGCAGACGACGGCTGCCGCGATGGCCGAAATGCGTCCACGCATGCGCGTGGCGATGGAGGTTGATCGGTGAGTCGAGGGCATGAACACGAAACGATTGATCCAACTGCGCAGTATGCTGCCAACTGTGCGTGCTTGGACGGCGGAATCATCCGTGGGTTCAGGCGCTTGAAACTTCTTTACCCGGTCTTAACGCCAGCGAGCCTTTCATGAGCGAACTCACCCATTTTGATCAGCAGGGCCAGGCCCACATGGTGGATGTGTCCGACAAGGCCGCGACCAGTCGGGTGGCCGTGGCGCAAGGCCGCATCGTCATGCAGCCGGCCACTTTGGCGCTGATCGCACAGGTGCGTGCCGGCAAGGGCGATGTGCTGGGCGTGGCGCGCATCGCGGCCATCCAGGGGGCCAAGCGCACGTCCGATCTGATCCCGCTGTGCCACCCCCTGGCCTTGTCCAAGGTGTCGGTCGAGTTCGAATTGGACGAGGTCGCCTCGGCTGTCGTCTGCCGAGTGACCGCGCAAACCGTCGGTCCCACCGGGGTCGAGATGGAGGCTTTGACCGCCGTGCAGGTGGGCCTGCTCACCATTTATGACATGTGCAAGGCTGCGGACCGGGGCATGGTCATCACCGATGTGGGCTTGCTGGAGAAGCAGGGCGGCAAGTCAGGGCACTGGGTGCGCCCAGGCACTTGAGCACCAGGCTTCTCAAGGCTCAAGGCAGCAACTGCTTCCAGGTGTAGGTCTGCTTGGGCGGCGCGCACTGGAAGGGCAGGGTGTCGCCGGGCTCGGGCTGGGTCTTGCAGACTGCCAGGAATTCATCGCCGATGGGATTGCGGAACTCCTTGAGGCGTTGCACCACGTAACGGGCTTTGTCGACCTCGCCGTGCTCGGCCAGTGAGCGCGCATAGGCTGCCATCAGGCGGGCATCCATCAGGTTGTGCAAGGTGCGCTTGAAGGCCGCAGGCGGCATGCTGGGGTCTTCGTCATCCAGGCTGGTGACTTCGGCGTAATCGGCCTGGTAGCCCCACCACGGCATCTTCTTGCCAAACGCGATGCGCTGGTCCAGCGGGCCGGCGCCCGCACGCGGTGCGTAGATGTTGACCTGGGCCTGGTAATCCACGGCGCACCAGATGGCCAGCAAGGCCATGATCACGCCCGCAGCCAGCATGCCCTGGTCCGCATGCTGTGCCGTGTTGTGCGGCGCGTTCTGCGCAGCATTCGGGCCTTGTGCGGCCAGGCCGATGCCCCAGGCAAAAGCCGTGGGCAGCAGGAAATAGCTGTACCACAGCGGGTACTCCAGCAGGCTGTGCAACGCGGCGATGGCCACGATCACGCTGCACGCCCCGACGGTCGAGCGTGCGCAGGCATCAGCGCCTGCAGCCTCGTCTGACCACAGTCCCTCGACCAGCCGCTTGAGCGCCAGTAGGCACAGCGCCATCAGCAGCACGGTGACGGGCAAGCCAAACTCCACGGCCCATTGCAGCGGCAGGTTGTGCGTGTGGTCGAAAAAGGCGATGGGGCGGGTCGGAAAAGGCGTGAGTGACCAGGCCACATTGAATTCGCCATAGCCCACGCCAAACCAGGGATAGGCCTTGATCAAGCCCAGCACATTGGCCCAGATCTTGAAGCGCGAGCTGGAGATGTCGCTCTTGTCGTGCAGGCGTGCTTCGGCGGCGAACTTGACGTCCTTGTCGGCATGGGCGAGCCACCACATGCAGCACCAGAAGAAGCCATAGATCAGCGGCGCACCGATCAGGGTGAAGCGCAACACGCGGGGCAGGCGCTTGTCCAGCACGCCCCAGACCGTGAGAAACAGCATGCCGATCATGCCGGTGCGCGAGGCCGTCAGCACGATGCCCCCGATGAAGAGCGCAATGAGCCCGGCAGCCAGCCAATCGGGCAGCCTGCGGCGTGCACCGAGCCAGCCGGCGCCACAGCATGAAAACACCAGCAAGGTGCTGAAGTGATTGGGTTGACGCAGGTTGCCCACGGCCCGCCCGGGCACCGTGGGTTCGGCGATGAAGAGGCCATCTGCCCAGGCCGGATGGAAGGACTGGACCAGAGCCAGGATCATGCCGATGCAGCCCGCCACCGTCAGCGCGCCGAAAAAGGCTTCCAGGATCAGCTCACGCTCCGAGCTGCAACCGCTGCGCCAGCCTGCCCACAGCACGAGCAGGGCGGCCAGGGCCATGCCGCCGCCCATCATGGCCAGCCCGGCGGGCAAAGCCCCCCAGACAAAGGCGGACCCGAAGGCCTCCAGGGCGGAGATCAGCAGCACCGCGCTCAGCGCCTTGATGGCCAGGCCGGTTCGCCCCGCAGCCGGCGCCCAAGGCAGGCCGCCCAGCACGGCCACGAACAGGCCCCAGCCCAGCACCGCCAGGGCCTGGTTGTAAAAGGTCACGGACGGCGGCTCATGCGAGGCCAGCAGGGTGGGGGCCAGCACGGCCACCAGGCCAAACGACCACCACAGCGGGCGGTAACGGGCAGGGGAATCTTCGACAAAGGCGGACGTGGTCATGGGCGATATTGTCGCGGTAGTTGTCAGGAGCCAGAGGCGCGTGCGGCAAGGAAGTAAAAGGGCTTGCTGCGGCAAGGTTGAGCAAAAGCATCGACACTTGCGGTCTGCCGCTCCGACCTCCCCCCACGGCTTCTCACCACATGACCTCTTCAGCGTCCAGCGCCGCCAGCTCTTCGTCGACCTTGCTTGTGCGCGAGCGCCTGCTCCTGTGGAGTCTGGCCTCGATCAACTTCACCCATATTGTCGACTTCATGGTGATGATGCCGCTGGGGCCGCAGCTCACGAAGCTCTTTCACCTGACAGACGCCGAGTTCGGCCTGCTCGTGTCGGCCTACTCGCTGGCGGCCGGGCTGTCGGGGCTGCTGGTGTCCATGGTGATCGACCGCTTCGAGCGCAAGCGCGCCTTGCTCTTCGTCTATGGCGGCTTTGCGATCGCGACCCTGGCCTGCGGCCTGGCGCCAAGCTATGGCGCCTTGATGGCCGCGCGCATTGCGGCGGGTGTGTTCGGCGGCGTGCTGGGTGCACTGGTGCAGACCATCGTGGGTGACGCCGTGCCCTTCGAGCGGCGCGGTCAGGCCATGGGCTTGGTGATGTCGGCGTTTTCCATGTCGACGGTGGCGGGCGTGCCGCTGTCGCTGTGGATGGCCAGCCACTGGGGTTGGCACATGCCTTTCTTCGCCATCGCGGCGGCGTCTGTCGCGATCTGGCTGATGGCCTGGCGATCGGTGCCCCTGCTGCGTGGCCACATGACAGGCGTGTCGGCCCAGCCGCCCATCACGCAGCTCAAGCGCGTGCTGGCTGAGCCCAACCATTGGCGTGCCTTTACCTTGTCCACGCTGATGCTGGCAGGCAGCTTCAGCATCATCCCCTACATCACCATCTACACCACCACCAATGTCGGCCTGGCGCAGGAGCAGGTGCCTTACATCTACTTCGCCGGCGGCATTGCCACGCTGTTCACGGCGCGTCTGTGGGGCAAGCTGTCGGACCGCTGGGGCAAGGTGGAGATGTTCCGCTTCATCAGCCTGATCGCGATCTTGCCGATGATGGCGCTCACGCATTTGCCGGTGGTGCCCATGCCGGTGCTGCTGCTGGTCACCACGGCCTTCTTCGTGTTCGTCTCGGGCCGCATGGTGCCCGGCATGGCCCTGCTGACCGCCGCTTCCGAGCCTGGCTTGCGCGGCTCCTTCATGAGCGTCAATGGTGCGCTGCAATCAGCCTCGATGGGCGTGGCGGCCTGGGTGGGCGGGCTGCTCATCTCGCGCTCGCCCGATGGCCTGGTGCAAGGCTATGGCCACACGGGCTGGCTGGCGCTGGTCAGCACGCTGTTCATCGTCTGGTGGGTGGGGCGGCTGCGCTTGCATACACAGAAGCCGGCTGCCTGAGAAGGGCCGCTTGACCTGTCTCAAGCGATAGCGGCTTTTGTTCACGACCTTGGCAACCTCCATACAAATACTGAGGCGATGCCCTTGTCAGGCCGCGCAGACAGGCGCACACTGGTCTTCCGGTTGACGGTTTTCAGCAATGAAATCAGCAGTAAGCCGCAACACATTTAGCGGCCTTGCCGCTGGGTCGCCGGCCGGATATGTCTTCAACGTTTCTGCTCTCGAAAGGAGGCAGTATGAATTTGACGATCAGTGGCCACCATCTGGAAGTTACCCCTTCGCTGCGTGAGTACGTGCTCACTAAGTTGGACCGAGTGACCCGTCATTTCGATCAAGTCGTGGACGTCAACGTCCTACTCACCGTTGAAAAGCAAAAGGAAAAGGATCGTCGTCAGAAGGCTGAAGTGACGCTGCATGTGAAGGGCAAGGACATCTTCGTTGAAAACGCTCATGAAGATCTCTACGCTGCCATTGATCAACTCATGGACAAGCTGGATCGCCAGGTCTGCCGCCACAAGAACCGCGTGCAAGACCACCATCACACTTCCCACAAGCGTCAGGATTCGTCCTGGGACGCTATTCAATAAGCACGCGCTGCCGCCGCAAGCCTTGAAACAGCGTGCTTGGTGTCGACCTGATTGCGGGTCGCCAGCGCAGGTAGGCACCAAGTTAACGGCCCTTCGGGGCCGTTTTTCATGGGCTGCGCTTTTTACGGTGCATCTAGAGTGGGTCATAACCCGGTCATCTGGAGCGTTCCGGGGCGATTTTTGGGAATATGCCTCTTGCTGCGGTGCAGCAACGGGTGCAGAATCCCTTAAATCGAGGGCTTGAGTTGACGGCCGAGGCCGCGACTGAGTCCCTATAATCCGCCCCTCATCCGTCCCGGAAGTGGTGGTCAAGGCAACGGAGCCGTCGCCCCCGCTTGAATCAAGATGAATCGACTATCAGCCATCCTTCCCGCTAGCCAAGTGCTGGTGGACGTGGACGCCAGCAGCAAGAAGCGCGTCTTCGAGCACGCCGGGCTGCTGTTCGAGAATCAGCATGCCATCGCACGCGCCACCGTGACGGACAACCTGTTTGCGCGTGAGCGCCTGGGTTCGACCGGTCTGGGGCATGGGGTGGCCATCCCGCATGGTCGCATCAAGGGGCTGAAGAACCCGCTGGCTGCTGTCATCCGCCTGAGCCAGCCCATCCCGTTTGATGCGCCCGACGATGAGTCCGTCAACCTGCTGATTTTTCTGCTCGTACCCGAGGCGGCCACGCAGCGCCACCTGGAGATCCTGTCCGAAATTGCGGAGCTGCTGTCGGACCGCGAGTTGCGTGAACGCCTCAAAACCGAAGGCGATGCGGCCCAGGTTCACGAATTGATCGAGCGTTGGCAGCCCTTGAAGTCTGTGGCCTAGTCTTTTCGGGCAAGACTCGTGCATCATGAGATCTTGTCTGTTGTTGACTGAAGCAGAACACTCGTGAGCGTCAAAGATCTTGCCGTCATCAGCGCCGAAGCGCTTTTCGAAGCCAATCGGGAGGCTTTGCGCTGGGAATGGATTGCCGGACACGCTCACCCTGAGCGCCGTTTCGACGAAGAAGCCGTGCAAACGGCGCAATCGGCCGCTGATCTCGTCGGATATCTCAACTATATCCACCCTTATCGCGTCCAGATCGTGGGTCGGCGCGAGGCGGCTTACTTTTCCAGCTCCACGACTGAAGACCAGGAGCGCCGCATCCAGCGCATCGTGACGCTGGAGCCGCCAGTGGTGGTCGTGGCCGATGCGCAGGCGCCGTCCGACAAGCTGGTGGCCATGTGCGGCCGAGCCGGCATCCCGCTGTTCGTGACGCAAGAGCCCGCCGGCCACGTCATCGACGTGCTGCGCAGCTATCTGACCCAGCATTTCGCCGAGCGCATCACGCGCCACGGGGTGTTCATGGACATCCTGGGTCTGGGCGTGCTGCTGACGGGCGAATCCGGCCTGGGCAAGAGCGAACTCGGGCTGGAACTGATTTCGCGCGGCCATGGTCTGGTGGCCGACGATGCGGTGGACCTGTATCGCGTTTCACGCACGGCCATCGAAGGGCGCTGCCCAGAGCTGCTGCTCAACCTGCTGGAAGTGCGCGGTATTGGCCTGCTGGACATCAAGTCCATCTTTGGTGAGACAGCGGTGCGCCGCAAGATGCGGCTCAAGCTCATCGTCCACCTGGTTCGCAAGGAAACCATGGAGCGCGAGTTCGAGCGCCTGCCCTACGAGCCTTTGTTCGAAGAGGTGATGGGCGTGCCCATCCGCAAGGCGGTGATCGCGGTGGATGCCGGCCGAAACCTGGCCGTGCTGGTCGAGGCCGCTGTGCGCAACACCGTGCTCCAATTGCGCGGTATCGACACCTATCAGGAGTTCATCGACCGCCATCAGCGCGCCATGGAGCGCGGCGGCAACTGACTGAAACCGACTGAGTGGCTGGATCAGGCCTGCTTGCTGGCCTTGCCGCTGCAGCCCTCCCGTTCGCACACCACATACAGCGCCAGGGCGTGGTCTTGCAGCTTGTAGCCGCGTTCCTTGGCGATTTCCTGTTGTCGGCGTTCGATTTCCGCGTCGTAGAACTCCTCCACACGCCCGCAGTTGACACACACCAGGTGATCGTGGTGCTTGCCTTCGTTGAGCTCGAACACGGCCTTGCCGGCCTCGCTCCCCGCTTCGAAATGGTTGCGCGACAAAATGCCAGCCTGCTCGAATTGCATCAGCACGCGGTAGACGGTGGCCAGGCCGATGTCCGAGCCCTCGGTCAGCAGCACCTTGTAGACGTCTTCGGCCGTCATGTGGCGTTGTGCGGACTGCTGGAACACTTCCAGGATCTTGATGCGTGGCAGGGTGGCCTTGAGCCCGCTGCTCTTGAGTTCTTCTGCGTTGGTCATGGTTGGGCTCCAGGGGCGGGCAACCGTGACCGGCCCCCGCTAGAATGCCCAATGATATCGGTATGCGCCTGTCGTGTGAAACGGGCGGGCCTTGTCCGGACACCAACTTTGCCTTCTCATCCATGACGCTGAACCTCATTCACCACTCGGCCTTCCGTTCAGTCCGCCGCGCGCTGCTGTGCCTGGCCCCTGTGGTCACGCTCTCGGCCTGCAGCAATTTTTCGCTGAGCAAACCCGAGACGCTGTTCGGCCTGCTGGAGCCCTACAAGGTCGATGTGGTGCAGGGCAATGTGGTGACGCAGGAAATCATGGCGCAGATCCAGCCTGGCCTGGGCCGCATGCAGGTCAAGGAGATCCTGGGCACGCCCTTGCTGGCCGACCCCTTCCACACGGACCGCTGGGACTACGTCTTCACCATCCACCGCCAGGGCGTGCCCGACCAGCAGCGCCGTGTCAGCGTGTTTTTCAAGAACGACGCCGTCGACCATTTCGACACCCAGCCCCTGCCCAGCGAGCGTGAGTTCGTCAGCTCCATCGACAAGCCAGTGAGCGGCAAGGACGTGGTCAACCTGACGCCCGAGCAGATCGCCGCGCTGCCCGTGCCGCCCAAGACCGAGGTCGTGAAGACCGCGCCGCAGGGCGCCGTGCGCGACTACCCCCCGCTGGAAACCGGCCGCCGCTGAGGCGCCGCCCTGATCGCCAGCCGTTCAACCTGACTCCACTTTTTGCCTGATTCCATGAGCACCGCCGCCAACGCCAGCCCCCTTCACCAGATCGCCATCGCCGGTGCCTCCGGCCGCATGGGACGCATGCTGATCGAGGCCGTGCAGAACGCCGGCGACGCGAAGCTGGCCGGTGCGCTGGACGTCGCCGCCAGCCCGGCCATCGGTGCGGATGCTGCGGCCTTCCTCGGTGCCAGCAGCGGCGTGAAGATCGCCTCCGATCTGCGCGAAGGCCTCAAGAACGCCCGTTACCTGATCGACTTCACCCGCCCCGAAGGCACGATGGCGCACCTGCGTGTCTGCCGCGAGCTGGGCGTCAAGCTGGTCATCGGCACCACCGGTTTCACCGATGCCCAGAAGGCCGAGATCCAGGATGCGGCGCGCGACATCGCCATCGTCATGGCACCCAACATGGCCGTGGGCGTCAACGTGGTCTTCAAGCTGCTGGCCCAGGCCGCCAAGGCACTCAAGGAAGGCTATGACATCGAGATCATCGAAGCCCACCACCGCCACAAGGTGGATGCCCCCAGCGGCACCGCCTTGAAGATGGGCGAGGTCGTGGCCGAGGCCGTGGGCCGCAACCTGCAGGAATGCGCGGTCTATGGCCGCGAAGGCGTGACCGGCGAGCGTGACCCGAGCACCATCGGCTTTGCCACCATCCGTGGCGGCGACGTGGTGGGTGACCACACGGTGCTGTTTGCCGGCATCGGCGAGCGCATCGAGATCACGCACAAGTCCTCCAGCCGTGCCACGTATGCGCAAGGCAGCCTGCGCGCGGTGCGCTTCCTGGCGAGCCAGCCCCACGGCCTGTTCGGCATGGACGATGTGCTGGGCCTGAAGTAATTCTCCAAACGAAGGATACGCATGGGTGGCTTGACGCAGTATTGGGCGCAGGGCGACGCGATCGGCCGCGCGGTGGCGATCATGTTGCTGATCATGTCGGTCAGCGCCTGGGTGGTGATCTTCTGGAAGGGCTGGTTGCTCAAGCGGGCGCGCCGCGACCTGACGCTGGGCGTGCAGGCTTTCTGGCGTGCCAGCGACCTGGCCAGTGCGCGTCAGGCCTTGCAGGGGCTGGACCGCGAAGCCGTGCTGCTGCCTTTGGTGGACGCAGTGAGCGAGCCCGCTGCGGCCGGAACGCTCGAAGCCCAGGCCCTGCCCGAAGCCCAGTTGACCCGTCGCCTGCGTGACAGCCTGCACAGCGTGCTGGCGCGGCTGCAAGTGGGGCAGGTGCTGCTGGCTTCAGTGGGGGCGGTGTCGCCTTTCGTGGGCCTGTTTGGCACCGTCTGGGGCATCTACCACGCCATGATGGGCATCGCCACTGAAGGCTCCGTGAGCCTCGACAAGGTGGCCGGACCCGTGGGCGAGGCCCTGATCATGACGGCAGCTGGCTTGGCCGTGGCCATTCCCGCCGTGCTGGCCTACAACATCTTCGGCAAGTTCGTGTCGGCCTGCGAAGCCGATCTCGAAGGCTTTGCCCACGACCTGCGCGAGACCCTGCTGGGCCGCCAGGCCAAGGACTGACAAGCCATGGCATTCGGGCGTCTGGAGCGACCACAGGGCAGCCAGCCCATGAGCGAGATCAACATGACGCCGCTGATCGACGTCATGCTGGTGCTGCTGGTGATCTTCATGCTGACGGCACCCTTGATGACCTCCAAGCTCAAGCTGGATTTGCCCAAGGCCGATGCACCGCCCGCGCCCAATGACAACCGGCCGATGTTGTCCATCGCCTTGACCGCCGATGGGGTGATCCATCTGGACGAGCAACCCGTCACTTTGCCGGCGCTCAGCGCGCAGGCCACGAACCAGGCCAAGAAGCGCGCCGATACCGAGGTGCAGCTGCGGGCTGACCGCGAGGTGCCGTATGGCCAGGTGGCGGAGTTGATCGGCCTGCTGCAAAAAGCCGGGCTCAACCGCATTGCCTTCGTGACGACGGCACCCGCTCCACTTCCATCACCGGCTGCGGCCGAGGGCGCCACGGTAGGCGCTGCCGCCGCATCGAAGTAAGAACTTGTCTGTCAAACCGACCTCGGCTATTGACGGACAAGTTCCAAACCTCGGGGCAACAAGCCATCTTAAGCCCGGTACAGGGACTGCACGCGCCCTGGCCCCCGACCTGGGCGAGGCCCTTGTCGGTGGCGAACGACAAGGCCGGACAAGCCGCGCATTTCACTGCGCCAGTCGCCCTGGCCGCGCGCACAATGGTTTCCAGACCGACTGTAGATCAGGACCAAGATGGCTGCCCCGAAGTTTCCCACCCAGCGGTTCGACAACGCCCAGGCCGCGCTGGACCATGTGACCAAGCTCTACGACTCGCAGATCGCCTACCTGCGCGATGCCTTGCAGCGTTTCGTGGCCGGCGAGAACTTCAAGCACCATGTACGTGCCAAGTACCCTTTCGTTCGCATCCACACCGAGACGGTGGCGCGTGCCGATTCGCGGCTCTCATATGGCTTCGTGGCCGGGCCGGGCACCTACGAGACCACGGTCACGCGCCCCGATCTGTTTGCCGACTACTACCGCGAGCAGTTCCAGCTGCTGCTGAACAACCATGGTGTGTCGATCGAGGTGGGCCTGGGTACGGATGCGATCCCCGTGCACTTCAGCCTTGCGGAGCACCAGCACCTGGAGGGCAGCCTGTCATCCGAGCGGCGCCTGCTGCTGCGCGATCTGTTCGACCTGCCTGACCTCGCGTCGATGGACGATGGCATCGCCAACGGTACTTACGAGACGCGCGGTGGCGTGAGGCCGCTGTCGCTGTTCACGGCGCCGCGCGTGGACTACTCGCTGCATCGCCTGCGCCATTACACGGGGACCACGCCCGAGCACTTCCAGAACTTCGTGCTGTTCACGAACTACCAGTTCTACATCGATGAGTTCGTGCGCATGGCCCACGAGCTGATGCGGCGTGCGCCCGACCCCAAGAATCCGCGTGATGACGACGACTGCATCGCCTTCGTGGAGCCGGGCAATGTGATCACACGGCGTGTGGGGCAGGCCATTGAGGCCGAGGATGCGCTGGGTGCGGTGCCACCGCGCCTGCCGCAGATGCCGGCCTATCACCTGATCCGCAAGGACCGCAGCGGCATCACCATGGTCAACATCGGCGTGGGGCCGGCCAATGCCAAGACGGCGACCGACCACATCGCGGTGCTGCGTCCGCATGCCTGGATCATGCTGGGCCACTGCGCGGGCCTGCGCAACACGCAGCAGTTGGGCGACTACGTGCTGGCCCATGGCTATGTGCGTGAGGACCACGTGCTCGATGAAGACCTGCCGCTGTGGGTGCCCATCCCGCCGCTGGCTGAAATCCAGCTGGCACTGGAAGGTGCGGTGGCCGATGTCACGCAGCTGCATGGCTACGAGCTCAAGCGCATCATGCGCACGGGTACGGTGGCGTCCACCGACAACCGCAACTGGGAGCTGTTGCCACAGCGCGAGCCGGAGCGCCGCTTCAGTCAGAGCCGCGCGGTGGCGCTGGACATGGAGAGCGCCACCATCGCGGCCAATGGCTTTCGCTTTCGAGTGCCCTACGGAACCCTGCTGTGCGTGAGCGACAAGCCTTTGCACGGCGAGCTCAAGCTGCCGGGCATGGCCAACCAGTTCTACCGCGAGCGGGTTGACCAGCACCTGCGCATTGGTCTGCGCGCCATCGAGCGTTTAAGGGTCAACATGGCTGGTCAACTGCACAGCCGCAAGCTGCGCAGCTTCGCTGAAGTCGCGTTCCAGTGAAAATCTAACCCAATTGGGTTGATTTGGTGTGCGTTGATCGCACTCAAGCAAACGGCCCGTGTACCGGGCCGTTTTTGCTTACTTCGCTTGCTGTGATCAGGCTGCGGCCAGCACCGGGGTTTCAGCGCTCGGGACAGGGGCCACTTCGCGGCGGATCTGCTCGCCGGCGAGTTCCTCGGCCACGCGCAGGTCGTAAGCCGTTTGCAGGTCCATCCAGTACTGCGGCGTGGTGCCGAAGAAGCGCGCCAGACGCAACGCAGAGTCCGGGCTGATACCGCGGCGCTCACGCACGATGTCGTTCACGCGGGGCGCCGGCACGTGCAGGCGAATCGCCAAGCCGCTGGCCGACAGGCCGTGTTGTTCCATGAACTTGGCGCGGAGAATGGCGCCGGGGTGCACTGCAGGTGAATTGCTCATAGGACTAACTAAGGGTTTTTCATAGATACTGAGCCAATCGTATGAGGTTTGTCTCAATTAGATTGTCAATACTTGGACAATTTGATGCGACTCATCTAACCATTTCAGGGGATGTTAGGGAAAGCTCTTACCTCGTTTACCGTTTGACGAAACAATGGCCCGACGTACCGAATCCACACCGCTGACTTTGCTGCCGGCTTTGAAGTCCCATTTGTGGTTTGCGAGCTGTCCGCAGCCATTTCAGCAGGCCCTGGTGGAACGCTCACGCTTGTGGCACATCCGGTCGGGTGAAATCCTGTTTTCGCGGGGCGAGGCGCAAGACAGCCTGTGCTGTGTCGTGGCCGGTGCCCTCAAACTGGGATCGGTCAACCCCAAGGACGGCACGCACCGCTTGACGATGTACGTGGAGCCCTATCACTGGTTCGGTGAAATCTCTGCGATTGACAGCCTGCCGCGTAGCCAGGACGCCATTGCCGATACCGACAGCACCGTGATGGTGGTCAGCGGGCCGCTGTTGCTGGAGTGGCTGCATGAGCACCCCGAGAACTGGCGTGACCTGGCCCGGCTGGCCTGCGCCAAGCTGCGCCTGATTCTCACGGCCATCGAAGACAACGCGAGCTTGTCGATCGAGCAACTGGTGGCGCGCCGTCTGTTATTTTCGGCGACGAACTTCGGACAGTCCACCAACCCCAGCGTGAGGCGGCGTGTGCGGCTACCGCAAGAGTACCTGGCGCGCATGTTGGGCGTGTCGCGCCAGACCATCAACAAGGCCTTGCGGGCACTGGAGCGCGAGCGCGTGCTGGCCTTGCACTATGCCGAGATCGAGATCACCGACATGGCGGCACTGGTGGCCAAGGCCGGCGCGATCGACCCTGGCCTGCGGCAGTCCATGCCGACCGAGGCCAATTTCAAGGATTGACTCGTCAGCGTGCAGAGCGCGGTTTGACCTTGGCCGCGGCCTTGCGGGCCTTGTCACGCGCCGCCTCGATGGTGCTGTCGGTGGCCAGGGCCACGCCCATGCGGCGCTTGACGAAACTCTCGGGCTTGCCGAACAGGCGGATGTCGGTGCCGGGCTCTGACAAGGCTTGGGCCAGGCCGTCGAACACCATGTCCTGCGCATCGACGCCACCGTAGATCACGGCCGAGGCGCCGGTGCTGCGCAGGCTGGTGTCCACGGGCAGGCCCAGGATGGCGCGGGCATGCAGCTCGAACTCGCTTTGCACCTGCGTGGACAGGGTGACGAGGCCGGTGTCGTGCGGGCGCGGGCTCACTTCGCTGAACCACACCTGGTCCCCCTTGACGAAGAGTTCGACGCCGAAGAGGCCTTGGCCGCCCAGGTTGTCGGTCACCGTCTTGGCAATCTCGCGCGCCTTGCGCAGGGCCTCGGGGCTCATGGGATGGGGCTGCCAGCTTTCGACATAGTCGCCGCTGACCTGCAGGTGGCCGATGGGTTCGCAGAAATAGGTGGCGACCTGGCCCTGTGCAGCGCCTTGGCCGGCGGCGCGCACGGTGAGCTGGGTGATCTCGTAGTCGAAGTCGATGAAGCCTTCGACGATGACCCGGCCATGGCTCACACGGCCACCAGCCATGGCGTAGTCCCAGGCCTTTTGCACGTCGGCCGGGCCATCGATCTTGCTCTGGCCTTTGCCCGATGAGCTCATGACGGGCTTGACGATGCAGGGGTAGCCAATGCCTGTGTCGATGGCGGCTTGCAGCTCGGCCAGCGAGTCGCAGAACCGGTAGGGGCTGGTGGGCAGGCCCAGGGTTTCGGCGGCCAGGCGGCGGATGCCTTCGCGGTCCATGGTCAGGCGCGCGGCGCGGGCGGTCGGGATCACGCGCACGAGGCCCTTGGCTTCGAGCTCTTCGAGCACGGGTGTGGCGATGGCCTCGATCTCGGGCACGACCAGATGAGGGCGCTCGGTTTCGATGAGGGTGCGCAACTGGCTCGCATCGCTCATGGTGATGGTGCGGCTGTGGTGCGCCACCTGCTGGCCGGGGGCGTGGTCATAGCGGTCCACCGCGATGGTCTCCACACCCAGGCGCTGCAGCGCGATCAGCACTTCCTTGCCAAGCTCGCCGGCGCCCAGCAGCATGACCCGTGCGGCCGAAGGAGACAAAGGGGTGCCGAGAGGAAGCGTCTGGAGGGCTTGCGTCATGGTGGTCCTGCGGGTTGGGGTGGGGCGTGGTCTGAGCCCCGATTGTCAGGCCTGCAGCGGCAAGGTCACCGTGAAGGTGCTGCCCTTGTTGACCTCGCTGTACAGGTGCAAGCTGCCGCCCAGCCGGTCGACCAGGCGCTTGACGACCGCCAGGCCCAGCCCCGTGCCTTCGGGCTGCGCAGGAGGGCTTTCTTGCGGCCGCACGTCCAGTCGCACCTCCAGCCTCACATAGGGCTCGAAGATGCGCTGCTGATCTGAGGGGGCGATGCCGATGCCGGTGTCGCTGACCGAGAGGTGCACGCATTGCGCGGGCTCATCCCATTCGATGCGCACGGTGATGCGGCCTTGTCTGGTGTACTTGATGGCGTTGCTGATCAGGTTGCACAGGATCTGGCGCACGCGGGCCGGGTCGCTGGTCAATGCAGGCGGTAAGGATGCGATGGCCTGAGGTTGTTCCAGCACCAACTCGATGGCCTTGGCCTGGGCCCTTGCCTGGTAGCTGTCGCACACGTCTTGCGCGAGCGGGAACAGGTCTACCTCTTGAGGCTGCATGCGCCAGTTGGGATGCTCCAGGCGGGTGTACTCGGTGATGTCGCGCAAGTGGGTGTCGAGCTGGCCAGCGGCCTTGCGGATGCGATCGATGGCACGCATCTCGGGTGGGGTGTGCGCTTTGATGGCAAGCAGGTCGATCGAGCCGAGCATGGCTTGCAGCGGGCTGCGGATCTCATGCGAGAGCATGGCCAGGAAGCGCTCCTTGCTCAGGTGCGATGCGAGCTCGGTGGCACGCAGGCGGCCCTTGAGCGCGGTGATGTAGTGCAGCGCGACGATGTAGCAGGGGTGCGAGATGAGCAGCGTCGCCCAGACGTGGGCATTGGGGTTGTGGGTGGCGCCTTGGTCTGCTCCAGGCCAGCCGTATCTGACCAGATAGAGCCCGGCCACGCCCGCGTAGTTGAGCCAGCACATCAGCGCGGCGTGGCGACGCAGGGCCACGAAGGCGCCCACGTAGTAGAGCGGCATGTACTGGGCGTTGGCGGCCATGGAATACAGGCCGGTGGGCGTGAGGTTACCTGCGGTGAAGTACAGCACGCCCAGGTAGTAGACGCAGGTGGGCAGCAGGGCCGAGATGACGATGGCGTCAAGCCAGGCGGGCCGCCAGTGCAGCATGATGGCCGCCAGCGCATAGACCAGGGCGATGAAGGGCGCGCCGATGTCGTCCCAAGGGGTGTTGAGGCCTTGGACGTGGTCGAAGGACCAGGTGCTCAGCGCCGCAATGGCGCTCAGGGCGCAGACCCAGCGGATCAGCCGGGCTTGCGCGTGAGCCTGGTGCTGGCTGCCGTCAGGCTCAGGCATGCTGGGGCATGAGCCGATCCAGGCTGCTTTGGATCGCGGCGGTCAGCACGGCAGGGCGTACTGGCTTTTCGAAGAAGGTGACGCCTTGCGTGCGCAAGATGGTGGCCAGCGTGGCCTCTGACGCGGTGCCATCGCGCAACTGGCCGGTGAGCAGCACGATGGGGGCGTCGGGTTGCGCCTGGCGGATGCGCTCGACCAGGGCTTGCGAAGTCTGACCGCCGGCAAGGATCAGGTCGACGACAAAGGCGTCGTGGTCCGTGAGCGGTTGGGCCAGCAGGTCTTCCGAGCGCGTGTAGGCATGGGCTTCGTAGCCCACTTCGTTGAACCAGTCGGTCAGGGCGCCGGCCGAGCCGATGTCGTCGTCCAGCACGGCGATGCGTGCCTTGGCCTGCGCCACAGGGTTGCGCAGTTGCAGCTGCTCCACCACGTAGCGGGGGCCGGTTCGCGCCTTTGCCTGCGGGCTTTGCGAGCCGGTGACCAGCCAGCCGTCCTGGGGCCGGTGGAAGGCGATGAGCCCTTGGCAGGATTGCGCTTCAGCGGAGGTGCACAGCGGCCCCAGTTCGATGTCGCAGGCCAGTCTTTGGCCGTCGATCAGCATGGTGGCCGGGTAGCTGGCCACCGCTGGCGACACGCCCAGTGGCGACAGGGCCTGGCCTTGCAGCACAGGGGTGTGGAAGACCGCGTCCAGCGTTTCGCCGAAGTGCTGGCAGATGGCCTGCACTTCGTTGAACAGCCAGACGGCGCCACGCAGCTTGCGGCGCGCCTGGCTGACAGAAATCGCGCATATTCGCGCGATTTCTGCGGCCTGATGCCGAGGGGCGACGCCGCGCCGCATCATGAGCGAGGACAGACAGGCGCTGGTCTGGGAGTCTTCTGCTTTCAATGGGGCTTTCATGGTTCTCAAAAGATGGCGTCGTCAAACAGTGCGGCCCGGTATACGCAACAAGGTAACAAAAATTCTTTTACGCTCAAAAGAGGCAAATATGACCGATAAAATGAATTGTGCGCTGAAATCATGATGTCCAAAGCGGCGCCTCTCAGGGATTTTTATCATGCTCGACGCTGGCAACAGGGTCGACAACCTGCCCAGCGGTGTCCGCATCGGGGGCGGGTTGGTGCCTTCGGGCTTTGGCAACCACCCCAAGGGGTGGTTTTTTCATTTCTTGCTAAGCTCATTTCATGCTCACACGAACCGGCCGTATCGGTGTCATGGCCGCCATGCCCGAAGAATTGCAAGCCTTGCTGGACCTCATGCCGGACGAGACCGCGCAACACCGGGCCGGCCGGGCGTTCTGGATCGGGCACCTGCATGGCCGCGAAGTCGTGGCGGTGCTCTCACGCATCGGCAAGGTGGCGGCGGCCACGACGACCACGGTGCTGATCGAGCACTTTGGCGTCCGGCAGATCGTCTTCACGGGTGTGGCCGGTGGCCTGGGCGATGGCGTGCGCGTGGGCGATGTGGTGGTGGCCGATGCGCTGGTGCAGCACGACATGGACGCCTCACCCTTGTTCCCGCGCTTTGAGCTGCCTGGCACGGGGCTCAGCATGTTGCGTCCGTCAGCGGATCAGACTGCAGCGGTGCGGGCCACGGTCGAGCAGGCGCTGGCCCCATCGGCGCTGGTGGCTGGCGACACGCTGGCCGATGTGCACCTGGACGAACTCGGCCTGGCTCTGCCCAGGGTGCACCAGGGCTTGATCGTCAGTGGGGATCAGTTCGTGCATTCGGCGCAAGCGTGCGCGGCATTGAAGCAGGCACTACCTTCCGCATTGGCTGTCGAGATGGAGGGGGCGGCGGTGGCCCAGGTCTGCCATGACTTCGGCGTACCCTACACCGTCATCCGCACGATCTCGGACCGTGCCGATGACCAGGCCCATGTCGACTTCCCGCGCTTCATCCAGTCGGTGGCGCGTCGCTACTCGCTGGCCATGGTCGACACCTTGCTGCGCGCCCAGTGAGGGCGCAAGCTCACAAGGACAGCGAGGCCACCTGGTTGCGGCCTTGTCGCTTGGCCTTGTAGAGCGCGGAATCGGCGGCGGCGATCAGGTCTTGCTCGCGGGTGTGTTCGCGGGCGCGGCAGCTGGAGACGCCCACGCTGACCGTCACCGTGGCGGCCGTGCTCGAGGCTTCGTGCGCCAAACCCAATTGGGTCACCGCTTCGCGGATGCGCTCGGCTGCCTTGCGGGCTGTGTCGGCGTCGGCGCCCGGCAGCACGGCGATGAACTCCTCGCCGCCATAGCGCGCCACGAGATCGCCCGGGCGGCGCAGGCTGTCCTGCATGGCCTGCGCCACCTGCACCAGGCATTGGTCGCCAGCAGGGTGGCCGTAGCGGTCGTTGAACTGCTTGAAGTGGTCGACATCCAGCATCACGATGGCCACGTGGGCGTGGTCGTGCTGGGCACGCTGCCAGGTCTGCTGGAGGTATTCCTGGAAGTGGCGGCGGTTGAACAGGCCAGTGAGGCTGTCCACGCGCGCGAGCTGCTGCAGGCGGCGTTGCACATCGCCTAAATCCTTGAGCAGGTGCTTGCGGCGCAGCGAGAGCAGGTACTGGCGGCGCTCATCGCGCTCCAGCGCATAGTTGGCCATCAAGGTGAAGATCAGCGTGGCGCCGATCAGGGCTACCATGGGCGGGATCAGCCGGGGGTTGAAGGACTGCACCATCAGCACGCCGGTGATGTGGATGCAATAGACGATCAGGGAAAAGGCCACCGCATACCAAAAGCGCAGCCGCTGCACGAGGTTGCCGTAGACGATCACGACCATCAGGCCGACGTGGTAGTACTGACTGTTGGGCGCGTGGCTGCTCGACAGGATGTAGGCCAGGCAGGCCGCCGCGAGCACGCCGCTGAGCAGCACCAGGTACTCGACCACGAGATGCCAGCCCTTTTGCAGCAAGTACTGGCGGCACCACCACGTCAGCATCAGGCTGATGACGGCAAAGGGCGTGAACCAGGCCAGGCGGACCTTGATGGCGAGCTCGAACACATCGGGCACCATCAGGTAGTCCACCAGCAGGAAGCCGTTGAAGATGAACAGCGACAGCAAGGCGCTGAGCATGAAGTAGATCAGCCGCCGCTGTGCGCTGTCGCTGAGGAACTGCTGCTCCAGCGCAGTAGGAAAGCGCATCCACGACAAGGTTCTGTCGAAGGCCACTGTGGCGGTTGCCACCTCGTTGCGGTCGACCTCACCGGTCGGCTCGATGGCCTGCCTTGGGGGCAGCGTGATGCGGGTGGGCAAGGCCATGCTCAGCAGGCTTGCGCTGCGGCGCAGACGCGGTTGCGGCCTTCGGACTTGGCCTGGTAGAGTGCCGCATCGGCTTGCTGGAGCAGCCGGGCGATGCTGGCATCGGGTGCGTTGGCAGGCAGGCTGGCCACACCGATGCTGAGGGTGACACGGTCCTGCGTGGCGGAGGCTTCGTGTGGCCGCTGCAACTGCCAGATCGCCTCGCGCACGCGCTCGGCCACGGTCGTGGCGTCTGGCAGGCTGGTCTGGCTGAGCACGGCGATGAACTCCTCTCCACCGAAGCGGGCCACGAGGTCACCCGGCTTGCGCAGGTGCCGGCCCAAGGTGGCGGCCACCTCCTTGAGGCAGGCGTCGCCCACAGGGTGGCCATAGTGGTCGTTGTAGCGCTTGAAATGGTCGATGTCCATCATCAGCAGGGCGACATCGCGGTCGCCTTGCTGAGCGCGCGACCAGACTTGCTCAAGGAACTCGTCGAAGTGGCGGCGGTTGGCTATTTCAGTCAGAGGGTCGAAGCGGGTCAGCTCGTCCATGCGCTGGTTGCCGCTTTCCAGCTTGTCCATCAGCGTGTGCTCGTGCTTGAGCATCAGCCAGTTGGTGCGCTCCTCGTGCTCCTGCCAGTAGCTGCCGTAGAGGGTGAAGACGGTGGTGGAGACCATGATCAGCGCCACGCCCACCATCACGGGCACATTGGGGTTGGGCAGGGACTGCACCGCCAGGCCGAACATGAGCAGGATGAGGATGTCGATGAGCAGGGACTGCCAGAACCGCGTGCGCACCACGCCGCCGTTGTAGAGCAGGATCAGGCTGAGGCTGACCAGGTAGGGCGGGCCCAGCACGTCCTCGCTGCTCAGACAGAGTTTGACGATGATGCTGGCCGCCAGCAGGCTGTTGAGCACGCCGACCCATTCGCGCCAGACCACGGGGATCCTGGGGAGCAGGAAGGCGGTGAAGGCCAGGAAGGGGCCAAACAGCTGGAGCCGCAGTTGAATGGCCTGGCCGAACCGATCGGGCACCATCAGCCAATCGGGGCCGAGCATGCCAGCTGACAGGATGACGGACATCAGGATGCCGACATGCAGCAGCTGCAGGCGCTCAGCAGCTTTGTCCGCCTGAAAGTGGGCCTCCAGGGCGGGTGAAAAGCGCAGGGTGAAGAAGCCTTGATGCTGGGCGGCCTCGAATTCGCTCGTTGGGATGGCATCTTGGCCTGGCCTGCCAGACAGCGGCGCGCCATCGGCCTCGTCCTCGTGATTGAGGAATGAAGCGGTATGAGGCAACGGTGACAGTTGAACCGGTTCGATCATGCCAAGGCGAAAGCGCCGCCCGAGCAGGCGGTCGTTATCGCTATTTTCGGCTCGCTTGCACAGTGGCTTGACCGGTGCTTCCCGTGTGGCCGCGCGGCGGGGCGTGACCCAATGCACGTTTGGCGGTGGATTGTGGTCGTTGTCATCAGATCGCCCCTGAGCTTCTGCTGATGTGCAAGGCAAGCGGACGCTGTTGGCGCAGCGGCACGGTGTACACCGCCTGCACGAGGGGTGCGGCGCCATCGCTGCGCAGGGTTTCGACGCACAGTGCGGCCATGTGCCGCTCGGAGGGCTGCCATTGCGCGAGCCACCATGTGCTGTCGCCCTCAGGGGTGTGCGGATGGCATTGCAGCGACACGGTGTCGGGTGTCAAGGCAAAGCCGAAGCGATTCAGGGGCGTGGTCAAGCCCTGGCCCGTGGCTTTGATGAGGCTTTCCTTGAGCGTCCACAGGGACCAGAAGTGAGCCGCTTGCGCGTCGGGTGAGCCAGCGAGATCGGCCAGTGCGCGTGATTCCAGGGGCGCGAACTGGCGCAGGCCGACGTCAATGGGGGCGGGGCGATCCATCGACTCGACGTCCACGCCCACGGCGCGGTCCTGCGTCACCGCGAGGATGGCCAGATCGCGCGTGTGGGTCAGGTTGAATGGCCATGAGGCGCCTGCCGGGGTGCCCGAAGAAGCAAGCGCAGGCTTGCCTTGCGGGCCGGCATCGAAGGACAGGTCTTGGGGCGGCAGGCCTGTCAGCTGGCCCAGCACGGTCCTGACCAGGGCTCTGGACACGAGGTAGGCATGCCGGTCTTGCTCAAAGACGAAACGCGCCAGCCGGGCTTGTTCGGCTGGCGCGAGGAGCGCAAGGTAGGCGGCGCGGAGGTCTTCGTCGTGGCAGTCGCCCATGCGGACGGTCCACAGCGTGACCTGGGGCACCGTGTCATCGGGGACGGATGGCGGCATGGTGGCGGACACGCAGCACATTGTGCGCGTGTTTGCCGGCCATGTGCGCTCTCAGGCAGGTGCGTGCGCGTCTGCCGAATCGAAGGCTTGCAGATCGGAGAGCTCGTCGATTGACAGCACCATGCCCAGGTTGAGCAGGATCGCGAAGCCCGAGTTGACCTTGGCCATGCCGTCGATGAAGTCGGCGCGGATGCGGGTGCCGAAGGACGGCGGCGGCTCGATCTGGCTGCGCTCGATCTGGCGCACGGCACTGACGGCGTCCACGATGACGCCCAGCACGAAGGTGTCCTCATCGGCCTGCACTTCGAGGATCACGATGCAGGTGCGGCGCGAGACCTCGGTACGGGCGCGGCCGAAGCGTGCATTCAGATCGATGACGGGGACCACGGCACCGCGCAGGTTGATCACGCCGCGCATGAAGGCGGGCATCATCGGCACGGTGGTGAGGTTGCCCCATTCGATGATCTCGCGCACGCGCAGGGTGCCGACGCCGAAGAGTTCGCCGCCGAGGCTGAAGATCAGGTACTGGCTGATCATGTTGCCTTCACCGGGCTGGTGCGCATGGCGCCCGGCCTCGATGGCCTTGTTCAGAGTGAGTGCGCTCATGGCTTACTCCTCGAACTTGACGAACTCGTGCTGGCTGACGGGCTCGGCCTTGTCATGTTTGCGGCGGTTGCTGCCCAGCGTCTTGTGGGTGCTCGAGGCCGGCTTGTATGAGCTGGTCTTGGCGGGCGCCTGCGTCATGCGGGAGAGGGCCTGCTTGGTCTTGACGGCGGCGGACTGGCTTTCACCCGTGGAGAAGAAGCTCATCAGCTCTTGCAGTTGCTCGGCCTGGCTGCTCATCTCTTCTGCTGTGGCGGCCAGCTCTTCAGAGGCGCTGGAATTCTCTTGCGTCAGCTGCGACAGTTGGGTCACAGCCGTGTTGATCTGGCCGATGCCGGACGATTGCTCGTTGGAGGCCGAGGCGATCTCCTGCACCAGGTCCGATGTCTTGGAGATGGACGGCACGATGGCGTCGAGCAGTTCACCGGCACGTTCGGCCAGTGACACGCTGGACTTGGCCACTTCGCCGATCTCCTGCGCGGCTTCCTGGCTGCGTTCGGCCAGCTTGCGCACCTCGTCGGCCACCACGGCAAAGCCCTTGCCATGCTCGCCGGCGCGGGCGGCTTCGATCGCGGCGTTCAGGGCGAGCAGATTGGTCTGGTAGGCGATGTCGTCGACGATGCTGATCTTGTCGGCGATGATCTTCATGGCCTGCACCGTTTCCTTGACGGCCTGGCCGCCTTCCACGGCTTCCTTGGCAGCCTTGCCGGACATGCCTTCGGTCACGCTGGCGTTTTCGGCATTCTGTTGCACCGAGCTGGACATCTGCTCGATGGAGGCCGATGTTTCTTCGACGCTGGAGGCCTGCTCCGTGGCGCTCTGGCTGATGCTTTGTGCAGTGGCAGAGACCTGTTCCGATGCGGCCGACAAGGCGCTGGAGGCGCTGCGCACATCGCCAATGATCTGCGACAGACGCTCAGCCATGCCCTTGATGGCGGCCAGCATGCTGGTGGTGTCACCAGGCTTGACTTCCACCTGCACGGTCAGGTCACCCTGGGCGATCTTGCTGACCATGTCGGCGGCATAAGCGGGCTCGCCACCGAGTTGCTTGATCAGGCTGCGGGCAATGGTGAAACCGATCAGGCCAATCGCAACAAGGGTGATGCTGGCAACGATGAGGCCGGTGATGTTGGCCGATTGCTGCGTGGCGATGGCTTCGTCCGAGCCTTTCTTGGCCAGCTCCAGGTTGTACTGACGGTGCTCGTCCAGGGCGCTGGACAACTTGACCACGATGGGGCGGTTTTTGATCTGCCACTCTACCGCGTCCTCATGCTTGTCGGCATGCACCAGCTCGGACGTCTTGCGCCATACAGCGAGTGCGTCGGCCATGGCGGCACGGTCGGCAGCCAACAGCGCCTTGTCCTTGTCGTCTGAGATCAGGGGGTCGTACTTCTTGAAGGCTTCTTCAGTCTTGGCGGCCATGTCAGCAACGGTCTTGTCGATTTCCTTGACGCGGGCTTCGTCGTGGTCGGCGATCTGCTGCCAGGTGCGGGTGCGCAGCAGGGAAATAGCGGAGGCAGCTTCGTCAAGCGCCAGCACGCTGGGCATCACATTGACGTAGGAATAGTTGGCCGCGTCATAGACTTTCTTCATCTGGACGGTGGCGACACCGGCCAGCACGGCCACGCCGATCAGCGCAGACAGCACCAGCAAGATGAACTTCTGGGCAACGGTGAGGTTCTTCATGACAGGGTTTCTTTCGGTAGGTAGAGAGAGAGGTGGTGTGCTGTACAGCGGGCCATCAGCCCGCGTTCTGCACACGCGGTCGTTGAGCGACGTGTGGGCTGTTGTGGTTCAACAAACCAGCCTCGCTCTCTTGAGTGACTTGAGCCAGCAGATTGGGCACATCGAGCAGCAAGGCCACAGCCCCACTGCCCAGGATGGTGAAGCCGCTGATGCCGCGGATCTGCTGGAACACCTTGCCCAGCGGCTTGATGACGGTCTGCAACTCGCCCATGAGCTGGTCCACCACCAGCCCCACGCGCTTGCCCCCACCGTTGACCACCACCACGTTCTGGCGGCGGCCCGGTTCACCCTCGATGTCATAGAGCTCGCGCAGGCGAATCAGGGGCAGCACCTCGCCTCTGAGGTCCAGCCAGTCGCGGCCGGCCGCCTGCTGGCGTGACAGCTCGATGCACTCGACCACCATGCCCAGCGGCACCACATAGGCCGACTTGCCCACGCCCAGCATGAAGCCATCGATGATGGCCAGCGTCAGCGGCAATCGGATGGACATGATCGTGCCCAGGCCCTCCTGCGACTTGATGTCGATGGAGCCGCGCAAGCTGGTGATGCTGCGCTTGACCACGTCCATGCCCACGCCGCGGCCCGAGAGGTTGGAGACTTGCTCGGCCGTGGAGAACCCTGGCAGGAAGATCAGGTTGTAGATCTCGCTGTCGGTGAGCACGGCATCCATTGCGACCAGGCCGCGCTCGATGCCTTTTTTGAGGATGCGCTCTTTGGAGAGCCCCCCACCGTCGTCACCCACTTCGATGACCACATTGCCCGCCTCATGGTAGGCGTGCAGGCTGACACTGCCCTGGGCGGGCTTGCCCGCTGCCTGGCGCCGCTCGGCACTTTCGATGCCGTGGTCCATGGCGTTGCGCACCAGATGGGTGAGCGGGTCGGCCAGCTTGTCGACCACGGTCTTGTCCAGCTCCGTCTCGGCGCCGCTGATCTTGAGCGCAATGTCCTTGCCCAGCTCCTGGCTCACATCGCGCACCACGCGCTGGAAGCGGTTGAAGGTGCCCCCGATCTGGATCATGCGCAGGTTCAGGGCCGAGTCGCGCACCTCTTCCATCAAGTGGCTGACAGCGGAGGTGGCCTGGATCATGTCCTTGGCCTTGTGCTTGCGCGCCACCAGGGCCGCACCGGCGCCGGCGATGATGAGCTCGCCCACCAGGTCGATGAGGCGGTCCAGCTTGGTGGCGTCCACGCGCAGCATGTGGTCGCCGCTGCCACCGCTGGTGCGGGCGCCCTCGCGGGTCTTCTCGCGTGTCTGCTGCTGCTTGGCCAGGGCCGCGTCCACCACATCGGGGTGCACCTGGCCGGCTTCGACCAGCATGTGGCCCAGCGGGGCCACGGGCCCGCCCTGGTGGCCCTGCACGGTCTGCTCGTCCAGGGCGGCATCGAGCTCGGCGCGTGTGAGCGAGCCACAGCGCATCAGGATCTCGCCTAGGCGCAGGTCGGACTCGGGCAGCTCGGCAATGAGGGCCTTGTAGGCGCTGATCTGGCTGTGCGGGGGCAGGATGCGCACCAGGGAGTCTTCGCGGATGAACTCGAAGGCGCCCTCGATGGTGGCCTTGTCGGCTTCCGTCTTGAAGCTGATCTCAAAACCCAGGTGGCACTCGTCGGGCTCCAGCTGCGACAGGGCCGGGACATTGTCCGTCAGGGTCACGATGTGCACGATGGTGCCAAAGCTGCCCAGAAAGCGGATGAAGCTCAGCGGGTCGAAGCCGTCGCGGATGGTCTCGCGGCCAAAGCGCACGGAGATGTGCCAGCAGTCGGTGCCGGTGAGGCCGGCGGTGTCGCCATCAGCAGAAGGCTCGGAGGCTGGGGCGCAGGGCGTGCCGGCAGCAGAGGCTGCATGCGAGGAAGCACCACCTGACGTACCACCCAAAGCCCCACCGGCCAGGCGCGCTTCCAGCTGGCGCACCAGGCCTTGGCCATGCGCCAGGCAGTCGGCATCGGGCTCCTGGCCCTCGTGCAGGCGCTCGACCAGGTCGCGGATATGGTCGCCCGTGGACAGCATCAGGCTGGACAAAGCCCCATCGAAGCGGATGTGGCCCTTGCGCACTTCATCGAGCACGCTCTCGGCCACGTGGGTGAAGGCCACGATGGCGTCCATCCCGAAGATGCCCGCCGAGCC